>FRDC01002340.1_pt1 | contig 168905 bp, 164 predicted proteins | sample 1106171 | NCBI WGS metagenome assembly FRDC01 (sample SAMEA3930566, study PRJEB13176) | freshwater metagenome | biome: Drinking water system; feature: drinking water; material: water | place: Singapore | collected 2014-12-20 | reverse complement strand
TCCTTCGGATGGGGTGAAATGACGCGATCTTTATCTTTATGTCGCAAGCCTTTGAAAGTCAGACGACTTCCTGCAGGCTTGCTCCTCAACCTCGCGCCATGTCCCTCCCACCGTTTCGCCCAAATTAACGGGGCCTGACCCTAACAGTCGGTTTTGTCTGTCTTTTGCAGCGGCAGGCTGACCGTGACGGTGGTCCCTTCGCCGGGCATGGACGAAATGGTCAGGTCTCCGCCTTGCATGGTCGCCAGAGATCGCGAGATTGCCAGGCCAAGTCCGGATCCCTTGTGGAATTTGGTGTATTGATTTTCCACCTGGACGAAGGGTTGCCCCAGCTTGTCGATTTTGTCTTTGGGAATGCCGATGCCATCATCGCGAATAGAAATAAGCAGACGCCCATTGCTTGTTTTTGCGAGTATTTCGACATTACCGCGTGGCGGCGTAAATTTAACGGCGTTGGACAACAGGTTGAGCAGGATCTGTTTCAGCGCGCGCTGGTCGGCGATAATGCGATAATGCGTCGGCGCCGGCACGTGGAGTGCAATTGAATCCTCTTGTGCCTTGACCCCGATGACGCGGGCGACATCGGCGAGCAGTTCGTCGATGTCGACCTCTTCCCAATTGATCGTGCGACGCCCCGATTCGAGCTTTGCCATGTCGAGGATATCGTTGATGACATCCATCAGGTACTGGCCGGAGTTATGAATGTCGCGCGTGTAGTCGATATAACGCTGCGAGCCCAGCGGTCCGAACATGGCGTGGCGCATGATTTCCGAGAAGCCGATGATGGCGTTAAGCGGGGTGCGCAACTCATGACTGATATTGGCAAGAAAATCGGATTTTGCCAGGTTCGCAGCCTCGGCCTTGCGCTTGGCATCATCAGCGCGGCGCTTTTCGTTGGCGTATTTTTCCGCCACTTCGCTCAGGCTGCGCGATTGCATTTCCAGCGCCTGCCGTGAAACTGTCAGATCAACGACCATTTTTCGCAGACGTCGGTCGCTCTGTGTCAGTGTTTCCTCGTTGCGCTTGAGGGCGGTGATGTCGGTCGCGACCGAAACAAATCCGCCATCACGCGTCCGCCGCTCGCTGACGTTGAGCCAGCGGCCATCCTCAAGCAAAGCCTCGAAATTACTGGCGTTGAGCGCGTTCTCGTCACCGAGGGCGTGACGCGAAAGCGTCGGTACAGGCCGATCTGCGCTCGTCTCGCCGCTCTCCGGCGCGGCGCCCGGCAGATCGGCGGTAACGCCCGCTTCCGCCCTCACGCGTCGATCCTGTCGGGTGGTTCGAACAAAGACCGGGCGTCGCCCCGCCGCGATGACGTCGTCATAGAGACTGCCCTGCGCAACCTGGGCATCGGTCAGATCGTGCTGTTGTTGAAATTTGGAATTGCACAGGATCAGGCGATTATCGGCATCCCACAGAACGAACGCCTCGCCGATGCTGTCGAGTGCTGCCCGCAGCCGCATGTCAGCCTGATTGCGCTGGTCTGCGAGTGTGCGCTGCTCGGTGACATCAAGCGCGACGCCGATGAGATGGAGATCGTCATCGCTTTGCGCGGCCGCCACCTCGGCACGGGCTCGAACCCACACCCATCCACCTTCAGCGTGCGCGAGGCGTATTTCGCGGTCAATGGGGCGGCGTGTCGCCGCGCTGGTGGCCATATCGTTGATGATCGAGTGATCATCTTCATGCAGCCATTCGGCCAGGTCGCCATAAGACAGCGCTGCCTCGCTCGGTGTTCGCCCGAGAATGTCATACATCGATGTCGACCAGTAGATCCGGCCATTGCGCAGGTCGCAATCCCACAGCCCGCAACGTCCGCGATCCAGCGCCAGATCGAGGCGGGCCCGCGTCCTGTCGCTGACAATATTGGCTTCGCGCGCGCGCAATGCCTGCCAGTGGAATGCAAACCCCAGCATGAGGACAACGAAGCTGGTGACAATAAACAATGAGACCTGGGTGACCGCTCGCTGACGCCATTGCGCCAGCGCATGGGCCATCGCCTGTATCTCGACAATGGTTCCAGTGCGCTTGGGCAATCGCTGGATGGCCGTCAGCATTAATTGGCCATTAGGCCGGGAAAACTCAGTGACACCGCCGACATCCCCCGACCGCAGGAGCGAATCCAGACCGGGAGCTTGCGATAACAAAAGAGTACCCGGGGGATAGTCCTGCGGCGCGGTGGAGTAGGCGATCCGTCCATCCGGATCGATCAGAAGGTGGGCGCGTCCCTGGCCAATCCGCCGCTCATCGGCGCTCGTGCCGAGCGCATTGATCGCCTGGTCGAAAGCCCGGCCGGCTTCTTCCTTGTCGGTTGCGTCACGCAATCCATTTGCCAGCGTCTGAGCCATCAGACGCATGTCGAGCCGCGCATCATTGAGGGCGTCATCGCGCTCCTGGAACAGCGCGACAAAAGTTGAAACGCCGAAGGACGCGATAAACAGGATCACAAGGGCAGGCACGCTGCTTCGAAGAAGCCAGTTTGAGCCGGTCAGCCGTGCTGCATTCGCCGCAAGCCAACGCCTCACAGACAACAGAACGCGCGCCTCCGCGCCACGGCGCGAAGTTAGCTCCCGCGGCATGCAGAGCCTCTCCAGAAAAGCAGTTACTTGGAATGCTACAGATGGAAATCCGCCGTCCTGGATGAAAAAAACGCCGTACACCAGGCCGAATCAGCACGAGTAGAATCGACGCGAATCGTCTTGTCCATAATTTATTGACGGTGACTGTGGAAAATTTGTCGACGGGTCATCGACCCTAGATTTGAAGCGTCCTTTGGACCATTTCTGCCAGGTCCGGCGACAGCTCACCACCGCTGGCGATACGCTCGAGTTCCGCCCGCGCCAGGTGCCGGCGTCCGGGTTCAAGTATGGCCCAGGCACGAAAAGCCGTTGCCAGCCTCGCCGCTATCTGCGGGTTGATGCGATCAAGCGCCATCACCTGATCAGCGATGAAACGATACCCCGCCCCATCCTGCCGATTGAACTGGCTGGGATTGGAAAAAGCAAACGTCGACAGCAAAGCCCGCACCCGGTTTGGATTGGTCAGGCGGAAAGCCGGATGCCTGGTCAGCTCCTCGACCTGTCTCAATGTCTGTGTTTCGCCCACCATCGCCTGAACGGCGAGCCACTTATCAATGACCAGCGCGTCGCCCTTGTGCCGATCATAGAACGCCGCGAGCGCCTCGCTGCGCTGCCTGCAATCGTGCTGTGACAAGGCAATGAGGGCGCCATAAACCTCGGTCATCGTCTGGCCATCGCGGAACTGACGCTCCGCCATATCGAGTACATGTTCATCAGCCTGCGTGCATAGCAAATCGAGCAAGGCATTGCGCAAGGCTCGCCGCGCAGTTGCCGTTCCGCCCATTGACTGAACATCATCGGCGGGCAGGGCCGTGCAGCGCGTGATCAGCTGCTCTCGCAGAGATAAGCCGATGCGCCGACGCAGATCGCGTCTGGCGATATGGATGGCTTCAGGATCAATGTTGGTGCCGATCTCGCGGGCGATATCGCTCTCGCTTGGCAGCGTGAGCAGAAGGGCCAGGAACGCGTCGTCAGTGCCGCTGGCCTCGATCGCTTGTGCCAGAGCATGCAGGTAGGCCTTGACACCTGCGGCCTTGATCTGCCGGCCGCTCGCCGCTGCCGCCATCTGCCGCGTTGCCAACGTCTGACCTGCCTGCCAGCGATTGAAGCTGTCGCTGTCGTGGGTGAGCAGAAAAACGAGATCATCATCAGACAGCGAGACGTCAAGGCGAACGGGTGCCGAAAACCCTCTAAGAAGAGAGGGAACGGGCCGTTGCTCTATGCGATGGAAAGTCACCTTGCATGTCGCCTCATCAAGAATGATGACGTTACCGGCCATTGCGCCATCAGCGGTGTGCAACTCCATGTCCCGCCCCTGAGGGTCGAGCAGTCCGATATGGACGGGAATGGTCTGCGGCAAGGCGTTGTCCCCTGCTGCCGGCGACAAGGTCTGTTTGAAGGCCAGGGTCGCCGTTTGTGCCACCGCATCGTAAGCGATATCGACGGATACAACCGGCGTGCCAGCCTGCGCATACCAGCGCATGAAAGGCGCCAGATCGCGCCCGCTTGTCTCGGCAAAGCAGGTGATGAAATCTTCGACCGTCACCGCCTGCCCGTCATGGCGCTCGAAATAGAGGGTCATCCCGGTGGAGAAATGCTCCTCGCCAATCAGGGTGCGCAGCATACGGATGATCTCGGCGCCCTTTTCATAAACGGTGGCCGTATAGAAATTATTGATTTCCTTATAGGAATTGGGGCGCACTGGGTGAGCAAGCGGACCCTGATCCTCGACGAATTGCGCTGATCGCAGCCGCCGCACATCCATGATCCGCTTGACCGCAGGAGAGCGCATGGCGGCGGTGAATTCCTGGTCGCGAAAGACCGTCAAGCCCTCCTTCACGCACAGCTGGAACCAGTCGCGGCAGGTGATGCGGTTGCCTGTCCAGTTGTGGAAATATTCATGGCCGATGATCGCTTCAATATCGATGAAATCGCTGTCGGTCGCGCGCCTGGGATCGGCAAGCACATATTTGTCGTTGAAGATGTTGAGACCCTTGTTCTCCATCGCTCCCATGTTGAAATCGCTGACGGCGACCAGCATGAAGACATCGAGATCATATTCGCGCCCGAACGCCTGCTCGTCCCACGCCATCGCCCGCTTCAGGCTTTCCATCGCGAAAGCGCAGCGCTCCTCCTTCCCGTCCTCGACAAAGATATCAAGCCGGACCTCGCGCCCTGATCGCGTGAGGAAGGTGTCGCTCACCCGCGCCAGATTGCCCGCCACCAGCGCAAAGAGATAGGACGGCTTCGGCCACGGATCATCCCACAGCGCGAAGTGGCGTCCCTCGGCCAGATCCCCACTGGCAATCGGGTTGCCGTTTGCCAGAAGATAGCGCGTCTCGGATTTTCTTGCCTCGATCCGGGTGCGATAGCGCGCCAGCACATCAGGCCGATCGATGAAGGGCGTGATACGGCGAAAGCCTTCGGCCTCGCACTGCGTGCAGAACACGTCATTTGACAGATAAAGCCCGTTCAACGTCGTATTGGCCTCGGCGTCGACGACGTTCAGGAGATCGAGCGTGAAGGGCCTGTCCGGCACCTTGTGCAGGATCAGCTGTCTTGCCTCAACCACGATCTCATCGGCGCGCAACGCTCGCCCATCGAGCAGAATGCGCGCGGGCATGACATGGTCGCGGTGAAGGACCAACGGTGCGCCAGCCACCCCTTGCGGATGAGGCTTCACGCCAAGGCGGGCGAAGACTTCACTCGCCTTGCGTTCAAGGCGGATATCCAGATCAACACGGGCAATGAGATGATCGGGCGGGCGATAGTCGCTCAGTCGAATGGTCGGAGATGATTCGGGTGTGCTCATAGCCAAGAATTAGGCCGGTGTGATGGCAGCATCAAGGGCGCGCCGCGTCCCCGCGCCGGGGCTCAGCATGGCTCACAACCCTGACGATGCCCGGGTCGATGCGCCTGATATCATGCTCGAACGCATCGATGACCTGATGGACCTCGGCCACCGTGTGCTTGGGGTCCGCAAGGCAATGAAAATGAACCACCCGCCCCTTGGCTGTTTCGCGTACTCTGACGTCGTGGATGTCACCCAGCATCGGGTGCGCGCGCGCTGCCGCAGTGATCGCAGTGGCGAGAGAGGCGCGTTCTTCCTCCATCACATCGCGCCCCCTGATCCCGTGCGGATCAAGCGGCTCGATATGGGTTTCAACCTCGGTCTGCGCACCAAACTCATCGCGCAGCGCCGCCTCGAAGCGGCTGGCGATGACATGCGCCGCCTCAAGGCTCATGCGGCCATCGACCTCGATGTCGCAGGCGACCGCCAGATGCTCCTCGATCTGCTGGACCGTCACGTGATGGACCGGCACCCGGCGCGTTGCCGCAATCAGCAGCACCCGCTCCAGCAGGCTTTCGTCATCAAGCGCCCGCGGGTGGGTTGTCACCGTCATCTCGGCGCCGGGGATCTCTGCGCGAACCGCCGCGACGATCTGGCTTTTGACCTGCGCCACCTTGTCAAGCGGCAGCATGCGCGGCACCGCCACCGTGACATCGGCGAACAGCGTCGCGCCCACCTTGCGGGTGCGCACCTGTTCGACCTCGATGACACCGCGCACACTTTGTGCTGCCTGTCGCACGCTGTCGGCTGCCCCCGTTGGCGCGGCATCCATCAGCGCATCTATCGTCCGCTTGCCGAGCATCCAGGCGGCAATCGCGATCGTCATGCTGACAACCAGCGCTGCCAGCGCATCGCCTTGGGGAAAGCCGGCGCCCACAGCAACGAGCCCGACAATGACGAAAGCTGACGACCACATATCAGTCGAGAAGTGCAAGGCGTCCGCTTCCAGCGCATGGCTGTCGGTTTCCTTCGCGACCTTGTTCAGCGCGCGGGCACGGAAGAAGTCCACGATAATGGAGACGACGAGAACGCCGATGGCAAGCGGCGAGGCTTCGACATCGCTGGCGGCCCCGAACAACCGCCTTATCCCTTCATAGGCAACACCGGCGGCAAGTGCGATCAGCAGGCCGACCTCGACCAGAGCCGCGATGCTCTCGATCTTGCCATGGCCGAATTGATGGTCATCATCGGCGGGCTTGTCGCCAAAACGCACGGCGAGCCAGGTCATGATGGTTGCGGCGGTATCGATGAGCCCGTGCAGCGCTTCCGACAACAGCGCCAGCGACCCCGACAGAAGGGCCGCCACGAATTTGCCTATCGTCAGCGCGGCCGATGCGGCAATCGAGGTCAGCGCGATCCTTTCCTTCGCGCCGCTCATGATTTGGGCGCGGCCGCAAGGGCGCGGGTGACGAACTTGGCTGTCTGCTCGAAGGCACCCTGCAGGGCCTTGCCGTTTTCGGCGTCGCTGATATCGGCGAAGGCCGCAGCGATCGCCTCCGGAGTTACGGGGTCTCCGGGAAGCTGCAATCCCTCGCTCTCGATGATATGGGTCACGGCGAAGCCTCCCGCTCCTGCGGCAAGAATGACCCGCGAGGGCGCGTTCTCGCTCATCAGAAAGAGGACACCCGGCGTCACGGCTTCCGGCTTCAGCAGGCCAAGCGCCTCCTTCGGCATCAGCTCCTGCGTCATGCGGGTCGCCGCCACCGGCGCCAGTGCGTTGAGGCGGATATTGTATTTTGCTCCTTCAAGATGAAGCGTATTCATCAGGCCGATGAGTGCCGCCTTGGCAGCTGCGTAATTGGCCTGGCCGAAATTGCCGTAAAGGCCGGATGATGATGTGGTGAAGAGGATGCGCCCGTAATTTTGCGTGCGCATGGTCTCCCAGACCGCTTTCGTGCAATGAACCGCGCCCATGACATGGACATCCATGACGGTGCGGAAATCGCTCAACTCCATCTTGGCGAAACTCTTGTCGCGCAGGATGCCGGCATTGTTGACGAGAATATCGACGCGGCCATAGCGCGACAATGTTGTGGAGACCATCGCCTCGACCGCTGCCGCATCCGCCACATTACTGGCATCAGCAAAGGCCTCGCCACCGGCGGCGTTGATCTCGTCCGCGACGCGTTCCGCCGCGCGTGCCGAGCTGCCGCTGCCATCAAGCGCGCCGCCAAGATCGTTGACGACAACCTTGGCGCCCCGCGCCGCCAGACCCAGCGCGTGCGCTCGGCCAAGCCCGTTGCCAGCGCCGGTGACGATAGCGACGCGCTGGTCAAATCGAATACTCATCGTCGGCGTGCTCCACTGTTACTCAGCTTCTGGAAAAAGATTTTCGCCGATGCCAACCGCCAGACCGCCATCGATCGGCAGCACCGCCCCGGTGATATAGGCCCCGCCGCGCCCGCACAAATAGAGAAGGGCGCCGGCGATATCCTCGGGCGTCCCGATGCGCCCGAGCGGCACCACCTGCGCCACCTTCTCGCGGCGTTTTTCGTCCGCCGTGGCGAATGCCGTCATCTTGCTTGCAAAGGGGCCTGGAGCAAAGGCGTTGACCGTGATGTGCGCAGCGGCCAGCTCCTTGGCAAGGATGCGCGTGAGGTGGTGGACGGCTGCTTTGGATGCCGCGTAGGAATAGGCGCCATCACCGAGCGGCAGCGTCCCCATCACCGAGCCCAGATTGATCACACGCGCTGGCGTGTCTGGCGTGGCAGCAGCCCTCAGGAGCGGCAGCAGATCGCGGGTGAGGGTGAAGAGGCCGGCGACGTTGAGCGCCATGACGCTTTCCCAGGCCGCGAAGGGGAATGTTTCCATTGGCTCGCCCCAGCTGCGTCCGGCATTGTTGACGAGAATATCAAGCTGCGTCGCCCGGCTGCCCACCTCTGCTGCCAGCGCCTTGACGCCGGCGTCAGTCGCTACATCACCGGCAAAGCCTTCCGCCTTGCCCGGAGCCCCCAAGGCGTTGAGGCTGCTTGCGACCGCTTCGCACGCCGCACCCTTGCGTGATGCGATCATGACGCGCGCGCCCGCCCTGACTAGCGCCTCAGCACACATGCGTCCGATACCGCTCGCGCCGCCGGTGACGAGCGCTGTCTTGCCAGTCAGGCCAAAGAGGTTGTCGAGAAAGCTCATGCGAAACCGGCCATGGACGCGACGTCTCCTTTATCATTCGTTTCCGTCAGTCTCCCCGCCGGGCTTTGCTTGCGAAGAGGGTGGCGATCATCGACGCTGGAAGGCGGGCTAATTGCAGCGCTTGCCGATCAGTGGCGCTTGGCTGGAAAAGCGTCAAAGGACAAGCGTAATCTGGCTTTAGTCCAAAGCGCACTGTGTTGCCAGCACGATCGCCTTGCGATTCATGCTGCCGCCATCCCGAACTTGCTGATGTTCGTCTTCAGGCGGCGCGGATCTCGTCGAAGAAGGACGAGAGGGCCGATTGCAGACGCTGTTCCTGCCTCATGACACGATCAGAAACGGTAAGGACCGTGTCGGCAATGCTGCGGACTTGTCCGGCCGCCTCGTTGGACGCTGAAAGGCTCTGCGAAATCTGCCTGATCGCCGTCGAAACGTCCTGGATGTTGTGCGAAATTTCCTTTGTCGCCGTGTCCTGCTCCTCCACCACGCCGGAGATGGCGGTTGCCGCCTCGCTGATGGTCGTGATGACGGTCGTGATCGTGGCGATGTCTTTCACCGAAGCGCCGGCGGAGCGCTGGATAAGCTCGATCTGACTGCGGATGTCGTCAGTGGCCTTGGCAGTCTGCTGCGCCAGGGTCTTGACCTCGGAGGCGACGATGGCAAAACCCTTGCCCATCTCGCCTGCCCGCGCCGCCTCGATGGTGGCGTTGAGAGCCAGCAGATTGGTCTGGCCGGCGATATCGCTGATCAGGCTCACCACGGCGCCGATATCATTGGCGACCTTCTGCAGGTTCTGCATCGTCTGATTGGCGTGTTCGGTCTGCGTCACCGCATCGCCGGTGATGCGTACCGATTCACTTGCCCGCCGGGTGATTTCGGCGAGCGTCACCGACATTTCTTCGGTAGCACCTGCCACGCCCTGGATGTTGGCAGCGCTTTCCTCCGAGGCTGAGGCGACAGTTGTCAGCTGCGCCGCCGATGTATCAGCCGCGCCTGAAAGGGTTTTGGCCGTGGCGGCAAGGTCAGTCGCCGTGCCGCTGATCTCTTCCAGCATGCCGGTGAAGCGCGACCCGAAATCGCCGATGATGGCGTCGACCTTTGTCTGGCGCTTCTGCCGGTCGGCAAGCATTGCCTCCTGATAGACCGAAATGGCGATATCCATGTCGAGCATGACCGCAGCGGTCACCGCGCGCATCAGATTGTGACGTGTACGCCCACCCCAACCCGCCCGCCGCATCACCAGACCGGCCAGTTCACCCAGGATCAGATTATAGCCACCGATATACCAGCGCGGTTCAAGCCCGATCCGATTGTGGATGGTGCCGATGGTGCGCACGCTGGTGACGTAAGCGTCGTCGAATGTCCCGCTGAACAGCTTTTCCCAATGCGATCCCTGTGCGCTCTTGAGACGCGGCACATCGTTGCCGACAAGCTTCGCCAGATAGGGTTCAGACGTCACATGCGCGTAGAACTTGTCGAGAATGGTCGGCAGTGCCTTGTGAACATGCGGCCAGAACCGGCGCAGCGCCTCCCGACTTTCAGCGTCGATCTTCATGAAATTCAGACGTGAGGATAAATCTGTATCCTGAGTAGAATTTTTTGCGTAAGTCATAGTTATTCCTTATGTAACTACTAAATTACATTCAGATTGTTCGGGATAAATTATCGTATGGTAAATTTTTTATTCGCCGGCGTGAAATAATCGCCAAATTACCGGCTTTTCAGGATGCCCGGCAACGTACGGTAACTGGGTGAAGTTCCATTGCGCCGACGCTTCGCTGGTCCCGTTCAACGGCGCGGTTAGGGTTGCATTGGCTGTGCCAGCCACCGGAACCTCCGCGAACTTCTCTGTCGAGGAAGTATCCGACCTATCAAGGACCATTCTGCTCTTTCATCGATCTGTGACGATCCGCGTCACCAGCAAGTCTCAGCCCAGATGGCCGCTCTTGATATAGAACGTGCAGCCCTCGCGCGTTGACAGACTGGCGCAATCGCCCGCCGGCAGGCGCAACCAGCTTCCGCCGGGATAAGCACTGGCGCCATCGTAAAGCATGCCCTCGATGATCAGAATCTCCGTCCCGCCCTGATCTTTTGCTGGCTCATAGCGGCTGCCGGCGCCAAGGCGGATCATGGCCACTCGCTCGTGATCGTGATGATGGAGCGGCAGGATATGATCACCCTCCTTGCTGCCATTCTGCCACGCGGCTGTCGTCGTATCGACGACAAGCTGTTTGCGATCATCTGGCGCGAACTGACGCAGTTTTACAAATATCATGCAGCCTTCGGTGCTGAAGGGCGCGTGGTGTGAGCCTGGCGGATTGCGCACATAGGTGCCGGCGGGATAGGCGCCATGCTCGTCGCAAAAGACGCCGGCAAGGACCAGAAATTCCTCGCCCATCGCGTGGTCGTGCGATGAGAATCGCGAGCCCCTGGCGTAGCGCACGATGGTCGTTGCGCGGGCCACTTCGCCGCCCTCGCGATCGAGCATCAATCGGGTCACGCCCGGCAGGGGCGAGGCGACGAAGGGTTCGTCACCCGGCCGGACCACGGCGCGCAAGTGGTATTCAGCACGGATCTGCATCAAGCGCTCCTGTTCATCTGGTCGAGTTGCGTGTCTTCTACGCCGTGGGCATCGGTGGGCCAAGCCGAATCCCGGCAGCGCCCGATCAATGATCGAAAACAAGCCGCGCCTTGAGGCGAGGAATGACAAATTCGAGAAACGCTTTGAGTTTCTGCGCGACCAGCCGTCCGCTGGGGTAGATAAAGCTGACTGGCAAGGGGTCTGGTTCGTTCTGGCGAAGCACGAGGCGCAGCCTGCCCTCGCCAATCGCCTGCGCCACCTGATAGCATAGCAGTCTTGTAATGCCGATGCCGGAGATCGCCGCGTGAACAGCCGCCTCGGCGGTGGTTGCGGCCAGGCGTGATTTGACCGGCAGCCGCACGATGCGATCCTTGTTGCGAAAAATCCACTCGCGCGATGTGCCAAAGGCCGTAAACGTCACGCAGACATGGTCCGCCATTTCGTTGAGCTGGGTTGGTTCACCAAATTCACCGAGATAGTCGGGGCTCGCGCAAACCACATGGCGCACCGCGCCAATTTTCGCGGCGATGAGGCCACTGTCTTCGAGATGACCGATGCGCAGCGCCACATCGATATGTTCGTCAACCAGGCTGACAATGTGGTCACTCAGCCGCAGATCGATATCGATATCAGGATAGGCCGCCAGGAACTCGGTCAGGATCGGCATCAGATGGATATTGCCAAGTCCGGTTGGTGCCGAGACGACCAGTTCTCCGCGCGGTGCGCGATATTCGCCAGCCGCCAGCCGCTTGGCTTCAGCCAGGTCCTCCAGCACGCGCCGACACGTCGACAGATATTGCGCGCCGATCTCGGTCAGCACGACCTTGCGCGTGGTGCGCGTCAGCAATTGCGCGCCGAGTTCTCCTTCAAGATCGCTGACACGCCGGCTGATCGTCGCCAGCGGCACCCGCAGCCGGCGCGAGGCGGCCGAGAACCCGCCTTCATCGGCGACCGCGACAAAGGTTGAAATGGCTTCCAGCTGGTCCATAGGATTGTTCCATTTTATGAGATTATCTTTCCTGATTTTAGCAGATACTCATCAGTCTCGGAAGGGTGCATATCACCGCTCGTCGGGCTCGCCGAGCCTGAAACAAGTCCTGGTTTCGCTTCTCAGACCTAAGTTTCAACCAAAGGAAAACGCCCATGACCCGCATTGCCACCCCCGCCTCGATCGAAGCTTCTCCCGCTGCGTCCCAGCCTTTGCTGCAAGCCGTCACCAAGCAGCTGGGTTCGGCCCCGAACATCTTCCGCGTCCTGGGCAACAGCCCCGCCGCCCTCGAAGGCTTCCTCGGCCTCAATGGCGCGCTCGGCAAGGGCAAGCTTGACGGCAAGACCCGTGAGCGCATTGCGCTTGCCGTTGCCGAAATCAATGGCTGCGGCTACTGCCTGTCGGCCCACACCTATCTGGGCAAGAACCTCGCCAAGCTGGACGATGCCGAGATCACGGCAAACCGTAACGGCGCCTCGAATGATCCCAAGGCCGATGCCGCTGTGCGCTTTGCCGCCAAGATCGTGCGCGAGCGCGGCCATGTCTCGGATGCCGACGTCAGCGCGGTGAAGGCCGCCGGCTACGGCGATGACGAGATCGTCGAGATCGTCGCCCATGTCGCCCTCAACACGCTGACCAATTACATCAATGAAGTAGCCAAGACCGACATCGACTTCCCGAAGGTCGAGCTGCGCAAGGTTGCGTGAGCTTGCGGCGGCGGATCGGCACACAAATGCTCTGCCGCACTTAATCGTTGACGACAGGCGACCGCGTTTGCGCGCGGTCGCTTTTCGTGCAAGATCATTGATGACTGCGCTTGCGGCGCCGGTGCGGAAAATTCCCCAGCCCGTCGCCATGTCGCCACACCTGACAGGGGAAGCGGGCACCTTCTTTCGCCAGTTCGCCATGCAGGTCAAGACGCTCATCCCAGAGCCTCACCAGTAATGGATTTGGTACGGCTTGCGGCCGCAGCCCATGCAGCAGATAGGCTGCGCGCAGAGGTTGAACTTCGCGCGCCAGAAGGCCCATGGCCAGAGCGGTCGAGCGGCTCAGGCCTTGCAGGCAGTGGATGAGGACGCAAGCCTCCTGTGGCACGGCGTCAATGAAGGTCAGAACCGCATCAAGATGCGCGTTGGTGGGTGCGCCAGGGTGCGAGGCATCCGTGACATCCTCGAATTCCAGCACGAGATGGCGCTCGGCTGGAAACGGCGGGCCACGATAGGGCCGCTCCCGCTGCTTGATGCTGACAAGGTGCGTCGGCTGCCAGAGGTCGACATACTGGCGCGCTTCATATTGCCCACAGATGCGCATCCTGCAGGGCCATCCAAGCGGGTGATGGTGGGCATGGTCGATCAACGCTTCCATCATACCCGTATCCTCTCGCTGCATCATGACGCCGCCGGTGGTATTGAATCACGGCAAGTGCAGTGTTTGAAGTCGAAATTCATGAATTTCGTACCGCTGCGGATTCTCGCGCTGTACTTGACCGCCAGCCCAACGTGATCAGGCGATATCCTTGCCAAGCATCGGCAATTTTGCGTTATGACATGCAAGAACGCGTAATCGGGCAGAGGCGTCATATGTTCCTGATCAACACCCGCAAGGCACAGGCGCCGCTGCCAAGGCCACATCTTCTCTTGGCTCTGGGGCACGAGGGCAGGGCGCAGGCCTCGCGTTTTCTGCTTTCCTGCCCGCGCCATCGCCCGACGCCCCTGCACGCTCTGCCAGCTTTGGCCGCGCGGCTCGGCCTCGCGTCTCTCCACGTGAAGGATGAAGGCTATCGCCTCGGTCTCACCAGCTTCAAGGCGTTGGGCGGCGCCTATGCGGTGATGCGCCTTGTCGCCGATGAAGCGGCGAGGAGGTGGGGTCGGACCGTCGATCCGGCGGAAATGCAATCACCTGCCATGCGCGCGATCGCTGCCGGCATGACGATGGTGTGCGCCACGGATGGCAATCACGGGCGCGCGGTCGCCGCCGGCGCGCGTCTTGTTGGTTGCCGCTCCATCATCTTTATGCATGAAGGCGTGAGCGAACCTCGCGCCGCCGCAATCGCCGCCTTCGGGGGCGAGATCGTCCGCGTCGCCGGCAGCTATGATGACTCAGTTGTCGAGGCGGCGCGCCAGGCCAGCCGCCATGGCTGGACGGTCGTCTCCGATACATCGTGGGAGGGCTATGAGGATATTCCCCTCACCGTCATGCAGGGCTACACAGTGACAGCGGGCGAAGCGTTCGAGGAATTGCCGCAACCACCGACTCATATTTTCATTCAGGCCGGTGTGGGCGGTGTCGCTGCGGCGGTCACGGCCCACGCCCTGGCGGTTTACGGGCAGGCGATGCCGAAGATCGTCATTGTCGAGCCGGAGCGCGCCGCCTGTCTGCTGGCAAGCGCTGAGGCAGGCCGCGTCACCACGGTGGCGCACGGATTGCCAACCGTGATGGCAATGCTCGAATGCGCCGAACCATCGCCGCTTGCTTTCGAGGTCGTGCAATCCCTTGCAGAGGGTTTTGTTGCCGTTAGTGAAGACAGTGCGATCGTCGCGATGAATGAGTTTGCCCGGCCAGCAGAAAGCGATTGCACGATCATTGCCGGGGAAAGCGGGGCGGCGGGTCTTGCGGGCCTGATGACCTGCCTTGATGATGAGACCGCGCGCACCGTGCTTGAACTGGGGCACACCGCGCGCGTGCTTCTTTTCAATACCGAGGGCGCAACCGATGCGGCGCTTTACGAGAAGCTCACCGGCATCGATCCCGCACGAATTCCCCGCACCGGCCCGTCATCGACTGCAGTTGGGCCGTTATAGTGTTGATGGCCGGCAAGATCAGCGCACCGGCGCCCTTCAGTCTTCGGGTGCGGTCTATCGCACCAGCTTTTGTCGATGCGAAACGTTTTTCTGTGGCGGTCAGCCGTTTGTTTTGGCGGCAACCATCGGATGGCGCTCGCCGCTGCTGGTGAGCGGCAGGTGGCGGAAGGCTGACACAACCTCGATCGAGAAACGCACATCGTCGACGCCAAAACCCTTGCCGGCGAGGACGTCCTCATAGGAGCGGGTGTGGAGGTCGGTGAAACCTTCTGAAAATTCGATCTCCTCCCCATCGACCGTGATCGAGCGATAGGTAGGCTTTGATCCGCGAACGGCCGCCGGCAGATCATCACGGTCAACCGACAGGAACCACCGCACATCCGCCTTTTCATACTGCAGGAAGCCGCCAGCCCGGCTATCCTCGCGCAGATGCGCCTGCTGGCCTTGGAGAGGGCCGAAGACGAAGGCCAGCATATCAAAAAAATGCACACCGATATTGGTGGCCACACCGCCGGATTTGGCGTTTTCGCCCTTCCATGAGGCGTGGTACCAGCGCCCGCGCGACGTTATGTAGGTCAGATCAACCGCATGGCGGCGACCAGATGCGGCGATCCTGTCGCGCAGCGCCAGAATAGCCGGATGCAGCCGCAATTGCAGGATCGTGTAGATCTTGCCACCCGTTTCGGCCTCGACTTTGGCAAGCCCGTCAATGTCCTGCGGATTCAGTACCAGCGGCTTTTCACAAATGACATGCGCGCCCGCACGCAGTCCAAAGCGGATATGGACGTCATGGAGATAGTTAGGCGAGCAGATGCTGACATAATCAATCGCCGCACCCTCGCGGCGCAGCTGGTCGACATGATGGTCGAAGCGTTCGAATTCGGTAAAGAAATAAGCGTGGGGGAAATGACTGTCGATGACGCCAACCGAGTCGTTGGGATCATAGGCAACTTTGAGGTCGCCGCCGACGGCTTTGATAGCGCGCATGTGACGAGGGGCGATGTAACCGGCTGCGCCGATCAAAGCATAATTGGTCATTTTGGATAACCTGACAAACCCGGCCCGACATCAGGCCTTGATGATATGATCCCCGCTGACACCGGCGCGCGCGCAGGCATTTCGCGTATCGATAACAAGTCTGGCGCTCGCGGCCAGGGCGGCATAATCGATCGCATCGTGATCGGTGGCGATGAGCACAGCGTCGAAATCTTTGATGAGATGATCATTAAGCTCAATCGACTGCCGCCCGGCGAGAGCCGCATGCTCTCGCGTTTTCGGTATAACCGGAACATAGGGGTCGTGAAAAGCGGTCGTGGCACCGCGTTGTTCCAGGAGTTCGATCAGTCGCAGTGACGGGCTCTCGCGCATATCTGCAATGTTCTTCTTGTAGGCGATACCCATGACAAGAACGCGCGAAACGCTGAGCCCCTTGCCAAAGGTCCGGTCCAGTGCCTCGCCAACCTTGTCGACGACGTAAAGGGGCATGCTCGTATTGATTTGCCCGGCCAATTCGATGAAGCGGGTCGTGACGTCGAATTCGCGCGCTTTCCATGTCAGATAGAAGGGATCGATGGGGATGCAATGTCCCCCAAGTCCGGGCCCTGGATAAAACGGCATGAAGCCGAAGGGTTTGGTCTTGGCAGCGTCAATCACTTCCCAGATATCGATGCCCATTTTCTCGTAGATGACCTTCAGTTCATTGACGAGGGCGATATTGACCGCCCTGAAAATATTCTCCGTGAGCTTGACGGCTTCAGCCGTTGCCGATGAGGATACCGGCACGGTCTGGACCACCAGCGCGTCATAAACGGCGCAGGCCAGCCGCAGGGCGTCGGCACCATCGCCGCCGACAATCTTGGGGATGGTTGAAGTGGTGAACGTCTGATTGCCGGGATCCTCGCGCTCGGGCGAATAGGCGAGAAAAAAATCGGTACCGCTTTTAAGCCCGCTGCGCTCCAGCAAGGGGCGCATCACCTCTTCGGTTGTCCCCGGCCAGGTCGTTGATTCAAGGACTACCAGCTGATCCCTGTGCAAGCGCGGTGCAATGGAATTCGCCGTGCTCTCGACAAAGCTGAGATCAGGCTCGCGTTGCCGCGACAGCGGGGTTGGAACGGCAATGATGATGGCGTCGACTTCACTCAGTCGGGCGAAGTCGGCGGTAGCGCAGAACCGCCCCGCCTTGACCGCATCGTTGATCAGCTCGGTCGGGATGTGCGGGATAAAGCTTTGACCGCGATTGATCTGGGCAACCCGGTTGTCATCGATATCAAACCCAAGGATCGGGAATCCTGCCTTGACTGCGCTGAGCGCGAGCGGAATTCCGACATACCCCAGACCAATGATGCCGATTGTATAGTCACGCGATGCAATACGCGCGATGAGCCTGGAAACGCGTTCCTCGATAACCGGCGTCATGAGGTAAATCCTTGATAAGATAGCAAGCTATTGATGTTTTTATCAGAAAATCAAAGGCGCTCGACCTTGCCATTTTAATGAGCTGATGTGAGCGGACGGGACCCGGCTTTACAGCCGATGACAAATCGAGTCGATTGATTTGTTGGAACGCCGTCGCAGTCTTTGCCGTCTGTCGTTGCATTGTCACGGAGCAGACAGGGTGTGGTTTTATCTGCAAGGCATAACGGCCGCTGTGACGATCATGGACCATCAGTCGTGCATCCATGCAAGGTGGATGCGCGACAGGCTTCGAGCGCTGGAACTTGTCTGGCTTAAGTGACTTATGTCCTTCGATGCCGAAATTCTGTCGCGTTTGCGTTTGCCTTCACCATCGCCTGTGGCATGGGCGTCGTCGCGGGCGTGGTCATGAGCTGCCAGTTCGGCACCAATCGGGCTGTCTTTTCGGATGTTGCCGGCAGTGTGCCGGGGCCGTTGCTGGCCTATGAGGTACTGACCGCCTTCTTTCTCGAAGCCACCTTCCTTGGCATCATGCTGTTTGCCTTGGCATCATGCTGTTTGGCTGGCAGCGCGTCGGGCCGACGACGCATTTCGTCGCCGCCGTTTGCGTTGCCTTCGGCACGGCGACATCGGCTTTCTGGATTTTATCGGCCTATTCATGGATGCAGACGCTGGCGGGGCTTGCCTCGGAAAATGGGCGTCCGGATGTCACAACGTCAGGAAAATCTCAGTGATGTGTCTGGCAGATTGAGCTTGCGAGCGGCGCTCCCCGGAGCCAGTCATCAAGACTGTTCAGATTATTCAGGCACCATGTCGCAAGTGCGGCATGAAACCGCCGGCTTCGTATACATGAAGCCGGCGGCTCACAGATTGGATCAGAAGCCGAAAAGCTCGCGCGGTGTCTTGTCCACGATCTTCGACCAGTTGTCATTGGCCTTGGCAGCATTGCCTGCCGGATCCTTCAGGAAGCCGTCCAGGGCTGCCTTGTAGGAGAAGACAGCGAGCTTGCCATCGGCAACCCGGAAGATGGTCGGATCGCCATCCAGCTTCTTGCCGCCTGCGGCCCCCTGCTGGCAGAAACCGCCATAGAGCGGGGCATACTTGACCGGGTCAGCCTTGAATGCCTTGAGGTTTTCTTCTGATGAAAAGCGATAGATCGCCCCTTCATGTTCAGCAGAAAACTTTTCCTGACCCAGCACCGGCTTGCCAACGGTTTGGTAGGCGACCGGATCATGGCTCTGAAGCGCTACTCTGGAAGATGTCACGTTGACCGCAGCCTTTGACGTAATGTCATATGCCTGCGCCGAAATCAGACTACCGGCCATAAAGGGAGCAATCGAAACCACCGCAGCAATGCTCGCGCCACGAAGCAGGCGCGACAGGGATTGCGAAAGAACTGACATGGATTTTCTCCGACGGATTGGGTTCCCCGGCTTTAACAGGGGCATGACCGACGTTTTATCGATCTGCATTCCGTCATTCGCCCTGGCCGATGCAAAGGTTACAGCTCGAAATTCCTTTTTTTGAAACCTGCCTCACCTACCAGCGAAGCAGGCGTGGCCCCGCCAGCGCACCCATACCCGCAGACAGCATGATGCCAAGGCTGTACCAGAGGGCCACAAAGCCGATTGCGTCTTCCTCGCACGTCAGGGCATAGCCGGCAGCCGCGAGCGAGCCTGCGAGAAGCCCGGCTGCAAACCCGGCCCAGCGCAGATCGGTTGGCGCAAAGCGCCGTGTCAGCCGCAAGAGACTGATCAGTGTCGGGAGCGAAAGCACAGGAATGGCCCAGGGGCAGGTCAGTGCAAATTTCCCGAGGATGTAGGGCAGTTTTTCGCCGACAGGAACATTGAGAACCGAAACCGTGCCGATATCTGCCATGGTCAGGACGACCATGACAATGATGCGGAAGGCCGGAGCGGCGCGTTTACCGGGAAAAGCCAGCATATTCAGGCACCAGGCGCTGCTTGCCGCCAGCGCCAGGGCATAGGCAAGCTTTGTCCAGAGCGCCGCGCCGGTCCACATGGCCTGCGGCACGAATTCACGCAGGCCAAGCGAAACGGCGGCGCAAAAAATCATGCCCGAACATGCGATCAGCGCCAGATCGCGGCCAATGAACACTCTGCGGGCGGGTCCGGCGCCTGAGGCGAGACCCGCAATCAATGTGTTGGTATTCATTGCTGTGTCCTGACCATCACCATGAGCTGTTTCAGTCCGCGATGCACCTGCACCTTGAGGGCGGAAACGGAGACGCCGCTCCGTCTGGATGCTTCCGACATGGACAGGCCTTCGAGCCTGGTGAGCACAATCGCCCGTCGCTGTGGCGCGGGCAGGGTATCAAGAAGAACGCGAATGTCCTGGCCGGCAGCGACATCCACGCCCGTTTCGTAAACAAGCAGGTCATCATCCGTCACATCGAGCGGCTGATGCAGGGCTTCGCGCCGCCCATGCCGCCGCCAGAAATCGACGAGCTTGTAGCCGGCAATCGCAAACACCCAGTTCGACACCGGCAAGACCGGATCATGGGTACCGCGCTTGGCGTGCAAGGCGAGCAGCGTTTCCTGCACAAGATCCTCCGTTTCGTCGGACAGCGAAGACAACCGACGTCTGAAATAGCTTCTCAGGCGCCCGGCAATGAGATGCAAGGCCTGGGCATAGGCTGCCTCGTCCCCCGACTGGGCCCGCACCCACAAAGGGCGCAACGCGGCTGCGAAGCGATCAACCTTGTCCATTGCTGCATTCGCCCTGTGAGAGCGTCCGGTTACAGGCCGCCGGAAAGAACGCTGCGTTCTCCGATGCCGTCGGGCGGAAAAACACGCTCAACCTGTCACGCTCCGAACCCTGTCATGCTCCGCACCCGCATCCAGACCTGCCCGCCACATCCGCGCTTGGAAACCGGCTACATGTCCGGTCCAAGACGGCCATAGTGAGCCCGATCGGGCCGGGCTTTACCAATCACGAACACCCGGCCCGCAGGCACATTGCCGTTATCGGCGGGCAAGACATGTTTCGCGGGAAGACTGTGGCAGTCTTTCAGCCGGCAAGCTGATACGGTTTGATGTGTTCGATCTGCGGCTTCAGTCTTTCGGACGTTGTCAGGAGATCATACCGTGCCTGAAGGTTCATCCAGAACTCAGCAGTCACGCTGAACGCCTTTGCAAGGCGAATGGCGGTATCGGGCGTCATGGATGCCTTCTCCTTTATGATCCGTTCGATCCTCTGCCGGTCAATACCAAGGCGCTTGCCGAGGCTGTAGGATGTCAGGTTGAGCGGCACCATGAATTCCTCGCGAAGGACTTCGCCGGGGTGCATCGGTGCCAATGTAACTGTCGCCATGGTTTCGATCCCTCCTAATGATAGTCCAGTATCTCGACGTCGGTGGCGTCCTGGCCGTTCCAGCGAAAGATCACGCGCCATTGGTCGTTGATCGAGATGGCTTAGAACCCGGCGAAGTCGCCCGTCAAAGCGTGCAGGCGATTGCCGGGCGGGTTTCTCAGGTCGTCAAGGACAGTCGCGGCGTTCAGCATCTCCAGCTTGCGGCGCGCGCGCTTCTGAATATCCTGCGGGAAGCCCTTATCGAAGGTTCCGCTGAAGGCGACTTCAGTGCGCTTGTCGGCAAAGCTTTTGATCACTCTCAAAGAGTAGCGCTTAGCGCTACGAAAGACAATACCTGCAGGGCCTCGTGATGCAGGCGAGCGCCTTGGATTCCTTTTCGACTGCGGTCGGTCCATTGGGGTTGAACACAGACATTTCCCCCCCACACACACTCCCCCACCCCGCCCAATCGATGGCGTCAGCACTTCTCTCTGTCACCAAAACACCCCGATGCTGACGCTTGGCGCTGCCCAGACCATACTTGCCCCGGCGCGGGCGACCGCGCGCAAGGCCAAGATGAAGCTGCTGGTCCTGGCAGATGTAAGGCAGGCGCCGATCTGGCCGGGCATAGAAGGCCTGTGTCAGCCGCTCAGGCTGCCTGGACGGCTCCAAGAAACTCCTCGATCATGCCCTTCAGTTTTGCCGACCCTTCGGTCAGCACCTTCGAGGCGGCGAGGACTTCGCCGGACGCTGACCCCGTCTGGCCGGCGGCCTGCTGAACACCCACGATATTGCGGCTGAGTTCGGTCGTGCCGGCGGTTGCCTGGTCGACATTGTGCGCGATCTTGCTGGTGGAGCTCGATTGTTTATCAACAGCGCTGGAAATGCCGGCAGAAATCATGCCAATTTCTTCGATGACCTTGCCGATACTGTGAATGGCTTCCACCACAATGTTGGTCTGCTCCTGCACGTCGGCGATCTGCTTGGCGATTTCGCCGGTCGCCTGTCCGGTCTGATTGGCGAGACCCTTGACCTCGCTTGCCACGACCGCGAACCCCTTGCCGGCCTCGCCCGCCCGCGCCGCCTCGATAGTGGCGTTCAAGGCGAGTAGATTCGTCTGTGCCGCGATGCCATTGATCAGATTGCTGACATCGCCGATCTTCTGGACAGCCAGCGCCAATTTTCCAGCGACCTCCGAGGCGCGCCCGGCCTGCAGGGCGGCATTTTCGGAAATCCGCGATGCGGTCGAGACCTGGTGGCCGATTTCACTGATCGAGCTGTGCAATTCCGACGCCGCCGCAGCGATAGCGCGAACATTGGCGGAAGCCTGCTCGGACACCATACCCACGTTCGAGGCTTCGCGGTCGGTCTGGGTGGCAGCCGCGCTGAGCCCGTCGGCGGTGCCTTCCAATTGCTTGGCTGCAATCGTCACGGTCTCCACGGCCTGCGAGGCAGCGCGGTCGAAATCCGTCGTGAGCCTTTCCACCCGTTGGGCCCGCTCCGACTGGGCTTGCTGGTGGGCCTGATCCTGCGCCAGCTTCTGTTCCTTGAGCCGGCTGCGGAAGACTTCCAGCGCCCGCGCCATCACGCCCATTTCGTCCTGGCGCTCGCGATCAGCAATAGTGATATCCAATCGCCCTTCCGACAGGTCACCAAACACCGTTTTGAGGCGCGCCAATGGCGCCACAATCGCGCGCGTCGTCAGCAGTGCGATCACCAGCGAGAGGGCCAGGCTGCACAGCAAAACGGCGAACACGATGCGCGCCATCAAATCCCACTTGCCTTGAATGGCAACCGCACTCGCATTCAGACGTTCCGTCTGAAGGGGCAGAATTCCGGTGCCGTTGCCTTCAAGACGATTGATGATCTTGTCGGCCAGAGGAACGGCTTCCTTGGAAAGCAATTGCAAGGGGATGTTCCAGCCATCGCTCTGCCGGATCGCCAGGATCGCGTCCGCGCGCTGGCGCATTTCCGCGCGCAGGCTGGCAATAGCGGGTAATCTCGACCGCTGATCCTCGACCAGTTCGCCAGCCGCTTCTTCCAACGCAACGCGGCCTCGTGTCGCCGCAGCCCAGCTGTCTTCAAAGGCTTTCAGGCCCTTGGGGGATGCCGATACCAGATAGCCACGCAGTGCGGCGGCCGAGCTGGCGGTATTGGCGCGCAGATCGGCCATGTAACGCAGATGCAGCGCCGTTCCGTCGGCGCGCTTCGTCTCCGCTTCCATCAGTGCGGTTGCCTCGGCGAAATGCTTCTGCAAACGGGGCTCCAGCTCATCATTCAGCATGCGGTTGGCGGGCATCGCCTCCACCGTGCCGACGATGGCGGCGATTTTTTCCTGAACGGATTTCAACTGATCAAGATCAGAGCGGATGGCGCGCCAGCTTGCAGCATCATCCTGATGGCGAAAATTGGGAGCCAGACGATCTAAACCAGCAGCCGAGGCTGAAATGGCCTTCCACACCGCCAGGCGATGCTCGTTATGCGAGGAATCCCCTGACAGAACGGTTGCCTGCGTGTCGGCCATCGAGACATGGATCTGTTTGGCCAGATTGGACAGATGGATGGTGACCGGGACGCGAAAATCGGTGATCTCGTCAATGGAGGTCTTGACCTCCTGACCTTGAACAAAAATGGTCACGCAGATGGCAGCCAGCGTCACGCCGATTGCAGCAAAGCTTGAAATCAGGCGACCACTGACGCCAAATCGTTGCAGAATTTTCATAAGCGAGTCCTCCGGCCCTATGATGCTCGAACCAACATCAGTCTTATGAAGGACGCATATTAATTGTTTGTTGATGATGTCACGGATTCGTGAAGTGTGTTTGATCCTTTTTCGATCGCCAGATGATGGTCTCCTGTTTATGGCGCGCCCCACGCGGTTATGGCATCGGTCATCGCCATCGCCATCGACAGGAAACAGGCAAGGGCAGGGCGTACGCCGGTGATTGAAAGCGCAGAAAAATCAGATAATTGCGACGCTTGGCGCTTTTGCGTCGCCCCCATGATGGATGAGCAAGATAGATAAGATATTTCAATATCTTGCAGATGGTCGTGTGCGAAATGAGCACAATGACGTTCTCGTTTTCATTCTTTTTCGTTCCTGCGAAATGCCAGTTTTTCGTGCGAAATCTGCACCGCCAGGCACCGATTTTTCGCTCCACCGATCAGGCTTGCGACGGAGTATCCTGAACACCGCTCCAAGGTCATATTCCATGAGCTGTGTTGGCTCGGGTGCCGTATAGATGATCGGTACCATGAGGGCATCGGCAACGAGCCTGCTCTGGTCCTGATTTGGGGCGCGCATGAGCTCGCACAAATATTCGGCCCAATATCTTATGAGCATGCCGGTCGGTTTTCGTGTGCGTTCAGTTTGATCACGACTCCGCCAAGCCCGATCCAAGGCAGCAATGCAAGAATTTATAACTAATCAAATATGATGGTTTAAATATGAAAATGCGTCAAATATGATAATTATAAGCTTAGCGCGATTTCGTTTTCGTCGTTCACGAAGGCCGGCTCGTAGTCGCGGGCAAGCGTGCCAGTCAAGCCCACAAGCCTGAATGCTTCGCGCCATTCCTCGGAGATGCGCCGGGCGGTATCCTGGATCAGGCGTCGTGCTTCAGCAGCAGGGATATCGAAGAACTCGCTGGCCTCAAGGGCAAGCGTTATGGAGCGGGCATGGCTGCCACCTTCCAGGATTGCCGTTTCGAGATGCGGATTGCGATCGGGGGCGGGGTTCACATCGAATACCGGTGACAGACGCCAGCGCCCTGAACCGACATAGAGGAAGCCGTGATTCTTCAGGTGGTCATCCTTGTTGGAGACCAGGACCGTGAAGATTAAGCGCAGGTACAGCTCCAGAAAATCCTCTTTCGGAGCGGCGGCGACCGTCCGCATGAAATCGACGATCTCGGTGTAAGAACCGAGTTCCGTGCCGGTCTTCCCGAGTGCTGTTCGAGCCGAGATATAGGGGATGCGCGCTTCGCCGCGACGGTCGAAGCGCCGGAGTAGCGCGACAGGAAACGGCGTATCAGCAAGCTCAAGCCGGACTTCCGGGGTTCGAATGCCGCACGCCCTGGCAAGGCGAAGTGTTGCAACCTCGACCAACTCAATGGGCCTCTGATCGTGGACGGAGGTGAATTTGGCCAGCCATAGCGTGTCGCCGTCGCGGACGTTGGCCTTGGGGCGCGCTCCACCAGAACCGCCTGCTCCGGCGAGGGTTTGCATGTCTTGTGCCGAGATGTTCTTATCCTGTTCGTAGGCGCGGGCGATGACGGTAATCGCTTGGAGATCGAGCAGGCGGGGCACGGCCTCGGTGGCATTGCCGATGATCACCTTTCCCTGATCATCAAGGAAACGCAGGGCGCCCTGGCGGCAGGTATCGTCGGACAGCATCAGATATTCGAACTCGGATAGGCCGGCACCATAAGCGCGTTCAAGCAGTCTGCGCCCCCAACTGTCGGGGGCGGCATCGGAGAAAACGCCTGCGAGAGCATCACGCGAGTTGTTCGATGGCGCCGACGCATGAAACGGACCGCCTTCGATGGGCATGTCCGGTTGCAAGGCGAAGGCGTGCGAATTCGTTGTCCAAGCCGGATCATAGGTGAAGGTCGAAAACTGACGCGGCCCGGTCTGTGTGAACCGCAACTGACCGACCGCCGTCAGGCTTTCGCCAAGCGCAACTTGAGCGGAAAACTACGCGGCAGCACTCAAGCTCGTCGCCGTCCGCATCTGGGTCAAGGATTTATGAGTCGTCGCCCTAAGAGACTGGCGATTTGTGCGATCACCTGCCGTAGAGACTGTAAGAACAAATTTTCCGACCGCGGGTTTGTTCCCGCGGCCGGATTTTGGTTCATCAGACTGCTTCAGAAATTGCGAAGCGATGTCTCAGCATTATAAGGCTTGAGGATCTCGTCAGCCGTCTTCTGGGCTGCAGCCAGCGCTTCCTTAGGCGACTTCTTGCCAGAAAGAACCGCCTGCACCTCATCCTCCAGAGCCTTGCGTACCGGAACTGTCTTATAGGTCGCAAACCAAGGCTTGGCGAAAGGAAGCTGTTCCACAGCGACTTTGGCCTGTGGCGCCTTGGCCAGATACTCCTTCATTTCAGGCAATTCATAGGCCGCCATGTTGGGCGCGAAATATCCCGTCGCACGGCTCCACCAGCCCGACTTTTCCGGATTTGTCATCCACTTGATGAGCGTCCAGGCAGCCTCGCGGCGCGCACCCTCGACACCGGTCGGGATGATCAGCGAGGCCCCACCAATAGCAACCGCATGGCGCACATTGCGCGGCACGAAGCCAACCTCAACCCGGAATTTGGCATTGCTGAGTATATGAGTGAGCGAACCGGTTGACAGCAACATCATTGATGTCTGCCCGGCGAGGAACGATGTGGTCACCGCAGGTCCGGCAACCACACCCGACGGTACAACCTTGTATTTTTCGATAAGATCACGCCAGTAGGTCACGGCACCGAGCATTGACGGAGTGTCGTAGTAGACCTCGCCGGGAAAATCCTCATTATAATAACGACCGCCATTCGACATTGTGAGCGCAGTTACAATCCAGCCCAGATAGTCATAGTTTCCGGGCATGCTCAGGCCCCACTGCGTGACCTTTTCGCCTTCGCGCTTCGTCAGTTTTTTGGCAGCTTCGAGCAATTCGCTCCATGTCTGTGGCGGCTTAGAGGGATCAAGTCCGGCTGCCCTGAAGTGATCAGCGTTTATGTAGAGGAGCGGTGTCGAATTATGGAAAGGAACAGCGTAGACCTGACCATCCAGTACCGCATTGCCGCGAAGCGCTGGCCAGAACTGCTTCATGAACGCATCATTGGTCTTGCCGTCAGCCTTGATCAGCCCGTCGAGACTTGCAGCCTCATTCTCGATCTTGAGATCGGTGATGAAGTTAGCGCTCATGATGACGGCAGCGGGCGGCTTTCCTGCCTTGATGGCGGCGCGGGTCTTGATCAATGTCTCATCATAGGAACCGGTGAAGACCGCCACCGCCTTGATCGAAGGGTGCTTGTCATTGAAATCCTTGATCAGCGTGTTCATGTCGCGGGCAAGCTGGCCATCGACCGGAACCGGGAAAAAGAGATCAATCTCGGTCGGCGACTGGGCCTGAGCACTGGAAGCTAAGAGTGCAACGCCAAGAGCGCCACCCAGAAGGATACGTCGGTTGATAGGCATGATCATTCTCCTATTTGATGCCTGATGAGATGAAGGAATTGACGAAGCGCCGCTGGAATAGGAGGAAGCCTGTTGCCAGAGGCAGGATGACAAGGAGGGTGCCGGCAGCAATCACCCCCCATGCCTGCGCGCCCTCCTGGCCACGCGTGAAGGTCGCAAGACCGATGGTGAGAGGGCGATTATCGGGCGAGTTGATGACCATCAGCGGCCATAGAAACTCGTTCCAATGCGATGTGACTGATACGATTGAGAAGGCAATGAATGCGGGCATCGCGAGCGGCGCGTATATGTAGCGGATGCGCTGCCACCAATTGGCGCCATCGATTAGCGCTGCGTCTTCTAGTTCGCGTGGAATGGCACGGAATGCCTGTCGCATCAGAAAAGTGCCAAAGGCCGAGGCAAAATATGGAGCCATGACACCCATCAGGCTGTCATAGAGACCAAGCCGGACGATCATCGACAGATTGGGAACAATCAGGACAACCGGCACCAGCATCAGTTGCAGCAGGAACAGATAGAAGGCGATCCGCTTGCCTGGAAATTCCAGGCGGGCGAAGGCAAAGCCCGCAAGCGTAATGGTAACGAGCTGCACGGCCAGAATGCCGCCAGCAATGATCACCGTATTCAGTGTGTAGCGCGGGAAATCCGCCGACAACCAGGCTTCAGCAAAATGGGCGAAGGTCGGCACAAAATCAGGAATGAGCGAGGCCATACCGGCGCTGCCAAAGGCGCCTGGACGGAAGGCCGCTACCAGCATCCACAGGAATGGGACACTCCACACAAGCGCAAAAACGAGTGTCATCAAATACCCAGCCTTGGGCAAGAGTTCGTGGCGGGTAGCCGGATGTGCGTCTTCGAACAGCTTCAAAGTTCATTCCCGCCAAAGGAGCGCTCGAGCGTACTAAGCGAAAGCAGTGTGACTGCAAAAAGTGCAACCAGAGACAGCACGGTAGCGGCTGATGCCTTGCCGATATCATAGCTCTCTACAGCCTGTTGATAGATGTAGAAGAGCAGCAGGTTGGTTGCCTCGGATGGCCCGCCCTTGGTCAGCACAAAGACATGGTCGACCTGGGTAACGATATTCAGCAGCGCAATGATCGAGACGAAAGCGATTGTCGGCGTCAGATACGGAAGCGTGACCATCCACAGCCGCTGCCATGGTGTTGCGCCATCAAGATAGGCGGCATCATAGGCTTCCGGAGGAACGGATTGTAAGCCGGCTAAAAAAAATAGCATGTAATAGCCGGCATTTTTCCAGATGGTGACGCCGGCAATCGCCCAAAGCGCGATGTCGGGGTCGCCAAGCCAGTTGGGCGGGCGCGCAATCAGTCGGCCTAGGTAGTAGTCAAGAAGGCCCACACCCGGCAGAAAGATAAAGAGAAAAAGCGAGGCCGCAGCAACCAGCGGCACCAGAACCGGGAAGAACAGCATCGCGCGAAGCCCGCTATTGAGGCGCGAGGACCGAGCAATGCACATGGCAAGAAACAGTGCCAGAACAAGGCTTGGAACCAGCGTTCCAATGGCAAAAAGCAGATTGTTCCAAAGGGCCTTGGCAAAGGACGGATCGTTCAGGACCGCACGGTAATTGGCAAGGCCGGCAAAGCTTGGGGCAGCGCGGGTGCTGGTGCGCACCAGCAGGCTGTCCCAGGCAAGCTGGATCAGCGGCCCGTAAGTGAACAGCGCCAGCAACAACAGCGAAGGGACGAGCAGCAGGAGGGCAAGCAGCCATTGGCTCGAAGGACCGGCGGCTGCCTCACTATGAATCCTGGCGGCAGGAGATAGCTGACGCCTATCGGTCAAGCCCAAATTCTGCATGTGCAGAGCCCCCAAAACCTGATCAGGTCGTGACAGCTTCCTGTTGCACTGCCGTGAACGATCAGTGACGGCTTGATGTCAGTTCACAGCTTCAACCGGACCCAACTGATAGGCGCGATCATCCTGCCCAGGCTTTGAAAAAGGCACGCGCGGGCTTTGATCAAGGAAATCATGAGTGTGAACAACCATTCCCTCCGCGCGCATCAGAACCACCCCATAAGCAGGCGGCTCATGGCTTGCGAGATGCGGGCAATCAGGACGCATGTCGAACCACACCTGATGGCTGGTGCCGCGTAACGTCGAGAAGGGGATACCAAGCCAGCTGCCAGAAACGGGACGATGCAGATGGCCGAAGAAAAGATGCCTGATGCGCCCCATCACAGGCGTGATCACCTCTTGGAACTGGTGGTTCTCTGCAAGCGAGATGCGGTCCATATCGTGAATGCCGATAGCAAAAGGCGGATGGTGCATGAAAAGGCACAAATCTCGGTCTGCTGGCATCGCCGCAAGCGTGTCGGCAAGCCATGACAGCCGCGTGTCGCACATCTGCCCGGCATGGCTCTGTTCATTCAGTGTATCAAGAAAGACGAAGCGTGCCTGAGGATGATCAAATGTTCCCTGCACGAAGCCATTTTTGTCGCGGGGCGCGGCATTCAGGGCCGCGAGGCAAGGTCCCCGCCTGTCATGGTTTCCAACCAGCACCACATAGGGAAGGTTAAGCTTGCTCATGGTTTCGCGAAAGAGCTCGTAAGCTTCCGGCTCACCCCAATGGGTGAGATCACCCGTGACCACAACCTGCACAGCATCAGCATGATTGGCATTGATGTCATCGACCGCAGCAGCAAGCCGGGCTTGTGGATCGAGCCCATAGAGCTTTTTACCGGGCTGCACGAGATGTGTATCGGTCAGGTGGATGAATTTCATGAATGCCCCCATTTGTCGTCAAAGCATATGGATGGCAATTATTGCGGTTTGATTGCAATCCGGTTGCTCCGGGTTAGCGCTTGTCGAGCTGGAGTACCTCCCTCCAGGTCGGGTGCGCCATTTCATTGCTGCCAAAAAAACAAGGCACCTCAGCTGGGGCCATCTATGACGTTGCCCCCGGAGCTTAATCCGGTTTGAAGTTCGTTCTGGCCCAACCTGAGGACCAGAACATGAAGCGCAGTCGATTCACGGAAGAACAAATCATCGGGATCCTGAAGGAGCACGAGGCAGGGGTCTCGGTCGCTGATCTTTGCCGCAAGCACGGTGTCAGCGATGCCAGCATTTACAAATGGAAAGCCAGGTTCGGCGGCATGGATGTGTCCGAGGCCAAGCGTCTTCGGGCTCTGGAAGACGAGAACGGCAAGCTCAAACGGATGCTGGCCGACGCCATGCTCGACAATGTGGCGCTGAAGGATTTACTGGGAAAGAAATGGTGACGCCCGCTGCAGTCAAGCTTGCGCAGACTGCACAGGTTTGTCTGCGAGCGAAAAGCTGTCGTGCATCTTGTGGCGAACCACGGGATGAGCGAACGGCGGGCGTGTAAAACCATCGGCTCTTGCCGGATGACGATGCGATACGAAACTGTTCGACAGGATGATGCCGCACTGCGTGAGCGGATGAAAGCGATTGCGCATGAACGCCGCCGCTTTGGTTATCGGCGCTTGCATGTGCTGCTCAAGCGGGAGGGTCATGCCGTGAACCATAAGAAGCTCTTCCGGCTCTATCGGGAGGAAAAGCTCACCGTTCGCCGTCGTGGTGGTCGCAAACGGGCCATCGGGACGCGCACGCCAATGTTGATTCCGCTGCGACCCAACGAGCGCTGGAGCCTGGACTTCGTGTCAGATCAGCTCACCGACGGCCGGCGGTTCCGCATCCTCACCATCGTTGATGACTGCACGCGCGAATGCCTGGCGCTCTTGGCGGACACCTCACTGGGCGGGGTTCGGGTGGCGCGTGAACCCGACCGGTTGATGATCGAACGCGGCAAACCGAAGATGATTGTCAGCGACAACGGGATCGAGTTTACGTCCAACGCCATCCTCGGTTGGGCGGATAAGGCCAGGGTCGAATGGCATTACATCGCGCCCGGAAAGCCGATGCAGAACGGGTTCATCGAGAGCTTCAATGGCCGGTTGCGCGATGAGTTCCTGAACGAGACGCTGTTCACCACGCTGGTGCAGGCCCGCATTGCCCTGTCGATCTGGCGGACGGACTATAATGGCACGCGCCCTCACTCGAAACTGAATTGGCAAACGCCCTCGGCCTTCGCAAGCACCTTCCACCCGCGCCAGGGTCTGGCGGTGCGCTCCCCCAAAGGCTCCGCGCCAGACCCCGACGCTCCCATCCGCGCAAACCCGAAATCCAACCCTCAGAGCGAACTCACGACTGGATCATACTTGGGGACAACGTCAATAGGCTTCCAATGGGAGGGCGGCTGTTCAGCATCCCGGTTTGCCCCTCAACCAGGCCGGCATCACCGGTTAAGCCTTGTAAGCAACCCAGCCTCTGAATGTGAAACCCATATAGAACTGGGCAACGTCAACAAATCCTGCATCCCGCAGCAGTTTTGCGTCCTGCTCCGGGGACAGCGCCGGCAGCCGCTCGCTCATGGCGGTGACCATACTTTCCGCATTCGCGGGCGGTGCGCCGGATGCCACCGAAAAGGCAACATAGCGGGCGAGCCATTTTGCTTTTTCTCCACCTTCCTGAGGAAAGCTGTGATGGGCGACAACAAGTGGAGCGCCGGGCTTCAAGCGTCGATGCACTTCGGCCAATGTGCGCCGGCGTTCGTCCTCCGCTAGGAAATGGAGAGTGAGGAGACAGGTCGCTGCATCGAACGGTCCGACCGGCGCGGTGTCGATGTACCCTTCATAAAGGTCGACGCGCGAAGCAATAGGTCCGAGGGTGCGCCTGGCCAAATCCAGCATCTCCGCTGAGGGATCAACGCCGCAGAATCGCCACCCGGCCTGCATCTCGGCGAAGACTTTCAGCTCCAGTCCACCACCAGCGCCGAGGACCAGCACATGCGCACCGTCCTTTACGCGTTCGGCCAGAAGGATGCTGGTCATCTTCTGGAGATCGTGAAAGCCCGGAACTTTCCGCGCTGGACCTTCGGCATAACGGGCGACGGATTCGGGATCGGAGAATGGCAGCAAAGGTGAACTCCCGCTCATCGTGTTGCGGGTGAGAATACACCTCTTCGGCGCAAACGCACTTCGGGAGCGAATGGCCGTTTGGGTCGCAAGCCATCATTTTTGCTCCATGGCTGCCTCCCACGCTTTTCCCTGTCTTTATTCTCTGGTCTCGCCAAGGTTGCGACCCCCGGTCGCGAAGCCTTGCAATCCTTGGCACCAGCCCCTGAGCTTGATGGCATTGCTGTCGAGGAACGCCATCTTGTCCGCCACGAAAATCCTATGGGGCCAGATCCTTGTCGTTACCCTGATCGTGCTAGCGACGACCTGGGGTGCGACGGAGTATGTAGCATGGCGGCTGGGGTTTCAGGCCGGGCTTGGATCGCCATGGTTCATGGTGCTCGGTTGGTCCTTCTATCCGCAGCCGGCCTTCTTCTGGTGATGGTATTTCTATGACGCCTATGCGCCTGGGATTTTCACCGAAGGCGCGTTCATCGCCGCATCCGGCGGGTTCATGGCGATCACCGCCGCGATTCTCATGTCGGTCTGGCGGGCGCGGGAGGCGAAGAACGTCGAGACCTATGGCTCGGCGCGCTGGGCCGGGACGGAGGAGGTGAGGGCGGCCGGGCTCCTCGATGATGATGGCGTCGTGCTGGGTCGCTACGGGGAGAGTTATCTCCGTCATGATGGTCCGGAACATGTGCTCTGCTTCGCGCCGACGCGGTCCGGCAAGGGCGTCGGCCTCGTCGTGCCCTCGCTGCTGACCTGGCCGGGCTCAGCCATCGTTCACGACATCAAGGGCGAGAACTGGCAACTCACCGCCGGTTTTCGTGCCTGCCATGGACGCGTGCTGCTCTTCGATCCCACCAATGCGAAATCCTCCGCCTACAATCCGTTGCTGGAAGTCCGGCGTGGAGAGTGGGAGGTGCGCGACGTCCAGAACATCGCCGNTGGTCGACCCCGAGGGCAGCCTCGAAAAGCGGAACCATTGGGAGAAGACCAGTCATGCACTGCTCGTTGGTGTGATCCTGCATGTCCTCTATGCCGAGGCTGACAAGACGCTCGCCGGCGTTGCCGCCTTTCTCTCTGATCCCAGGCGATCGATCGAATCGACGCTCGCCGCGATGATGACCTCAGCGCATCTCGGGGAGGGTGGTTCCCACCCCGTCATCGCCAGCGCGGCGCGGGAGCTTCTGAATAAATCCGACAACGAACGCTCCGGCGTTCTCTCCACCGCCATGTCCTTCCTTGGGCTCTATCGCGATCCTGTGGTTGCCGAGGTGACGCGGCGTTGCGACTGGCGTATCAGCGATATCGTCGGCGGCAAGCAGCCAACGACGCTCTATCTCGTCGTGCCGCCCTCGGACATCAACCGTACGAAACCGCTGATCCGCCTGATCCTCAACCAGATCGGCCGCCGTCTGACCGAGGACCTCCACGCGAAGACCGATCGCCATCGCCTGCTTCTGATGTTCGATGAGTTCCCCGCGTTGGGGCGGCTCGATTTCTTCGAAAGCGCGCTCGCCTTCATGGCCGGCTATGGGCTGAAGGCATTCCTGATCGCCCAATCGCTGAACCAGATCGAGAAAGCCTACGGTCCAAACAACTCGATCCTCGATAATTGTCATGTCCGCGTCAGCTTCGCCACGAATGACGAGCGCACGGCCAAGCGCGTGTCGGATGCGCTCGGCACGGCCACAGAGATGCGCGCCATGCGCAACTACGCCGGCCACCGCCTTTCGCCCTGGCTCGGGCATCTCATGGTCTCCCGTCAGGAAACCGCGCGGCCGCTGCTCACGCCCGGCGAGATCATGCAGCTTCCGCCGACCGAAGAAATCGTCATGATCGCCGGCACGCCGCCGATCCGGGCGAAGAAGGCGCGTTATTATGAGGATATCAGGCTGAAGGAACGCCTCCTGCCGCCGCCAACGCTCGCCACGCCAGAGCAGAGGCGGGCGGACGATTGGGGTGCGTTTCCGTTTCCGTCGCGTTCCAGTCCAATGGAGCCAAAATCCACCGATGCCCCAGCAGATGAAGATACGACCGGATCGGAACGTCGCCACCAGCCCGAATTAAGCCGGGTGACGCGGGCGGAAAAGCAGCCGTCGATCGGGAACGAGTTCGAGCTTGATGCCGATCAGGATGATGACATGGACAACGCCACCCGAAACAGCCGGATGACCCGGCTCATGCAGAATGTCGCGCGGCAGGCCTCGCTCGACCCGAATGACGGCATTGAGCTATGAACGCCGCGGCCCGTAGCAAGAAGAAGGCGCAGATCTCGGTCTATCTCGATCAACCCATCATGAAGATGCTCGCGGACTACGCCGCCCGTCGAGACCAGCCGCAGTCCCTGATCGCCAAGCGCCTCGATCAGCTTGACCGCCGCATGATCAGGCTCGAGCGAGATGTCGATATCGCCGTGGAAACACTCGCTGTGTTCATCCGCTTCTGGCTTGCCACGACGCCGACGCTACCTGAACCCGCCGCTCAGGCCGCTCGCGCGAAGGCCGGGGAGCTATATGATGCTTTTGTGGCCGCGCTCGGTCGCCGCCTCGCCAAGGGACCGAAGCTCCAACAGGAGATCGCGGAGGATGTGGGGACGGAGGAGGGGAAGTGATTTCGGCTTTGGGGCCGTAAGTGGAATGGCCGCTGTCGGCACTCAAACCAAATAAGCGGACAGCTGGCACGACGTCAGCAGTTGGCCGAAAGCTGCTGTTGGCCTGTCCCCAAACTCAACTGTCCATACCGTGCGAACCGGACAAAGGGCTCCTTGGCGACTGCGGAACTCTGCCGCACGACCGGCGAACAATCAGTTCCACGGGCAGGCAGACGGCTTTGTCAACGTCCTGGTTGCGTAACCAGGCGACGATCATTTTCGCTGCCTGCGCGCCAATCAGTGCCGTTGGGACATGCACGGTTGTCAACGAAGGGGAGACATGGGCCGCCATGTCGACATCATCAATGCCGACGATCGAGAGATCACTTGGCACGGAGAGGCCGCGGGCCTGTGCCTCGACCATGGAGCCGATTGCGATAAGGTCAATGCCGCCGATAATTGCGGTTGGCGGCTCTGCAAGCTCCAAGAGCTTGGCGCAGCCCATCCGACCGCCCGCCAGATTCGTCGGCTGTTCGCAGGCCAGCGCCAGCGGCAGAGTCAATCCAGCTGCTTCGAGAGCCTTTCGGACGCCTTCCAGCCGTGCTTCCTGGCGGTCGTTGAATTTGAGCCGTCCCGTGATCACACCGATGCGATGATGCCCATTTTCGATCAGATGGCGAGCAGCAAGGGTGCCGGCGAGGACATTGTCGACGACCACGGCGGGTTGTCCGGGCGCGGCGCACCAGGTGAGCACCATGGGTACGCCAGCGGCTTCCACCATTGCCCGTGTTTCTGGAGCGCGTTCCGCGCCGACCAGGAACAAGCCGTCGACGCCACGCGCCAAGAGCGTTCGTACGGCGTCCGTCTCAGCTGCGATGTTGTAGTCATGCGAAGCAACCAGGAGCTGATAACCCGCTGCGGCGAGGTTTTCCTGCATGGCCTGAAGCGCCTTGGAGAATATTCCGTTATCGAGGGTTGGCATCACTGCGCCGATCGTCATGGAACGCCCTGAGGCCAGCGCGCGTGCTGCGGCATCTGGACTGTAGCCGAGACGCTGGGCGCTGAGCCGCACCCTGGCAAGGGTTTCGCCTGACAGCAACTCCGGCTGCGAAATGGCCCGTGAAACGGTGGCGGGTGACACGCCTGCATCGCGGGCGACATCCGCAAGGCGAGGTTTGCGGTTTAAACTCATGACATCAGGTTATTGAAAAATCTTTCATTCGCAAATCATTTCAAGTTGAGGTCTTGGTCTATATTGATCAGGCAGAATTCGCATTGACAAGCCAATTTCTTCCTGAAATCGTGAATGAAAGCGCTCGCATTAAATGTGTGGCATCGCGAGGAACTGCCGTCATGCTTGGACGACGCACATGGATCGGCCTGGCCACCGTGCTCGCCCTTGTCGCGATATGGTTCCTGCTGACTACCGTCACCGGCATGGTCTCTGGCGGGCGCTTTCCGTCCCCAGCAGAGTTTTGGGCCTCGTTCCGGCAGATCACCGGTCGCGGCTACGCCGGCGGTGATCTTCTCCAGCATGCGCTGCATAGCCTGAAGCTCGTGGTCATGGGCTTTGCTGTAGCAGTTGCTACCGGCGTGCCCCTCGGTCTTTGGATGGGCTGGAGCCGGAAGGTCGAAGCTGCCATCAACCCGGTCTTTCTCGTTATCCGTCCGATCCCACCGCTGGCCTGGATTCCGCTGGCGATCCTCTGGCTGGGCCTTGGCGATGCCGCAAAGATCATGGTGATCTGGTTTTCAGCCTTCGTGCCGTCCGTCATCAATAGCTTCACGGGCGTGCGCACTATTGATCGTCCGATCCTCGAAGCCGCGCGTATGCTTGGCACGCCGCGCTGGCGAATGGTGACGGAAGTGATAGCGCCGGCTGCAGCCCCGATGATCTTCACAGGGCTGAGACTGTCGCTGCAGGCCTCGTGGACCACGCTGGTCGCGGCCGAATTGGTCGGCGCGCTGGTCGGTGTCGGCTTCGTGCTCAACATGGCGCAACAGGATCTCTATCCGGGCATGATCCTTGTCGGCATGGTCACGGTCGGCATGCTTGGCTGGGGCACAACCAAGCTTCTGGCCATGGCCGAGCAGCACGCGCTCGCCTGGAATGTGGCAGCGAGGGATTAGGCGATGAATGGCGCGCCCCTCAGATTCCTTGAGACCGTCGGATGGGGCACGCTCGGCGTCGTGCTGTTCGTTGGTCTGTGGACCTTCCTGGCCGCCTCTGGCATTGTCCCGCGCCAGTTCCTGCCGACCCCGCTCGATGTCATCCAGCGCATGCTGCACCTGATGACGTCGCCGTTCGCCGGCGCAACCCTGCCGCAGCATCTGGCCTCGTCTTTCCAGCGCTATGCCGTCGGCGTGCTGCTGGCTGCGCTGGTGGGTGTGCCGCTTGGCCTGTTGATGGGCTGGTTTCGCTTGCTTGATGATATCGTCACGCCGATCTTCGACGGTCTGCGCTTCATTGCGCCCATCGCGTGGGTGCCGTTCGCCGCGCTCTGGTTTGGCACGGGTATAGGCGGGCCAGTGATGATCATCTTCGCCGGGGCTTTCCCGCCCTGCCTAATCAATGCCTATCGCGGGGCGCGCTTTGTCGAACCTCGTCTGATCGAGGCGGCCCGCATGCTGGGCACCGGCAACACCCGTACAATCCTCGAAATCCTTTTGCCCGCTGCAACGCCGTCCATCGTGTCCGGCCTGCGCGTTTCGGCGGGTCTCGGCTGGCAAAGCCTCGTCGGCGCCGAGCTGATCGTTGCCGCGGCCGGGGTCGGGTTCATGATGGTGCAGGCACAGGCCAATGTCGCGACGCCGACCGTGATGGCCGGCATGATCGCTATCGGTATCGTCGGTATGATCATCGATGTCTTGCTTCGGCAGGGCGAAGGCTGGCTGCGCCGCCGCCGCGGCCTCGAAGCTTGAGGAGACGATGATGGGCTCGATCCGCTTCGATCATGTTGACAAGGTTTTCGGGCCGAACACGGGCGGCGTCAAAGCGCTCGACGACATCAATCTGGAAATCGGCGAGAAGGAATTCGTCGCCATCGTAGGGCCATCGGGCTGCGGCAAGACCACATGCCTGCGGATGGTCGCGGGTTTTGAGGCCCCCAGCGCGGGCGTGGTCAGCGTCAGCGGCAAACCGGTGACAGCGCCGGGGCCTGACCGTGCCGTGGTGTTCCAGCAATTCGCGCTCTTCCCATGGAAGACCGTGCGCGAGAACATCGAGCTTGGTCTGCGCAACAAGAACTTGCCCGCGGGCAAGCGAGCCGATCTGGTTGCGGGCGCCCTGAAACTCATGAACCTCGAAAGCCATGCGGCGGCTTTCCCGCACCAATTGTCTGGCGGCATGCAGCAGCGCGTCGCAATCGCCCGCGCCTATGTGCTCGATCCAGACGTGCTGTTGATGGACGAGCCGTTCGGCGCTCTTGATGCGCAGACCCGCGTGGTCATGCAGGAGGAACTGGTCCGCCTCGCCCGCGTAAACCCGCGCACCGTACTATTCATAACCCACGCTGTGGAGGAAGCGGTCTATCTGGCTGACCGTGTTGCGATCATGACCCGCCGTCCTGGCCGCATCAAGGAGGTACTCGACATCCGCGCCATCCGGCAAGCCGAGAACTGGGACAAACATCAGCGCATCGAGGATGTGATGGATTTGGAGTCCTTCGTCCATCTGCGGACCCAGATCTGGAAATCGCTGCGCGAGGAGAAGGGCGCAAATGTCACCTGATGTCACCCAGCTGCCAAAGCTGACGCGCGACCTTACCGAACCGGAACCGATCCCGGCTGCAGGCATGGCGCGCGCCCTTGAGTTGATGAAGTCAGGCCGCCTGTTCCGCTATGGCGAGCTGGGCGCGGATCAGGCTGACGCATCGTTGCTGGAACAGGAGTTCGCGGCCTTCGTCGGGCGGCACTATTGCGTGGCTGTCAACTCTGGTGGCGGTGCGATCTTTCTTGGCCTCAAAGTGCTGGATGTCCAGCCTGGCGATCCGGTGCTGGTGAACGGCTTCACGCTCGCTCCCGTGCCCGGCGCGATTGCGCATGCCGGTGCAAGAGCTGTGATCGTCGAGATCGGACAGGATTACTGTATCGATGCGGCTGACCTGCGCGCCAAGGCATTTGCCTCGGGCGCAAAGGTGTTGCTGCTCTCGCATATGCGTGGCCACATCGCTAACATGGACTCTGTCGTGGCCGTCTGCCGCGAGGTTGGCCTCAAGTTGATAGAGGATTGTGCCCACTCGCTCTGTGCGTCATGGCGCGGTCAGACGATCGGTACATTCGGCGCCGTCGGCGCCTTCAGCGCACAGACATACAAGCATCTCAATGCAGGGGAGGGTGGCTTTCTCGTGCTGGATGACGCTGACATGGCGGCGCGCGCAATCCTGCATGCCGGCAGCTACATGCTTCATGCCCAGCACCTGAGCACGCCCGACCCCGAGGTTATGGCCCGTTGGTCTGAGCGCACGCCCAATTTCAGCATGCGTATGACGGCGCTTGCCGCCGCGATGCTACGCCCACAACTGGCTGAGTTGCCGCGCCGCGCGGCACGCTGGAATGAGATCCACGACCGGATCAGTTCCCGCCTTTCCCGTGCGCAGCAGGTACGATTGCCCGAGCGCAGCCCCAATGAGCGCTACTCGGCCACCTCCGTGCAGTTTTCGTTGCAAGGCCTGTCGCAGCACGAAATCAGCGAGGTGATCGGCCAATGCAAGGCGCGGGGCCTGCCGGTTAAGTGGTTCGGTGCGCCACATCAGATCGGCTTCACCAGCGCGCCGCGCCACTGGCACTATGCGGGCGATCAAGGCGCACTGTCGCAGACACACGCAGTGCTGGCCGGGCTATGCGACATCCGCACCCCGGTGACGCTGACGGATGAGGAGTGTGACCTCGTGGGCGACATCGTCTGCTGGGCCATTGATGCCGTGGTTTCAGCCGAAGCTGGGCACGGAGCAGGAGAAACCACCGCCATCAGGCAGGCGGCGGGATAACAACGCGTAATTGACGCCAAGCCAGTCAACACCAGGGGAGACAGTACCATGAGGACAATTTTCGCAGGCTTTGCGCTCGCAGCAGCGCTGATGGGGGCCGCGCCTGCCAGTGCCCAGACACCGGCGCCAATCGGCGTCAGCTACCAGCCGTCGCTCTATTGGGCGCTGCCTTTCCACTATGCCAACGTCAAGGGTTGGTGGAAGGATGTTGGCCTTGCGCCGAACTTCACCACCTTTCCGGCTGGTGCACCGCAGATTGCGGCAGCCCCTTCCAAGTCATGGGATGTCGGCGGCACGGGCTCGGTTCCGGCGGTGCTGGGCGCGGTGCGCTTCAACATCCTCACCATCGGCATCACCAATGATGAATCCAAGACAAATGCCATGATGGTCCGCGGCGAGCGCTTCGATGCCATCAAGGCCAACCCACAACTCCTCAAAGGCCAGCGCCTATTGCTGACCACTAATTCGACGGTCGATTACGCATCGCGCAAGTGCCTAGTGAAGTTGGGCCTTGCTGCCAATGACATGCAGTTCGTCAACCTCGGTCAAGCGCAAATCATCACGGCGCTGACATCGAACAACGGTGACTTCGCCGGCGTCTGGGCTCCAAACACCTACACGCTCGAAGAGCGGGCTGGCGCCAGGTATCTCTGTTCCGGCGGCGATGCCGATGCCATCGTACCCGGTGCGTTGATCGTGCGCGGCGACTTTGCCAAGGAGCGCCCGGATGAGGTGGCCAAGTTCCTCGCCGTGTTCCTGCGCGGCTGGTCATGGGCTAAGGCTAACCCGGCAGAAGCCCGCACCCTCGCGCTTGATTTCTACAAGCAAGGCGGCCTCGAAGTGTCTGCCCGCGCCATGGATCAGGAATTCGCCCTGCGTCCGACCTTCGGTCTCGACGAACAGCTGAAAATCATGGCCCGCGGCGCTGCGGGCTCCACGGTCGATGGCTGGTTCTCCGAAATCGGCAAGTTCATCACCGAGGTCGGCACCATTCCCTCCAATCCGGACGCCAAGGGTTACATCACTGACGACTTCCTAAAGCGCGTTGCGGCTGACCCGAAGCTGAAGGCCTTCGCCACCGAGTTCGACAAGAAGTGACATCGATGCGCGGGCCGCAGTGATGCGGCCCGCTTCTCCCCGAGTTGCAAGGATAACACGACCATGGCCATCACCCATCTCAAGCGCGCAGCGAAGACACCCGAGACCGAGACCGACACTGCGCGCAAGGTCGTGACAGAGATGCTGGCGGCAATCGAGGCGGGTGGCGAGCAGGCTGTGCGTGACTACGCGCTCACACTCGACAAATGGGGCGGTGATATCGTGATGACCCCGGCCACGATCGCCGAGCGTACACAGGGCATACCACAATCTGTCAAAGACGACATCGACTTTGCAGCCAACCAGGTACGCCGCTTCGCAGAAGCGCAGCGCGCCTCAGTGCAGGATTTCTCGCTTGAGATTTCGCCTGGCCTCCACCTGGGCCAGAAGCTGGTGCCGGTGAATACGGCTGGCTGTTATGTGCCAACCGGCCGCTATGCCCACATCGCCTCAGCCTATATGTCGGTCGCGACCGCCAAGGCGGCAGGCGTAAAGACGGTCGTGGCCTGTTCTGCGCCGTTCAAGGGCAAGGGCATCCATCCCCATGTGCTCTATGCCATGCAGGTGGCCGGTGCCGATATCATCATGTGCCTTGGTGGTGTACAGGCGATCGCGGCCATCACCTATGGCCTGTTCACGGGCCAAAAGGCCGACATCATCGTTGGTCCGGGCAACAAGTTTGTGGCCGAGGCCAAGCGCATGTTGTTTGGCAAGGTCGGCATTGATGTGTTTGCGGGCCCGTCCGAAGTCGCCGTTATCGCTGATGACAGCGCGGATTCATTGATCGTGGCGACCGACCTTGTCGGACAGGCCGAGCATGGTCACGAAAGCCCGGCCTGGCTTATCACCACCTCGCGCCGCATTGCGGATGAGGTGACGCGCCTGATGCCTGAACTGATTGCGGCACTGCCGCCGACCGCGCGCGATGCAGCGGGGGCTGCCTGGCGCGACTATGGAGAAGTGGTGCTCTGTGGCAGTCGCGAGGAGATGGTCACTGTGTCGGATGAGTACGCCTGCGAGCATCTGGAGGTGCATTGCAACGATCTCGACTGGTGGCAACAGAACCTCACCAACTACGGCTCGCTCTTCCTTGGCGAGGAAACCAATGTGGCTTTCGGCGACAAGGTCTCCGGTCCCAACCACATCCTGCCGACCAAGTTCGCCGCGCGCTATTCGGCGGGCCTCTCAGTGCACAAGTTTCTTAAGCCCCTGACCTGGCAGAAGATGACGCGCGATGCCTGCAAGCTAATCGCGCCCGTCTCCGCCCGCATCTCGCGCATGGAAGGCATGGAGGCGCATGCCCGCACGTCGGATGTGCGCATGACAAAGTATGCGCCCGGGACCAATGTCGACCTTGGCCAACCGGTGGAGGCCTGATTGGGCTTCCGGCTTGGCCACCTCTTCGACCTGACCGGGCGGACCGCGCTTGTCACCGGCGGCAATAGCGGCATTGGCCTCGCCATGGCGCGGGCGCTGGGGCTGGCCGGTGCGAGCATCGTGCTGGCAGCAAGGCGACAGGAGCAGACCGCCGAGGCCGTTGCCGGCCTGATGCTCGAAGATATCGCTGTCAGCGGGCTTGCAGTTGATCTGGCAGCGTCCGATTGCGCTGATGTCGTTGCGCATGGGCTCGAGGGTTTGCAGATTTCGCCAGACATTCTCGTCAATGCCGCCGGGATCAACCTGCGTCAGCCTTTCATAGAGGTCAGCGCCGAAGCGTTCGATCTCCACCTGGCGCTGCACCTGCGCGCACCCTTCCTGCTGACGCAAAGTCTGGCCCCAGCGATGGCGGCCCGCGGGCACGGCCGTATCATCAACCTGGCATCGTTGCAGAGCACGCGGGCCTTTCCGAATTCCGCGCCCTATGGAGCAGCCAAGGGTGGCATCGTCCAACTCACGCGCGCCATTGCCGAGGAATGGTCGCGCCACGGCATCACCTGCAACGCAATCGCGCCCGGCTTCTTTCCGACGCCTCTGACCGAGCCTGTATTCAACGACCCCGAGCGTGCCGCCAAGAACGCCGCGCAGACCGCCATCGGCAGGAATGGTGCGCTCGATGATCTCGCGGGTGCGACGGTGTTTCTTGCGTCCGTCGCTTCGGCATACATCACCGGACAGACGCTGGCTGTCGACGGCGGCTTCACAGCGAAATAGGACGTCACTTGATGAAAGCGCTCGTTTATACCGGCCCGAACAGCCTCGTCTATCGTGAGGAGCCGGATCCGGTGGCGGAACCCGGTGAACTTGTTGTCCGCGTCGAAGCTGTCGGCATTTGCGGCTCAGACATGCACGCGTATCACGGCCATGACAGCCGTCGCCCCGCCCCGCTGATCCTCGGCCACGAGGCTGCAGGCCGCATCGTCGGTGGCGCACGCGACGGTGAGCGCGTCACCATCAACCCGCTGGTGGTGGACCCCTCATGCCCCTACGCGATCGAAGGGCGTTGGCATCTGTCACCGACGCGGCAGATCATCTCGATGCCGCCGCGCTCCGGTGCGTTTGCCGAGTTGGTCCGCATCCCCGAGCGCAACGTCGTCGCCATTCCAGATCACATGCCCATCTCACATGCCGCACTGGCCGAGCCGGTGGCTGTGGCCTGGCACGCGGTGAGGTTGGGCGCTGAGCGCGTGCACCAACCGCTTGCTGCATGCCGCGTTGTCATACTTGGGGGGGGCGCGATCGGATTGGCATCCGCCATCGTGGCACGGCATTTCGGCGCAAGGGATGTCCGCATTGCCGAGCCGAACGTGCTCCGGCAGATGGCCATTGCCGATCAGGAGGGCTTCGATGTCTATGCGCCGGGCACCCTCGGTGAACCTCAGGCCAACAGCATCGATCTGGTGATCGACGCTGTTGGAGCATCTGCAACGCGTGCGTGCGCCTGCGCCATGGTCCGCCCTGGGGGCGTCATTGTCCACGCGGGGTTGCTGCCTGGCTTGGATGGGCTTGACGTCCGCAAGATCACGCTCCAGGAAGTCACGGTCACTGGCACCTATTGCTATACGCCCATCGACTTCCATCAGACTGTGGATGCTTTGGCGGCGGGCGCGCTTGGCGCGCTGAAATGGTTCTCGGAATGTCCGTTGGAGGATGGCGCGAAAGCATTCCGGGACATAGACGAGGGCACTTCCGGCGCTTCAAAGCTCGTTCTGCTTTGCTGAGTGATCATGTTCCAGGGCGTATGCCAGGAAGCCGACTTTTGAGCCCCGTTTTCGAGTTCGCTCGGTCAAGTTGAGATCCGCTCCAGGTGCAGAGTTTCCACAGCAATTGGCTGGATAGCCTCGCTCAATCTGTGTGGAGAGGCGTTTCTGGGAGATGACGATAACTCGCTCCTCGCATGCTCGGAAGCTTGGGGCGAACGCGCCACAAAAATCCTGCGCGTAGTCGTCGCAAGCATCGTTGATCAATCCAAAGAAAATGGCGAAGCGCTTACATGAAACCGGTGCGCAAGTCATTGCAGGACCGGCTTTCGCAGTTGATCAATTCACCTTCGGAGAGCAGGCTGATCAAATGGCTTCAACCGAGAGCGTCAAGAACCAGTCACGCACCCGTCTTGCACCGGGTGACAAGGGCGGACCTTTGGGAGTCACGAGATAGTAGCTGAAGTCGGTTGGATAGGATTGCCCGAACGGATTGACGAGGGCTCCTGACGTCAACTCGCCCTGAACGAGCCACTTGGCAAAGAGCGAAATCCCGAGGCCGTTGATTGTCGCGCTGAGTTGGAAGTGACGATCTTCAAGCATCATGCTTGGCTGATCCGTACGCAGTGCGGTGCCGCAGCCGGCCATCCATTCCGCCCACATTCGCTTGTCATCGACATGGAGCAACCTACAGCGCTCGACGTCGCGAGGAACTTCGATCGTGACCCTGTCACGATACTCGGGGCTGCAAACCGCAACCAGTCGCTCGTCCCACAACTTTATCGCATCGACGTTTGACCAGTTACCCTTGCCCCATTGAATGCCAAAATCGGCAAACGCGCGCGGGTCGTCAAAATCGACAAATGTGTTGTTGTGATTAAGCAGGATGACCTCGATGTCAGGACAGGACTGTTGCAACCGGCTCATATTCGCGGAGACAAGGCGGCTCGCGAACATCGGAACGAGCGCAACTCGGACATTGGTTTTCCGCCGCGTTACGAGCTCGATGCCCTCGCCAATACGCTGCAGTCCGGCATCGACATGGCTGGCGAGGGTCACTCCCTCGTCGGTCAACTCAAGGCCATGGGCGGTCCGACTGAAGAGCGAAACGCCAAGATCCGCCTCGAGTTTCTTGATGTGATAGCTGACCGAACTCTGCGTACTGCCATAGTGTCGTGCCGCCTTGGTCACGCTGCCAAAGCGGGCGACGCTGTCGAAAACATGAATGGAATTGATATTGCGGATCCGGACCATCTGCAGCCTTGAGCGCTCTCATTCTGGCCGGATGGTATCATCGAAAAATTGAATATCTAGCGCCAATCTTTCGGATACTCGATAACATCGGCGGCGCATAACATCCGTTCAGGTGTTTTCTTCCGACGGTATCGCACGATGGCTGAAACGATCCTCCGTGTTGATTTGCTCGCCAAGAGCTTTGGTGGCGTCAAGGCGGTTCGTGATCTGTCGTTTGATGTCAGCGCCGGCGAAATCCTTGGGCTGATTGGCCCGAACGGCTCTGGCAAATCAACAACGGTCAATGTACTTGCCGGACTGTTGCCACCAACATCCGGGTCGATCCGGCTTGGTGCTGACGCCATCGAGCATATGCCTGAGGCTGACCGCGTCAGCAAAGGGCTCGCACGTACATTTCAGACTGCCCGTCTGTTTCCCGAATTCACCGTCCGCCAGCATGTCAGAATGGGTTGTCACACGATCCGCAGGACCAGCGCCTTTGCGTCTATCCTGCCCTTTGGCTTGGTCACGAGGGAACAGGTCGCAACCGATCAGCATGTCGACGGGATCTTGCAGCTTTGCACGCTCGCGCAGATTGCCGATCGACCGGTTGGCAGCATTTCCTCGGCGCAGCAGCGCTTTCTGATGATTGCCACCGCACTGGCTGCAAAGCCTCGCATCTTGCTTGTCGATGAGCCAGCTGCCGGGCTTGTCGAGCACGAGCGGCAAGCCTTGGCGGATCTCATTCGCAACATCCGCAAGCGCGAAATAGCAGTGCTGATCATCGAGCATCACATGGCCTTGATCATGTCTCTGTGCGACCGGATCGTAGTCCTGAACTTCGGTTCGAAGATTGCCGAAGGCAGCCCCGCAGAGATCCGCGCCAATCCCGCCGTCATCGACGCTTACCTTGGCGAGGCGGCCTGAGATGCTGGCGCTGTGTGATCTACGTGTCAGCTATGGCGCAATCGAGGTGGTCCACGGGATCAGTCTTGATGTTGCGGCGGGCGAATGCGTGGCGCTGATCGGCGCAAATGGGGCAGGCAAGTCCTCGACGTTGAAAGCGATCTGCGGCCTCGTTCCCGTCGGTAGCGGGTCAGTCCAGTTCGAAGGACGAGACATCACCAACGCCAGCGGGCATGCCATTGTGCGAGCCGGGATTACGATGTGCCCCGAAGGACGCCAGGTCTTCCCGCAGATGAGCGTCATCCAGAATCTGCGCATGGGTGCCTACACCCGCACTGACAAGGATCAGGATGCAGATCTGGTGCGCATGATGGACATGTTTCCGATCCTCAGGGAGCGTCAAACCCAGGCAGCGGGCAAGCTCTCGGGTGGCGAGCAGGAAATGCTCGCCATCGCGCGGGCGCTCATGGCACGTCCGCGCATCTGCCTGTTCGACGAACCATCCCTTGGCCTTGCTCCAAAGATTGTCGCCAGCGTTTTCGAAACCCTGGCGCAGATCAAGGCCATGGGGATGACCATCCTACTAGTTGAACAGAATTCGATGATGGCCCTGAACCTGGCTGACAGGGCCTATCTCTTCGAAGCCGGCAAGATTGTCATGCAAGGCCCGGCAAAGGAGTTGAAGAGCCATCCGGATGTGATGCGCGCCTATCTCGGCCACTAACAAAAAAGCAAATCGGAGGAAAGAATGTTCAATCGTGTGAAGACCGGCGCTTTAGCGGCGCTGGCAATGGCACTGGCAACCACCTCGGCTTGCGCAGCCGAAAAGAAACTGACCATCGGCGTTGCCGATGCCCTGACCGGCGGTGGCGCGGTTTACGGACTGCCGCAGGCCAATGCCGTGAGGATGGCGGCTGACGAGATCAACGCTGCCGGCGGTATCAAGGTTGGCTCGGACACCTACAAGATCGACGTCATCGCCTATGATGACAAGGCCAACCCGACCGAAGCAACGAATGCCGTCCGCAAGCTGATTGATCGCGATGGCGTCAAGTACATACTGGGTTTCTGCTGCTCGGGCTCGACCAGCGCGGTCGCGTCCTTCATCGGCAACGAGAACGCAGTGATGCTGGTGGGCAATGCAGCGGAGCGCTCAATCACCACCAAGAAGATCCCCAATCTCGTGCGGACCCGCCCGCCAGCTGACTTTACCGGTCAGGCAGCTGGCACATTTATCGCTCGAAAGGGCCAGAAGCGGATTGCCGTCATTGGCGCGCTCGATGTCGGCTTTTACGCTCAGTATGTCGATTCGGTCGAACGCGAGTTGAAGAAGGTCGGTTCGGAGATCATCGCTCGGGAAGTCTTCACGCTCAGGGACCGCGACATGACCCCGCAGCTGACCAAGATACGTGCGCTCAACCCGGATGCCATCCTTGTGGTCGGCTATGTCGAATCCGCTGCCTTCGTCTATCGGCAGGCGGTCGAATTGGGGATGGTCATTCCGCGCTACGGCTTCACTAGTGGCAGCGAAGAACAGTTTCTGCGGGTGACGACATCTGAGCAAATGGAGGGTGTGTGGGATCTGCGCCCGACAGAACTGGACCTGCTTTCCGCCAGCAAGAACGGCATCGCTTACCACGCAAACTATTCAAAGAAATACAACGCCTCGCCGTCGCCGAGCTCTCCTTATGCCTATGACCAGCTTTACGTGCTCAAGGCTGCAATTGAGGCATCAGGAACGGTCGACGATACGGCGGCCGTGGCCAAGGCCATTCGCGCCCTCGCCATTCCGTCACAAGTGGTGATGCAGTATCAGCCCGTCGACGGGAAGATGTTCGACGTCAATGGGCAGGCCTACACCGCTAACGGTGCATTCCAGTGGCAGAAGGGCAAGTGGGTCTTCGTCGAGGAACTGCCCTCGGATGCGAAAGCCTATTCAGTGTTCCTCAGCACGCTGAACTGAGGTCGGCAGGCCGATGCTGATCGAAATTCTCCAGCAGACAATCAACGGTCTGGCGATCGGCGGAGTCTATGTGCTGATCGCACTCGGCCTTACCACTGTTTTTGGCATCCTTGGAATCGCCCATTTTGCCCATGGTTCGGTGTCCATGTTCGGCGGCTATCTCACCTTTTTCTTGGTGACATCACAGGGATTGCCGGTTCTTGTGGCGATCCCAATAGCGCTTGTGGTTGGGTTCCTGCTTGGACTGTTGATCGAGATCATCGCCTATCGTCCGGTGCGCGATGCCAACCACATCAACGCCTTCATCGTCGCCCTCGGCCTCACCATGATGGTCGAGGGCATCAATCTCCAAATGTTCGGGCATGAACAGGTTGTCATTCCGACAGGCTTGAGCAGGGTGTTTAGGCTTGGCGGCGTCACAGTTCCGGAGTTGCGCATCTATGTGATCATCGCAGCGATCGTGCTGGTTGCGGCGATGATGCTGTTCGTTGAACGCACCAAGACCGGGCAAGCCATCCGGGCCGTCGCGGAAAACCGCGACGCGGCGATCCTGATGGGCGTCAATGTCAAGTCCATCCCGCTGATCGTATTCGGCATTTCGACATCGCTCGGCGTTGCCGCCGGCATCATGGTCGGGGCGCTGTTTGCAATTGCCCCCGGCATCGGCGAGGGCTTTGTGGTCAAGGGCTTCGCAGTCCTGATCCTTGGCGGTCTCGGCTCGTTCCCGGGGGCCATCCTTGGCGGCACTGTACTCGGCATTACCGAGTCCATCGCTGCTGGCTTCATTTCGTCGGCCTACAAGGATGTCATCGCTTTTGTGGTGATGATCCTCGTCTTGCTGATCCGTCCGCAGGGATTGCTGGGGCGCTCACCATGAACCGGACGCTGACATTTCTGGCATGGCTCGCTGCCTTTGCAACGCTGGCCATGCTGCCACAGCTGATTACCGTGAAATATTACCTGCATCTGAGCATACTGGCATTGATCTGGGTGATCATGGCGCAGGGGCAGAACCTCATTCAGGGATACACCGGCTATGTCTCCATCGTTGGCGCAGGATTCATGGGAATCGGTGCCTACAGCTCGACGCTTCTCGGCCTTCATTTGCATCTGCCGACCTGGGTGACGATCGCGATGGCACCCATGGTGACTGCGCTGTTTGCGCTTGCCACTGGCTACCCGAGCCTTCGGATCAAAGGCCATTACTTCGCCATCGTCACGCTGGCGTTCAACCTCATCATCGTCATCGTTCTGGTAAACTACAAGGAGTTGACGAACGGGGAGACCGGAATTTCGAACATCCCCAAACTCTGGGGCGGCAGTCGTGATGCATATTTCTATCTTGTCCTGCTGCTTGCAGCATTTCTGACTCTGTTAGCTGCGCTGATTGCGCGCTCACGCGTTGGAGAAATACTGCTAGCCATTCGACAGAATGAAGATCTGGTCGGCTCTATCGGCATTGCTGCATGGAAGTACAAGCTCTTCGCCTTCGTGGTTTCTGCGATGTATGCCGGCCTCGCCGGAGCGCTGTATGCTCACTTCCAGGGCTTCATCAATCCGGAGATCTTCGGCGTTGCGCAGTCGCTCGATGCCATTCTCGCGGTGATCCTTGGAGGGTCAGGCACAATCGCAGGGCCAGTAATCGGTGCCTTCCTGGTTGTCTTCCTGCCCGAATTGCTGCGCTTTGCGGATAGCTTCCGCCTGATCCTCTACGGGTTGATCCTCGTGCTTGCGACCATCTTCATGCCGATCGGCATAGTCGGGGTTTGCAAGGCGTTGATCTGCAGGCTCAGCGGCAAGGGTTTGCGCCATGGCGCATGACGTTGCCGCAGACTTTCTGGCGGATGTCCGGGCGTTTGCTCGTACTCATGTGGAAAAGCATACCGCCGCATGGGCGCGCGGCGAGGCAATCGACCCTGCGGTCGCCTTGCATGCTGCCAGGATCGGCCTCACACGCATCGAGATACCCGTCGCATCGGGTGGCATGGGCCTAAGCTTTCACACAAAGGTCGAGGCGTGCGCTATCATCGCTGCTGCGGACTTTGGTCTCGCGATGTCGCTGGTCAACACCCACAATGTTGCCAAGCGTATCGCCGTCACAGCACCGGAGGCCGTCGCTCGCACGCTGGTGCCTGATCTCATCGCGGGGCGTGCCTCTGCCTGCACGGCCCTGACTGAACCCTCGGCAGGCTCTGATGCCGCCGCCATGCGCTGTACGGCGCGGCCGACGGAGTGTGGATGGATCCTTGATGGCGAGAAGACGTGGATCGTCAACGCCCGGCATGCCCGCTTATCCATCGTCTATGCACAAACCGGCGAGCATAGCGACGCCACAGGCATAGCAGCGTTTCTCGTCGATCTGACGAACCCTTGTTGCGAGCGTTATGCAATCGAATCAGGATTCTCGCAGGCCAGCATCGGAACCGGAGGCTTCCGGTTGAACCAGTATTTTGCACCAAGCGAGCACGCCATTCTGCCCGCTGGCACCGCCTTCAAGGCGATACTCTCCGAGATCAACGGTGCTCGGATCTATGTCGCGGCCATGTGCTGCGCGATGGTGTCGGCTGGCCTGCGCCTGGCCCGCACCCATGGCGAAACCCGACAGAGTTTCGGCAAACCGCTTGACCAGCAGCCCACATGGCGTGAGCCATTGGCCAGATGCGCAACACAACTCGCGGCAGCCTGGGCGCTGGTCGAAACAGCCATCATTGCTACAGAAGCAGGCGGAGATGCACGTCATCTCGCTGCTGCCGCCAAGGTCAACGCTGTCTCGCTGGCCCAAGCTCAGCTCCCGGCAATGTTGCATGCGATGGGCGCCGAGGGGCTGAAAGATACCTACCCCTTTACCCGCCATATAGGCGCCGCCCAGATCGCAGCCCTGACAGATGGCAGCACGGGGATGCTCCTGGACCGTCTGGCGCGCTGGGATCCGATACCTGTTCAACTCAGAGCCCTGCAGGGATAAGCAACATGCGTGTTTTCCAGATCGAGGGGGACTGGGGGTTCGATCACCTCAAACTCGCGGAGCGACCTAAACCGGTGCCGGTAGCCGGGCAGGTTCTCATCCGCATGCATGCGGCGTCATTGAATGCGCGTGATCTGATTGTCCCGGTTCGCGGGTATGGCCGCGCCACCGGCGAATTGCCGCTGATCCCGATCTCGGATGGTGTCGGCACGGTTGTTGCCGTGGGTGATCATGTCACCAGGGTGAAGGTCGGCGACAGGGTTTGCCCAACCTATTTTCAGGGCTGGATCAGTGGCGAGCCAACGCAGGAGCGTTTCGCAACGGCCCTCGGCGGGCCGCTTGATGGCGTAATGACAGAATACATGTGCCTTTCTGAGCAAGGGATCGTGCGCGTTCCCGACTACCTGACACATGAGGAGGCGGCCACGCTGCCGTGCGCAGCGCTCACCGCGTGGAGCGCCATTGCGACCCACGCGGCCACTCGGCCAGGTGACCGTGTTCTTGTCCAGGGTACTGGCGGCGTCGCATTGTTCGCGCTTGCATTCGCCAAGCTCCATGGCGCGCATGTCACGATCATCTCATCTAGCGATGACAAGCTGGAGCAAGCCCAAAACCTCGGCGCCGACACGACCGTGAACTACAGCACGACGCCGGAATGGTCACAGGTCGCCCGGAAGATTGCTGCTGAGCGAGGGGGCTTCGACAAGATCGTCGAGGTTGGCGGCGAAGCGACACTCGTGCAGTCGATCAAGAGCGTCCGAATTGGTGGCACGATTGCCTTGATCGGCGTTCTATCTGGTTTGTCGCCGACCTTGCCACTTGGCGCTGTCGTGACCCGACAGGTGCGCTTACAGGGCGTGACCGTCGGGCATCGTGACGGGTTCGAGGCGATGCTCACGGCAATGGCACAGCACAGACTACGCCCGGTCATCGGCAAGACATTCGGTTTCAGTGATCTGAAGGCTGCCTTGGCCGAGACGGCCAAACCGACGGGGCTTGGCAAAACCATCATCCGGTTTGATCATGACGCTGCATGATATCCCACCGTTTCATCCGCGCCGCCACGCGATTGAACGCCCCGATGAAATTGCTTACCGGGTCAGCACAAGCCCCGACGCGGTGACCTTCGGCCAGCTTGAAGCGCGGGCAAACCAGGCGGCGCATACGTTCCGCCAACTCGGACTGAAGCGTGGCGATCACATCGTCGTCCTGATGGAAAATCGCCGAGAGTTCCTCGAAATCTGCTTCGCCGCCGATCGGACTGGTCTTTATTACACGACTGCCAGCACGCATCTGACTGACGATGAAATCCATTATATAATTCAGGATTGCGGTGCCTCTTTGGTGCTAGTCTCTGATACATTGATTGCTCGCATTCGCGGCTATGCCGATCTGCTTTCTGGGAGTTGCCCGATCATGGTCATCGGGCGAGGCGAGGGCGCACTTCCAAGCTTTACCGAAATTGCTTCTGCCGCGCAGGCGACGCCAATCCCAGATGAATCGCAAGGACTCGACATGCTCTATTCGTCTGGCACGACTGGGCGGCCGAAAGGAGTGAAATGGGCGTTGCCCGATCAACCTGTCGGCAGTTCATCCATGCTGATCGAGCTTTTGTCGGAGTTGTTTGGCTACGGTGCGGGAACCCGCTACCTGTGCACGGCCCCTCTTTATCACGCTGCACCGCTGCGCCATACTATGGTGACCATCCGTACAGGCGGCTCGGCGGTGGTCATGCCGAAGTTCGATGCGGAGGCAGCGCTCGCCCTGATAGACGCCGAGCGCATCACGCACAGCCAGTGGGTACCAACGATGTTCGTGCGCCTGCTGAAACTGCCGGAAGGCGTGCGCAAACGATACTCACTCAAGTCTATGTCGATGGCGGTGCATGCTGCGGCGCCATGCCCGATCGATGTCAAACATCGCATGATCGAATGGTGGGGTCCCATCATTCACGAGTATTACGCGGGCACCGAGAATAATGGTTTCACGGCCCTCACAACGGGGGAATGGCAGCGCCATACCGGTTCAGTGGGGAAGGCCAAGCTGGGCACTATTCATATCTGCGATGAGAGTGGTGTTGAACTACCGGTCGGCGTGGAGGGTGAAGTCTTTTTTGAAAATGGGCACCAGTTCGAGTATCACAATGATGCTGAGAAGACCGCCTCTAGTCGCAATGCGCGAGGCTGGACCACTTTAGGGGATATTGGTCGCCTCGATGATGAAGGCTACCTCTACCTCACAGACAGAAAGTCCTTTGTGATCATTTCGGGCGGCGTCAACATCTATCCGCAGGAAATAGAGAACCTATTGTTGCAGCACGAAGCGGTGCTTGATGCCGCCGTGATCGGCATTCCGAATGAGGAGTTTGGCGAGGAAGTCAAAGCCGTTGTTCAACTTGCTGATGGTTATGAAGCCAACGAAAATCTTGCTGGCGAACTCATTACCTTTTGCCGGCTTCGACTATCCGCGTTGAAATGCCCGCGAAGCATAGACTTCCGTACCGAGTTCCCCCGATCGCCAACTGGAAAACTGCTCAAACGCAAAATACGCGACGAATATCGTCTCGCACAGGTCGCCACATGAAGGTGTGCACCTGAAGATCTGTTCCCACAAAGTGGTTCAAGGCGCATGCTCGTGCATGGTTTGATCCCCCGGTCATACGCCAACGCGAAGGCAAAACCCGTGAACCGTTGGCACTGGATCGGCACTACACTCATATCGCGTTGCCATCGAGGCCGCAGGAGAACGCAACACAATCTTGTGCCAAGCAAGCGGTAGCATCGAGGCAGCGGGCCTCGTGGATCGAGCCCTTTGCCGCAACCGGGAGCTCTGTGCAGGCAAGCAAAAGCCGATCCGCGCCTGAGGCAAGCAGACTGGCTCCGGCAACATCGAAGCTGACCCGTGCGCGTTCGATTTCCCCAAGTTTCACGGCAGCGATGGCGTCATTGATCACTTTCTGAACATCGGGTTGTGGCACAAGCGCATGCCATCCTGCCTTTTCCAAGTAACCTTGGTAGATGCCAGCCTGAAGGGTGCCCACAGTTGCCATCAAGGCAACGGGCCCGTTGTTCTGCGCGGCAGCTGAGATCACCGCCTGCGCCATATGGATGATCTTGACCTTGGTCGAGGCAGCGAGTTGATCATACCAGGCATGCGCCGTATTGCAGGCAATTGCGATCGCCGCGACACCTGCTTGCTCCAGCGTCCTTATTCCGGTGAGCATTGCTGGCAATGGTTCATCGGTTCCGGCAGAAGCCGCGCCAACCCGGTCAGGAATCTGCGGAACGGAATACACGATCAGAGGAACGTGGTCCTGATCCCGCTCAGCCGGGGTCGCCTCAATCACCTTCTGCATGAAATCAACGGTCGCGAGCGGGCCCATGCCGCCCAATATCCCGATCAGTCGGCGCCCTGCCATGCCCTTGGTCCCTTGCAGATCGAATGCAGTATTGCTGGCCAGCACGCCAATGTCAGCTACCGATACCCTGAGAAACCTGTTCAGCGAAATCCAGCAGTTCAGCGTCTGCACCGCTCCAGGACATCAGCTGCAAGCCCGTGGGCAACCCTGTCGAGGTGACGCCATTCGGAAGGCTCAGCCCACAAAGGTCAAGGCAATTGCCGACTCTGGTGTAACGGGACATCGGGATCGTCGATTCATCTACGGCACTGACAGGAATCGCGGGCAAAGGGGTGCCGGGCAGTGCGAAGATATCGAAGCGCGTGTATCCCGATCTGAATTCAGCAATCGCGGCAGCACGATCCTCCAAAAGCGCGTCGTACCGCGCATCATCAATGTCCCGACCGGCCAGAACGCGTTGGCGGACATAAGGGTCCAGCGCGGTTGTAGAGTCCTCGGCGAGCGCTCTGTGCTGGCGATAGGCATCACGGGCAACGATTTTGCCATTGAGCGCCTGATATGCGGTCATCGCCTTGGGGAAGGAGAAAATTTCAACCTTGTGGCCGGCTGAGCGCAATGACTCGATCGAGCGTTCAAAGTTCGAGAGCACCTCAGGGTCGCAAGGTGCGAGCTGTTCGCTTGCCGGCACCCCGACATGAAGCGACTTTCCGATTCTCTTTTCCTGCACAGGCAGTCCGGCCATAACAGAGAACAGCAGGCGCGCATCCGCAACGTTTCGTGTGATTGGTCCGAGCGTATCGAAATCGGGGCCGAGAGGCGCAATGCCTTCCAGCGGAATGCTGCCAAAGCTCGGCTTGAACCCGACAATCCCGCATAGCGACGCCGGAATGCGGATTGATCCGCCCGTATCGGAGCCGATGGCCGCTGGCACCAGCCCGGCAGCAACGGCTACTGCAGAACCGCTGCTTGATCCACCCGGCACGCGATGCACATCACGATCGACCGGGTTCCAAGGTGTGCTCATCGCATGGTTGGTTCCCCAGCCGCCGATGGCAAACTCCACCATATGCGTCATGCCGATGATGACGGCCCCGGCGTCGATGAGGCGCTGGATGGCTGGAGCCGTCGTCGCTCCTTGCAGCGGCGCATAGCATTTCGAGCCAAACCCGGGAGAGCGGTTACCGATCTGAGCGAGGTCTTTAACGGCGATCGGCACGCCGTGCAGAGGGCCTACTGCCCCCGACCGGCATGCAACCGTGTCGAGTTCCTCGGCGCGACGTATCGCTGACCCGGCGAAAATCTCGACGAACGCATGCAACTTGTCATTTTCAGCGGCGATCGCATCGAGAAAGTGCCCAGTGATCGAACGAGCGGACAGTTGGCCACCGGCGCTCAGGCGGGCGATATCTCGCACAGAGAGTTCAGAAACCAGCATGTAGTCCTCTCTATCTGACCTTGCCAGCAAGGGGAATATGGCAATACTCATTAATCTGGAATTCGAAAGCCCAATTCGGGGACTTCGGGGGCGATTAGCATCGAATTTGCATATGAACGAGAAACAGGAGACGCTGAGGTGAACATACGTATTGTTTTGGCTCTGGCACTGGCAACGACAGCTCTTTTGAGCTTGCCCGCGATGGCGCAAAAATCGGGTGGTACGCTGGTGCAGATCACCCAGCCTGAGCCTCCCAACCTTGCCCCCTATATTTCGACATCAGCCCCGATCGGCCAGGTCACAGCCAAGGTGTTCGACGGATTGCTCGAGTATGGGTTTGACCTCAAGCCGAAGCCGTCCCTGGCCGAAAGTTTCGAGGTCTCGCCTGATGGCAAGTCAATCACATTCAAGCTGCGCAAGGATGTGAAATTCCACGATGGTAAACCCTTCACGTCAGAAGACGTGCAGTTCACCATCATGGAAGTGCTCAAGAAGAACCATCCGCGCGGCATCGCCACTTTCCGCGATGTGACCGCGGTCGATACCCCCGATGCGCATACCGCAATCTTCCGGCTTGCAACCCCTGCGCCAGTCATTCTCAAGGCGCTGTCCTCTTATGAGAGCCCGATTGTGCCTAAGCACATCTATGGGCAGGGTGACATCAAGACACATGCCAATGCCAACACACCGATCGGCTCCGGCCCTTTCAAGTTTGGCGAATGGCGTCGTGGCGAATTTGTCCGGCTTGACAAGAACCCGAACTATTGGCGCGCTGGCCTGCCTTACCTTGACCGGCTCGTTGTACGCTTCATCGCCGACGCTTCAACCCGTACCGCTGCTCTTGAAAAGGGCGAGGCCCATGTCGCGGGTCTTGGGGCAGTACCATACAACGACGCGAAGAAGTTGGCAGCGCGTCCAAACATCGAAGTGAGCACCAAGGGCACCGAAATGATTTCGCCCATGGTCGAGCTGCTCTTCAACACCAAACAAGCACCTTTCGATAACCCGAAGGTACGTCAGGCGATATCATACGCGGCGGATCGAAACTTCACCATCGAGAACGTCTGGTTTGGCTTCGGCAAACCAGCGATGGGCATCATCAGCTCGAACTTCCAGCCCTCAGGTCTCTTTGCGCCCGGCATCGACTTCACTGTGGCCGATCGTATCGAGCGCGCAAACAAGCTGCTTGATGAGGCAGGCTTTCCAAGAAAGGCGGATGGCACGCGCTTCGAGTTCACGCATGACATTACACCCTATGGCGAGGAATGGCAGCGGTTTGGCGAAACCATTCAGCAGAATCTCGCACAGATCGGCGTGAAAGCAACGCTCCGCTACGAGGACCTGCCGAAATGGCTGAAACGGACTTACACCGACTATGATTTCGCTGTCACCTCTAACTTCCTTTTCAACCTCGCCGATCCCGTACTCGGCGTGCATCGCGCTGTACATTCGGATCGTATCCGTCCCGGCACCGTCTTCGTCAACGGATCGCGCTGGTCCAGCCCGGAAACAGATGCCTTGATGGATAAAGCGGCTGTTGAGCCCAATGAAGCTGCGCGCGGCAAACTCTATGCGGAGTTCGTTCAAAAGGTCTCCGAGGCAAGCCCCATCGCATATATCCTGGAGGTGACCTATCCGACTGTCATCAACAAGCAGTTCAAGAACGTGATCGACACGCCATTGGGCATTTACGGCAATTTTGCCACGGTGCACCGGGAATAAGCACCCACAAAAATAGTGCCAGGGCGGCCGGCAGTTTTGCCGGTCGCCCTCTTTCTTTGCTGGAGGTGCCTGGTCATGAAATCCGGTTCTTTGGGGAGTTACATCGCCCGGCGTCTCCTGCAGACCATACCGGTCATACTGGGCGTCGTGATCGTGAATTTCTTGCTGCTCCAGCTTGCGCCGGGCGATCTTGCGACCGTTCTTGCTGGCGAAGCCGGTGGAGCTCCAAAAGAGTACATCGACCAACTGCGCGCCCGGTTCGGCCATGATCAGCCGGTCTATGTCCAACTTTTCAACTACATGAAGAACCTGCTGTTTCTTGATCTTGGCTATTCGTTCCGCCAGAGCGCTCCCGTCCTTGAACTGCTGCTGAAGCGATTGGGACCAACGCTGCTGCTGATGGGCTCAACGCTTGTCGTATCGCTCGGGCTCGGCATTCTTATGGGCCTGCTGGCGGCGCTCTGGGTGCGCACCTGGAAGGATCACGTGATCTCGGTTGTGGCCATCATTGTATATGCGACGCCGCTCTTCTGGGTTGGCTTGATGCTGGTTCTGGTGTTCTCGATCTGGCTCGACTGGTTCCCGACATCGGGCATGGAGGATGTAGTCGCCTTCCATGAAGGCTGGGCTCGCTTTGTCGATATCGCGCATCACCTCGTGCTGCCGACTCTCACACTATCGCTCTTCTACCTCGCGCTCTATGCCCGATTGATGCGTGCGTCGATGCTCGAACAGCGCGGTCTGGACTATGTCATCACCGCCCGCGCCAAGGGGCAGACAGAGCGCAAGATCACAACGCGCCATGTCTTCCGCAACGCTTTGTTACCGGTTGTGACCATGGCAGGCGTGCAGACTGGTGGCCTGCTGGGGGGCTCGGTGGTGGTTGAAGCCATCTTTGCCTGGCCGGGGCTCGGACAGCTTGCCTATCAGTCGCTGTTCGCGCGCGATTACAACCTGCTGCTAGGCATCTTTTTCATGTCGGCAGTGCTTGTTGTCATCGTCAACCTGATCGTCGATGTCATCTATGTCTTCCTCGATCCACGTATTCGGATTGGGTAAGCGCCATGAAAACATTCTGGTCCCGGTTTCTTGGCAATCCCCGCGTTTATCTCGGACTCTTATGGCTGGGATTGCTGCTCGTCGTCGCAATTGCCGCGAATGTGCTGGCGCCAACCGACCCTTTCGCCATTGTTGGCAAACCAATGGCCGCGCCCGGTGGTGAATTCTGGCTTGGCACGGATAGTCTTGGTCGCAATGTGCTGGCTGGCCTCATTCATGGTTCCCGCGCGACAATCCTCATTGCCGTTCTCGCTACGCTGTTTGCCGTCGCCTTCGGCACCTTCATGGGAGCTGTTGCCGGATACTACGGAGGGTTGATCGATGATGTTCTCATGCGTTTCACTGAATTTTTTCAGACAATTCCCTCCTTCCTCTTTGCCATTGTGCTGATTGCGATCCTGTCACCCTCTGCGCTCAATCTTGTGGTGGCGATCGCCACGGTCAGCTGGCCTCCAATCGCCCGCGTGGTGCGTGGCGATGTCCTGACGGTCAAGTCGCGCGAATTTGTGCAGGCGGCGGTCGTCGCGGGGCAAGGCGATGCAGCGATCCTGCTGAAACAGGTTCTGCCCAATACCTTGTCACCGCTCATTGTCACGGGTTCACTGCTGATTGCTACCGCGATTCTGGCCGAAAGCGCACTGTCCTTTCTTGGCCTTGGCGCCCCCAACGTGATGAGCTGGGGCTTCATGATTGGCGCTGGCCGCTCCTTCATGCGCGAGGCCTGGTGGCTCGTCACCGTTCCTGGCATTGCCATCCTGCTCACTGTCTTGGCCATCAATCTGGTTGGTGAAGGCCTGAACGATGCACTCAACCCGAGGCTCGCGGATCTATGACCGACATCGTTCTTTCCATCGACCATCTCAAGGTCGCTTTGCCGGCATGGTCCGACCGCAAATTTGCCGTTGGCGGTGTTTCGCTTGAGATCCGGCAGAAGGAAATCCTCTGCATCGTTGGCGAATCCGGCTCCGGCAAGTCGATGATGGGAAAGGCCATTCTCGGATTGCTGCCCGCTCCACACGTCCGCGCTGTCGGCGGCAAGATCATGTTCGAAGGGCGTGATCTTCTCGAACTGCCAGATGACGACATGCGCGCCATTCGCTGCGGGCGCATCGCGATGATCTTTCAGGAGCCGATGACCGCTCTCAACCCGTTGATGAAGGTCGGTCAGCAAATAGAAGAGGTGCTGGAAATCCACACCAGGATGACCCCGCTCCAAAGGCGCGAGCGGGTGCTTGACCTCATCCGCGATGTTCACTTGCCTGAGCCAGGGCGCATGATCGCGAGCTATCCGCATCAGCTCTCGGGCGGGCAGCGCCAGCGCGTGGTCATCGCGATGGCGCTGGCGCTCGAACCGGCGCTGATCATTGCCGATGAGCCGACGACTGCGCTTGATGTAACGACGCAGGCGCAAATCCTGCACCTGATCAAGGAGCTTCAGCGCGCCCATGGAACGGCTGTCTTGTTCATCACTCATGATTTCGGCGTCGTTGCCGAAATTGCGGATCGGGTTGCCGTCATGCGTCATGGGGAGGTTGTCGAGCAAGGCGTTGCAACTCAAGTGCTCAGGGCGCCACGGGCTGACTATACCAAGGCGCTCGTTGCGGCTGTTCCCGGGCTCAAGCCACGTCTGCAAGAACTTGACGCGGATTCAAACGTGCTTCTGCGCGTCACAAATCTTGAAAAAACCTACCGGACGTCATCCGGCTTGTTCGGGGGCACGGTTCGCGAGGTGCACGCGGCCAAGAAGATCAATCTCGAACTCAAGCGGGAAAGCTCTCTTGCTCTTGTGGGTGAATCTGGCTCAGGCAAATCGACCCTTGCACGCTGCGTCATTGGGCTGGAGAGCGTCGATAGCGGTTTGATCGAGATTGACGGCGAACGCATCAGCGGTCGCACACGTGCGGAACTGCGCCCCTTTCGCAAGCATGTGCAGATGGTGTTTCAGGACCCATACGCGTCGCTCAACCCGCGTCAGCGTGTTGGCGATATCATCGCGCTGGGGCCAATGCTCAATGGCGTCAGCCGCGAACAAGCCATTGCCGAGGCGCGCGAGCTTCTGCGCCTCGTCGGCCTCAAACCGGATGCTGTCGACCGGTATCCACATGAGTTCTCGGGCGGGCAACGCCAACGTATCGGCATTGCCCGCGCCCTTGCAGTGAAGCCAAAGCTGATCGTTGCCGATGAGCCGGTCTCGGCCCTTGATGTCTCGGTGCAGAAGCAGGTGCTCGAACTTCTGAACGACCTGAGAAAATCCTTTGGGCTGTCGATGCTGTTCATCACGCATGATCTGCGTGTCGCCGCGACTGTGTGCGAGGAAATCGCCATCATGCAACGAGGTGAGATCGTTGAGCGTGGTGCCACTGCCGAGATATTCGCAGCACCGTCGCATCCCTATACGCGAAGCCTTTTCGAGGCTGTGCCAGGACGTGAATGGATCAGCAGCTTAGATTAAAGTTTATCGAGAATAATGCAACGGTATCCATGATAAGTATCCTTGTATTCATTGCTCTTCGACGACGAAATATTAGAGCATGGCGTTTTTAGACAGAAGCATATCCGGAGTTTTTGAGATAGTTTGCGCATTCCTCCGGCGAGAAGAGGTCGAGGATTTGTCCAGCCTTCCGCCATGTGTCCTCGACGGTTCGCGGTGAGGTGTCTCGCATGAGGTGTTTGAGCTTTGCGAAGACCTGCTCGATCGGGTTGAGATCGGGGCTGTAGGCCGGCAGGAACAAGAGATGCGCGCCGACGGCCCGGATGGCGCTTCTTGCAGCCTTTCCTTTGTGTGAGCCAAGGTTGTCCAGGATGACGATGTCGCCTTTGGCGAGGGTCGGGACGAGCACCTTGGTCACATAGGTGGTGAAGATGTTCCCGTTGATTGGCCCGTCGATGACCCATGGTGCATCGATGCGGTCATGACGGAGTGCCGCGATGAAGGTGAGCGTCTTCCAGTGCCCGTGCGGCACACGGGCATCGAGCCGCTGACCGCGCGGCCCCCAGCCGCGCAAGGACGCCATGTTGGTCTTGATCCACGTCTCATCGAGGAAGACGAGGCGTCTGGCATCAATCTTGTGCTGATGGGACTTCCAGCGCGCCCGTTTGCGGGCGATATCCGGCCGTGACTGTTCCGTCGGCAGCACGGTTTTTTTTGAAGCTCAGGCCCTCGGCGTGGACAAATATCCACACGGCCTTGCTCCGCTTCGGGTGGAAAAGGGGGGAGAAAAGTCAGGCGATCGGTCGTTCGCGTGGCGGGCGCACGACCAAAATCCACGCCCTGACCGACGAATACTGCCGCCCCATCGCCTTCCTGCTCACCGGCGGCCAAGTCGCGGATTGCACGGCGGGATCGGAATTGCTGAACCGGTTGCCGCCGTGCGAAATCCTGCATGCGGACAAGGGGTACGATTCAAACGTGATCCGCCCGCAGGTAGAGGAGCGCGGCACCATGCCGAACATCCCGCCAAAGGCAAACCGCGTCTGGAAGACCTGCTTCTCGCCCGTGCTCTACCGGCGCAGAAACGCCATCGAGCGCATGTTCTGCCGCCTGAAGGACTTCCGACGCGTCGCCACCCGCTATGACCGGAACGCCGTCAACTTCCTCGCCGCGATCTGCATCGCGGCAACCGTCAGTTACTGGTTATGAGTCTGGACCCTAGGTGTTCGCCCAGCTCGTGACCGACCCCGACAACGACTATGTCAGTCTCGACTCAAGCGTCGTTCGAGGACCATTATTCGCGCCAAGGGTCTACCGCCAACGCAGGGCACGTCCGGGCGAGCCAGGCCACTGGCCCATCTTTGCGCATTCGCTGTGCAATGCTACGCATGGGTTTACAATGCCATCAAGCTGCTTGCGGCCAGACCTGTAAATCGATCTTGAAATGAGCCGGAATGGCAATCCATCAGGCGTGAAAGGGACAAAGCTCCTCTATGCATGATACCAAAAACAAAGAAAAACGAAGGAATTTCAGTCCGTGGCGTTTCGCCATTGCCCCCATGATGGATTGGACGGACCGGCACTGCCGCGTCTTCCATCGTCAGATGACGCGCCGCGCCCGCCTCTATAGCGAGATGGTGACAACAGGCGCCGTCATTCATGGCGAGCGTGAGAAATTGCTGGGATTTTCACCGCAGGAGCAGCCGCTGGCCCTGCAGCTTGGCGGCAGCGATCCCTCCGACCTCGCCAAGGCAGCGCGTATTGGTGAAGGGTTTGGCTATGACGAAATCAATCTCAACGTTGGCTGCCCGTCGGACCGCGTGCAGAACGGGCGCTTCGGGGCCTGCCTGATGGCGGAGCCGGCACTCGTCGGTGAGTGCGTCGCGGCGATGAAGGCGGCGGTTTCAGTCCCCGTCACTGTCAAATGCCGCATCGGCATCGACGACCAGGACCCGGGCGAGGCGCTTCATACATTGACGCAGACGCTTGTTGCGGCAGGTGTCGATGCGGTCATCGTTCACGCCCGCAAGGCCTGGCTGAAAGGATTGTCGCCGCGCGAGAACCGCGAGATACCGCCACTGGATTACCCGCTCGTCTATCGTCTGAAACAGGCGTTTCCGCGATTGCCCGTGGTTATCAATGGCGGCATCACCACGCTCGATGATGCCGATCAACATCTTGCCCATGTCGACGGCGTGATGCTCGGGCGCGCGGCCTACCATCAGCCGGAATTGCTGCTCGACGTCGATCGCCGTCTTTTCGGGCAGAATAACCCGCATGATGATGCGTCAGCAGCGCTTGATGCCTGCGTCCCCTACATCGAAAGCCAGTTGGCGCGCGGCGTCAGGCTGTCGGCGATAACGCGCCACCTCCTGGGGCTTTTTGCCGGCCGCCCCGGCGCCCGCTCCTTCCGCCGCCATCTGGCTGACAGGGCGGTGAAGGAGGGCGCGGGCTGCGAGATTGTTCGCGAGGCGATGGCCTTTGTCAGCAGGAGTGATGAGGAGATGGCAGCGCGGGTGAATGCAGCCTGAAATGACCCGTCTGCGCTCCTTGTCGGGGTCGTTGATATCGTTAGAACTGGTAATTCAGCCCAACCCGGATTGTGTGAATGTCATTTCCGAATTCAGCGCGGTTGCCGTCGCGGTTCAGATAGGAGTCGGTACCGAAATTGGCATAGAGATATTCGAATTTTCCTGTCCAGTTCGGTGCCCTCTGATCCAAAGGCCCCAGCCGGGATCGCTTGTGACGAATACTTGGAAGAAACCGACGTTTACGCTCCACCTTATCCATCTGACGCAAATAGCGTTTTCTAGCTATCTAGGTGAGCCCCCATGAAAATTATTGCCGTACGCAACCCCTACGATCACCCGGCAAGCATAGTCACGGCCAGGAAGAAGGCGATCTCCGCAGCTTGTTGCGTGGCGCCGGCGATGTCGCCGGTCTGCCCGCCAAGGTGACGTTTGGCAAGCTGGGCTGCGGCGCGGCCTGCCATGAGGTTGCCGGCAAGGCCTGCGATGAAGGGGGCCTGGCCGAGCATCGGTGTGACGAGAAGAGCAGCGAGCACGATGGCGATGATTGCCGTCAGCATGTAGCGGCGCATATCGGGGGCGCCGGTTGCAAACGCGGCCCCATCGCTGTGCGCGGGCGCAAGCGCGACCGCTAGCCATAATGCCGCCACCCGCGACAGACCGCCGCTCGCGACGAGGACGAGGGCTGCCGCTACAGCGCCGCTGCGCTCGACGAGGCTTGCCAGCAGGGCAACGCGCAACATCAGGCTGAACACCAGCGCGACCGTGCCATAGGTACCGATGCGGCTGTCGCGCATGATGGCAAGCTTGTCATCACGATTGCCGCCGCCGCCAATGCCATCGGCCGTGTCGGCAAGACCATCCTCGTGGAAGGCGCCCGTGGACCAGGTGAGGGCGAGAACGGCGAGGATCGCAGCGATCAGCGGCGACAGCCCTGAACCCAGCATCATCAGCAGCACGATCGCGCCAATGGCGTGCAGGATCATGCCGGCGAGCGGCAGCATCGGCGCGGCGCGTGCGAAATCCGGCCGCCCATGCGGATCATCCTCGAAGGGCAGGGGAGGCAGTGGCAGCCGCGAGAAGAAGCGCAGCAGAACCGCAAGGTCGATGAGCGCGCTGCGCAGTGCATGCAGAAATATCGACCGTCTCTGCGCCTGGTTATCATCGCCCATGACAGGTTGCCTCTTTGTCTTTGGCGATATAGGAGGCTCAACCGCCTGCGGTCCAGTCTCGAACCGGAATGCCCTGGTTGCGGTGCGCCGTTCCCGTCATCCGCCTGCCAGCGAGATATCATATGATCGCCTCCCCGGACCGCCGACCGTTCGATGATGTCCGCCACCTGGTCGCAACCTTGCCATCCGGTGATACGTCTGCCGCCATCGCCGCTCGCAGCCGCCAGGCTGAATTGACCAAACCTGCCGGCTCGCTTGGCCGGCTGGAGGACATCGCCGTGTGGCTGGCGACGTGGAACGGTGGACGAGCGATCGCCGTCAACCGTCCGCTTGCCGCGATTTTCGCTGGCGCCCACGGTGTCGCCGCGCGTGGCGTTTCGGCCTACCCTTCTGCCGTCAACGCCCAGATGCTTGCCAACTTCTCGCAAGGCGGCGCGGCGATCAATCAGCTATGCAAGACCTTTGACATCAGCCTGCGCGTCTTCGATCTGGCCGTTGATATTCCAACCGGCGACATCTGCGATGGCCCGGCCATGAGCGAGCGTGACTGTGCGGCCAATATGGCGTTTGGCATGGAGGCGCTGGCAGGCGAGCCTGATCTTCTGTGCCTCGGCGATATGGGGATTGGCAATACGACTGCGGCGGCGGCGATCTACGCGGCGTTGTGGGGTGGCGGCGCGACCGCATGGGTGGGCGCAGGAACCGGCGTCGACGCCGATGGGCTCGCGCGCAAGACAAACGCCGTCGAGACAGCGCTGGCGACCCACAGCGGGCATCTCGGCGACCCGCTCGCCGTGTTGGCAAGGCTGGGGGGGCGCGAGATCGCCGCCATCGCCGGTGCTATCCTTGCAGCCCGCCACCAGCGTGTGCCGGTGATCCTTGATGGCTATGTGACGACGGCGGCTGCGGCCGTGCTCCACGCCCTGCGCCCCGATGCGCTCGATCATTGCCTTGCGGCGCATTGTTCGGCGGAAAAAGCCCATGCGAATGTGCTGGAACGTCTTGGATTGACACCGCTTCTGTCGCTCGGTCTGCGGCTTGGTGAGGCAAGCGGGGCGGCACTTGCCGTTTCAATCGTCAGGGCCGCCGCCGCCTTACATTCCGGCATGGCGACGTTTGCCGAGGCCGGCGTGTCAGGCCGCGTGTGAGGCGCGCCTCAGTTCGGTGGGCAGGTCCGCCTGAGATTCCGATTGTGGAACAGCTGCAAGCGGTTGCATGACGCGGTTGGCGGGGAAGGTGACAGTGACTTCGGTTCCCACCTTGAGCTTCGACTTGAAGGTGAAGATACCGCCGTGAAGATCAACCAGCCCGCGGACGATCGGCAGGCCGAGGCCAGCCCCCTGTTCGGCGATCTTCAGCGCGTTCGTTCCCTGGCCGAAGCTTGACAGCACGACCGGAATTTCATCGTCCGGGATGCCGGGGCCGGTATCGCGGATCGACAGATATTGCCCGCCGCCAGCCGTCCAGCCGGCCTTGATGAAGATCGTGCCGTTGCCGGGTGTGAACTTGATGGCGTTCGACATGATATTGAGCGTGATCTGGCGGATCGCCCGTTCATCAGCCCACAGGTTGGGCATGAACTCCTCGAATGTTTGTTTGAGCGTGATACCCTTGCTGGAGGCCCGTAGCGCGACCAGGCGCAGACAATCATCGACCGTCGTCACGAGGCTGATGCTCTCCTCATTCAGTTCGAACCGCCCGGCCTCGACGCGGGAAAGATCGAGAATTTCATTGATGAGGTTCAGCAGGTGCTGCCCTGAGGCGTGGATGTCGCCGGCGTATTCCTTGTAGGTCGGGTTGCCGAAGGGGCCGAGAATTTCCGCCTGCATGACTTCCGAGAAGCCTAGGATGGCGTTGAGCGGCGTGCGCAACTCATGGCTCATGGTTGCCAGAAAGCGCGATTTGGCGAGGTTCGAGGCCTCCGCGTGGCGACGCGCCTCATCCGACGCGATCTTCGCCTGCTCCAATTCGCGAATAAGACGTCCCTGTTCCGCCCGCATCGACAAGCCATCGAGTGTTGCGGTGTAGAGGCGATGCGAGAGAACGAGAAAAAAGCCTTCGGCGGCAATCGTCATCATCGCCATCGTCAGCGGCACCGGCTTCAATGCAAAACGCATCACGAGGCCAAGCGCGACGGGAAGCGTGCAACTCCAGACCGCAGCCGGCTGGCTGGAGGACAACATGGCGCTGACGGCAATAACCAGCAATGTGAGAACGAACAGGAACATCTGCCCGGTAATCGGATCAGATGAAATGATCGGTAGCGCGTAGATGAGCGACCAGGCAAGGCCATGCATTGCCTCAATCGCGCTGAAGCGTTTGCGCCAGCGGTTGATCGCTGTGGCATCCAGCGATTTGCGGCTGAAATGGCTGCACGAGGCAATGATCACGGCGTTCATCGTCAGCACGCCGGCCAACCAGGCAATCAGTGGCACGATCGGAAACCAGATCGAGCCAACGCCAGCGGTGGCGATCGCCAGCAATGGCACCAGAAAGGCTGTCGACAGGCGATTTTTGGCAAACTGAACAACGAGTTCGTGGTCGAAGGCCGGTGCCGTTCCGGACTGTGATGTCAGCTTGTCGCGCAATTCCTGCACGCGCATCGACACATCGTGCCGGTGAACGTCAAGCGGGGCGCCCGCTACAATTCCGCCATAATCCGCTACGCTAGCCCGCGCCATTTTGATCCGACTTCCAGTGGACGCGGCCAATGTGCGAGATATAGGTTAATCACTGGCTTACCAACACGGTTAATCAATCCCGAAAGCACCAAGGCGACGGGAAAAGCGGTCGAAATCAGCGACAGGGGAGGAAGGAATGCGTCTCTTCACATCGGCCCGCGCCCCCAACCCGCGCCGTGTCGGGATTTTTCTTGCTGAGAAGAGGATAACGCTGCCTGATGTCGTCGATGTCGACATCATGAAGAAGCAGCATCACGAGGCAGACTTTGCGCGTCTCAATCCCTTCCAGCGCATCCCCGTGCTGGTTCTTGATGATGGCACAGCGCTGTCGGAATCCGTCGCCATCTGTCGCTATATCGAGGAAGCGATGGCCCCAGAGCCAAATCTGTTCGGCAGGACACCGATTGAGCGGGCGATCTGCGAAATGTGGAACCGCCGGGTTGAGTTGACGCTGTTGAACCACACCGCTGCTGTCTTCCGCCATCTCCACCCCTCGATGGCCGAGCTTGAACTGCCGCAAATTCCGCAATGGGGCGAAGCCAACAAGGCGAAGGTCATGGCAAGCTGCGCTCTGCTCGATGCTCAATTGAAAAACAACCAGTTCATCACCGGTGATCGGTTTTCTGTTGCCGATATTACAGCGCTCGTTGCCATCGACTTTCTGCGACCGATCCGCCTGAGCGTTCCCGAGGAATTGACGTCGCTGCGCCGCTGGCATTCCGAGGTCAGCGCCCGCCCCAGCGTGGCGCCGGTCAAATGAGCGATTCCTACAGCCATCTGGCAAAGGCGATCCGTGGTTGCAGGGTGTGTATCGACAGCCCGCGCGGATCACCGCTGCCGCATGAGCCGCGCCCTGTCTTTCGCGGCAAACCAGGTGCACGCATCGTACTGGCCGGGCAGGCGCCGGGAACCAAGGTTCATCTCTCCGGCACGCCGTATACGGACGCGTCAGGCGAGCGCCTGCGCTCATGGCTCGGTGTCGATGATGCGACGTTCTACGACGAGACCAATCTGGCGATCATCCCCATGGGGTTCTGTTTTCCCGGCCAGGATAGCAAGGGCGGCGATCTGCCACCGCGCCCTGAATGCGCCGCCACCTGGCATGATCGGTTGATGCAGCAATTCCGCAATATTGAGTTACTGGTGCTGATCGGCCAGTACGCCCAGCGCTATCATTTCCGCCGCCTGGGCCTTGATGCTCATCTCGGCTCCAGCCTCCAGGCAACCGTTGAGAACTGGCAGATCGCCTACGGCGCCAACGCATCGCCCCGGGTTATTCCCGTTCCCCATCCGTCCTGGCGCAATACCGGCTGGCTGAAGAAGAACCCATGGTATGAACGCGATCTCCTCCCTGTCCTGCAAGCGGATGTGCGCCGAATTCTGGGCAAATGAAGACCCTCTTCCCCTGGCGCCGTTCCGGCCTTATCTAGAGGTTATGAAAGGTCGCTTTCCCATCTTCATCATCCTCGCTGCCATCTCGGTCGTGGTGCTGATGCTGCTGTCGCTTGATCCCGGCCAGTCGGAGCGTCTGGCCGATATGAGGCGCGCCGTGACGCTAGAGGGCGAAGCCCGTGAAACGGCGATGTTTGTGATCTTTGTCGCCATCGCCGGTTTTGCCGCCTATCTGACGTTTACGCGCCGCTGAGGCGGCTATTTGCGATCGAGCAGGGCGATCAGGCTGGACGTGTCCCAGCGCTTGCCGCCCATCTCCTGCACCTGGGCATAGAATTGGTCGACGAGGGCTGTAACCGGCAATTTGGCGCCGTTGCGCCGCGATTCATCAAGGCACATCGACAAATCCTTGCGCATCCAGTCAACCGCAAAGCCGAAGTCGAACTTGTCGGCATTCATCGTCTTGCCGCGGTTTTCCATCTGCCAAGAGCCTGCCGCGCCCTTCGAGATAACGTCAAGGACAGCCTCGACATCAAGCCCTGCGCGCTTGGCGAAATGAACGCCTTCCGACAGCCCCTGGACCAGTCCGGCGATGCAGATCTGGTTGACCATCTTGGTAAGCTGACCTGCGCCCGATTCTCCCAGCAGGCGGCATGAGCGGGCAAACGACATGATGACCGGTTCGGCCTTCGCATAGGGCGCAGGGTCGCCGCCGCACATGACCGTCAGCACGCCGTTCTGCGCTCCCGCCTGACCACCCGAGACGGGTGCGTCGATAAAATCGATGCCGCGCCCCTTGCCGGCAGCGTGCAGCTCGCGCGCCACATTGGCGGACGCCGTCGTGTGATCGACGAAGAGCGCCCCCTTGGCCATGCCCTCGAAGGCGCCGTCACTGCCAGTCACCACTTGGCGCAGATCATCATCATTGCCGACGCAGGCAAAGATGATCTCCTGGCCGTGCGCTGCCGCTTTGGGGGTCGGCGCCGACTTGCCGCCATGCTGCTTCACCCATTCGGCGGCCTTGCCGGGCGAGCGGTTGTAGACAGTCACCTCATGCCCCTTGGCCTTGAGATGGCCAGCCATCGGGTAGCCCATCACGCCCAAACCGAGAAATGCAACCTTGGCCACTGTTTCGCTCCGCTGTTCAATTCAAATCGCTGAAGCGCGAACCTAACCGGACCGGCCCCAAGTGCAAGCGCGAAAGCAGCTCCACGACATGCCGGGAGCAAGGTGGCGCTTGACCCGGCATCGTCTGTCGCTAGGGTCCTTCTCCATCAATCCGAGACCTAGCATGGCCCTTTCTCCTCCACGTACCGCTCCGGCCCCGCCGCCGAAGCTGGCGCCCGACATCAAGGCGATCATCGCCATTTCCTCGGGCAAAGGGGGCGTTGGCAAGTCGACAACCGCTGTCAATCTGGCTCTGGCCTGCGCCGCCGACGGGTTGAAGGTCGGCCTGCTTGACGCGGATATCTATGGGCCGTCCGTGCCAACCCTGCTGGGTGTTCACGACAAGCCCGAATTGTTGCCCGGCAATCGCCTGAAGCCGCTTCGAACAAATGGCCTCCTCATCATGTCAATCGGCCTGCTGGTTCCTGAAAGCGGCGCAATGATCTGGCGAGGCCCGATGGTGATGCAGGCGATCACGCAGCTACTGCGCGATGTCGACTGGGGCCCGCTTGACGTGCTGATCGTCGACATGCCGCCGGGGACCGGTGATGCTGCCCTGACGCTCGCGCAGATAGTGCCGCTGGCGGGTGCCGTTGTGGTTTCCACGCCTCAGGATATGGCGCTGATCGATGCCCGGCGCGGGCTTGCCATGTTCAGGCGCGTCGACGTGCCGATCCTTGGCGTGATCGAGAATATGAGTTTTTTCCTTTGCCCGAAATGTGGCAGCCGTACGGACATTTTTGGTCATGGTGGTGCCGAGGACGATGCTGCCCGTCTTCAGGTGCCGTTTTTAGGCCAGATCCCGCTTGATCCCTACATTCGTGAGACATCGGATGCGGGAACGCCGATCATGGTGAAACACCCGCAAGGCGCGCATGCCGATACCTATCGCCAGATCGCGCGGCGCATGCTTTTGAACGCAAGTGGCGCAAGAAAGCCGCCGCCGCGCATCATCATCGAAGATTAGTCGCAATTGGTCGCCAGACAGGCACGATGGCGCCGGATGTCAGTCGATATGACGGGAAATTGTCATTCGGGCGTTATATATTGTGCTAATCCGGTAGCGGATCGGGGTTTCGGAGTTTGAACATGTGTGGCCAAAACCGCCCACCTATAGCCGTGACGCTGGCGCTATTGATGGTATTGTGTGCGGCGGGCGGGGCTTCGCTCGTCCACGCCCAGCAAAACGATTCCTATCGCACCGTGGCGCGACCAACACTGGCGAGCGGTCCACTTTGCGCGGAGGAGAAGGCAGCACTCGTCTCGAGCGCTGCGGCGGCGCAGGCAGCGGCTGCTGAAAATGCCCAGATCGCCGCCCGCCGTTTTGCCGACCTCCAGACGTTGCAGAAGACGGGCAAGATCACCTCAAAGGAACTCGACAATCTGGCTCGTGAGCGTGACCAGCGGCTGGAAGAGGCCCGACAGGCGTTTGGTGCCCTTGATCAGGCAACCCGCATTGCCGAAAAACCCTGCCCGGCGCCGGTGGAGAACACCGCTCCTGCGACGAAGAGTGCGGAGAAGACACCAGCTGCCGCCGATCCGGCGAAAGCGGATGCGGGAAATACGGCAAGCGCGAAGGAACCCGGAGACAAGCCGGAGGTATCGCTTGCACTGACGCTGACCGTTCCGGCCTATTGTAAACCAGCCAGCACCTGCCCGATGGTTGTCGAATTGCACAATCGCGGCAGCCGCCCTCTGGCAAGCCCGTTTCTGGTCGCCCTCGCGCTTGGCAGCGAGGGAGCGCAGATTGGCAATATTCTGCCTGATTCATGGTCATGTGGTCAGGCGAGCGAAAGCCTGACCTGCTCGGGTGCTGGAACCGCGCTTGCGCCCGACGCCAGGGCGCGGCTCAGCATTGACTGGCAGATTGCCGAACGCCCACGCCGTCCCTCGTCAACCGTATGCGCCCGCATCGTCTGGCCGGCGCGCGCGAAAGATGGTGTTTATCGCTCGGAGCAGATAGCAGCCATTCAGTTTGCCCTGCAAAAGGCCGGGTTCGATCCTGGAGGGTATGATGGTCGCCTCGGTACCAAAACCGTTGAAGCGATCCGTGCTTTTCGCAGCCGGGCGAATATCGAAGGGCCGACGGAGTTGACAGCTGATTTCCTGAACGCTGTTTTTGGCAGTAACGGGACGCTCGCAGGCGATGATAATGCGGCTGACGATTCAGCCTGCACGTCTGTGTCCTTCGGCACGCCGCCGCTGGCTGCCAATCCGGCCTCACCGCCAAGCGCACCGGTAGCCGTTGTGAATGCCCCCGCCAGTCCCGTGGTTGAGGCAGCACCGCCCCCGCCTGAGCAGCCGCGCCTGTCACCGGGCCCGGCGGCTGCGCCCAAGCGGGTGGCACCGCGTGAACCTCGTCCGCGCCAGCAGGCAGCGCCACAAGCCGAGCCGCGCCGCCAGACAGCCAGGCGCGCGCCGGTGCAGGCGGATGATGATGATGACGACGTTGTCGTCTATACGTCGCCACCGCGCCGCACCCAGCCCGCTGGCCAACGACCGGTCATCGTTTATCCTGATGGCAGTTATCGGCGCTGGGGTGATCCGACGGTGTACCGGCAGTAGAACGCGCCCGCAGCCTTTCGCGGTGCACAATATAGAGATTGGCCCCCAGAATGATGGCGATGCCGGCAAAGGCTGGCCCGTCCGGTCTCTCCCCCCACACCAGATAGCCCGAGAGAAGCGCCAGAATAATGACCCCGTAGCGAAACGGTGAAATGACCGAGGCTTCGGCGCTGCGATAGGCGATAATGATGGAAAAGCTGCCACCGCCGAGCGCCAGCGCCGTGGCGAATAATCGCGCAAGATCGGCGGATGGCGGCGCAATCCAGTTTTCGACCAGTCCGAGACTGAGGCCCAGCAGAGCAACCGACAGGCTGGCGCCTAAGGTCACGATCAGCGAGGGTGTGGCGGGATTGATCCGGCGCGTCGTCAGATCGCGCGCCACTGACAGCGCTGCGGCTGCCAGGCCAAACAGGGAGGCGAGCGAAAACCCCTGAATGCTCGGTTTGACAACAAGAAGCATGCCGACAAAACCTGCCGCGACCGCGCTCCAGCGCCGCCATCCAACGCTCTCGCGCAGGAGCGTGGCCGACACGGCTGTCATCATGAGCGGCGCGGTAAGGAAAATTGCTGTCAGATTGGCAAGGGGAAGTATGCTCAGGGCCGATATGAAGAAGTAGGCAATCAGCGCTTCGAGGACGGAACGCTGGACCACGAGGCGGTCGCCAAGCCGTGCGAGATGGCGCCACTCGCCGTTCATCATGATGATGGCGGCCAACCCCGCAACGAGAATGGCGCCGCGGATGGCGAGGATCTCGCCCAGCGGCAGATGCGGGGCTGTCAGTTTCACCAGCGTATCGGAAGTAACAAAGAACAGCGAGGCGCAGAGCGTTGCGATGATGCCTTTCAGATTGGGGGACATCAGCCAGGATCAGCCGCCGGTCACGCTCATATGACGGGACAGCGAGGGACGATTTTTCCTGCGGTCGATGACAAAATCATGCCCCTGGGGCTTAAGCGCGATGGCATCGCTGATGGCGGCGTGCAGCGCCTCATCGGATTCCGACTGGCGCAGCGGACGGCGCAGATCAACCGCATCATTCTGCCCCAGGCACATGTAAAGCACGCCCGTACAGGTGAGCCGCACCCGGTTGCAGCTTTCGCAGAAATTATGTGTCATCGGCGTAATGAAGCCGAGCCGCCCGCCCGTTTCCTTGACATGAACATAGCGCGCCGGCCCGCCGGTCGTGTCATTGCTGTCAGTCAGTGTCCAACGCCGCATGAGATCAGCGCGCACCAGCGACAATGGCAGATATTGTTCGGTACGATCACCGTCGATATCACCAAGCGGCATGGTCTCGATCAACGTCAGGCCCATGCCCCGCCCATGCGCCCAGGTCATCAGCGTGTCGATCTCGCTCTCATTGACCCCCTTGAGCGCCACGGCGTTGATCTTGACCTTGAGGCCTGCCGCCTGTGCCGCGTCAATGCCGTCAAGCACATCACCAAGTCGCCCCCAGCGCGTGATGGTATTGAACTTGTCAGCGTCCAGCGTGTCGAGGGAGACGTTGACGCGCTTCACGCCGCAGCCGGCGAGATCATCGGCGTACCGGCGCAGCTGCGAGCCATTGGTCGTCAATGTCAGCTCGTCCAGCGCCCCGCTGGCGAGGTGACGCGACAGCGAGCGGAACAGCGTCATGATATCCTTGCGCACGAGAGGCTCGCCGCCGGTGATGCGCAGCTTGCGCGTGCCGCGCGCCACGAAGGCGCTGCATACCCGGTCAAGCTCCTCCAGCGACAGGAGATCGCGCTTGGGCAGGAATGTCATGTTCTCCGCCATGCAATAGACACAGCGAAAATCGCAGCGATCCGTCACCGAAACGCGCAAATACGTCACCGCCCGCCCGAAAGGGTCAATCAGCGGGGCGGCAGGAGCGGAGGGAGCGAGCGTTGTTTGCAAGGAACTGCCTTCGATGACGCATACACAGGGAGGGCCGGTAAGCTATGTCAATCATAGCCCGCGATGTTGCGCAAACCTAATCAACTTGCAGCTTTGCGCAAGGGGCGCCGGTTTGCCCATGGATTATCTCGCCGGATCGGGACATAAGACACCATGACACAGAGCGCGTTGCCATCACCACTCTCCCGCCCCTGGCCCGTCGAGATCAGGCGTCATCGTGATCGCCGCCATCTGACGATCACCTGGGATGATGGGCTGACACGTCGCTTCAGCGCAAAATATCTGCGCGTCAATTCCCCCTCGGCCGAAGTGCAGGGACACGGTCCCGGCCAGAAAGTGCACGTGACCGGCAAGGAGAATGTGGAAATTCTTTCCGTCGAACCGGTCGGCGCCTACGCCGTCCGCCTCATGTTCGACGATATGCATGCAACCGGAATTTATGACTGGGACTGGTTCAGGAACCAGGCGGAATAGTCCTGTTCATAAAAGAAAAGGGCCGCTTTGTGAGCGGCCCTTGCCTGATTTGCTGATCCTTTGAGACTCAGCGGACAATCACCTTGGCACCCACCTTGGCGCGCTCATAGAGATCGCTCACATCGTCATTGGTCATGCGGAAGCAGCCCGACGACACGGCCTGACCGATGGTGCCCGGCTCGTTCGACCCGTGGATGCGGTAAAGCGTTGACCCGAGATAGAGGGCGCGCGCGCCCAGCGGATTGGCAACACCACCAGGCATGAAGCGCGGCAGATCAGGGCGCCGGGCAATCATTTCCGACGGCGGGCGCCAATCGGGCCATTCCGACTTGCGCGTCACGGATTTGACGCCGTTCCAGGTGAAGCCATCGCGACCGACACCAACGCCGTAGCGCAGCGCCCGGCCATTGCCGAGGATGTAATAAAGGCGGCGCTCGGTCGTCGACACAATGATCGTGCCGGGTGCTTCCGCGCTCGCAAAGTCGATTTCCTCGCGCGGTACCGGGTTGGCGCGCTGCGTCGGCTCACTCGTGGCGCGCGCCGGGTCATAGGTCACCCAGATCTTGCCGATGGGGTCGAAGTACGACTCCAGGCCGTTGGCATCACGCGGGGGCGACTGGAAAAAGGCGAAGATCGAGGGGATCTCGTCGCGCCGCGGCGAGGCGATGGTGACCTGCAGCCGCTCGGTGCTGGCCGCCGATGATGTGCTGGTAGCGCTCGCGGGCGCTTGCGGAATGGCGACATCGCTCGGGTTGACGTTCGCGGTCTCGGGCTTCGGGCCAAAGCCCGGCTGCACAAACAGCGACGTCGTTGGGTATGTGAAATCCCAAATGTCATAGGCCGGCGAGGCGCTATAGCCAGCAGTGGAACCAACCACCAGACCTGCCGACAATCCTACCGCTATGAGAAGCTTTTGCTTCATTTCAACCTCTCTCAAGTGTGGCCCGACAACAGGCCAAGAATAACGATGCCAATCCGATTGGCTCAACCCAGTCACGCCCGAACTGCGAAGCGCCGAACGCTTCAACGAAAACTGCCACAAAACAGCGCTTTTAAGCCTAACAAATCGATAAGCTCTGGGCGCAGTCGCCTGGAAGCAAACGCGCGCAGGCGAAATACGTTCCTCTCCCATAAACCCGTCAGCTGCGTTTGACACCCGCGTTTCGTCAGAAAGATGACAAATTCGAGCTTTTCATCTCCCTGTTGCAAGAAAAACACGATTTGGCGTCCAAATACCCGGTGGCTTCCCTAAGAAGATGCGGACATTTACGCCAATGCCGCTGCTGCTCGTCGACAAATCATCGATTCTGATTCGGGATTTACGGGACATGAAAGCGGCCCGCACCATCTCCGGCGAGGTTTAAGGGCAGGCAGGATAATGGTGGGCGATGTAGGGATCGAACCTACGACCTTCCCCGTGTGAAGGGGACGCTCTCCCGCTGAGCTAATCGCCCGGTGGCGCGGGTATAGGGCGGCGGTTTCGGACAAGTCAAGGATTGCAGTGACCGGCACAGCGCACAGATTGCCCCAGGGCGGGCTGGGCTGCTAGCTCGCAAGCCGTGCGAGTGCTGGCAGCAATTGCGGCCAGGACGATATCAGCGCATCCGGCTGCAGACTTTCGACCGCGACATCGCAATAGCCAAACGTCACCAGCACTGAGGGGACGCCGGCAGCGCGCGCCGTATCGTGGTCTGTTTTGCTGTCGCCGATCATGACCGAGCGCCCGCGCAAGCCGCCTGCCGCCGACACAGTTGACAGGTAAACGTCAGGATGCGGCTTTTGAACGGAGAACGTATCGCTGCCGACGATGACCCGGAAGCGCTGCGCCAGGCCAAGCTCTTCCAGCAGTTTGCGGGCATAGAATTCCTGCTTGTTGGTGCATACCGCGAGCCGCCATTTGCTGGCGGCAAGCTGATCCAGCGCTTCGACGAGACCGGGCAGAGGGCGCGACAGGCGCGTCAGATTATCGCGATAATATGACAGAAAATCGCCATGGAGACGCACCAGATCGTTGTCGCTCACCTGCCGCCCCGCGGCGGCAAATCCGCGGATAATGAGCGCCCGCGCCCCATGCCCGACCATGGTGCGGGCCTTGTCCTCGCTCAGCGCCGGACAGTCTTGCGCCGCCAGCACGTGATTGAGTGCTGCGACAAGGTCACCGATCGTATCGACCAGCGTGCCGTCAAGATCAAAGACCGCTGTCCAGTCCGGTGTCAGTTCGATGTCCATCAGAATTTTCCCTGAAACAGCGGCGCTTAACTGCATTCAGGAGGCGAGTAAAGTCGTGATCGCTTGACAGTTCCAAGCGCCACTGGCACGCGAACAGCGCATTCTTGATGTTCCGGGCTTCCCAATCATGCAGTCGAGCGATGATTTCAAAAAAGCAGCGGCTCTGCGCGCGCTCGACGAGGTGCGCCCTGGCATGCGCCTTGGACTGGGCACCGGCTCGACGGCGGCCCATTTTATTGCCGGGCTCGGCGCGCGGGTTGCCGCCGGGCTCGATGTGATGTGTGTGCCGACCTCGACGGCCAGCGGCGATCAGGCCGGTGAACTTGGCATTCCCCTGTCGACGCTTGATGACACGCCCGAACTTGATCTGACCGTCGACGGAGCGGACGAAATTGGCCCGGCTCTCGCCTTGATCAAAGGCGGTGGTGGCGCCCTGCTGCGCGAGAAAATTGTTGCAACGGCATCCCGCCGTCTCATCATCATTGCTGATGCGGGCAAACGGGTGGCGACCCTTGGCGCATTCCCGCTGCCGATCGAAATCGTCCCTTTTGGCAAGGACGTGACCCGGCAGGCCATTGCCGCTGCGGCGCGCCGGCTTGGACTGGGCGGCGAACTTGTCTTGCGTCAACGCCGCGATGGCGCCACATTTGTCACCGACGGGGGGCACCTCATCGTCGATGCGGCATTCCGTTCTATTCCCGATCCGCTGGCCTTGGCGCGTGCACTCAACGCTGTTCCAGGTGTCGTTGAGCATGGTTTATTCCTCGGCCTGGCACATCTTGCCATTATCGCCGGCCCGGGCGGTATCAATGAAATTTCAGCTTCTTGACGATCAACCAGGATTTTTGACGATGATGAACCTGACGCGCTTTCCACTGATCGCCGCCCTGATGGCTTCAGTGCTTTTCGGTACGGCAATGGCGCAGACGCCGCCCGCACCCGCAACACCGCCGGCGGCCGTCGTCCAGGAAGAACCATCGTTGATCGTGCCGACCGTGCCCGCCCCCTCGCCAGCAACCGGCCCGCAGGTGCCACAGCAGATCGAGATCAAGGACAGCCACCTGCAGGCAGCCCGCGATCTCATCACCGCTTCGCGCATCGTCGATGCGTTCGAGGGGTTGTTGCCCAACATCATGCAGCAGGTGGGCGTGACGCTGACCGGTCAGAACCTCGCCGTACAGGCTGATCCCAAGAAGCGCACGGCCCTCACTGAGAGCTTGAAAACGGTCGAAGAAGGTTTTGCTGCTGATCGCGAACGGCTTTATGCGCAGATCGCGCTCATCTATGCCGCCCGTTTCTCGGAGGTCGAGCTGCGCAAGATCGTTGAGTTTCTGAAGTCTGCTGAAGGTCAGAAATTTGCAACCGTCAGCCCGTTGGTCGCTCAGGACAGCTTTCGCATTGCCAATGGCTGGGCAGAGCGGGTCGGGCAGGAAGCCTTCGAAAAAGTGCGTGCCGAGATGCGCAAGCGTGGTCAGCCGCTTTAAAAATCAGATAATGGCGTCGGGTTGACTTTGATCATCAGGAGCAAGATCGCCAGCGCCTGGGCGGAGCGGACATGACAAGTTTCGATGTGGATCTTTTTGTCATCGGCGGCGGATCGGGCGGCGTCAGGGCAGCACGTATCGCCGGAGGGTACGGCGCCAGGGTCATGCTGGCTGAGGAATTCCGCCTCGGCGGGACCTGCGTCATCCGCGGCTGCGTGCCAAAGAAGCTGCTGGTCTACGCGTCGCGTTTTGCCGATGAATTCGCCGATGCCAAAGGCTTTGGCTGGACGGTTCCTGCCCCGATCTTCGACTGGCCAACCCTGATCGCCAACAAGGACAAGGAGATTGACCGGCTGGAGCGGGCATATGGAACGACGCTTGCCAACGCCAACGTCGAGGTGATCCGCCAGCGGGCTGTCGTCGACGGCCCCCATACGGTCCGCCTCGCTGACGGCAGGCGCGTCACGGCGGCTCATATTCTGGTTGCAACCGGTGGCTGGCCACAACTGCCAGCCGATATATCCGGCATTGAGCACGCCATCACCTCGAACGAGGCGTTTTATCTGGATGCCTTGCCAAAGCGCGTGGTGATCAATGGCGGAGGCTATATAGCCGTTGAATTTGCCGGCATTTTTCATGGCCTCGGCAGCGAGGTCACCATCGTCTATCGCGGCGATGGCATCCTGCGCGGCTTTGATGATGATTTGCGCGCGGGCCTTGTTGAGGCCTACAGCCGGCGGGGTATCCGTATCCTGACGCGCACCCGCATCACAGGCATCGTGAGGGGCGCGTCCGGTCTTGAGGTCGCGCTCAGCGATGGCAGCATTCTGCCTTGCGACAAGGCGATGTTTGCGACCGGCCGCATCCCCCATACCGGCAATCTTGGCCTGGAGACGGCAGGCGTTGAACTGGATGGCAGGGGAGCAGTTAAAGTGGATGCGTTCTCGCGCTCATCCATCCCCTCGATCTACGCCGTTGGTGATGTCACTGACCGCGTCAACCTGACGCCCGTCGCCATCCGTGAAGGCCATGCCTTCGCTGATACGGTCTTTGGCAAGCATCCGGTTGCCATGGACCATCGTCTGATCCCCAGCGCCGTCTTTTCAACCCCCGAGCTTGGCACCGTCGGGCTCACCGAAACGCAGGCTGCCGCAGCCTATCCTGTCATCGATGTCTACAAGACGAGCTTCCGCACCATGAAGGCAACGCTCTCCGGCAGCGCCGAGCGGATGATGATGAAACTTCTGGTTGACGGTGTAAGCGACCGCGTGGTGGGTGCGCATATCCTCGGGCCGGACGCGGGCGAGATGGCGCAGCTTCTCGGCGTGCTGCTGAAAGCCGGAGCCACCAAGCGCGATTTTGATCAGACCTGCGCTCTGCACCCCAGCGCTGCTGAAGAGCTGGTGACCATGCGCAAGCCAACCGCACGGCTCATGCGGTCATAAAGAGCCTGCTGTTGCAGCCCTGCCCAGCAACCAGTCGATGACCGTTGGCCATAGGGTGGTTGCGAACTGGGCGCGGAAAAAATCAAGGTGGCCGACCTTCCTGACGCCCGCCTGCTCGGGCGTCAGTGTCAGCCGTTCAATTTTTGTTGCTGTAAATCCGCGCACGAACGCGTCGATGGCACGCGGCGTTGCCCAGTCATCATCCGACATGCCGACGGCCAGAACGGGTGCCGTGACGTTCTGGAAGTTCGCCAGAAGATCGAGCGTGGGATCAGAAAAGAAATAGTCGGGCGTCATGCACCAGCGCCGCCATTCCTCGAATACGCCGCGTGGCAGGTCCTGGCCAAGACCTAGATGCTCACCTGGCACATAACCAAGGAGATTGACGCTCGCCGGCCCGAGGATATTCAAAAGCGTCCACACCCGCGGCTGGTCGCGTTTGGCGATGAGGCGCCAATAGCCCGATTGGGCCGCCACCATGGCGATACGCTCCTGGCGCTGATTGTCTGGCATCAGCCCCATGGCATGGCCACCATAGGAATGACCGACACCATAGAGTTTTCGGCCAGGCCAGTTTTCAAGCGCGGCGTCAACCACGCCCGGCGCATCAAAGCGCGCCCAGTCGCGCATGCGCGCCGGGAAGCCTTTGAGCGATTTGGGCCGGCTTTCGCCGATGCCGCGATAATCATAGGTCACGACCGCCGCGCCCCGCTGCGCCATCGCACGGGCAAAGGGCGTATAGATCTTGCGCGGCACGGCGGTTGCCGAATGCATGACGACGACGACCCCGCAATCCTGAGAGGGTTCGAAAAACGTGACACTCAGCGGGAACCCGTCGCGGGCCGGCACCTCGATATGGGCTTCCTTCACAGCGGGTTCTCCTTGTGATGATCGACTGCAAGGCTAGAGGCTGCGGCGGGTAATGACAAACTTCGGTTTTTTCCCCGCGCCACCTCGTGTATATAGCGCGCTCTGCGCCCTTGGCGCTTAACTGAGGCCCCGACACATGCCCCAAAGCTGGTCACCATCAAGCTGGCGGTCCCGCCCCATCGTTCAGGTCCCGGATTTTCCGGACAATGACGCGTTGAACGCCGTCGAGGCGCAGCTTGCCACGTATCCGCCGCTCGTTTTTGCCGGCGAATGCCGTGAGCTCGAGCGCCGGCTCGCCGCCGTTGTCGATGGTGAAGCGTTTCTGCTTCAAGGTGGCGATTGCGCCGAAAGCTTCGAGGAGCACGGGCCGAACAATATCCGCGACTTCTTCCGCGTCTTTCTGCAGATGGCGGTGGTCATGACCCATCAGGCGCAAATGCCGATCGTCAAGGTCGGGCGCATCGCCGGCCAGTTCGCCAAGCCGCGCTCAAGCAACATCGAGACGGTCGATGGCGTCAGTCTGCCGAGCTATCGCGGCGACATCATCAACGGGGCGGATTTTACCGAAAGATCGCGCCTGCCTGATCCTGAACGCCAGATCATGGCCTACCGCCAGTCAGCGGCAACGCTCAACTTCGTGCGTGCGCTCGCCACCGGCGGCTACGCTTCGCTCGGTAACGTCCACAAATGGATGCTCGATTTTGTCGAGGAGACCCCGCAATGGCGGGAGGTTGCCCGCCGTATTGAAGATGCGATCTTCTTCATGCGCGCCTGCGGCATCGATCCCGAGCATCACCCCGAATTGCGGGCGACGGAATTTTTCACCAGCCATGAGGCGTTGCTGCTGGGGTTCGAGCAGGCATTGACGCGCCAGGATTCAACGCAAAACGATACCCCCTATGTCGGCACTTCTGGTCACCTCCTGTGGATCGGCGACCGCACGCGCCAGCCCGACTACGCCCATGTCGAATTCGCCCGCGGCATCCTGAACCCCATCGGCCTCAAATGCGGCCCCTCGCTCGCCAATGACGATCTGGTGAAATTGGCTGCCATCCTCAACCCCGACAACCGCAAGGGCAGGCTGACGCTGATCTGTCGCTTCGGTGCCGACAAGGTCGGCGATCACCTGCCACGCCTTGTCGAGACGGTGAAGCGTGAGGGGCTGAACGTCGTCTGGTCGTGCGACCCGATGCATGGCAATACGGTGACGGTGAACACCATGAAGACCCGCCCCTTCGACCGTATCATTGCTGAGATCGAAACCTTCTTTGCTGTCCACCGTGATATGGGAACCTATGCCGGCGGCATTCATCTTGAAATGACCGGCAAGAATGTCACCGAATGCACGGGTGGTCTGTTCGAAGTAAAGGCCGAGGATCTGCATGAGCGCTACGACACGCTGTGCGATCCTCGCCTCAATGCCCGCCAGGCGCTCGACGTCGCCTTCCGCGTTGCCGAACTTCTCAAACTGCAGCGCACCAGGCGCGGCAAAACTGTCATGGCAGCCGAATAGAAGCCTACGCAGCGTAGACGATGAATTCGAGGAGCGAGCCGTCGGGATCGCGGAAATAGAGGCTCGTCCCCTGTCCGCGCGCGCCTGGCCGCTCGACAGGACCAAGTTCGACGCTGACGTTATGGTGGGCGAGATGAGCGGCGGCTTCCGCAATTGTTCCACGCCATTCGAAACACAGATCGCTGTTGCCAGGCATCACCGGTTTGTCGGCGCGTGGCGTGCCGATCTGCCCTGGCCCGTGTGTATTGAGCTGGGCTGGTCCGAAGCGGAACATCGCCCCCTTGCCATAGGGCACGATCTCGGCGCCAAGTACGTCGCGGTAGAAGGCAATGCTGCGCGCCCAGTGACCGACATGAATGACACAGTGGTCGAAAGTGATTTTGCTCATGGCCTTTCGCATCCCTTTGTTGATCGTTATGAAATTCTGGAAAGAAAATTGCCCTTGGGCAATCGCTGATCGCCGCCGGCCTCGTCCTGCGACCCGGTTCTTTTCGGCACGCTTTGCAAGGGTGGTTCTCCTATGGAAGCTGGAATGAACTGGAAACAGATCGCGGCCGCAACCGGTGAGCCTTTCCCCGGCTTCATCTGGGCCTATCGTTTTCGCGGCGATGGCATTGCCGAGCGTCTCAATCCTGAGGCCATCGAGTCGGTCCTTCAGGCCGGCGATGGCTGGGTGTGGCTTCATCTCAACCTTGCCAATGTGCGGGCGCTGGATTGGTTGCAAAGCGCCGCGCCGATACCCGATGAGGCGCGCACGCTGTTCCTGCAGGTCGACGAGCATCAGACTTTGCAGGTGACCGATGACGGGGTGATCTTTGGCATCTTCTCGGATCTCAAACAGGAGTTCAACGAGAAGTCGACCGAGGACATTGCCAAGCTTCGCTTCTGCGTCACCGAAAATTTCATGGTAAGCGCCCGTCGTGCACCCTTGAAGGCGGTTGAGGAAACCCGACGTCTGATCGAGGATGGTCGCCGTTTTCCCTCCGCTGTGACGCTGCTTGAGGCAATCGTCCTGCGCTTTTGCGATGGTGTGGCGAAAGTGGCGCGCGGCCTTTCAACCAGTCTCGATCGCATCGAGGATCGTGTCGTTCTGGCCGATGAGGGCGATGAACGCGTTGCCATCGGCCCGCTCCGTCGTACGGCTCTGCGCATTCATCGCCAGCTTCAGCATCTGGCCATTCTCTTCCACGATTTCGCCGAGGAAAACGATACCGCTCTTCCCGAGGATACGCGGCTGGCCGCGGCTCGCATCGAGCGCCGCCTGAGCGCGCTTGATAATGACATGCGCGATATCCACGAGCGCGCCCGCGTCGTCAGTGACGAGGTTGCCTCCAAGCTTGCCCAGCAGGCCAATCGCAATCTGAGTGTGCTGTCGCTCCTCACCGCACTCTTCGTGCCGCCGACTCTAATGACGGGCGTTTGGGGTATGAACATAACAAACCTGCCCTTCAAGGATGCTGATAACGGCTTATGGGCGGTGCTCGGTATCTGTCTGACGAGCACGGTTCTTGTCTTTGCCGTGTGGAAATTCCTGACGCGCCGCTGATCGTCAGACGGCCGGCGTCGCGCCTTCTTTCAACAATTTGTAAGTGATGGAATCGCTCAGCGCCTGAAATGAGGCGTCGATGATGTTGGCTGACACGCCAACCGTCGTCCACCTCTCGCCGCCTGAATCCATGCTGTCGATGAGGACGCGGGTCACAGCTTCCGTACCGCCCTGGAAGATGCGCACCTTGTAATCGGCAAGCCTGAGATCGCCGATCGCCGACTGGTACTCGCCCAGATCCTTGCGTAGCGCCTGGTCAAGCGCGTGCACCGGACCATTGCCTTCCGCAACCGACATCAGCGACTGGCTGCCGACGCGCACCTTGACGATGGCTTCCGAGAACGTGACCAGTTCGCCCATGGCGTTGAAGCGCCGCTCGACATTCACCTTGAAGCGCTCGACCGTGAAATAAGTCGGCACCTCGCCAAGGATGCGCCGCGCCAGCAGGAAGAAGGACGCGTCCGCCCCCTCATAGGCATAACCCAGTGCCTCGCGCTCTTTCAGTTCCTCAAGCAAACGATTGAGGCGCGGATCATCCCTCGACGGCGTAACGCCAAGCCGCTCAAGTTCAGCCAGAAGGTTGGATTTTCCCGCCTGATCGGAGACCAGCACCTTGCGATGGTTGCCGATACTCTCCGGGCTTACATGCTCATAGGTCTTGGGCTCCTTCAGCACGGCGGAGGCGTGGATGCCGGCCTTGGTGGCAAACGCTGAATGTCCCACATAGGGCGCATGCGGATTGGGCGGGCGGTTGAGCAATTCGTCAAGCTGGCGCGAGGCGCGGGTGAGCGTTGCCACACTGTCGGCGCTGACGCCGATATGGAAATGCTTGGCGTAATCAGCCTTCAGCAGCAGCGTCGGAATGAGGGACGTCAGATTGGCGTTGCCGCAGCGCTCACCAAGCCCGTTGAGCGTACCCTGGATTTGCCGTACTCCCGCGCGCACCGCAGCCAGCGAATTCGCTACCGCCTGCTCGGTATCGTTATGCGCATGGATGCCCAGATGATCGCCGGGGATGTGGGCGCAGACATCTTTGACGATGGCCTCCACCTCGTGTGGCAGGGTTCCGCCATTGGTGTCGCATAACACCACCCAGCGGGCGCCGGAATCGTAGGCTGCCTGGGCACATTGCAGCGCATAGGTGCGATTGGCCTTGTAGCCATCAAAGAAATGCTCGCAATCAAGCATGGCCTCGCGCCCGGCGGCTTTCGCCGCTGCAATCGACTGGATGATGCCGTCAATATTGTCCTCAAGCGTGATGCCAAGCGCCACATGCACCTGATAGTCCCACGCCTTGGCAACAAAACAGATGGCATCGGCTTTGGCGTCGATGAGGGCGGCAACGCCTGGATCATTGGCAGCCGAGCGCCCCGCTCGTTTGGTCATGCCGAAGGCGGTGAAGCGCGCCTTGATGTTAGGCCGGGCGGCAAAGAACTGGGTGTCGAGCGGATTGGCGCCGGGATAGCCGCCCTCGACATAGTCGATGCCAAGCTCATCCAGCAGTTTCGCGACCGTCAGCTTGTCGGCCAGCGAAAAATCAACGCCCGTCGTCTGCGCTCCGTCGCGCAACGTGGTGTCGAACAGGTAGAGGCGCTCACGCGTCATGATTTTATTGTCCATCGCGGCGTGTCGTGATCGGGATGCTGGTTGGATGTGATGCGGGCAAAGCGCGCCGCGATCCTGCCATCGGCATCATCGAGAAGCGGCAGGGTGTGCAGCCGGTCGAAGGACGGCAGCCGTGCCTCGCGGGCAAGCTGAATTTCAGGGGTGATGGCATGCGCCTCGTCGAAGGCGCCAATGGCAACATCGACACCGCCGCCCTCCGGCTCGAACGTCAAGGGCGTGCCGCAATTATTGCAAAAGCCGCGCCTGACCTCTTGCGAGCTTTGCCAATGTTTGAGCCGCCCGCGTGTCCACCGCAGGCCATGGGCTGTCACCAGCGGGCCAAAATAGCCGCCAAAGGCCTTCTGGCACATGCGGCAATGGCAGATGGAAGCGCGCCCAAGACTGTCGCAGGCAAACCGCACCGCGCCGCATTGGCAACCACCTGTAAGGGGAGGGGTCATGGCTTCATCGCCCAGCGTGTCGTGCCATCCTTTGCAACTTTGAGAATAATCTTCCTGGCGTTGAGCATATTTCTAATTTCATCGGCTTTTGCATAGTCTTTCACCGCCCGTGCGGCGGTGTTGGCGCTGACAAGCTGGTCGATTTCGCGCCGCTCATCTTCAGTCAGCTCACCGACTGCAGGCATGATGGGCTGAATGCCGAATAAATCCATGCCGGCGCGCAATCCCGGCGCGTCCCCTTGTTTGCGCAGGCGATGCAATTCAGCAATCGCCATCGACGCATTCAGATCATCGCTGAGTGCGTCAAGCAGGGCCGCGGAAGGCGTTGTCGCCGCAACGCCCTTCGTCACCTCAGACCACTCGTCAAGGATGCCCTCCGCCTCCTCCAGCGCCTTCACCGTCCAGTCAATCGGCTGGCGGTAATGGGTCTTCAGCATGGCAAGGCGCAGCACCTCGCCAGACCAGCGCCGCCCGCCGAATTTCGTGGAGCTCAGCAGCTCATCAATGGTGATGAAATTCCCCAGGCTCTTGGACATCTTTTGCCCCTCGACCTGGAGGAAGCCATTATGCATGAACACATTGGCCATGCGCGCCGTGCGATGAGCGCAGCACGATTGCGCCACCTCGTTCTCGTGATGGGGAAAGACGAGATCGATGCCGCCGCCATGGATGTCGAAAGTCTCGCCGAGGAAATGCTTCGACATGGCCGAGCATTCGATATGCCAGCCGGGCCGCCCGAGGCTGGCGATACCGCAGGGCGAGGGCCAGCCGGGCTCGTCCTCTTTCGAGGGCTTCCACAAAACGAAATCGGTCGTCTCGCGCTTGTAGGGCGCGACATCGACCCGCGCGCCGGCGATCATTTCATCCAGGCTGCGATTGGCGAGCGCGCCATAACGCGGGATCATCCCCCCGGCACTGTCCATGGCGGCAGGTGAAAACAACACGTGCCCTTCCGCCACATAGGCAAAGCCCGTCTGAACCAGCCGCTCGATGATCTCCCGCATGCCGGCGATGTGCTCGGTCGCGCGCGGCTCATGGGTAGGGGGAAGGCAGCCCAGTGCGGCTACGTCCTTGTGGTATTGCGCCGCCGTTTCTTGAGTGACCTTGCCGATCGCCTCATTGAGCGGCAGAGCGGGATAATCGCGCGCTGCGCGCTCGTTGATCTTGTCGTCCACATCGGTGATGTTGCGCACATAGGTGACATGGTCGGCGCCGTAGAGGTGGCGCAGCAGCCGGTAGAGCACATCAAAGACGATCACCGGCCGTGCATTGCCGATATGGGCAAAATCATAGACTGTCGGCCCGCACACATACATGCGCACATTGTCCGCATCGATCGGCTCGAAGGGCTCCTTCTGCCGGGTCAGCGTATTGTAAAGGCGTAGCCCCATGGGCAGTTCTCCCTGGCGTTGCCGGGGCGTCCGTTCATCAAAGGGATATCAAGACTGCGAACGGCCGCGACGGCGCTTTAATCTCAGCCGCCGATACAAATGGATAAAATCGTCGCAGGCGCATGTCTCATCATTTGTAAGTGCCACCTGCTTTGCTCAGGGTCAAGGCACGAAAGTAAAATTACCCGAAGTTGATGATGTTCTGAGCGTCAGTAAGACAAGCTTAAGCGCTCTTAACCATGATCGGCCAAGACGGGATGGTGAATTTGTGAGGCGACAATGGCACGATTGATGAGCAATGCGAGAATTTCGACCCGGCTGGCGATGCTTTGTCTCATTCCGATGCTGGTGCTGATCGCCCTGGCTGGCAACAAGATCTGGGAGCTGCGCCGAACGTCAGGCGCGGCGGAACAAATAGCAGAAATCATCGGCCTTGCTCCGGCGATTTCCGGGCTGGTTCATGAATTGCAGAAAGAGCGCGGGACGTCAGTTGGCTATGTAAGTTCAGCCGGCAAGGCCTTCGCCGATGCTGTTCCTGCCCGTCGTGCCGCCACGGATGCGGCGCTTCTGCGCTTCCGCCAGCAGACCGCCGCAAAGGGTGGATTGCTGGGTGATGCCGTCCTGGCGCAGCCGCTCGCGCGCGCCAATGCCGCCTTGTCCGCGCTCGGCGACAAACGCCAGATGATCGACAAATTCGCCAGCGCCGTGCCGGATGTCGCTGGCTATTACACAGCCATGATTGGTGACTTGCTGGCCATTGTTGAAAATGTCGCAAGAGCGAATGATTACGGGCGTGTCATTCAGTCGGTGATTGCTTATTCGGCACTGCTTCAGGCCAAGGAGCATGCCGGTCAGGAACGGGCCTTTGGCGCCGCCGGCTTCGGCGCGGGGCAATTTTCCTCGCAAATCCATACGCGCTTCGTCCAGCTTGGCGCGATGCAGGAAACATATTTTTCGGTTTTCACAAAATTCGCTGACAGCGCTCACAAGGCCGAGCTTGCCCGTGAACTTGGCGGCAAGTCATCAGGCGATGTCGCCGCCTTGCGCAACCGCGCCTACGCTCTGCCCTTTGGCGGACCATTGGAAGGGGTGACGGGGCCGCAATGGTTTAACGCCAGCACGCAGCGCATCGATGGGCTGAAAAATATTGAGGATCGCGTTGCCGCCGACATCGTGGCTGCGGCCACCAGCCTTGCAGAGAGCGGAACAACGGCGTTCTGGTGGCTGAGCGCGCTGATTGCCGGGCTGATCGTTGTCACCATTCTTGTCACCTTCGGCGTCGCCCGCTCGATTGCCGCCCCGATCGGCCGGCTGGTGGCCGCCATGGGCCGCGTTGCCCGCAACGACACTTCGGTTGAAATTGTCGATCGTCACCGCAAGGATGAAATCGGCGAAATGGCGGGTGCCGTTGATATATTCCGGCAAAACGCCGTGGAGCGGCTGCGCCTTGAGCGGTCCGGACAGGCAGAGCGCGACAAGGAACGGCAGCGTCAGGCAAATATTGATCGCTTGGTGGGGCGTTTTCGTGGTGCTCTGGCTAATATGCTCTCGTCGGTTGACCATCAGGCCGGCCAGATGAAAACGACAGCGGCCAAGCTCAACGAGGTCTCACGTCAGTCCAATACCGAGGTCGACCAGGCAAATGCCGCCTCCCAAAGCGCCGCTGGCGATGTGCGCAGCGTGAGCGAGGCAACCGAGGAGCTTGCAAATTCCATCCGCGAGATTTCGACCCAGACGCACCGGGCAACGACGCTTGTGGCTGCAGCCGCTGAAACGGCCGTCGCGACGGATCGTAACGTCTCCTCGCTCGCAGCCGCTGCCGAGCAGATCGGCAATGTCGTCAGCCTCATCCGCGACATTGCCGAACAGACCAATCTTCTGGCACTCAACGCCACCATCGAAGCCGCGCGCGCCGGCGAGCTTGGCAAGGGTTTTGCCGTGGTGGCAGCCGAGGTGAAGGCGCTGGCCAGCCAGACGGCCAAGGCAACGCAAGATATCAGCGAACAGATCAATGGCGTGCAGAACTACACGCGCTCCGCCGTTTCCTCCATCCGCGAGATATCGGATGCGGTTGCCGAGATCAATCAGGTGACGACCAGCATCGCGTCTGCGGTCGAGGAACAGCAGGCATCCACCCAGGAAATCGCCAAATCCCTGCAATCGGCCTTTAACGGAAGTGGTGTTGTGACCCGTAGTCTTGACGGCGTTTCGACAACCGTGAGCGAAACGGCGCAGGAGGCCGAGATTGTTCAGGACGTGGCGGAAAAACTGAATATAGCAACTGTCGACCTGGCAGCCTTTATCGATAAATTCATCATTGAGGTGAGCACGGATATTGATGACCGGCGGCGCTCGCTGCGTACCAAGATGTCGGAAGCGATTGTGATCAATGGCGCTGGCAAGCGCATGAACTCGGCGATTGTTGATGTCTCCGAGACGGGCGCGCGCATCATCGCCTCGCCCGGAATGCAGGTTGGCGATGAGATCAGCCTCGAGCTCTCAGACAGTCGTACCATTGCCGGCACGGTGGTCCGCCTGACGGGTGAGCACGCCGGTATCCGTTTTGCCACCCGTATCTCTGATACCGACTGGTTGCAGCAGGCGGCCTGAGCGCGTGGCCAGGTGCAGCCGTTGTGCGATGACAAGGAAACCTTAATCGCTTGCGCCTACCCTTGGGCGCGGTGAGTGCGGTATCGGGTGATGACAATGCGTTGGGTGCTGCGTGTTTGCGTTCTGTGTGTGGTGTTTGCCGCAGGTCGCGCGCACGCTGACTGGCCAGGTCTTGCTGGTGTCCCCCCGCTCAGTATCGTTATCCACACCCCCAACGATCGACAGGCGGGCGATCATGTCCTGCCTCGCGCCCAGATACACGGGCCTGAAGGGTTAAGCGACTTGCCGACCGTAAATCGGCGTGCCTATCGCAAATATGGCAAGACCACGGTACGCTTTCCGCGTCCCGCCTATCACGGCCAGCGCCTCGACTGGTGCAGCTCGCCCGGCATCGAGTGTGGCCCCTCGACCGCCCAGCATTTCTGTGAGGCAGCCGGCTTTGCCCGCGTCATCGAAGTGGTTCAGGAACGCGATGTCGGCCTTTATGCGGAGACCAGACAGATCGCCAGCGGTCTGTCGTGTACTGGTCGTGGCTGCCACGGCTTCATGCGTATCACCTGCACCAAATCCTGACAGCGCTTATCGCTTGAGGAAATCAGCGCAACGGGGAGCGCCATCCCCTCCCCATGGCGTGATAGCGACCGTCGACGTCGAATTCTCTGGCGAGCCGTCGATCAGCTTGTCGGTATAGATGAGATAGACGAGGACGTTGCGCTTGGCATCGCAGCCGCGAACAATGCGCACGCGCTTGAAGAACAGCGAGCGGCGCTGCTCGAACATTTCCTCGCCCTGCTCGAATTTTCCTTGAAACCGGATCGGGCCGATCTGCCGGCAGGCGAGCGACGCATTGGATAATTCCTCGGCAACGCCGACAAGGCCGGCAACGCCGCCCTTCTCCGGGACCGTGTAATGGCAGGCAATTCCTTCAACCAGCGGGTCGTCGATGGCGTAGGTCGCCAGCTTGTCATCCGGCAGCAGGAATTTCCACACCGTCGATTTCTTGAAGATGAGGTCGGGCTGTTCAGCGCGCGCCGCTCCGGCGCCAAGAAGAGCAAGCGCGCAGAACAAAACCGCGAGGCGGGAAAAGGGCATGGCACACTCCAGGGTCCTGAGCAGCAGTGCTATCATCGCGCGTGCCCCGGCGCCACCATCCAGGTTGAGGCTTCATTAGCCATGTTTCAATTGGAAAATTGACCGCTTCGCTTCCCCCGTTCACGATTTTTCTGCGATCCGTGCTGGCTCGCGAGAGATGCGGAAGACAGTGTCTGACACTGTCGGGTAGGGTGTTGGCGTGATGCAGCGGCCCTGGCTTGGCTTGCTGGGTATGGGTTTTGTGCTGGTGGTGAGCCGGCCAGCCTTTGCCATGGCGTCCCAATGCGCCGCCCTTTCCGCCGAACTGTCGCGCCTTGATCGCTCTATTGCCGCAACTGATTTTGCCGGCGCCGCTCAGCGTCAGCGAAGCGAACTCAGTACCGCGCGAGCCCAGAAGCACCGCTGCGAATTGTCCGCTGCGGGCGATTGCAGCCGGTTCGCCACTCTCGTTGCCGGCATGGAAGCCAATCTCGCCAGCCTCGAGCGCCGGATAGGGCAAAAAGACGGCATCGCTAGCCTGCAGGCCAGACGCGGTGCCTTGCAGCGTCGCCTCGCGGCTGCTTCATGTCATGGCGAAACACCCAGGCGCGCCGCGCCGGTTGAGGCCTTTGCGCCCGTTGACGGCCTTCTGTCCTGGTTCAGCCTGGGGGGCGCTAGCCAGGCCGCGGTGACCGCAGTCAACAAGCCACCGCCGCCAGCAAGCGAGCCCCGCCCCGCGCCTGCGCCTTCGGCCAAGCCACCGTTTCGCCCGACGAATGCGCGCAGCAATACGGTCATATCAGCAAGCGGCCACTACCGGACGTTATGCGTGCGCACCTGCGATGGTTATTTCTGGCCGGTGAGCTACCAGACATCGTCCCGCAATTTTGCCAAGGATGCGCAAACCTGCCGCAGCGCCTGTCCCGGCAACGAGGTTGCGCTTTACGTCCACCGTAATCCCGGTGGCGGCAGTGATGAGGCCGTGGGTCTCGATGGCAAGCCCTATACGGCACTGAAAGCCGCCTATCGCTTCCGCCGTGAATTCGATCGCGCTTGCGGCTGTCAGGCGGGCGTCCAGGCGGCCCGCCAGGCGATCGACGAGCTGAAGGGACCCGACGCCCGCACCCATGACCATGTCGCCGGTGATGACGATCCAAAGAGTCCCGTCAAAATCTCCACGCGCCCGGAGGTGTCGCAGGCAAGCGATGTCATCGGCGAATTCGGGCTACGCGGCACCACGCAGCCAGGCACGGTCGATTAGGATCAGGCTGGCCGGCGCGCGCCAATCAGGCGGGCATAGGCCCGTTCGCGGCCAATGAAGGGAAGAAAGGACTTCATCTCCGGCCCGTGATCGCGGCCCGTGAGGGCGCGCCGCAGGGGAAGAAAAAGATCCTTGCCGCTGCGCCCGCTCGCTGCCTTGACCGCATTTGCCCATAGTCCCCAGACCTGCACATCCCACGGTTCGGGCGGCAGGAGATCAGCAGCAAGGGTCATCATCGTCTCATCCTCGGTCATCGCCGGAAGGTCGCCGGTTGCAACTTGCCACCACTGCGCAGCGTCGCTGACCTTGACGAGGTTGGCGCGTATCGTCAGCCAGAAATCTTCACCTCCCCCAACCGCAAGTTTGGCGAGGCGTTCTTCAACGTGAGCATAGGGCAGGCCATGCACCAGCTTGGCGTTGAGTGCGGCGACTTCGCCGGGATCGAATTTCGCGGGTGCGCGCGAGATGTGCGACAGATCAAGCTTCGCCGCGAGCGCGCCAAGCGTTGCAACCGGCTCCACGGCATTGGCCGTACCAAGCAGCGTCGCAAGGCTGGCCACAGCCATCGGCTCAAAGCCATCCGCCCGCAGCGAACGCAGGCTGAGCGCACCGCTGCGCTTTGACAATCCTTCGCCATCGCTGGTCGTCAGAAGATTATGGTGGGCAAAAACCGGGACGACACCGCCAAGCCCGCGCCATATCTCGATCTGCACCCCGGTATTGGTGACATGGTCCTCCCCGCGAATAACATGGGTGACGTCAAGCGCGATATCATCCACCACCGAGGTCAATGTATAGAGGTAGGTGCCATCCTCGCGCACCAGCACCGGGTCCGACAGCGTGTCGGCGCGCACATGCACCTCGCCGCGGATAAGGTCGTTGAAGGCGATATCGCCACCCGAAAGCTTGAAGCGCCAATGTGCCCTGCGCCCGGCAGCCTCGAGGCTGGCGCGCTCTTCTGCGCTGAGGTTGAGGGCGGCGCGGTCATAGATCGGCGGTAAGCCACGCGCCTGCTGGCGCTTGCGGCGGCGATCAAGCTCGTCAGGCGTCTCGTAACAGGGATAGAGCAGACCGGAGGCCTTTAATGTTTCAACCGCCGCGTCATAGCTTGGAAGCCGGTCCGATTGGGCGATGACGAGATCAGGCACGATGCCAATCCAGGCAAGATCGGCTGCGATGGCGTCGGCAAACTCCGCAGTTGAGCGCTCGCGGTCTGTATCATCGTAGCGCAGGATAAAGCGCCCGCCATGCGCCTTGGCATAGAGCCAGTTGAACAGGGCAGGGCGCAGATTGCCGATATGGAGATAGCCGGTCGGCGAGGGGGCGAAGCGGACGGTGGGAATGCTCATGTGAGCGGTGTTCGTCGCGCAACGCCCTCTGTCAAGGGGGAATTGCCCACCTTCGCCGTTTTTTCATTTATCTGGAATAGAAGAGATTGGCACGTGGCTGTTGCGGGCGAGTTGAGGGTGAGATGGCAAAAGATAACGAGACAGTACCAGACCAGCGGATCGATCCCGTCATCCCTTCCCTTTCGGCCTCTGATCCCTTGCGCGATTTCAAGGCCGCCGATGCGTTCATGACGGAAATTCTTTCCTTTCATCTGCGCGTCTGGCAGTCATGGTTCGTTACCGTCATGACCCCACACCGTATCGAGATCCTGCCGCTTGCCGGCGCATCGCCGTCTGATCTGCCAACCCGCCGGCGCGTCAAGTCACCCGGCGGCGTGAAGGCCGGTGCGGACAAGCAAAAGCCCGACAGCGGCAAGTAACAGGACAAGAGCCGTCAAACGGTTGCGCAGCCGGCCTGACAGCAACAGCAATCCGCGCAGGCGGGCGGCACCCAACGCCCAGGCGCCATCAAGCACGCTCGTCACCACGAAGAACGTGAGCGCCAGCACGCGGAACTGGCCGGGCACATCCCCCGATGCGTCAATGAACTGGGGAAAGAAGGCGCCGTAGAAGAGCCATGTCTTGGGATTGCTGAGGCCAACCACAAAGCCGCCACCGGCGATCGCCATGAGCGGGCGCGGCGGGGAGGGATTATCGCCCAATTCTTCAGGCCTTGCCCGCCACGCCGCAAGGGCGAGCCACAGGAGATAGGCAACGCCAAGCGCGCGCAGCACCTCCAGGGCGCCCCCCGCATCCCCTGTCAACAGACCGGCGCTGAAGATGACGACCAGCAGCTGCACGGCGATGGCGCTGGCGGTGCCGGCCACTGTCGCCAGGCCAAAGCGCAGGCCGTGGGTCAGCGTGTTGCTGACAATCAGCGCCACATTGGGGCCCGGTATGGCCACAAGTATCGCGCTGGCGGTCACAAAGGCGAGCAGCAGGGCGGCGTTCATCACTCGCTGCTTTCACACATCGACAGCATTAATGCGCGGCTGGAACAGGACATTGGTGTCGTCTGACGGATTGACCGGGATGCCCGGATCGCGGAAGCCGTGGGAGATCGGGTAGCGCCGGTCACGACCGAAATTGCGCGTTGAAATCTTGACACCGGGGGCTGCCTGCCGGCGCTTGTATTCGGCGATATTCAGCAGATGCTCGATGCGTTTGACGGTCGCGATATCAAAACCCTGTGCGACGATGTCGGCGATCGGCCGTTCTTCCTCGACAAGGCCATGGAGAATAGCATCCAGCACCTCATAGGGCGGCAGCGAATCCTGGTCCGTCTGATTTTCGCGTAATTCGGCGCTGGGCGCCCGCTCGATGATATTGAGCGGAATCACCTCGCCATCGGGTCCAAGCGCGCCTGCCGGCACATGAGCGTTGCGCCAGCGTGCCAGCTCGTAGACTTCGGTCTTGTAAATATCCTTGATCGGATTGAAGCCGCCATTCATGTCGCCATAGAGTGTGGCGTAGCCAACCGACATTTCCGATTTATTGCCGGTTGTCACCACCATGCCGCCGAACTTGTTGGAAAGCGCCATGAGGATGGTGCCGCGGGCCCGCGATTGCAGGTTTTCCTCCGTGATATCGGGCGAGGTACCGGCCAGTGCCGGGCCGAGCGCCGCGAGGAACCCCTCGACCGCCGGTGCGATGGGAATGATTTCGTAAGGGCAGCCGAGGCGGTTCGCGCACAGTTTTGCGTCATCGAGTGAAATCTGCGCCGTATAGCGATAGGGCAGCATGACGCAGCGCACGCGCGAAGGGCCAAGCGCGTCAGCCGCAAGGGCTGCGACAAGCGCTGAATCAATGCCGCCCGACAGACCAAGAACGACGCCGGGAAAACGGTTGGCCTCGACATAATCGCGCAAGCCTGCCATCGCGGCGCTATAGGTCTGCGCGTGTCCGTCAGGCAGGCTGGTCTTACCTCCCTCAACGCAAGCCCAGCCAGCCGATGTTCGCTGCCAGCGCGTCAGGGCGACTGTCTCAACAAACGCCGGGAGCTGGAAGGCAAGACCGTAATCGGCGTTAAGCCCGAAGGAGGCGCCGTCAAACACCAGCTCGTCCTGTCCACCGACCCGGTTCAGGTAGGCAATCGGCAATCCGCTCTCGGCGATCCTGGCCACCACGGTATGGGTGCGCTCATCGCGCACTGTCCGGCGAAACGGCGAGCCATTGGGTACCAGCAGCAATTCTGCCCCCGTCTCGCTCAGGCATTCAACGATATCCCCGCCCCAGATATCCTCACAGATCGGCACACCGATCCGCACACCCTTGAAACTGATCGGCCCCGGCATGGGCCCCGGCGTGAACACACGCTTTTCGTCAAAGACCCCGTAATTGGGCAGATCGACCTTGAAGCGCAGTGTCGCAATCCGCCCCTCTTCGAGGAGCGCCACCGCATTATGCAGTTTCCCCGCCTCGCGCCACGGCGTACCGATCAGGACCGCCGGTCCGCCATCGCCGGTCTCTTGCGCCAGCTCGTGAATGGCCACCCGGCAGGCTTCCTGCAGGGCTGGTTTCAGCACCAGATCTTCAGGTGGATAACCAACGAGGAAGAGTTCAGGAAACAGGACAAGCTCGGCCCCCAGACGCGCCGCCTCGGCCCGCGCCTGACGCGCCCGGGCAAGATTACCAGCGATATCGCCGACCCGGCTCGACAACTGGGCAAGTGCAATGGAGAGCGTATCAGTCATCGCGTTTTGTAGCCCGCCGCACCATAAGCCGACAAGCGCCCGTCATGATCGCCAGCCATGCAATGGTCAGAATTTGATGATCGGAACCGTCGGCGCGCCGGGCTCCAGAGCAGCCGTCAACGCAGGCAGCACATCGTCGATGCGATCCACCACCTGATAGCGCGGCGAGAAATCAGGATCATTTCTGAGAAAACCTTGCGTGCGCATATGCGCCAGCAATGTGGCGAGCGGATCCCAGAAGCCGTCGATATTGGCAATCACGATGGGCTTGCCATGGCGTCCAAGCTGCGACCAGGTCAGCATCTCGATGAGTTCCTCGAGCGTGCCGATACCGCCGGGGAGCGCCACGAAGCCATCGGCGCGCTCGAACATCATGCGCTTGCGTGTGTGCATGTCGGGCACCACGAAACGTTCATCGAGTTCGATGTTCTGTCCTTCGCGCTGAACGAGGAAATCAGGAATGATGCCGGTGACCTTCCCGCCGGCTGCGCGTGTCGCCCGCGCGACGCTGCCCATCAGCCCGGTTCCGCCACCGCCGTAAACCAGCCTCAGGCGCGCCTGCCCGATCGCGGCCCCCAAAGCCTGCGCCGCCATCTCGAAGCCGGGTGAGCGGCCGGGCGATGAACCGCAATAGACGCATACCGCAGCAAGGGCAGGGGATGAGATGATTGTCATGCGTTCTGAAGACCTCAGCTATCGAGTCGCGTCAAGACGCTAGGCTTGGAAGGAACGAAGCGCTACAAGCAGCCTACCTTGTTTTTATCCAGTGCAGGCCATCCGGAGACCTCGATAGTGCAGGCGCCCACCTCATCGCCCAGGCTCAAGGCTGAACTCGGCCTCATGGCGACCGCCCGGCTGCTGTGGCCCTATCTGTGGCCGCATAGCCGCAAGGATCTGCAACTACGTATCATCGCCAGTTTCGTTCTCGTTCTGGTGGCAAAGCTGGTGACGGTGGGCGTGCCGTTCACCTTCAAATGGGCCACTGACGCGCTGGTGGCGACAAGCACCGGCGTGGCGCAGGCGGCAAGCGCTGCTCCGATTTCCTGGCTGGTTGCAGCCCCCATTGCCGGCGTCATCCTCTACGGCGTTTCGCGAGTGGTGATGGCGCTTATCATTCAGGTGCGCGACGGGCTTTTTGCCAAGGTCGCCATGCATGCCGTGCGCCAGCTCGCCATGCAGACATTTGAGCACATGCATCGTCTGTCGCTGCGCTTTCATCTGGAGAAAAAGACCGGCGGGCTGACACGGGTCCTGGAGCGTGGCCGGGTTGGCATCGAACAGCTGAGCCGGATGTTTTTCCTGCAGCTGGTGCCAACCATCATCGAATTCCTGCTGGTCTGCGCCGTGCTGCTGGGTGAATTTGACTGGCGCTATGTCGTGGTGCTCGCGGTGATGATCGTCGCCTACCTCTATTACACCGTGCAGGCGACCAATTGGCGCATGGCGATCCGCCGCATCATGAACGATTCCGACCAGGATTCGAACGGCAAGGCGATCGACAGCCTGCTCAATTATGAAACCGTCAAATATTTCAGTGCCGAAAAGCGCGAGGCCGGGCGCTACGACCGCGCCATGGCTGTTTATGAGCGTTCCTCGACCAAATCCTATGTGTCGCTGGCGGTCCTTAACGGCGGGCAGGCGATCATTTTCACCCTCGGCCTGACGGTGGTGATGGCGATGTCGGCTGGCGATGTGCTGGCGGGGCATGTCAGCATCGGCTCCTTCATTCTTGTCAACGCCCTGATGATCCAGCTTTATCAGCCGCTGAATTTCATGGGCACGATGTATCGCGAGATCAGGCAATCGCTCGTCGACATCGACAAGATGTTTCAGGTTCTTGATGAATATCCCGAGATCGCCGACACGCCTGGCGCCAAGCCGTTGCAGGTGACGGGCGGCGCCGTCCGCTTCGACAACGTCGTCTTCCACTATGCCGCCAATCGCACCATTCTGCGTCAGGTCAGTTTTGAAGTGCCGGCCGGCAAGACGGTCGCAATCGTTGGCCCGTCAGGCGCGGGGAAGTCAACGATCAGCCGCATTCTCTTCCGTTTTTATGATATTGCCGGCGGACGGGTCACCGTCGATGGTCAGGATATCCGTGACGTGACGCAGGTCTCGCTGCGCGCTGCCATCGGCATGGTGCCGCAGGATACGGTGCTGTTCAACGACACGATCCGCTACAACATCGCCTATGGCCGCGATGGAGCAAGCGACGCGGAAGTTGAAGAAGCTGCCGACAAGGCGCAGATCGGCGCCTTCATCCGCAGCCTGCCGGAGGCGTTCGCCACACCGGTTGGCGAGCGCGGGTTGAAGCTGTCAGGCGGCGAGAAGCAACGCGTGGCGATTGCCCGCACCATCCTCAAGAGCCCGCCAATCCTTATTCTCGATGAAGCAACATCAGCGCTTGATTCGCGCACCGAACGCGACATCCAGGCAGCGCTTGACGCCGTGTCGCAAAACCGTACCACGCTTGTCATCGCCCATCGCCTGTCGACGGTCGTGAATGCCGATGAAATCCTTGTCCTCGACAAGGGCGTCATCGTCGAGCGCGGCCGCCACGATGAATTGGTGAAGCGCGCCGGCGTCTATGCTGACATGTGGAACCGCCAGCGCGAGATTGCCGAAGCCGAGGAAGCCTTGAAGCAGCGCCTCGCCGATGAGCGCGCCGCCGAGGGCGAAAAAGTGGCCCCGCCTCAGGCTGCGGAGTGAAACTTACCAGTAATCCTTCATGATCTCGGTTGCCCATGCCGGCTCGCGCAGTTCCCCCCGCAGATGGCGTCCACCCTCGACCTGTGCGATCGGGGTCATTGTCACCATCGCTCACTCCCGCTCGGCGGTAACGCTGATATTCGGGCGCACCTGCAATGTCTGCAGCACCACGCAATAGCGCTCGGTGAGCGAGATGAGCTTGTCGACAGCATCGGGCGCGGCATCGGTGTCGAGCTTGAAGGTAAGGCGGATATCGCGCAGACCAACCGGCGCGTCCTTGGCGACACCAAGCGTGCCGCGAAAATCAAGATCGCCTTCGGCAAGAATATCGGCGTTGCGCAGATTGATCGACAGCGCGGTCGCGACCGCCTTGAGGGTCACTCCGGCACAGGCAACAAGCGCCTCGAGCAGCATGTCGCCCGAGCACAGTTCAAGGCCCGAGCCGCCGCTTGCCGGATGGAGGCCCGCAATCGCCAGCGCCCTGCCGGTTTCAACCTTGCAGGCGATGCCCTCGCCAAGCGAGCCGCGCGCTTTGAGCGTCACGACGGCGCTGTCGGGGGCCTCACGATAGCGCTCCTTGATCGGTGCCTGGAGGCTGCGCAATTCCGACTGGTCCATATGATACTCCCATGATGATGCGAAGGTGACTTAGCCTAACGCGCAACGTAGCGGTTGTAATTAGCAGGTCTGGACCCTAGGTTCACGGCGAATTGACAGGCGCACCGCCTGCCGACCAGGGATTAGTGCTTCATGCTTGAGACCATCGTGTCATCGATCCGCCGCGCCATCCCGCCCGTTCATCGCGAGGGATACCCGTTTATTGCCATCGCTGGCGTGGCGATGCTGCTCTCGTTTCACTGGCTCGGCAGCATTCCCGGCTGGATATTCCTCATCGTCACCGGCTGGACGATCACCTTTTTTCGTGATCCCAGGCGGGTCACGCCGTTGCGCGAAGGGCTGGTGATTTCGCCTGCTGACGGGACGGTGTCGGCTGTCGGTCCGGCTGTGCCGCCGCCCGAGCTTGAACTGGGGTCAGGCGCGCTGCCGCGCGTGTCGATTTTCATGAGCGTCTTCAATTGCCACGTGAACCGTGCGCCGGTTGGCGGGCGCATCACCAGGATCGCCTACAAGCCCGGCCTCTTTCTCAATGCTGATCTCGACAAGGCAAGCGAGGATAATGAACGCAATGGCATCGTCATCGAGGCGCCGTCCGGGCGTTTCGCCATGGTGCAGATCGCGGGTCTGATTGCCCGGCGCATTGTCTGCTTCAAGCGCAGCGGTGATCATGTGGCGCCTGGCGAGCGCGTCGGCCTCATCCGCTTCGGCTCGCGCGTTGACGTGTATTTTCCGCAAGGCACCCTGCCGCTGGTGGCCATCGGTCAGTCGATGATTGCGGGTGAAACCATCCTTGCGGATCTGAAAAGCGCAGAGGAACTGCGCACGACGCGCGTGAGCTGAGGTGACGATGAACGAGGACATCCCTCAAAAGCCACCTCTTCCGCGCCGCTTCGTCAAGATTCCGGTGCGCGTGCTGGCCCCTAATCTGGTGACGCTTCTGGCGCTCTGCTCGGGGCTCACCGCTATTCGTCTGTCAATTGAAGGCAAGGTCGAACTGGCTCTGATTGCGGTCATCTTTGCCGCCATTCTCGATGGTATCGACGGGCGTCTTGCCCGCCTGCTCAAGGGAACATCCAAGTTCGGCGCCGAGCTCGACAGCCTGACCGACTTTGTCAATTTCGGCGTCGCGCCCGCCCTCATCCTCTATTCATGGCTGCTCGTCGACATCCGCAATGCCGGCTGGATTGCCGCTCTCGTTTTTGCCATCGCTGCGGCCCTTCGGCTTGCGCGCTTCAACGTCCAGCTTGATGATCCAACCAAGCCTGCCTGGGCGGCGGGCTACTTCACCGGCATCCCGGCGCCTGCGGGCGCCATCACCGTGCTTCTGCCAGCCTATCTGGTTGAGCTGGGGTTGCCCAAATCGTCTCTGCCGCCGCTGCTTGTCGCACTTTATGTGCTTTTCATAGCCTGGCTGATGGTGAGCCAATTGCCTACCTATTCCGGCAAGGGATCAAAGCTTGCGGTGGGGCGTGAATGGGTGATGCTGGTCCTTCTGGGCGTTGCCTTGTTCATCGGCCTGCTGGTTGCCTACACGTGGGAGGTGATGGCGCTGTCGACGATCTTTTATCTGGCGATGATCCCGCTCAGCATTCGCTCCCATCGTCGCCTCAAGGCGAGCGATGCGGCCAGCAAAGCGCCGTAAAGGTCCCGGCGCCGCGCTACTCCGCTGCGGGGCGGTAATCCTGCGGCGTTTTCGTTCGCTCGGGATCAACGAAAGCCAGGAGCGATGCGGACGTCACCTGATCGCTGCTGCGCGTCACAAACCGGCTGAAGAACTGGCCGGCCAGCTCGCCGACGCGGTCGGTGATGATGTAGAAGGACGGCACGAAGACCAGGCTCAGAACGGTTGACACGATCAGGCCGCCGATGACCGCGACCGCCATCGGCGCGCGGAACTCGCCGCCATCGCCATGGCCGAAGGCAGCAGGAATCATCCCGGCCACCATCGCTATCGTCGTCATGACGATGGGCCGCGCGCGCTTGCGTCCGGCATCGATAATGGCATCCTTGCGCGACATGCCGTGCTTGACCCGCTCAACTGCAAAATCGACCAGCATGATGGCGTTCTTGGTGACAATGCCCATCAGCATGAGGATGCCGATGACGACCGGCATGCTGATCGGCTTGCTCGTGAGTGTGAGGCCAAGAATGACGCCGCCAATCGACAGCGGCAACGACAGAAGAATGGTGATCGGCTGAAAGACGCTGGCAAAGAGCAGGACCAGCACGCCAAAAACAATCAGCAAACCGGTCCCCATGGCGAGCGCGAAGTTCTGGAAAACCTCAGCCATCGCCTCAACATCACCCGTCTTGGCGATCTCGACACCCGGCGGCAGATTGCTGACTTCCGGCAGGGCGGAAATCTCGGCTAGCCCCTGACCGATGGCGATCCCCGGCCTTAGATCGGCGCCGATGCTGACGCGGCGCTTGCGATTGAGACGGTCGATTGATGCTGGCCCCTGGCCAAAAGCGAGCGTGGCGACGGCCGATAGCGGCACCTGTGCGCCGGCTGCCGAAACGACAGGCAGGCTTTCGAGCAGCGCGAAATCACGTCGCGCGGCAGGCGGCAGCTGAACGCGGATGGGGACGGTGCGTTCCGCCAGATTGAACTTGGCAAGATTGGCGTTGATATCGCCGATGGCCGCCACCCTGACCGCTTCCGAGATGGCATCCGTCGCCACCCCGTAGCGCGCCGCGTCGTCAAGGCGCGGCACGATGCGGATTTCCGGCCGCTCGACGCCGGCTGCGCTGGCGACATTATTCAGGTTCGGCGATTTGCGCATCGCCGTCTCGATGGCCGCTACCGACGTTTTCAGAGCCTGCGCATCGCCCGACACCAGCGTGATGGTTGCTTCGCGCTCTCCTCGCGGATTGACATACCACGCGCGGACATCGGCAACGTCAAGAAGAAGGGCTGCGAGCACGCTTTCGATCTGCTTTTGAGAGCGCGCGCGTTGCGATTTGTGGACGAGTTTGACCAGCACCGAGGCCCGCCGGATATCAAGCGTTCCCGTGGGGGAAGCGCCACCAATGGCGAATACGGCTCTCACTTCCGGGATATTGCTGGCAATCAGGCGCGCCAGATCATCCGTCTTGGCTCGCGTATCTGCAAGCGTTGAGCCTGGCGGTAATTCAACCGACATGACGATCCGGCTTGAATCCTCCGGCGGAATGAAGCCAGTCGGCAGAAAGGTAATGCCGATGATCGACACCACAAAAACGACGACGCCGCCGGCAAGGGTGAGGAAGCGGCGCGCCAAAGTCGCTTCCAGCACCTTGACATAAGCGCGCATAATCAGGCCGTCGACCGGTTCGGCATGCGGCTTGGGGCTCATGAAATAGGCAGCCAGCATCGGCGTGATGAGGCGCGCCACCAGAAGCGAAAACAACACCGATGTCGCGACAACCAGACCGAACTGCTTGAAATATTGTCCGGCAATACCGCTCATGAAACTGACCGGGGCAAACACCGCGACAATGGTGAAGGTGATGGCGATCACCGCCAGACCGATTTCGTCGGCTGCTTCCATCGCTGCCCGATAAGGCGATTTGCCCATGCGCTGGTGGCGCACGATATTCTCGATCTCGACGATGGCGTCATCAACGAGAATGCCGGTCGCCAGTGTGATCGCCAGCAGCGAGACGAGATTAAGCGAAAAACCCATCAGGCTCATCGCCCAGAACGTCGGAATGGCCGATAGCGGCAGGGCAATCGCCGTTATCAGTGTGGCGCGCCAGTCACGCAGGAAGATGAGCACGACAATGATGGCAAGAAGCGAGCCTTCGACAAGCGTCGACATCGCCGATTTGTAATTCCCGATCGTAAACGAGACGGAATCATCGATGATCGAAAAATCGATATCGGGATAGGCTGTCGCCAGCTCGGCGATCTTGCGCGCCGCGCCGTCGGCAACCGTGACGTCGCTTGACCCTTTGGTGCGGAAAATGCTGAACGCGACAACCGGCGTCTTGCCATCGACGCGGGCAAAGGAGCGCGGCTCGGAATAGCCATCCTCGACCGAGGCGATATCCGACAGGCGTGTCTGTCGGTTGCCCGACAGCAGAATTTTCGTTTCCGCCAGATCATCCAGTGAATGAGCGCCGGCAAGGGTGCGGATCGATTGCTCCTGCCCCCCGACTTCGCTGCGCCCGCCGGCAAGATCAACGACGGTTACCCGCAGCTGGCGGTTGACGTCAGAGGTCGACAGGCCAAGGGACATCAGCCGGTCGGGATCGACAAGAACGCGGATTTCGCGGTCAACGCCGCCGATGCGATCCACCCGTCCGACGCCCTTGAGACCCTGCAGTCCGCGCTTCACAGTGTCATCGACAAACCATGACAATTGCTCCAGCGTCTTGCCCGGCGCTGTCACTGCGTAGGTGATGATCGACTGCCCTTCGATCACGATGCGTTCGACCACCGGCTCATCGATGGTGCGTGGCAGATCGATGCGGATTTTGGTGACGGCATCCTTGACGTCGTTCACCGCCCGGTCGACATCGACTTCCAGACGAAACTCGATGGAGGTTACCGACTGACCGTCGGACACCGCGGAAAAGACGTTCTTGGCGCCGGCGATATTGGCGACCGCGTCTTCGACGAGTTTCGTGACCTGCGTTTCGAGCTCACTGGGTGCTGCGCCTGATTGCGTGATGCGCACCGAGACGAGCGGCACGTCGATGTTGGGAAAGCGGGTGACCGGCAGGTTGAGAAAGCTGGTCCAGCCCAGAAAGAGGAGAACGACAAAGAGGAGTGTCGGCGGCACCGGATTGCGGATCGCCCAGGCAGAAAAATTCCACGAAGTGGCGCTGACGGCAGGTGGCGTCATGTCGCCGGTCGGAGGCGTTTGGCGCATCGCAGCCGCCTATCTCGCCGCGACGTAGGGCACGGGGCGCACGTGATCGCCATCGCGCACAAAGGTACCGGCAACACTGACCACCGCCTCGCCATCGCCGATGCCGCTGGTAATTTCGATGCGTCCGCCAGACCGCATGCCCGTTTCAACGCGCCGCGTTCCAACCACGCCCTCGCGCACCACCTGCACGCTGGCGTCCTCGCCGCCAAATGACACGGAAGAAAGTGGCACGACGAGGGCATTTCGCTCGGCAATCAGGACGATGCCGCGCCCGAAGGCGCCAAGCGCCACAGGCGAATTGGCGGGGATCGCGATGCGCACGCGACCAAGGCGGGTGGTCCGGTTCATTTCAGGCGCGATCAGGCGGACAAGCCCGGTGATTGCGTCGTCATGGCCAAGGACATCAATCGTCACCGGCTGGCCGATCTTGAGGCGGGCGAAGCTTGCCTCGGGGATATCGGCTTCAAGATCGATATCGCCGCGGGCAACAAGGCGAAAAAGCGGCTCGCTCGTGGCAATTCCGCTTGCCACCTGCCCGACTTTCGCGGTGCGGCGCGAGATGATGCCGGAAACCGGCGCGCGAATGTCACAGCGTGCGAGTCGGAGCTAGATTTCCGCCCGCTGCTTTTCAACCAGCGCCCGATCGGCTTCGGCAAGGCCAAGCGATTGGCGGGCGGCATTGGCGCGGGCCTCGCTCACCTTCGCTGTTGCAACCCGTTGTTCAAAGACATCGGTCGTGATGGTGCCGCTGCCACGCAATGATTTGGCGCGCTCCAGCGCAGCCGCAGACTGCTCGCGGTTGGCGTCGGCCTCGGCGATCTGCGCGCGGGCATTATCGATGGCAGCATCAGCGCGAGCGATCTGGGCGGCGTTCTGGGCAAGCTGCACCCGCAGCATCTCATCATTGAGCCGCGCCAATATCTGCCCCGCTTCGACCCTGTCTCCCTCCTCGGCGCGGATATCGACAATCGCCAGCCCGTCGATTTCAGGTGAAACCAGCACTTCCTCGCGGGCGATGAACGAGCCCGTGACCAGCAACTGGTCTTTCATTGCCGCCCGCTCCACCTGGCTGACGCTGATCGTTGGCAGACGTGCCTGCGTGCTGTCAGGCGCTGCAACCAGCCTCGAGGCAAACAACATTGCAACCGCCATCGCTGGAACCAGGCGGCGGGCGATAATGCAGGCGATATTCATTTATTCCTCAACCCTGCCGACGAATCCTGATGCGACGCTGACGACGATCCACTTGACGTCGCAGACTAGCATCGTGTTGGTTAAGCTTGAAGGTGGCGGCAAAATTATGTTGGTGCGGATGGTTGGCACGGGTCGTTTGGCCTTAGCCCCGCCAATGACCGAAGGCTTCGATACGCTCGGCCAGAGGCAAATCGGGGAATGCCTCGCGAAGCAGCGCCAGCGCCTCCCTGTCCGAACACGGCCCCAGTGAATTCAGCAGCGCCCGCATCGCGGCAACGCGCAAGGCTAACACGCCGCCCGCTTGCACCGGGTCGATGTTTCCCTTCTGGTCATCAAAAGGATGGGTCGGCTCGTCTGCCATCGGCCTCATGAACTGGTCGCGCGTCCGTACTTGTTGAATACACGGTGCGATTTTCATGCCATTGCCAAGATGTCAGCGCATCGCCAGCCGACGTGAAAAACACGGTAGGTTTTGCGGTGACGGGGCTATAAGCGTTTGCTTTTGTCCAGGCGACCCCGTTTCTGCTTCGAATTTAATCTGTAATTTGCTGAAAAAATGAGCGACGCCGAATGACTGGTCAAAGCCTATGCGCCCCGCCGCCTCTTCAAAGAGCAGTCGGGAATGCGCGCCTCGCCGTGCACATGATCGCCGGGCGCACGCGCCTGGCCGATCTCTTCCAGCAAGGTGCGGCAAAAATTCGCTTCCCGATGGCCGAAGGCATGCCGCTGGAGGCTGTGATCATCAATACCGCCGGCGGCCTCACGGGAGGTGACCGGCTCGTTGTTTCACTCGATGTCGCAGAGGGAGCGCACGCGGTGATCGCCACCCAGGCGTGTGAGAAGATTTATCGCGCTGAAAGCGGCCAGGCGGTGGTTGAGAATACTATTGTCGTTGGGTCAGCCGGCCGATGCGACTGGTTGCCGCAGGAAACGATCCTCTTTGACGGAGCGGGTCTCCAACGTCGGCTGAATGTCGCGATGACGGGCGATTCGCATTTTTTCGGCGTCGAGGCGCTGGTGCCCGGCCGCTCGGCGTCAGGCGAAACCATCAACACACTGGCCCTTCATGACCGCATCGCCATTCGCCGCGACGGGCGGTTGATCTACGCTGATGCCTTGTCCTTGTCAGGTCCGGTGCGCTCTGCGCTCAGCCGGCCGGCTCGCGGCGGCGGAACAGGAGCGATCGCCACCGTGCTATATGCAGCGCCCGACGCCGAACGCCGGCTGGGGGAAGCGCGTGATAATCTTGCAGCCTGCCGCTCGGAAACCGGTGCCAGCGCCGTCAATGGGCTGCTTGCAATGCGATTTGTTGCTGCAAATGCGGTCGATCTGCGCCGGGATCTGGTAGCGGTGATTACGGCGTGGCGAGGCCGCGATATGCCGCGCGCCTGGATGATCTAGCGACTGATATTTGATGAGGCTGCCCGCGATTTCAGCTTTCGGGTGGCGTTTCGCATCGCTAGAATTGAGATCGCAGTGTCAGCGCGATGAAATTTGATGTACGCTGGGCGCTCAGGAATCCGCAGGAGAGTCGGAACGGTTCATGCATCTTACGCCGCGTGAAAAGGACAAACTTCTGATCGCCATGGCAGCCAATGTGGCGCGCCGGCGCCGCGAGCGTGGCGTGAAGCTCAACTATCCTGAAGCAATAGCCCTCATCAGCGATTTCATCGTCGAGGGCGCGCGCGACGGGCGCAGCGTTGCCGACCTCATGCAGGCCGGTGCCCATGTCTTGACGCGGGCCGATGTCATGGATGGCATATCGGAGATGATCCACGACGTTCAGGTCGAAGCGACTTTTCCTGATGGTACGAAACTGGTCACCGTGCACGAGCCGATCCGCTGACAATGAGGACGACGATGATGCTGCAACTGCGCCCCAACTGTGAATGCTGCGATCACGATCTGCCGCCTCATTCGAGCGAGGCCCGGATCTGCAGTTTCGAATGCACGTTTTGTAGCGAATGCGCCACCGCCATCCTGAAAGGATGCTGCCCTAATTGCGGCGGGGATCTGGTACCCCGCCCCATTCGGTCGGTGAATATGCTGGCCAAATATCCCGCTTCGCAGAAGCGGGTGAGCCGCGCCAAGCCATGCCCGACGGCCGCCTGAAACGATCATGATCCCAGGCGAAATCATCACCGGGCCCGGCGACATCGAACTCAACGCCGGCCAGACGACAGTGACCCTTATGGTTGCCAACACCGGAGACCGCCCGATTCAGGTTGGCAGCCATTACCATTTTTATGAGACCAATCCGGCGCTGGCTTTTGATCGCGACAAGGCGCGCGGTCATCGTCTGGATATCGCGGCAGGCACTGCGGTTCGCTTCGAGCCTGGCCAGTCGCGCGAGGTGACGCTTGTGCCGTTTCGCGGCACCCGCACCGTCTACGGCTTTCGCCAGGCCGTGATGGGCAAATTGTAGGGTCGGTTCCACACCAGCGGAGGCTCTATGCCCGCCAGAATTTCACGTGCGTCTTATGCCCAGATGTTCGGCCCGACGGTTGGCGACAAGGTGCGCCTGGCTGACACCGACCTCATCGTCGAAGTCGAAAAAGATTTCACGACCTATGGCGAGGAAGTGAAATTCGGTGGCGGCAAGGTCATCCGCGACGGGATGGGCCAGAGCCAGAGGACGCGCGCCGAGGGTGCCGTCGATACGGTCATCACCAATGCCCTGATCATTGATCACTGGGGTATCGTCAAGGCCGATATCGGCATTCGCGACGGGCGCATCGTTAGCATCGGCAAGGCCGGAAATCCTGATGTGCAGGACGGCTTCGGCAATATGGACCCGAGCCGTTCCATTATCATTGGTCCTGGTACCGAAGTGATCGGCGGGGAGGGAAAAATCCTGACCGCTGGCGGCATCGACGCGCACATCCATTTCATCTGCCCGCAGCAGGTGGAGGAAGCGCTCATGTCGGGGCTCACCACCATGCTGGGGGGTGGCACTGGTCCAGCCTCGGGCACGACAGCCACCACCTGCACCCCCGGCCCCTGGCATATCGCCCGCATGCTGGAGGCAGCTGAAGGTCTGCCCATCAACCTCGCTTTCGCCGGCAAGGGGAATGCAGCGCTTCCAGGCGCGCTCATCGAGCAGATCAGGGCGGGTGCGTGCGCGCTCAAGCTGCATGAGGATTGGGGGACGACACCGGCAGCCATCGATAATTGTCTCACCGTCGCCGACGATTACGACGTGCAGGTGATGATCCACACCGACACTCTGAATGAATCGGGCTTTGTCGATGACACGATTGCCGCCTTCAAGGGGCGCACCATCCACGCCTTCCACACCGAGGGTGCGGGCGGTGGTCATGCGCCTGACATTTTGAAAGTGGCTGGCCTGGCGAACGTGCTGCCATCCTCCACCAATCCGACCATGCCCTACACCGTCAACACGCTCGAGGAACATCTCGACATGCTCATGGTGTGCCACCATCTGTCGCCACGCATCGCCGAGGACATTGCCTTTGCCGAAAGCCGCATCCGCAGGGAGACCATCGCTGCGGAAGATATCCTCCACGATCTCGGCGCGCTGTCGATCCTCTCCTCCGACAGCCAGGCGATGGGCCGCGTCGGCGAGGTGATCATCCGCAATTTTCAAACAGCGCATAAGATGAAACAGCAGCGCGGCGCGCTCCCCGAGGACAAGGGGAAAGGCAATGATAATTTCCGCGTCAAGCGCTATATTGCCAAGGTGACCATCAACCCGGCGATCGCCCACGGATTGTCAAAACACATCGGTTCAGTTGAGATCGGAAAGCTCGCTGATCTGGTGCTGTGGTCACCCAAATTCTTTGGCGTCAAACCCGATCTCATCATCAAGCTTGGTACGATTGCCGCAGCTCCCATGGGTGACCCTAACGCGTCGATTCCGACGCCGCAGCCTGTGCATTACCGGCCGATGTTCGGCTCGTTCGGCCGCACTCTGGCAGCCTCCAACGTCACCTTCGTGTCAAAAGCAGCCTATGAGGATGGTATCAAGGATCGCCTAGGCCTCGATCGTCTTGTCCTGCCGGTCGAAAACACGCGTGGTGGCATTACCAAGAAAAGCCTGATCCACAACGACGCGACGCCGGTAATCGAAGTCGATCCTGAAACCTACGCCGTGCGTGCCGATGGCGAATTGCTTGTCTGCGAGCCGGCAAGCGAACTGCCGATGGCGCAGCGCTATTTTCTGTTTTGAGGGTGACGAAACGTCGGATTAACGCGAGACTTGATGTAACGTCTGAGCATGCTCTCGAAAACTGAAAACCGGCGTTTCGATAACACCATGCCCGCACGATAAGATAAGCGCACGATCCGTGTAAACGCAATCTGCCTAATCCACCGCTTCCGTGCTGATCGACTTGCGAATAATCCCTTCGCTGGCGATCCCCAGCTGCGCGGCCAGCTTGAGCGCAACACCATTGCTTTCGCCGCTGGCGTTTTCGCTGATCATGGCGCGCGCGGCTTCGATATGCAGATCAATGATGGGCAGTGGCAGCTGGTCGATCGGCACGCGATCAATAAGATTGCACAGGCTGTCGCTGACGGTGCCAACGAGCGGGAAATTCATCATCTGGGCCTGGCCGCGCAGATTGTGAGCAGCAAGATAGATGCGTTGGCGGGTTGCTTCCGTCAAACCTTCATATTGCAGCATGGCGCGGGCGCCTACCAGGGCGGCGATCTCGTCCTGCATCCAGGTCGGAAACTGGTCAGCCAGCCCCGCCAACGCTTTTTCCGCGCGCTCAATCGGCCCCATGTCGAGCGTGCTGCTACCGGTAACCTGCACCACATGCTTGCGGAAATTGAGTGGAGAATCGATCAATTGTCCGCCTGACGGGCTTTGCGATGTCACGGCAATCGCTGCGTTTTGCTTGGTCATCAAGGTCTCGCTGGTGGCTTTCTGCAGTTAGCGTTGATCGATCAGTTCAGGTTCGCTGCGTTTTCCGCCAGGACCGTTGGACGTGGCGATGCGCCTGTGGTCTGGCCCGAAATACGTCTTGGTGCGCACGAAAGGCCGCGGATTGAGCACGATATTGACGATCCGGTCATGGAGTGCTTTCGCCGACAATGGCTTGCACAGGAATTCTGTGATGCCGGCATCACGCGCGGTAACCACCCTGTGTCGTTCGGCGTGAGCGGTGATCATGATGATCGGAATGAAGGGATTGGGGCTGGAATCGACGTTGCGCACCATGCGGGTCACTTCGATGCCGTCGAAAATGGGCATCACCCAGTCAAGCAATATGATGTCGGGTGAATAGGTCTGGAAGGATTCAAGGCCGGTTGCCCCGTCATCCGCTTCCTTGATATCGCGCACGCCCAGACCATGCAAAATCGCCCGCAACATGCGGCGCGTGTGAACGTTGTCATCGATGATGAGTGTGCGCAGGACGGAAAAATCGATAATATTCATGACACCGACCCGAGTTTCTCGGGACATTACCCACAATTTTTGCCGTTTTGCCGTTCATATGCGTACAGCAAGATGCGAGATTACGGCTTTCCAGTAAAAAAAGTGTTCTGCGTCGGGCATGGCCGATCTCACGCAGGTTTACCGGCTAATTACCGAATTGTTCACGAAGAATACGTTCGTCAAGATTATGGTCTGGATCAAACAGCAGCGGCAGTGCGATCGACGGATCCTCGGCGATGTGAATTTCAACCGCGTCACGGACCTCGAAATGATCGGCGACGGCGGCGACAGGTCGTTTTTCACTTTCAAGAACACGCACCATGATGCGCGCCCGGTTCGCCAGCAACGCGCCGCGCCAGCGCCGCGGGCGGAAGGGGTTGAGCGGGGTCAAGGCAAGAAGGGCTGAGCCGATGGGGATGATCGGACCCTGTGCCGAGAGATTATAGGCCGTTGATCCGGCGGGCGTGGCAACCAGCACCCCGTCGCAACTCAGTTCAGCCAGCCTCTCCTTGTCATCCACCGAAATGGCGAGTTTCGCGGCCTGATAGGATTGGCGCCAGATCGACACCTCGTTGATGGCCCAGCCCTTATGCTCCACCCCGCTGGCGTCAATGACGCGCATGATGAGGGGGTGGATGACGGTGCGCACCGCCGCATCAAGCCGTTCACGCAAGCCATCCTCGGCGAAATCATTGGTCAGAAAGCCGACAGAGCCGCGATTCATCCCGTAGATCGGCTTGTTGCTGCCCATCGAGGCATGGAGTGTGGCGAGCATCAGCCCATCGCCGCCAAGCGCAACGATGATGTCGGCGCTCTCGGCCGGTTGGTCGCCATAGCGCGCGATCAGCCGCTCGCGCGCCACAACCGCCTCCGGCGCGCTCGAGGCGACGATATGAAGCTTGTGCCGGCTTGCGGCAGGGGCACGGTCGGCGGTCACGGGCGTTCTTTCTCGCTTACAGCTGGCCGGATGACTATTTCAGAGTTTGGCCCGCTCGTCATGGCGCGATAACCGGGTCAGGAGATAGTCGATCTCCGCCCGTGCGGTCGCGGTGATGCCACCTGCAGGCTTGCGCTGGGTGTCGTGGGCGATCACGCCACGCTTTTGCAGCACGTATTTGCGCACCGCCAGACCAACGCCTTGCTGCTGCTCATAGCGCAGGAGCGGCAGATGGGCATCGAACAGATCATGGGCTTTCTCACGCTGTCCATCCTTTGCCAGACGCACGACATCGGCGAGCATGTCGGGGAAGGCATAGCCGGTCATGGCGCCATCGGCTCCGCGCTCCAGCTCGAAATCGAGGAAGAGCCCGCCATTGCCGGTGAGGATGGACAGCGGGCGCAGCGACCCTTCCGTCTGGAAGGCGCGCAGCGTTGAAATCTTTTCAAGCCCCGGCCAGTCCTCGTGCTTGAGCATGACACAGGAGGGATGATCCATGACGATCTGGCGGATGACCTTTGGCGTCATCACGACGGAGAGTGTAAGCGGATAATCCTGGATGACGAAGGGAATATCGTTGCCGATCGCCTCGACCGCTTGCGCGTAATAGCTGATGATCTGGTCATCGGTGCGCAGGTTTGGCGGTGGCGCGATCATGACGCCCGCCGCGCCCGCCGCCATCGACGCCAGCGCCAGAATGCGCATTGCCGCAAACCCCGGCGCCGAGACGCCGACGATGACCGGCACCTTCACGCGGTCGGTCACGCGCTTCACCACGGCGAGCGATTCGACGCTGTCGAGCTTGGGTGCTTCCCCCATGATGCCAAGAATGGTGAGGCCGGTCGCACCGCACGCGATATAAAAATCGCACATGCGGTCGATTGAAGCGAAATCAATGGCGCCATCGGGCAAAAACGGTGTGACGGCAATGGGGTAGAGCCCGCAGGCGCTGGCATCAAGCAGCATGGTCTAGTCCTTGTGCATCAGAAAATCGAAATCGCAGCCTTCATCTGCCTGGGTGATATGCCGGGCAAAGAGCCTTGCATAGCCGCGCGCCGGGAGGGGGCGATGCGGCGGCTTCTTTTTCCACGTCGCGAGGCGGCGCGCCATCTCATTTTCATCAACCTGCACATCGATGCGCCGCCCCGGCACGTCGAGCCTGATCACATCACCGCTCTCAACCAGCGCCAGCGGCCCGCCCTCGGCGGCTTCCGGCGTGATGTGCAAAACGATGGTGCCAAACGCCGTGCCGCTCATGCGCGCATCCGAAATGCGGACCATGTCCTTGACGCCGGCCTTTGCGAGTTTCAGCGGGATCGGCATATAGCCCGCCTCCGGCATGCCGGGCGCGCCCTTTGGCCCGGCATGACGCAGCACGAGAATATCGCCTTCCATCACATCGAGCGCGGGATCATCGATGCGCTGAGCCATATCCTCCACACTGTCAAACACCACCGCGCGGCCGCTACAGGACATGAGGTCTTTTGACGCCGCCGACTGCTTGATGACAGCCCCGCGCGGCGCCAGATTGCCGAGGAGCACGGCGAGCGCGCCGGTTGATTTGAGCGGCTTGTCGCGCGCGAAAATGACGCCCTGGCCGGGCACGTCCTCGGCCTTGCCGATCACCTCGCCAAGCGTGGTGCCGGCGACATTCGGGCAATCGAGGTGGAGATTGTCGGCAAGTTCGCGCATCAGGCGTGGCAAGCCGCCGGCATGGTGGAAATGCTCCATGTAATAGGCGCCGGAGGGTTTGAGGTTCAGCAATACCGGCACCTCGCGGCCCAACCGGTCAAGCGTGGCAAGATCAAGCGTGACGCCGGCGCGGCCCGCCATGGCGGTGAGGTGGATCACCCCATTGGTCGAGCCGCCGATCGCCTGCAGCACCACGAGCGCGTTATGGAGCGATTTGTCGGTGAGAAGCGCGCCCACCTTCGGGTGGCGCGCCTTGGCGATAGCAACCGCGCGCGCCCCGCTTGCCTCAGCGATGCGCTTCCTGTCAGCACTTGTGGCGGTGGCGGATGCCGCGCCCGGCAGCGCCAGCCCCAGCGCCTCCACCAGGCAGGCCATGGTGGACGCCGTGCCCATCACCATGCAGGTGCCAACAGAGGGCGCGAGGCGCTCATTCACAGCCTCGATCTCGCCTTCGGCCAGCGTGCCCGCGCGGTGCGCTGCCCAGAAGCGCCGGCAATCGGTGCACGCGCCCAGCATCTCGCCTCTGTGATGGCCGACGCTCATCGGCCCGGTCGGCACGACGATTGACGGCAGATCGACGCTTGCGGCTGCCATCACCTGCGCGGGGATCGTCTTGTCGCAGCCGGCAATCAGCACCACCGCATCCATCGGTTGCGCCCGCAGCATCTCCTCGGTTTCCATCGCCATGAGGTTGCGCAGATACATCGAGGTGGGAAAAGCAAAGCTCTCATGGATGGAGAGGGTGGGGAAGACCATCGGCAGGCCGCCCGCCAGCATCACCCCGCGCTTTGCCGCCTCGATGAGGTCGGGGACATTGCCATGGCAGGGATTATAATCGCTCGCCGTATTGGTGATGCCAATGATCGGCCGGGTCAGCGCCTCATCCGTGTAGCCCATCGCCTTGATGAAGGCCTTGCGCAGGAAGAGGGAGAATTCGGCATCGCCATATTGGGTGAGGCCGGAGCGCAGGCCGGTGGTCATGGGTGGTCCTCTGGTCTGTCAAAAGACGGCATGATGGGCCCTCACGCCGCACGGCGCAATTGGTAAGCGCCATGGGGAGTGCGGGCCACCAGCTGCCAACGCTCCAGCGCGTCCAGTACGGCTTGCACTTTGCCTGTGATCTTTTGGCCCTGTTTAAAGCCGCGCGCGAGAGTTGCCGCATCAAGCGGCTCGTTTGCCTGGGCAAGGGCCGCCATGACAAGGCCAGTCTGGGCGCTGTCGTCAGTCGGATAAGAGGGTTTGGCTGCCTTGAGCGCGGCAAGGCCGAGATCGGCCTCGATCTGTTTTTCCTTTTCCTGCGGGCTGCCGAATTTGGCGATCTGGTAGTCTGGCCGCAGCCAGCGCACGAGGCCGCGTTTTTCTTCGCGTGCGCGCTCCTTGTTGAGGGCGACAAGGCGGGCAAGCACTTGGTCCTCGGCAAGGTCCACCGGCCAGCCATAGGCGTCTGCCACGGCATTATCGAGGGCGTCGTGATGCTCTTTGAGGATCAGCACCAGCCCATCCTCGAAGGTGCGCTGTTCCTTGGCGTCGAGATCGCCGGGGGCGGCACCGGCCTTGAGCCGTGCGAGCACATTGTAAAGGCCGGTCAGCGTCAGGTGGTCATGGGCGGCAAGGACGCGCTTCCTCAGCGCGTCGATGTCTTCGGCGATTGTCCGGATGCGCGCTTTCTGCGCCTCGCTGGCGGCGGGGAAGGGAAAGGGGTCGAAGCAGCGGGATTTGACGTAAACAGGATCATTGCCCATGCCGAGCCAGCCGCCGGCGCGCAGCGCCCACACCCTATGGAAACGCGAGGAGAGTACGCCCAACACATGCGCATCATCGCTGCCGATGGCGACGAGCTTATTGTCAGGCAGGATGGCGGCATCGAGGAATTGAAAGACGCGATGCTTGGTGGTCTCCACCGTGGCGATGTAGCGGGGGAGGTTGGCCAGCGCGGGGCGGAGGTCGCGTCGTGGCTCGCCGAAAATCCACCAATTGTCCTTATAGGTCGCGCGATTATTGGTGTCTCGTTCTGGCTTCACGCTTGTTATGATGTGTTGATAAACCTCCGGAAAACGCGACCTGACCTCGTCGATATCGAGTCCGAAAAGATCAATCACCATCACGCCGCGCGGGCGCGCGGTGAGATCACGGCCATTGCGGTAAAGCCGGATGTGCTTTTCGAGGCCGGGGATGCGGCCAAGGCCGAGCCTCGTTGCCTCATCAGGCGCAACGATGAAACCGGCGCCATGGAGCGCCATTCCGCGTGACGACAAGCCTTCGTTCGCTTGCAATGGTATAGCCGAAGCTACATCCACGCCCACTGTCAGGTCCGCGTTGATGGTGCCGCGCTGTTCATTGAAGGAAATCTGCGGTGTGTCACTGTCGAGCCCGCTTTCTGCCGTCACCTCATAAAGTACGCCCTCGGTACTGCCAGCCTCGGCCACCGTCATGGCGATGCGCACAGCAGCTGAATCAGCGGCGGCCTTGGTCCACGGGTGGTCGGCAATCGCCATCACCAGCGAGATTGGCTTCTTGGCCTTGAGATAAGGCTCCATGACGCGGCGTTGGAAAATCTGGCTGATCGAATTGGTGGTGACAAAGCCGAAGCGGCGCAGGCTGGTGCCCTTTTTCGTCAGCAATTCGGCGGCGCGGTCCCACCAGTACATGACGAAATCAGCGCTGTCATGGGCATGGCCATGGGCCTTCCACAGGGCTTCCGTATAGTCATCGCCAAGCCGCGCGCGCAAATCCTTGCCGCCGATGAAGGGCGGGTTGCCGACGATGAATTCAGCTGTCGGCCATGCCGGGCGGCGGGGATTGGCATAGGTGTAGGTTTCACGCCGCTCGCCGTCAGCACCGGTGCGGGTCACCGGCCTGCCATCCTCACCGCGCTTCAATGACACCTCCGCCTGCAGCACCGCGTCCTTCACCTCGATATTGCGGAAGGCTTTGAGGATCGGCTCGGATGGGGCGCCGCCGCGCGTGCGGAAATGCCATTGCAGATGGCCGATCCACAACACCAGCTCGGCAATGGCAGCGGCGCGCGGGTTCACCTCAAGGCCCAGAAACTGGTGCGGGTCGACCATATGGCCCTCAAGCCCTCTCAGCGCCTCCTGCCCGCCGAGATCGGCCAGAACCTCCAGCACCTCGCCCTCCAGCCGCTTCATCAGCTCAAGCGCCACATAGAGGAAATTGCCGGTGCCGCAGGCAGGGTCCAGCACACGGGTGGCGCAGAGGCGGTCGTGGAAGGCTTTCACGGTCGCCAGCGCATCCTTGGCGCGGCCTTCATCGCGCTGGCGGGTAATCGTCAGGAGGGCGGTCTGCCAATCCTGGCGCAGCGGATCGATGATGGTGGCCTTCACAAGGCGCTCGACATAAGCGCGCGGGGTGTAATGGGCGCCAAGCTTGCGCCGCTCAGCCGGGTCGAGCGCCTGTTCCAGCAGCGTGCCGAAAATGGCTGGCTCCACCTCTTTCCAATCGGCGCTGGCTGCGGCCAGCAACTCGTCGATCGCTGCCTTGGTGAGTGGCAATGTCCGGCGTTCCTTGAAGAAGGCGCCGTTGAATTTTCTCACCTTCGCTTCCAGCGCGTAGGAAAAATCACCCGTATCCATCGCCGCCCAGAGCTGCTCGACCATGGGGCCGAGGAGGGCTGGATTATCGGCGCAGCGCTTCAGCACATCACGGAAGGATTTTTGCGGCAGAAGGCCGACATCCTCGGCAAACATGGTGAAAAGCGTGCGTGCGAGAAAACCCGCCACCTCCTCCGCCGGGTGTCTCGCGGCCTCAAGCGCCTTCGAGACAGTGGCAAGCCTTGTGGCGATCTCGCGCGTCACCTTGGCGGCGCGGCGCGTCGGATCAAGGTCATGAACACGCTGCGGGTCAAAGAGGATGGCAAGACGCTGACGAATCTCGGGCTGGCGCAGATCCTCCATGAAGATGCGGAAGCCCTGCCGGTCGGGGAATTGGTCATAGGCGCGCCCGTCACCGCGGAAATTGGCGTATAGTTCGATGCAATGGCCAACATCACAAACGATGACGAAGGGCGGGGCGGCATGATCGGCTGGCAGCAGGCGGACATAATTCTCGCCCTGGCGCCTGGCATTCATCATCAAGACGTCCCAGGCACGTTCCGCCCCGCGCCGCCCGCGAGGCGCTGACGGGGCGGAGAGAAGATCGCCATTGCCTGCCGCTTCTTTCGTGCCGCCCTTCTGGCGCGACTGCTTGGCCTCAAGGATGAAGCAGCCGCGCTTATAAAGATCGATACGCTGATGTGACACCGTGCCATCGCGCAATGTTTCGCGCACCACGCGCTCGAAGACGTAATCATTGGTGGAATGATCAGCTGCGGCCGGCTCAGGCCGGGCAACGCCTAGAACATCGCAAAGCTCGCTCAGGAAAAGCGCATAATTGGCTCGTTCCTGCCCGCCCTCCTGACCGGACCAGCGGGCGATGAATCGCTTGACCACCTTATTTATGTCTTTTGCCGCCATTCCCGCCCCTGACCAAGGTACATACTTGAATGAGACTGTCGTGCTTGGCAATTGTAGGGTTTGGGTAGGCTGGTGCCGGCGGAGAGGATCGAACTCCCGACCTTCGGTTTACAAAACCGCTGCACTACCGCTGTGCTACGCCGGCGCTGGCGTGTGCTTAGCCAAAGACGATTGATTTGGCCAGAGGGGGCGGAGCGCTGAGCCGGGCGCTGCCCATCGCCGGCGCTGATCGGGGAAGCGCGAGCGCCCGGGCGGAACTTTCAGCGCCACTGCGGGTTAACCTTGACGACGAGCGGTCATCGCACGCTGCGTTGGCTGGTTGCGCTGGCGCGCGATTTATAATCTATTCAGAACGCGTTCATACGCTGATGGTTAAGACTTTGTGCAGGTTGTCATGGAACGGCAGACCGGCCTTCGCCGTACCCTGTTCCACCCATCTCTAGGAGGGGATGATGAAGAAATTGATGGTTGCTCTGCTCGCCGCCCTGACATTTGCCGCTGCTTTCGCGCCGCAGGAAGCGGAAGCCCAGTATCGCCGTCGCAATAATGGCGTGCCGATCATCGCCGGTGTCGCGGCCGGGCTGCTTGGCGCGGCGATTGTCGGCTCGGCGATTGCCGGCCAGCAGCCCCGCTATTACCAGCAGGAACCCGTGTACGGTCGCCCCGGCCCGGTCTATTACGCCCATCCGCAGGGCCAGTATTACGAAGAGGACGAGGTGGTGGTGCGCCAGCCGCGTTGCTTCATCAAGCGCCAGCCGCTTTATGACGAATATGGTCGGGTGGCCGCCTATCAGAATCGTCGCGTCTGCCGCTGAACGACGCATCCGATATTTGTGAAAGCGCCCGGTTCGTCCGGGCGCTTTTTTTTAATCTCACGCACTCAGCGCCAGCCGCTGATGAGTGGCAAAGAGCGCCACCGCCGCCGCGTTCGAGACGTTGAGGCTGGTGAGCTTGCCCGGTAGCGCGATGCGCGCGAGAATGTCGCAATCCTCGCTGGTGCCGGCCCGCAGCCCCTTGCCTTCCGCTCCCAGAACCAGCACCAGCGGCGCTTTGAGCGGCAGGGTGGTGATGTCGTTCTCCGCATCGCTGTCAAGACCAAGGCGGGTGAAGCCGCGCGCTGCAAGGCTTGCCAGCCCCTGACGCAGATTGCGCACCAGACAGAAGGGCACCAGCTCAAGCGCCCCCGAGGCAGCCTTCGCCAAGACGCCGGTCGCTTCCGGGCTGTGGCGGTTGGTCATCATCAGCGTGGTGACGCCGAAGGCCGCCGCACTTCTGAGAATGGCCCCGACATTGTGCGGGTCGGTCACCTGATCAAGCGCCAGAACGATGCCGGTCTCCGGCACCGCTTCGACGTCGAGCACCGGCAGCGGGTCCGCCTCCAGCAGCAATCCTTGATGGACAGCGTCGGCCGGCAGTAGGCGGTCGATCTCCTGCGGGCGCATGATCTCGGGCTTGATTCGGCCAGCAGCCACCGCCTCGACGCGGTGCCAGCCATTCTCGCTGGCAAATATCCGGCGCAGCCGGCGCGCCGGATTGGCCAGCGCCGCCTCGACCGCATGCACCCCCCAGATGAGCTGGACGTCATGGCGCCCCTCCCATGAGCCGTGGCGGACATGGCGGGGCTTGGGGCGGAAGGCGGGGCGGGGAGAGGGGCTGCGCATGCCCCACGACTTAACAGGCGGGCGGGCGGCGTCAATCTCTTGCCAATTATCCCGCTGCCCGTTGACAGGCCGGCGCCCACTCCCCATAACGACCGCCCACGCCTTGCCGCGCCTAAAGCCGGTGAGGCGCCGGCGGGCTTTTGCCTTGCCGGAACCCGGATGGGGGAATGTCCCGAGTGGCAAAGGGGGCGGACTGTAAATCCGCTGGCTTAGCCTTCGCAGGTTCGAGTCCTGCTTCCCCCACCACCTGTTTTTTTGAAATAGCGTGATGCGTTTAAACGCAATGCGGCCGAGCAAAAAATAAAGGCCCGGGCTGCCTTTCAGCAGACCAAGCCTGTCGATGTTGATGATCGCGCCGTGCTGGCGCTGGTCATGCCACCATCATGTTGTTGGCAGCGCAATCCCGCCCTGATCAGACGAGACGCGCTCCCAACACATGCAGCTTAGCGGGCCGCCATGGGCGCCATGCCGTCATCGGGTGCGTTGAGCACAAAGGTGACGAGCAGGACGGCTGCCGCGTTGACCCAATAATAAATGGCGTCAATGCCGGTGAAACCGAGCACGAAAGGGGCGACGGCGAAGGTTATTCCCACCAGACGATCAACCAGCACGTGGAAGGAATAAGGCAGTACCTTGATGATCCCCGTTTCATGATTGGTCAGGATCGTCAACGCCAGCGCCGCGCCGCCAGTGACAACCGAGAGCCAGAAGGCCAGCGGATTTGTCGCACCCAGACCAAGCAGGAATGGCATGCCGATCAGGCTGAGGGCGACGGGGTAGTCGATAAGGGCGTGGATTTGCCGTGTAACAAAACGCATGTTTAATCTCCTGTGCACAAGGTCCAAGATTTTTGGCCCATGCGAGACGTTGAGACAACAAGAGAGGATTAACTTCGGTCTATTGGCAATACATATGAGACGATCTGCAACTATCAGGCCGCTTCGCTGCGATACTCGCTGGGCGCAATACCGAAGCGCTGGCTGAAGGCGCGAGAAAAGGCAGCCGTTGATTCATAACCGACCTTGGCCGCGATCTGCTGTACGTTGAGCCTTGTATCGTCAAGCAGAGCTGCCGCGCGTTGCAGCCGCCAGCCGCGCAGATAACTCACCGGCCCTTCGCCGACACGCTCGGTGAACTGATCAGCAAAGCGCGCGCGCGACATGCCGATCTCTTTCGCCAGGCTTTCAACTGTCCACGGCTTTTCCGGGTGGGTATGGATGAGCATGAGCGTTTTGCCGATCCGCTCATCGCTGAAGGCGCCGATTACCCGCTGCATCTCGGGTGACTGGCTGAGGCCGGCGCGCAGAATTTCAACGAACATCACTTCAGCAAGGCGTTGAACGATCGCCACCATCCCCTGGTCGTGGGGCGTGCTGCGCGATTCAAAAACCCGTCGGGCCATCATGCGGACGATGTCATCAAGCCAGCCGAAACGGGCGCGCATTGCAGCCGTGATAACAATGGCATCGGGCAGGAATTGCAGAATGGGATGGCTGGCGCCATCGCGAAACGTGAAATGGCCGCAAACAAGCTCATTTGTCGCTGCATGCGGTGCCGGTGTCGCCACAACAACACCTTCGCCTCGATATCCGGCATTTTCCAGCACATGCTCGAGCGGAGCGTAGTTACTCTCCGCAGAATCAAGAATGCAATGACTTTGACCACGCGGAATGAGCACGAGATCGCCGCTTGCCAGTGACAGCGCCTGGCCGTTTGCCAGACGCACGACGCAATTGCCCTGCACAACCAGGTGGAAGCGCGCGGATTGTTTATACGCCGGCACCTCGACCCCGAAGGGAGCGGAAAATCCCAGCCTGAAATAAAAACTGCCGCGCAGGCGCAGTGTCTGGAGGATATCGCTGAGAATATCTTGCATGATGAAAAACCAGTTGTTGGGCGCGGTGTTTGGGACGGTCTGCATAGTTTAATGGTTTGACGACCGTCAAATCACGCTGTCGCGAGCGTATCGGCAAAATGTCGATAAATTTTGCGATGCCGATTTCCCATTTCTTCAGGTGAAATTTACCAAGTTCATCGAACCTGCTTCGACGTTTTGAAGCGGAAGCGATGATGTTCCAGTGGTTTCGCCTGCCTGTTCTGATCCTCGCTTTCTGCGCAAGCAGCGCGGCGGCGCGCGCTGAACCATTGGGCGAACCGGCCTTCTCTCCCGTCACCTATCAGCGCACCGTCTGGGCCTATGAAGGCTACCGCGCGCTGTACGAAAAAGGCGGATGGCCTGATCTGCCGGCCAGCGTCGCAGGATTGATGGAAGGCGCAGAGGGGCCTGCGGTGGCAGCCCTCAAGCAGCGCCTCATCCTGATGCGCGACATGGCGCCGGACGCGGCCGAAAATGATCTCTTCGATCAGGGAACCCGCGAGGGCGTTCGGCATTTTCAGCGCCGGCATGGTTTGAACCCCAGCGGAAAAATCGGCGAGCGCACGTTGCGCGCATTAGCCGTTCCCATCGACATGCGCCTCAAGCAGATGTGGATGACGCTGGAGCGGATGCGCCAGACGCATTTCTCTTTTCCCGAGCGCTATATCGTCCTCAATATTCCCGGCGCCACCATCGAGGCGGTTGATCATGGCCAGACGGCGCGGCGCCATGTCGCTGTCGTCGGGCGCCCTGATCGCCAGTCGCCACTGGTCTCCTCGCGCCTTGCCACCATCAATCTCAATCCGACATGGACGGTGCCGACGTCGATCATCCGCAATGATCTGGGGCCAAAGATACAGGCCGACCCGCTGTTCTTGCAAAAGCATGGCATGCATGTCTTCGGGCCGGGAGGGATCGAACTTGATCCGGCAAGCGTCGACTGGTCAGGGCGCACCCGCCTCAACGTGTCGATCAGGCAGGACCCCGGACCTGCCAATTCGCTCGGTCGTCTGCGCCTCGACATGCCCAATATCCACGCTGTTTATATGCATGATACGCCCCAGCGTGACCTCTTCCGCTCGGACGCCCGCTTCCATTCATCGGGCTGCGCGCGCGTCGAGGATGTGGTGGGGCTCGCCGCCTGGGCGCTGGAGGGAACCGACTGGAACCGCGCCCGCCTTGAGGGCGAAATCGCCTCTGGCTCCCGCATCGACATTCGGCTGGCGAAACCGGTGCCCGTCATCTGGGTTTATCTCACCGGATGGGCGGCGGCAGACGGCACCATCCAGTTCCGCGAGGATATCTACGGTTTCGACGAGGGCAGGGCGCCGCAGGCTGAGGCTGAAAAAGATGTTACCGGCTCGATTAATCAGCGTCCCGCCGGCATTGCTGATCTCATCGGCGCTTCGCCGGCGCGCAGATAGGCTTGCCTCGCGCGCGGTGGCGTGCATCTCTTGGCGCGATCATCCGCAAGAGGCTCCGTCATGCTGCGCGTCACTCATGTCCATGCCCATCTCCATGGCGCACCCGCTGACCGGGTGGTGCTGGCCCACGAGGACCGCCGTCGCCGCCGGCTGGCGATGAAGGCAGAAGGCGGAGTGGAATTTCTCCTCGATCTTCCCGAGGCGATGGTTATTCCCGATGGCGCGGCGCTGATACTGGAGGATGGCCGTCAGATCGAAGTCGTCGCCGCGCCTGAATCGCTCGTCAAGATCACGGCGAAAGATGGCCCCTCACTCATCCGCATCGCCTGGCATCTCGGCAATCGTCACGTGCCGACCGAGCTTCTGGGAACCCAGCTCAGGATTGCCCGCGATCATGTTCTCGAAGAGATGATCGTGGGTCTGGGCGGCATTGTGGTAGCGCTTGAAGCGCCGTTCGAGCCCGAAAGCGGTGCCTATGCCGCTGGCGGGCAGTCCGGCACCCATCATGCTCATCGCCATCATGGCCACGATCACACGCATGACCACTGAGCCTGTGTCGTCTGGTAATTATCTGGTGCTGCAAGCGTGGTTCTCGCCGGCCTTTCCGATCGGCTCCTTCAGCTTTTCGCACGGCCTCGAATGGGCAGTCGAAGCGGGTGACATAACCGACCGGGAAAGTGCTGAAGCGTGGATCGGCGATCTTCTGTGCCATGGCAGCGGGATGAATGACGCGATTTTGCTCGCTCACGCCTGCCGCGCCGAGGCAGCGCGGGATGGTGATTGCCTGCGTGACGTTGCCGAACTGGCGGCAGCTTTTCAGCCGGGGCGCGAGCGCTTGCTGGAAAGCCAGGTGCAGGGCAGGGCCTTTCTCGATGCGATTATGGCGGCCTGGCCGCCACCGCAGCCTTTATTGCTGACCCAGGTGTGGGATGGCCCGCTCGCCTATGCGGTGACGGTCGGGGCCAGTGCTGCTGCCCATCATCTGGCGTTGCCGCCAACCCTTGAAGCCTATCTTTCCGCCTTTGTCGCCAATCTCGTTTCGGCAACCATTCGCTTGAGCGCGCTTGGCCAGAGCGATGGACAACGCATCATCGCCGCCTTGCTGCCCCTTGTGCGTGATACCGCATCGCGCGCGAAGATAGCCTCGCTGGATGAACTTGGCGGATCGTGCCTGCGCGCTGATCTCGCCTCCCTCAGGCACGAAACGCAATATACCCGCCTCTTCCGCAGTTGAACGGTTGAGGCATGAAAAACTGGAAAGAGCATCACATGCAAAAATCACCTCATGGGCCGTTGCGGGTTGGTGTCGGTGGGCCGGTCGGCTCAGGCAAGACGGCGCTGATGGATGCGCTGTGCAAGCGTTTATCGGGTGATTTCGATATCGCCGCCGTCACCAATGACATTTACACCAAATGGGACGCGGAATTCCTTGTCCGCTCCGGTGCCCTGCCGGCTGAGCGCGTTTTGGGAGTGGAGACCGGCGGCTGTCCCCATACCGCGATACGCGAGGATGCTTCGATCAATCTCGCAGCGATCGCCGATCTGCGATCGCGGTTCCCCGCGCTTGATCTGGTCCTGGTTGAATCGGGTGGCGACAATCTGGCCGCGACCTTTTCGCCTGAACTCGCTGACTTGACGATCTACGTGATTGATGTCGCGGCAGGCGACAAGATCCCCTCGAAGGGCGGGCCCGGCATCACGCGCTCCGATTTGCTGGTCATCAACAAGATCGATCTTGCGCCTTATGTGGGGGCTGATCTTGCCAAGATGGATGTCGATGCCAGGCGCATGCGCGGGGTCCGCCCGTTTGTCTTCACCAACATCAAGGACGATATCGGCTTAGGCGACGTTGAAGCGTTTATCCGAACAAAGGGCGGCCTGGATCCTAATTCGGCTTGATGAGATCAAGCGGCTGCAGCGGTTCGCCCGTGCGCGGCAGGGTCGTGAACGGTGGTCTGGCCGGTAAAGGCGCGGTGGCGTCGTAAATCCGGTCGGGAAGCGCGGTTGCGAGCCACGGCATCAGCCCCACCAGCATCAGCGCCACGAGCTGGATTGCCACGAAGGGTAGCACCCCTCGCCAGATCGCTTTGGTCGGCACGCTGTCAGGCGCAACCGAGCGCAGATAGGCGAGCGTATAGCCATGCGGCGGCATGATGAAGGATGTCTGCAGATTAAGCCCGATCATGACAGCCAGCCATACCGGGTCCGCCCCCAGCTTGATGAGCGGCGGCGCGAAAAGGGGAACGACGATAAAGACGATCTCAAAGGTGTCGAGAAAGCAGCCAAGCACGAAGATGAGCGCCATCGTCACCAGCATCGCCATCGCCAGCCCGCCGGGAAGATCGCGCAACGCGTTCTCGATCATCGTCTCGCCACCAAGACCACGGAAGACGAGAGCGAACGTCGAGGCAGCGATAAAGATCATGAAAATCATGGACGTGCCGCGCGCTGTCGTGCTCATCACATGGCGGATGAGACCGGCGCTGAACTTGCCGCGGTAAACGGCAAGCACCAACGCCCCGACGGCACCGAGCGAGGCTGATTCTGTTGCCGTGGCCACTCCCGCAAGCAGCGATCCGAGCACCATGCCGACGAGCGCGAGCGTTGGCAGCAGCGCCCGGGCGATGTCGATCAGGCTGGCGCGCCTGATCGCCGCCGCAGGAGGCGCATCCGTCGGCTTCAGCCAGGCGCGCCCGCAGACATAAGCGATGTAAAGGGCGGTGAGCAGCAGGCCCGGTATCAGTGCGCCGGCATAGACATCGCTGATGGTGACACTGGCAGGCGCAAAATTGCCGAGCTCAACCTGGGCGCGCTGATTGGCGGTGCTGAGCGTGTCGGCAATGATGATGAGGACGGTTGCCGGCGGGATGATCTGCGCGAGTGTTGCCGAGGAACAGACGATCCCGCAGGCAAAGTCATCGCGGTAGCCTGAGCGCAGCATGGTAGGCAGCGCAATCAACCCGAGCGCCACCACATCGCTTGCCACGACGCCTGTCGTGCCGGCAAGCAGCGCGCCGACGATCACGGTCGTAACACCAAGCCCGCCGGCTCGCCCGCCCAGGAGCGCACTGAGGGATACGACAAGATCTTCCGCCAGCCCCGCGCGCTCCAGCACGTGCCCCATGAACAGAAAGAGCGGGATCGCCACCAGCACCTCATTGGTGATGGCCCCGAAGATGCGGGAGGGAAGCGACAGCAGGAGTGCTGCCTCGAAGCTGCCGGTGAGAATACCAACACCAGCAAAAATGACAGACGCGCCGCCTAGCGTGAAGGAAATCGGAAAGCCGGCGAACGTTGCCATCGTCAGCACAAGCAGCAGGAGGATGGGCAGCGCGTCGGCCAAGATCTGGATCACTTCTGCCGATTTTTCGTGTCGTCCAACGCGGACAGGCGCTGTGAAAGGATGGCAAATCCCTGGAGCAGAAGCAGAAACGCGCCAAGCGGAATCAGGGCTTTCACCAAAAACACTCCGGGCAGGCCACCTTCGACGGCCGCGCCCTCCAGCTGTGAAAAGGCCGATCGCACGAAGCTGTGCTCGCCGGCAAGCGAGGCGTAGATGATCGTGACCAGCCATGGCGTCAGGAAAAACGTGATTCCGGCGATCTCGATCAGGTTTCGTGTACGCGGCGTGAGCCTGCGCGAAAAGATGTCCACACGTACGTGTTCGTTGGCGCGATAGACCTCGGCTGCTCCGCCCATGATGCAAGCAGCAAAAAATGCGATGTAAAGCCCCTGCATCCACGGAAATCCAATGCCAAACACATAGCGCAAGATGGCCACGCTGGCGCAAACGACAACGGTTGCCAGCGCGCACCACGCACTTGCCCGCCCGAAAAAAGTCGACATGGTTGCGATTGGATTGCGATCGTCTGGCTTGGGATATCTTGCTGTCATTCAGGCTTCCTGTTCCCGGTGACGTTATATGACGGGAAGGATCGTGCCAGTTAAGGGGTATGGCGCGTATCCTCACGCTTTCGACAAAGGACTGACAAATCGCTTCCCCTCCTGTTTTGCTCTGCTAGAAGGCAGACCGCTGACCCTTGGAGCAAGTATGGACGTGACGATGATCAACCAGGCACAATCATTGTCCCGCGCAGTGCTGTCCTTTGCGCTCGCAGGGCATCGTCGCGCCTGCCTTGTACTCACATTGGCGACCCTGTTGTGTTGTCTGCCAGGCTTTTTTGTCATCCCGCCGACGGATCGTGATGAAGGCAGGTTTGCCCAGGCCAGCAAGCAGATGATCGAGACAGGCGATCTCATCAATATACGCTATCAGGGGGAAGCGCGCAACAAGAAGCCGGTCGGTATTCATTGGATGCAGGCCGGGATAGCGACACTCAGTGGTTATGGAGCCGACGCGCCGATCTGGGTTTATCGTCTGCCATCGCTGCTTGGCGCGCTTGCTGCTGTGTTGCTGACCTACTGGGCGCTTTTGCCGCTGATCGGTCGGCAAGAGAGCCTGATTGCGGCGATGTTGCTGGCCGCCACCTTTATGCTTGGCATCGAGGCACGCATCGCCAAGACCGACGCCGTTCTTCTGGCAACCACGACGGCCGCCATGGGCGCGTTGATCAGAGCCTATCTGGGCCCAAAGACTGTGCTCCAGACGGGCAATTGGCTCATTTTCTGGTTGGCGATTGCTGTCGGCCTTCTGATCAAGGGGCCGATCACCCCCCTCGTCGTAGGGCTGACGGCGACGACGCTGGTCGTGTACCACCGCTCGGCAGCCTTTTTGCGCGCCTTGCGCCCGATATATGGTGTGATGCTCGTTTTGCTGATCAGTCTTCCCTGGTTCATCGCCATCGCCGTGCAGACGCAAGGCGCTTTTTTCCAGGGCAGCCTTGGTCATGATATGTTTGAAAAGATCGGCGGGGCGGCCGAGCAGCATTGGGGACCTCCCGGCTATTATGCCGCCGCATTCTGGGTCTTTGCCTGGCCGGCAGCGCCCTTCCTGCTGGTAGCATGGCCGTGGCTGTGGGCAAACCGGCGCGACCAGAGCGTGATGACCCTTCTTGCCTGGCTATTGCCCACCTGGGTGCTGTTTGAAGTCGTTTTCACCAAATTGCCCCATTACGTGCTCCCGACCTATCCAGCGCTCATGGGGCTGATCGCTCTCGCGCTTGTCAGAATGGGGACGGGCATGCCAGCGCGCTGGCGCCAATTCTGGTTGGTGGGCCTGTGGCTGTTCCCGCTGCTCCTCGGCTTTGCCGCCATCATCACCGTCTATCGGGTGGAAGATGTCGTCCTTTACGGCGCTATCGTTTTCACTGTGCTCTCGGCCTTGCTTGGTTTCGTGGTCAATCGCTTGGCCGGTCGCCATCTGCCTGAGGCCGTGCCGTTATCGATTGCGGTTGCCTCGCTGCTGTATCTTGCCGTGATGCAGAGCGCGGCGCCTGGTCTGCGTACGATCTGGTTGTCAAAAACGCTTGCCGACAAGATCAATGAAATATCGCTCTGCCCGCGTCCGCAGCTTGCCATCGCTGGCTATGCCGAACCGAGCTTCGTCTTCCTGACCCGAACCGACACCTATCTTGCCGACGTTGCCGGTAGCGCGTCATTTCTGTCGCAGGCTGGTTGTCGGCTGGCGATTGTCGATGCCTTGCGCCGTAACGGAGCGGGGGAACTCATCAGCGATGAATTCCAGCAGCAATTGCAGGCTCTCCACGTGAAGGCTGAAAAGATCGGTGAGGTCACCGGGCGCAACGTCAACGGCTTCGCCTTGCGCCGCATGGAAATCTGGCGTCGCCTGCCGTAACCAGCACGCATGCCACCTCGCAGCCCACACCTTGGCTTGGCGGAAGAATGTAGCTATAAGGCCGCCAACTGAAGCGCGACAAGGACCGCTTGGCGGCGCGAAAGGCTTGCATTCATGTATAATTCTGTCGGCGCGGAGCAAGGCTTGCGCGTCAGCGTCACCGTGCCAGTCAAGAACGAGCGCGACAATCTTCTGCCGCTGATTACCGAAATCGAGGCGGCATTGGCGCCGGGCGGCGCCTATGAGATCATTTACGTGGACGATGCTTCAGATGATGGCACGTCACAAATTCTCGCGGAATTGCAGGTGAGCCGCCCGCATTTGCGCGTCATCCGCCATGAATTCAGCGCCGGTAAATCTGGCGCCATTCGCACAGCCGTCAGGGCCGCCCGCGCCCCTCTGATCGCGACGCTTGACGGTGACGGACAGAATAACCCCGCCTATCTGCCGGCGATGATCGCCGCCCTCGAAGCATCGCCAGCCGATACGGGGCTGGTCCAGGGTGAACGTCAGAGGCGTCGTGATACCCTCTTCAAGCGGGTCCAGTCGCGTATCGCCAATGCCGTCCGTCGCCTTGTCCTGTCCGACGTCACCAGTGACACCGGTTGTGGACTGACGGTGGTGCGCCGCGATGTGTACCTGCAACTGCCTTATTTCCAGGGCTTGCATCGCTTCGTCCCGGCACTGGTAAGGCGCGAGGGATACGCGATTCTCATCCATTCCGTCGCTGATCGCCCCCGCCTCAGCGGTCAGTCCCATTACGGCTTTTTTGACCGCCTGTGGGTCGGCCTCTTCGATATGGCTGGCGTGTGGTGGCTGATCCGCCGCCGTGGCCCGCGCCCCAACGCGAAGGAGCAGCGGCCATGATCATCCAGTTCGGCCAGGATCTTTACGCCTATCTCTACGATGTGTTTTTCACCCGTTTTGATTTCTGGCTGCTTTTTGGCCTTATTGCCCAACTTTTGTTTACTGCGCGCTTTCTCGTGCAATGGATTGCCAGCGAGCGCGCCGGCCGCAGCGTGGTGCCGACCGCCTTCTGGTTTTTTTCGATCATCGGCGGCGGCATGACGCTTGTCTACGGCATCATCAGGCGCGAACCGATCATCATTATCGGTCAGTCATTGGCGACGTTCATTTACGTGCGCAACCTTGTTCTGATTGCGCGCACTCCCAAGACCCGCGATGGTGAGGGCGCCCGGTCCTGATCGGCCCAGTCAGCTGGCGGCTTTGAGGCGATCGAAACCGGCGGCAAGATCGCGTTGCAGGTCGCCGATATCCTCAAGGCCGATCTGGAAACGCAATGTCGGGCCGCCGGGCTCCCACGGCGTTGCCGTTCGGTAAGGCGTACAGTCAAAGGGCAGGACAAGGCTTTCATAGCCGCCCCACGAGGCACCGATACCGAAGAGATCAAGCCCGTCGACCATCGCTGCCAGCGCGGCTGGGGACACGGGATGCAGAATGATCGAGAACAAGCCGGTTGCGCCGAGAAAATCGCGCTTCCACAAGGCATGACCGGGATGGCTCGGCAGGGCGGGATGCAAGACCGCTTTTACCTCCGGGCGTGCCTCGAACCAGCGCGCCATCTCAAGGCCGCGCCAGCCCGCCTCCTTCACCCGCAGCACCATGGTGCGCAAGCCGCGCAGCCCCAGAAACACGTCCTCCGGCCCGGCGCAAATAGACATTGAATCAAATGTTTGACGAAGTGCTGGCCAGCACCGCTCATTGGCCGATACAAGCCCCAGCAGCAGATCGGAATGACCGGAGAGATATTTGGTTCCAGCTTCAATCGCCAGATCAACGCCGCGCTCATGGGGTGGAAAGAGCAGGGGCGTTGCCCAGGTATTGTCCATCAAACAGACAGCGCCATGGTCATGCGCCGCTTTGGCAATGGCCGGGATGTCCTGCATTTCGAAACTTTGCGAGCCGGGCGCCTCGGTGAAAACCGCCGTTGTGTTCGCTCGCATGAGGCTGGTAATCCCGGCGCCGATGAGGGGATCGTAATAAGTCGTCTCGACGCCGAAGCGCTTGAGAAAACTCTCGCAGAAATTGCGGGTGGGCCGGTAGACGGAATCTGTGACCAGCAGATGATCGCCTGCCTTGAGACAGGATTGCAGCGCCACCGCGACCGCGGCCAGGCCCGATGGTACCAGAACCGTTCCGGCAGCCTTCGAAATGGCTGACCATGCGGTTTCCAGCGCGTCCGTCGTTGGTGTCCCGTAGGTCCCGTAGGTGTAGCGTGCGGTTGCGCGATTGTTGTAGGCCTCGATCGTCGGCTTCAGCACGGTGGAGCCTCGCCAGATCGGTGTGTTGACGAAGCCCTCGAAGCGAAAAGGGTCGCGCCCGGCGAGGACGACCTGGGTTTCTGGCTGAAATTTATCCAGAGGTGCTGAAGTTTTTGTCATGCTGAGGGGCTTCCCGGATACATCGTCTTTGTGGCAGACTCTGGAGATGGGCACGTCTGGCCGTCAAAAAACAGGCTGAACTGTGCACCGTGGTCGCTTGCCATCAAGGCAGCCGGCCTGAGATACGTCAATCAGTTTCGGAAGCCGCCATGCTCATGGCAGCTTCTCACTTCTGCCCGGAGCTCCGGACGGGCAGAACGACCAAGCAACCGGACAGGGAATGGAGTAAACTCATCATGAAGTTTAAATTGGTACCGCTGGCCGCAGGTCTGGTCCTGAGCGCCGGGGTTGCTCACGCCGCGACACTTGACGACGTCAAGGCGCGGGGCTCTCTGAACTGCGGATCGAGTGTGTCACTTGCCGGCTTCGGCCAGCCCGACGACAAGGGCGTGTGGAAGGGCCTCGACGTTGATTTCTGCCGTGCCATGGCTGCGGCCATTTTCGGCGATGCCAACAAGGTCAAGTTCGTCCCGCTGTCGGCCAAGGACCGCTTTACCGCGCTGCAGTCGCGCGAAGTCGACGTGCTGGCCCGTAACACAACCTGGACCATGAGCCGCGACACAACACTTGGCCTGCAATTCGGCCCGGTCAATTATTATGACGGCCAGGGCTTCATTGTTCGCAAGAAACTCAACCTGACCAAGGCCCAGGAACTCGCCGGCGCCACCGTCTGTGTGCAGACCGGTACGACGACCGAGCTCAATCTTGCCGACTTCTTCCGCTCCAACAATCTCAAATATGAGCCGGTGGTGTTTGCGGATGCTGACGCAACCGTCAAGGCGTATGACAGTGGCCGCTGCGATGCCTTCACGACGGACGCCTCGGGTCTGTACTCCGAGCGCCTCAAGCTCACCAACCCGGCCGATCACGTCGTGCTGCCGACCATCATTTCCAAGGAGCCGCTTGGACCAGCCTGGCGCCAGGGGGATGATCCCTGGGGCAATATCGTCAAGTGGACGCATTATGCCATGCTGACGGCCGAAGAACTTGGCGTCACCCAGGCCAATGTCGACGAGATGGCGAAGTCAAGCACCAACCCTGATGTCAAGCGCCTGCTTGGCACCGAAGGCAAGTTCGGCGAGGGCATCGGCCTGCCGAATGACTGGGCCTTGAAGATCATCAAGGCGGTCGGCAATTACGGCGAGGCGTTCGAGCGCAACGTTGGCGAGAAGACACCGCTTGGCATCAAGCGCGGCCTGAATGCCCTGTGGACCAAGGGTGGTCTGCAATATGCTCCGCCCATCCGCTGAGCGATGATACCAGGAGGCCGGACATGATCGTCCGGCCTCTTTTTTAAGCGGGCCCCGTGCCGAGAAGTCGGTCACAATACTTCCGCTGCGCGGGCTTCATGTTCTGGCAGAGCGCCGACTATGCGTCGGGCGCAGCTGGGACGGGAACAGGGGAAAAGGGAACATGGCAGTCACCGAAATGGGGACATCATCGTCCGTCCGCAAGGAATCACGGTCATCCTTGCTCTATGATCCCAAGGTCAGAGGGTTCGTTTTTCAGCTTCTGCTTGTGGTCGCCATCGCCTATCTGGTTTTCACCGCGACCACCAATGCCATCGAGAATCTGAAACGGCTCAATCTGGCGAGCGGCTTTGGATTTTTTGCCAATGTTTCGGGCTTTGACATCACCCAGAAACTGATCGAGTACAGCGCATCATCGACCTATGGCGATGCCTTCATCGTCGGGCTTTTGAATACGCTGCTCGTGGCGGGAATCGGTATCGTCCTGGCGACCTTGCTGGGGTTCGTCGTCGGCATTGCCCGCCTGTCGTCGAATTTCGTCGTGCGCACGCTCGCCACCTGGTACGTGGAAATCATGCGCAACATCCCTTTGTTGCTGCAGCTTTTCTTCTGGTACGTCGCCGTGTTGACGCCGCTGCCGGGCCCGCGCCAGTCGCTGAGCTTTCCAGGTGACATTTTTGTCAATGCCCGCGGTCTGTTCATGCCCGCCCCGATCTTCGGCGAGGGCGCATGGATGATGCTGGCTGGTCTGATCATAGCCCCCGTTGCGTGGTTTTTCATCGCCCGCTGGGCAAAGGCGCGGCAGGAAGCAACCGGCGAGCAGTTTCCGGTCTTCCTGACAGGCGTTGCTCTGATGATCGGCTTGCCGTTTCTTGGCGCCCTCCTGTCCGGCTTTCCGATAACCTTCGATCGACCGGTGTTGAAGGGGTTCAATTTTGCTGGCGGCATGCGCGTCGTTCCGGAATTTGTCGCGCTGTTGCTCGGGTTGACGCTTTACACCGCAGCCTTCATCGGCGAGATCGTCCGTGCCGGCATTCTCGCCATCCATCGCGGACAGACCGAGGCATCAAACGCGCTCGGCCTTCGCGCGACGCCAACGCTGAACCTGGTGATCATTCCCCAGGCGATGCGCGTCATCGTTCCCCCGCTCACCAGCCAGTATCTCAACATCGTCAAGAACTCATCGCTAGCGGCTGCCATCGGCTATCCCGATCTTGTGTCCGTCTTCACCGGCACAACGCTCAATCAGACGGGGCAGGCGATCGAAGTGATTGCCGTCACGATGCTGGTCTATCTGACCATTTCGCTCAGCCTGTCGACCTTCATGAACTGGTATAACGGGCGCATTGCGCTCACGGAGCGTTGAGCCATGTCGATGTCAGGTGATATGAATACGATAGGTATCGGCTTTGTCCGCACCGAGCAGGCGCCGACCTTGTCGCCACCCGCAAGCACGGTTGGCGTCATCGGCTGGGTGCGCGCCAATCTCTTCGCCGGCCCTGTCAACACGCTGTTGACGGTGGTTGGAGTGTACATCATCTATCTGATTGTTCCTCCGCTTTGGAATTTTTTCATCGCCAATGCGGTGACGGAAGGCAAGGGACGTGCCGAATGCCTGGTTGAGGTCCCTGGCGCCTGCTACCCCTATCTCCTGGCACGCCTGCAGCAGTTCATCTACGGCTTCTATCCCGAAGCCGAGCGCTGGCGCGTCAACCTCACCGCCCTTCTCTGTTTCGGCTCGGTCGCCTGGCTTCTCATACCCGCCACGCCAAGCAAAAGCTGGATGGCCGCCTTCTTTTTCGTCGCCTTTCCGGTCCTTGCCTATATCTTGCTGAGCGGCGCTTTCGGCCTTCCCAAAGTGGCGACCAGCCTGTGGGGTGGCATGATGGTGACGTTTGTCATCTCGATCGTCGGGATCGTCGTCTCCCTGCCGCTTGGTATTCTTCTGGCACTGGGGCGGCGCTCGAAACTGCCGCTCGTCAAGCTGTTCAGCGTCATCTTCATCGAGTTCTGGCGCGGCGTGCCGCTCATCACCGTGCTCTTCATGGCCAAAACCATGCTGCCGCTTTTCGTGCCCGAGCACCTGGCGCCCGATCAGCTCTTGCGGGCGCTGATCGGCGTTGCCCTTTTCTCGGCAGCCTATATGGCGGAGGTCGTGCGTGGCGGCCTGCAGGCCATGCCAAAAGGACAGTATGAAGGGGCGGACGCGCTGGGTCTCAGCTATCCGCAGAAGCTCATCTTCATCATCCTGCCGCAGGCTTTGCAGATCGTCATTCCCGGCATCGTCAACACCTTCATCGGCCTTTTCAAGGATACCTCGCTCGTCACCATCGTCGGCATCTTTGACTTTCTGGCGAGCATCCAGTCCTCGCTCACCGATCCCGTATGGGCAACGCCATGGACCGCTTTTACCGGTTATGGTTTCGCCGCCCTGTTTTATTTCGTCTTCTGCTTTGGCATGTCGCGATATTCCAAATTCATGGAAGAGCGTCTCGCCCGCAGCCACAAGCGCTAGGAGAATAGTGATGGATAGCACGCAGACCACAGCCACCATGCCGCCAGGCGGACGCCCGCTTGATCAGACGGCGATTGAAATTACCGGCATGAACAAATGGTATGGCCAGTTCCATGTCCTGAAAGATGTGAACCTCAAAGTGGCGCGTGGCGAGCGTATCGTCGTGTGCGGTCCGTCGGGTTCAGGCAAATCGACCATGATCCGCTGCATCAATCGCCTTGAGGAACATCAGAAGGGTTCGATTGTCGTCGATGGCATCGAACTGACCAATGATCTGAAGAAGATCGATGAGATCCGTCGCGAAGTCGGCATGGTTTTCCAGCATTTCAACCTGTTTCCTCACCTGACCATCCTCGAAAACTGCACGCTTGCGCCCATCTGGGTGCGCAAGATGCCGAAGAAAGATGCCGAGGAAGTGGCGATGAAATATCTGACGCGGGTGCGCATTCCCGAGCAGGCCAACAAATATCCCGGCCAGCTGTCAGGCGGCCAGCAACAGCGTGTGGCGATTGCGCGTGCGCTGTGCATGAACCCCAAGATCATGTTGTTTGACGAGCCGACCTCGGCGCTTGACCCGGAAATGGTGAAGGAAGTGCTCGACACCATGGTTAGCCTTGCCAATGACGGCATGACCATGATCTGCGTCACCCATGAGATGGGCTTTGCCCGCCAGGTGGCCGATCGCGTCATCTTCATGGATTACGGACAGATCGTCGAAGAAAACAGGCCGGACGAGTTCTTCAAGAACCCGCAACATGAGCGCACCAGGCTATTCCTGAGCCAGATATTGCATTGAGGAATTTCGGATGATGCAACGCGTCTTGTGCGCGTCTGTCTTGTTGCTGGCGGCAAGCCTGCCGGCACATGCCATGACGGCGTCGGTGCGCTGGTGTTCCGGCTCGCCTGAATTCAAGATTTCGGGCGCACCAAAAGGGGCATCCATGCTCAATCTGCAAATGAGCGATCTTGATTACCCGAGCTACAATCACGCAGGTGGGGTCTTGCCCTTTGCGACGCTCGTCAAATGCGGCGCCCTGTCATCTTCGCCCTATCGCGGCCCCTCGCCGCCGGCAGGGCAGGTCCATACGTACCGCTGGACCATCGAGGCGCTGGACGCGAGCGGCAAAGTGCTGGAAAAAGTGGTCGTCGACAAGAAGTTTCCCGAGCAGAGATAGGTCCGCTTGACTCAAGCGCCGGTCTTCGCCGTATGGGGGTCCGCACCCCATTCCGACCATGAGCCGTCATAGACGCTCCATTCCCGGGCGCCGACCGCGTCAAGCGCCAGCCCCAGCACGACGGCTGACACGCCCGATCCGCAGGTGGTGATGATCGGTCTTGCCGGATCAACGCCGGCCGCGGCGAAGATCGCCATCAGGTCGCTCTTTGGTTTGAGCCTGCCTTCAATTGTAAGCATGCTCGAGGGCACGTTGAGGGCGCCGGGCATGTGCCCGCTCGGCAGACCGGCGCGTGGTTCGGGCGCCGTGCCGGTAAAGCGTTCACTGGAGCGCGCATCGACCACCTGAACGCCAGCCTGAAGGGCTTTGGCGACATCGGCCAGATCGCGCACCGCACCGCTGTTGAAGCGCGCCGTGAAATGGGCGGGACGCCGCTCGACGCGGCCTTCTTCGAGCGGACGCCCCTCCGCTTTCCATCTCGGCAGACCGCCATCCAGGATGAAAACGCGCTCAAGGCCGAAGACCCGGAACATCCACCACACGCGCGGGGCTGCAAACAACCCAAGCCCGTCATAGACGAGGATGCTGGCGCCATCGCCGATCCCCATCTTGCGCATGGCGGACGCAAACCCCTCGGGGCGCGGCAACATGTGCGGCAGGTCGCTCGTCGTATCCTTCACCGTATCGATATCGAAATGCACAGCGCCAGGGATGTGGCCGGCGAGATACTCGGCCTGTGCATCGCGATGTTGCGTTGGCAGGTACCAGGAGCCATCCACAACAACGAGGTCGGGTGCTGACAGGTGATCGGCAAGCCATTCAGGGGAACGCAGCCAGGTTGAGGGAAGATTGTCCATGGAATGTCTCGTCTCGTGATGGCGGAGGAACGCGCGGAGGGTAGGTGGGTTAGGCGACAAGTTCGATGCGCACGCGGCGATTGAGTTTGCCTTTCTTCTCGATCTTGGCAACGATAACCCGGCCGATCTCGCCGGTTTGTGCCACATGCGTGCCGCCGCACGGTTGCAGATCAAGCCCGTCGATTTCAACGAGGCGCACCCGGCCCGAGCCGCGCGGTGGCTTCACCATCATCGTCTTGACGAGGCCGGGATTGGCATCGAGTTCAGCATCGGTGATCCACTGCGCGCTCACCTTGCGGTCAAGGGCGATGAGTTCGTTGAGTTTGGCTTCGATGGCGTCCTTTTCGAAACTGCCGGCATCGGGAATGTCAAAATCGAGGCGCCCGTCGCCCTCACCGATCGCGCCCCCGGTGACCGGATAGGGTAGCACCACCGAGAGGAGATGAAGCGCGGTATGGATTTTCATCCGCTTCAGGCGCGCTGACCAGTCAAGCCGCGCCGCCACCGTCTGGCCGGTTGATATCTCGCCCACGGGCAGCGCCGCCATATGCACCACGCTTTGCTTGTCGCTGGAATAGACGGCATGGGTGATGGCGATCACCCGACCATCGGCAAGCACGATCTCGCCGCCATCGCCAGGTTGCCCGCCGCCCTGCGCATAAAAAATCGTGCGGTCGAGGATAAGCCCGTTTTCCGGCGTGAGCGCGAGGAGGGTCGCCGGCGCCTCACGCACATACGCATCATCGCGAAAGAGCAGTTCGGTTATCATCATGTCCTCATACCAGCGGGGCAGCGCGCTTTGGTTTTGCGATCAGGAAATCTGGAACCGGCAAATCCCTGGAGCGCAGAAAATCAGCGTTATAGATCCGCGATGCGTAGCGCGAGCCGTAATCGCACAGGATGGTGACAATCGTATGCCCCGGCCCGAGCGCTCTGGCCATGGCAATCGCGCCCGCAACGTTGACGCCTGACGATGGTCCGAGCATCAACCCTTCCTCGGTCAAGAGGCCAAAGAGCACCTCCAGCGCCTCGCCATCGCTGATACGAAACGGCAGATCAACCTTGAGCCCCTCAAGATTGGCTGTAATCCGTCCCTGGCCGATGCCCTCCGTCATCGAGCTGCCTTCGGCCTTGAGAATGCCGGTGGTAAAATACGAATAGAGCGCCGCGCCATGGGGATCGGCAAGGCCGATCTTGATATCAGGCTTGCGCTCGCGCAGCGCCATGGCCGTACCGGCAAGGGTGCCGCCCGAGCCAACCGCGCAGATGAAGCCGTCGATCCGCCCGTTCGTCTGCTCCCAGATTTCCGGCCCCGTCGAATCGACATGCGCCTGCCGGTTGACCACATTGTCGAACTGATTGGCCCATACCGCCCCCTGCGGCTCTGTTTTCGCCAGCTCTTGCGCCAGCCGCGCCGATACCTTGATGTAGTTGTTGGGATTGGCGTAGGGCGCGGCGGGAACCTCGATCAGCTCCGCGCCGCACCAGCGCAGCGTCTGCTTTTTCTCGTCAGACTGGGTATCGGGAATGACGATGAGCGTGCGCAGTCCCAGTGCATTGCCAACCAGTGCCAGACCGATACCGGTATTGCCGGCCGTCCCCTCGACGACGACGCCGCCCGGCCGGACTGCGCCGCGGCGCAGGGCGTCCGCGATCATCCATTTGGCGGCACGATCCTTGACCGATTGACCAGGATTGAGGAATTCAGCCTTGCCCAGAATGGTGCAGCCGGTGAGTTCGGAGGCATTCTTCAAATGAATGAGTGGCGTGTTGCCGATAGCGTCCACAATTCCCTTATGGATTGTCATAAACAAGGCTTCCTTCCTGAACGATGCCGCTTGGCGTGCGATAACACGCCCCGCCTGTGCCCCATCGCCCCATTTTGCATGGGGGCGATGGTTTGAAAATGGGATATCGCGTGATCTATCGTCCTTTGGGCCACGTAGACGTGTAGTCATGCGCTGCATCGAGCAGCTCGATGGGGACGACGGACATGATGGATACGCAGAAGGGTGCACCAACACCGGGTGTAGATGACATGCTGGCGGCCTACGTCGCCGGTTCGTTGTCGCATCCGCTCAATGTGCTGATGGCCTCCCATCTCGAACTGAGCAGCCGTCATCATGCGCTCGTGGCGACGCTTGAGGCGGCGTGTGGCGACCATCTGGCTGATTTGCCGCCGCAGCCGCTGGCAAACCCGCAGCGCATGCTGGCGGAAATAACCGCGACCACTCCCGTGACGATGTTGCCGTCTGTCATGGCGCCTTCTGGCGGCAATGACGGGTTGCCACCGACCCTGTCGGCCTTTCTCGGCAAGCCGCTGGGCGACTTGGCATGGCGCCGGGTGATGCCTGGTCTGAAGGATGTGCGCCTTGGTAATAACGACGGGGGTGAAGTCTCCCTTCTGCTCGTTTCTGCCGGCAGGCGTATGCCCGCCCATACCCATGCGGGACGGGAGGTGACACTGATCATCAAAGGCAGTTTCATCGATGATCAGGGCACGTTCGCCCGCGGCGATATTTCGATTGCCGATAGCCATGTCGACCATCGCCCGCGCGCTGGAGCCGATGAGGATTGCCTGTGTTTCGTCGTCACCGACGCACCCTTGCGCTTGACCGGCACCTTTGGGCGCCTGGTTCAGCGCCTCCTCAAGCATTGACGGTACGAGATGACAGCTTCCCTTGCCTGGATTACCGGCGCCTCCTCCGGCATCGGCCGCGCCACCGCCCTTGAACTGGCGCGCCGCGGCTGGAAGGTGGCCGTCACCGCCCGCAAGGCAGACGAATTGGAAAGCCTGAAGGCCGAAGCGCCCGCAGGCGCCATCATCGTCTATCCGGCTGACGTGACCGATGCAGCCGCGATGACAGCGCTGGTTGCGGCGATCGAAATCGCTGCCGGTCCCATCGATCTCGTCCTGCTCAATGCCGGGGTTTATCTGCCGGTGCGGGCTGGAAACTTCCAGACCGGGACATTTGCCAAATCATTTGATGTCAACCTGATGGGAACCGTCAACGCCCTGGGCGGGATCATCCCGCGCATGATCGCGCGCCGGAGTGGACAGATATGGATCATGGCCTCGACCGCTGGCTATGGCCCTTTGCCGACATCAGCCGCCTATGGCGCCACCAAAGCGGGGTTGATCAATCTGGCCGGCAGTCTCAAATTCGATCTCGATCTTTACGGCGTCCATATCGGCGTCATCAATCCCGGCTTTGTCGATACGCCGGCAACCCGTGGCAATCCCTTCGCCATGCCGTTTCTGATGTCGGTCGATGAGGCGGGGCGGCGCATCGTCGATGGCTTCGCCAAGGGCAAATTCGAAATCGCCTTCCCGCGTCGCTTTGCCTATATGATGAAGGCGCTCAATCTGCTCCCCTATGCGTGGTACTTCCCGCTCGCCACCCGCATGATGAAATGGGATAAGGTCGGACGCGAACTGCCACCACCGTCGTGATTGTTGCCACTCACGGCTTGGCAAAGACCATCTGCCGCACATCAATCGAGCCGGCCCGGAAGCCTGCCTCGCAATAATGCAGATAATAATCCCACAGCCGCTTGAAGCGATGATCAAACCCCAGCTGGGTGAGCTGTGGCCACACCTGGCCGAATGTCTTGCGCCATTGCGCGAGGGTGCGCGCGTAGTCGAGCGCAAACAGCCGCTGCGTCATTAACGGCAGCCCGTGCCGGGCGCCGAGTTGCTCCATGATGGTGCCGGTCGGCAGCATGCCACCGGGGAAAATGTGACGGCGGATGAAATCGATGTCGCGCCGGTATTGCTGGAAGAATCGATCCTGGATCGTGATTACCTGGATACCGGCCCGACCGCCGTTCACGAGGCATGAATCGAGCTTTGAGAAATAGGGTTTCCAGTACCGTTCTCCCACCGCCTCGAACATCTCGATCGAGACGATACGGTCATAGCGGCCTGTTTCGTCACGATAATCCTGGAAACGGATGTCGGTCCGCTCCGCAAGACCAGCCTTGGCAAGCCGCCTTTGCGCATAATCATGCTGTTCGCGCGATATCGTCAGCCCGCTGACGCGGCACCCGATTTCAGCGGCCGCATATTCAGCAAAACCACCCCATCCGCAGCCGATTTCAAGCACATGGTGCTCGGGTCTCAGATCAATCGCCTGTGCCAATATCTCATATTTTCGACGCTGCGCTGAGGCGAGGTCATGATCGCCATCGCTGAAAATGGCCGAAGAATAGGTCATCGTCGGGTCAAGCCAGGCTTCGTAGAAGGTATTGCCGAGATCATAATGGGCGCGAATATTGCGCTTGGCCTGGCGCTTGCTGTTGCCACGCCACAGATGTTGCAGATAACGCGCTAACCTCAGCACCGGGCGCCCGCCGAGAAACGCTTCCAGCGCATCAATGTTGGCGCACAGCACCTCAAGAACCGCCGTGACGTTCGAGCTGTCCCATTGCCCGCTGATATAGGCTTCGGCAAAACCGTTATCGCCGCCCTTGAGAACACGCTCGGCGAAGCGCTGATCGCGCACGCGCAAATCGGCATGCGGCCCTGCCTGCGCGCCTTCAAAGCGCAGCATCTGGCCGTCCGGCAGATGCATGTCGAGGCGGCCATGATCAAAGGCGGTGAGCAGAGACAGGACGAAGCGCATCGCCAGCGGCCGGCCGGCAGCCACGCGCGACAGATTGGCGCGGTTGACGAGCTGGAAGGTTGCCGCTGGTGGCGATGACGGGCTGATGCCGCAAGACATCGTGGCGCTGGTATCAGACATGGCGTGAGGTCACAGATTGAGATGGTGGGCGGGAAGGGTCGAAAAAGCGGTCCGGGTTACCGAGGCTCGCTGGTGGTGGCGCCTGTGGCCGCGCCACCAGTCCGGCGCCCTTGATCCACAATTTGAGCGCCTCCCAATGGATCGATGTCATGACCTTGATGCCAAGCAGCGGCACCGCCCATGACAGGCGCAGCAGATTGGTCGTCGTCAGATGAAGCCGTTCGCCGTGAAAACTGGCAGCCAGCACCGGCCCGCTATCATCGACTTCGAGAATACGCAGTCTCAGCCGCTCTCCGGGCGCGTCAAAACGGAACCGATAGGTGAGCCCGAAACCAAGAAAGGGCGAGACGAAGAAGAGTTTGCGCCGCTCCTGTCGTCCAGGTGACTGGCCAATATCGATGGGAGCCACATAGGTGTGCTTTTCGCCAAAGGTGTTGCGTACCTCGTAGATCATCGCCGTGAGCGCCCCATGATCGCCAAAGCAATAATAGACCGAGATCGGATTGAAGGCGTATCCCAGGACGCGCGGGTAGCACAGCAGGAAGATTTTTCGTGCCGGCTGCATCTGTGCTTCACGCAACAGCCGGTCGACATGAGCCCGCAACGTGCTGCCATCTCCCGCTCCGTGATCACGATCATGAAACGACACGAGATTGAAGCAGTTATGGGAAAATAATGGCGACAGGCGAGACAGTTCGCTCAACCTGTCGATATCGGCGAGCAGAGACCACACGCGATAGGTGAAACGATGTCGAAACGGGCTCATGCGCTGGTGCATGATGGTGCCGTCATAGAGGCTGGCAACGGCGCCGGTATCGAACGCTGACAGGTGCTGGTTTGTCGCTGTCATCATTCCGCTGCCTCGCGGAGCAGGGGCGCCTTTACCCAAGGATAATCACCGCCAAGCGGTTGCGCTGCCCGCATGCCTGACACCAGCCCGTCCTCATGGAAGCCGTGCTTGCTCCACGCGCCGGCAAACCATAAACGATCTTTCCCCTGAATGCGGGCGAGCGCCTGCTGCGCTGCCAGCGTCTCGCGCGACATCTGCGGATGGCGATAGGCGAAGCGCGCGAAGGTCAGTTCGGGCTTTGGCCGGGCAGGCGGATTGAGTGAAACGAACAGAGGATAGTGCCAGGCGATCCCCTGCAGCATGTTCATGCAATAGGTGACGGCAACAGGGTCCGTGCCGTCCTCGGGACCATCCCCCGGCGCCAGATAATTCCATGCCGCCCACGCTGCCCGTCGCTTGGGCATGAGGGCTGGATCGCGGTGAAGCCAGACCTCGTTTTCAGCAAAGGCGAAGGCACCAAGAATATTGCGTTCGTCATCTGATGGTTGCTGGATCATCGCCAGCGCCTGATCGGCATGAGTGGCGATGATCGCCTGGTCGAAGGCCACCTGCCCGCCGTGCTGGTCGGTCAGGATCACCTGCCGGCCCTCGCGGACGATGCGCTCGACGCGGGAGAGGCGGCGCACACGACTGCCCAGGTGTTTTTCCATGGCGCTGACATATGCCCGGCTGCCGCCGTCAACCGTGCGCCACAAGGGCTGATCGAACGATAAGAGCCGGTGATTGTCGAAGAATGACACAAAGCTCTCGACCGGGAACTGAAGCACGCGGTCAGCCGGCATCGACCAGATGGCGGCACCCATGGGGATGAGGTAATCGCTGCGAAAGCGACGTGAAAAACGACGTTGGTCGAGATAGTCGCCGAGGGTGACGTTATGAAGGGCGCCGCTCGCCAGATCCGCTGCCGCCAGCCGGTTGAAGCGGACGATTTCCTTCAGCATCCACAGAAAGGATGGCCGCAGGACATTGCTTGGCTGCGCAAACACTTTCCATAACGAGCGATCACCCGCCCATTCCCGGCGCCCATTGGCGACTGACACCGAAAAGCTCATCGTGCTTTCCTTCGTCGCTACATCAAGCGCGGCAAAGAGAGCGATGAGGTTAGGATAGTTGAGCTGGTTGTAGACGATAAAGCCGGTGTCAACACTGATCGCGGTGCCAAGATAATCGATATCGACCGTGTGCGCATGCCCGCCAAGCCGCGGTTCGGCTTCATACACAACGAGGCCTGGTTCATGGCGCAGACCATAGGCCGCGCCAAGCCCGGATATCCCGGAGCCGATGATGGCTATGCGCATTGCCTGTTCCTGTTCAGTTTGGCCACGATCATTATACGGCGCCACGTTCATCTTGGATGCACGCAAGCGCTGCAAGGGCCCGCGCACGTCCCTCTTCCAGCGAAACGACAGGGTAGGGGTAGGTTTTACCCAGCCGAACCCCCGCATCAGCAAGGATAAGCCCGCCTGCTTCCCATGGGCGATGAATGATATCGGCGGGAAGGCGAGCCAGTTCCGGCACGAAGCGGCGGACGTAATCGCCTTGCGGATCGAATTTCACTCCCTGCAATAAAGGGTTGAAAATACGGAAATAGGGCGCGGCATCCGCCCCCGTGCCGGCGACCCATTGCCAGCTTGCAGTGTTGTTGGCCGGACAGGCATCAACCAGGGTGTCCCAGAACCATTGCTCGCCTCTTCGCCAGTCGATCAGCAGGTGCTTGACCAGAAAAGATGCAGCGATCATGCGCACCCGGTTATGCATGAAGCCGGTTGTCCACAATTGGCGCATGCCGGCATCAATGATCGGATAACCGGTCATTCCGCGGGTCCAGGCAATGAACGCCGGCTCGTCGTCGCGCCACGGGAAAGCATCGAAGCGAGGTTGAAAATTACGCCGCTCAAGCTCAGGGAATTGCCACAGAAGGTGATGGGCAAATTCTCGCCAGCCGAGTTCGGCTTGAAATTTCTGTACGTCGCGCGATGAGGCGAGGCCGCGCTCTTGCGCGACCAGCGCCGCCTGCCAGACCTGATATGGTGAAATGTCGCCGAAGCGCAGATGGGCGGACAGACGCGAGGTCGAGGGCAGATCCGGCCGGTCGCGATTGTCGGCATAACCGCGCAATTCCTCTTCGGCAAAGGCGTCAAGACGCGTTGCGGCACCCTCTTCGCCAGGCGTGCCATGTGCGACGAAATTGGCGGCCCAGTCAGGTCTGCTCGGCAGCAGATGCCAGGCTGCGAGATCATCGCCCGCAACTTCGCCTGCACCCGCGCGCTGTCCGCGCAGGGGTGCAATCGGCGGACGCGGTTGTTTGCTGGCCAGCGCTGCCCGCCAGAAGGGCGAGAACACACGGTAAGGATCGCCCGAGGCACTGCGCACCTCATCAGCGCCGTAGAGCAGGTTGGTGAGGCAGGCGTTCATTTCAAGTCCCTTGCCGCGCAGCGCTTGGCGGATATCTGCCTCCAGCCTTGCAGCCACATCATCCACCGCCCTGCCATGGACCAATGAGGTCGCGCCGGTTTGGTCGACTAATTCATTCAAAATAGTGGCCGTCGCACCCCGCCGCAGGATCAGCGGTATGCCCAGCGCCGCCAGGTTTTTGCGCAAATTGACAAGCGATCCGTGCAGCCACCAGCGCGCCGCTGCCCCCAGGGGGCGCCGGGCGGCCGCTTTATCCATAATATAGACGGCGATGATGGGTCCGCCCTTTGCCCACGCTGCCGCAAGGGCCGGATGATCGCTGACCCGCAGATCGTCGCGAAACCACACGAGGCTGGTAGTGGCTGGTCGCGTCATATGTTCTTCTTCTCCATTCCTCGCCGCTAACAGCGTTGAGGCAATCGTTCGCTTGGCGCAAGCGAGGCATCTTGGCGCATCTGTTGTGCGTTGTGGCGCGCCCACGACTATTTCGCTGCTGCCGAAGGCGGCGGAAATTGTCGCCATGAACCGCATCGGCGGCCCTGACCGCGTGATCGATGCGATCAGGGAGCGCGGCCAAAGCTTTATGGATATTGATGATATTTTGCGCTATGCGGCGCGTCAGGCAATCGTTCAGAATGACGCTGGCAAGACCGGATTTTCTGCCATGCCGGCAGACGCGAAAGGGCAGCCATGAGTTCGATAACCCATGTTTGGTTTTCCGCTGGCTCAGAGGGTGCGTGGCAGATCACCAGCAATCGCCCGTTTATCGGCGATGGCCTTGCGTCCGCTGCCTGTCTGTCGGTCAGCGAAAGCAAGCCTGACACCTCGCGCAACGCCAGCTGGCAATTGCAGGGCGTCGTCAGTCATCCGCGCTATGCGACTGAAAAGGAGCTTGGCGAATTGCGCGCTGCGTCGCCGCCGCTGAACCGGCCCGAGGCGCGGTGCGCGGCCCTCATTCCCATCCGCAAATCGTCCGAATGGTGGGCGCTTGGTCAGGATCGCCGCCGCGCCATCTTCGAGGAGGTCTCGCGCCATACCGCCCGCTCGATGAAATACCTGCCGGCGATTGCCCGCCGCCTTCATCATGCGCGCGATCTGGGCGAACCCTTCGACTTCCTCACCTGGTTCGAATATGCGCCCGCCCATGCCGATGCGTTCGAGGATCTGGTTGCCGATCTGCGCAGCAGCGAGGAATGGCGCTACGTCATCCGCGAAGTCGATATTCGCCTGTTGCGGGCAGAATAGGTCCGCTTGGGCTGTGCACCTGACGGCAAGAGCCACATTCTCCAACGTCGATAGGCAGGCCGGTGGTGGTGATGCAGGAGGGGCGGGTTTTCCATCTCTAGATGATTGCGCTTGCATTTTATGCAAGCATTTATTATAAACCCTTCATATGAACAACCGGCATCGCAGGACGCTCGACGCTGTTTTCGCGGACCCGATTTCGGGCACGCTGGCATGGGCGGATGTCGAGGGCTTGCTCGTTGCGGCCGGGGCTCGGATCATCGAAGGGCGCGGCTCGCGGGTGCGGTTCGAGAAGGATGGCGAGGTCGAGACCTTCCACCGCCCGCATCCGGCGAAGGAAGCCAAACGCTATCAGGTGCGTGCCGCGCGGGCCTATCTTGAAAGGATCGGAGTGACGCCATGATCAACAGCACGATCAACAGCATGACCTACAAGGGCTATTCCGCTCGCATTGCCTATGATGACGGGGACGGCATTTTCACCGGACAGGTGGCAGGCATCCGCGATGGCATCGGCTTCCACGCCGAGACGGTCGAAGCCCTGCGCGAGGCCTTTCACGAGGCTATCAATGATTACATCGAGACTTGCCGGAAGGTCGGTAAAAAACCGCAGAAGGCCTATTCCGGCCAGATGATGTTTCGCGTCAATCCGGATGTCCACCGCAAGGCGGCGCTGGCAGCCGAGCTTTCAGGCAAAAGCCTCAACCAATGGGCCGAAGAGGTGCTGGACAAGGCGGGGGGTTGAATCTTGCAGGCCACCACCGTCATGCCCGGCCTTGTCCCAGGTTTCCACGCCTTTCCTGTCGGCCGGTATGTGCCTCGACCAATCGTCTGACGCGATACAGAACAGGCACACCCACTCTTCCCTTCCCACCTCCTCCCACCCGCGCTAGCTTGCCGACACTTGAATCACCCCACCACCGGAGCCCCCATGAAAACCCGCGCCGCCGTCGCTTGGGAAGCCAACAAGCCTTTGACGATCGAAACCGTCGAGCTTGCCGGACCGCAAGCAGGCGAAGTGCTGGTGGAGATCATGGCAACCGGCGTCTGCCACACGGACGCCTACACGCTTTCAGGCCTCGATTCGGAAGGGAAATTCCCGGCAATCCTTGGCCATGAGGGCGCAGGCATCGTGCGCGAGGTGGGCGCCGGCGTGGCATCGCTCAAAGTGGGCGACCATGTCATTCCGCTTTACACGCCTGAATGCCGCCAGTGCAAAACCTGCCTGTCGCGGCGCTCCAATCTGTGCACCGCCATCCGCGCAACGCAGGGTCAGGGTGTGATGCCGGACGGGACAACCCGCTTTGCCTGTGAATCAGCCGGGCGGGGCCGCAACACCGTTTTTCACTATATGGGCTGTTCGACATTCTCGAACTTCACCGTGCTGCCGGAAATTGCGCTGGCGAAGGTCCGCGACGACGCCCCCTTCGACAAGATCTGCTATATCGGCTGCGGGGTGACGACCGGCATCGGCGCGGTGGTCTACACGGCCAAGGTATGGCCCGGCGCCAATGTCGTGGTCTTCGGACTGGGAGGTATCGGCCTCAACGTCATCCAGGGTGCCCGCATGGTGGGTGCTGACAAGATCATCGGCGTTGATCTCAATTCCGCCAAGGCGGGTATGGCGACAAAATTCGGCATGACGCATTTCATCAACCCCGACGAGGTGGGCCGCGACAAGGTGGTTCAGGCCATCGTTGATCTCACCGGCGGCGGCGCTGATTTTTCGTTCGAGTGCATCGGTTCGACCGCCACCATGCGCCAGGCGCTTGAATGCTGCCATCGCGGCTGGGGCGAAAGCATCATTATCGGCGTTGCGCCCTCAGGGCAGGAAATTTCAACCCGCCCCTTCCAGCTTGTCACCGGGCGCGTCTGGAAAGGCTCTGCCTTCGGCGGCGCGCGCGGGCGCAGCGATGTGCCGAAAATCGTCGACTGGTACATGGAGGGCAAGATCAACATCGATGATCTGATCACCCACACCATGCCGCTTGATCAGATCAACACCGCGTTTGATCTCATGCATGAGGGTAAATCCATCCGCTCCGTCGTCGTTTATTGAAGATGGCGCCGCGCCGCCGCCATCTGACCGGAACCATCAGGCAATAGGGTTGCGATCTGGCACCCGACGCCCCATGTGCAGGCATGCCTGTCATGTTGACGGCGCGGGAGGCCCATGGCCGATCTGGTTTCGAAGCTGATCTCGCTCCTGCGCGGCCTCGTAGCCGCTGGCATCCTGATCCATGAATTGATTGCCTATATCGGCGCGCCGCTGTGGCGTTTTCTAGCCCACATCCGTCTGTTCGAGCGCTTTCTGCGCTGGGTCGAAACCTTGCCACGCTGGGGCGTGCTGGCGCTGGTGGTGACGCCGCTTGCCATCGCTGAACCATTGAAAATCGGCGGGCTCTATCTGCTGGCAACCGGGCATGTCTTGAGCGGCATTTCCTTTCTTGTCATCGGCTACGCGGTCAGCCTGGTGCTGGCTGAGCGTATCCTCCATGCTGGCCACGGCCAGCTCATGACCTATCGCTGGTTTGCCGTCGGCTGGCGGTGGTTTGAGCGCTTTCGCGGCTATATCCTGTCGCGGCCTGTCGTCGTTGCCATGCGTCGGAAAGTGGCTGAGCTCACAGCCTCAGCGCGCGAGCTGCGCGAGACGTTACTGCGCCGGCTGCGACAATTTGCCGGGATCTGAGCAGGATTACCCGGCGTTGCCGGTCATACGCGCCAGCACGCCGTCTTTCTTGATGAGCGCATGAAAGAGAGCAGCCGCAATATGCAGGCTCACCAGCACCGTCAGGGTGATCCCGGCCACTTTATGAGCAAAGAGCAGATTTCCCGATGTCGCCTCGTTTTTCATGAAGGCGGGCACGATATTGGGCATATCGAAGAAAAAGAAGGTGAGGGGGGCGGGATAGGCACCCGTGCCCAGATATCCAAGGATAGGCAAAACGAAGATGAGTACATAGAGCAGGATGTGAACGACATGCGAGGCCTGCCGCTCAAAGGCTGTCAGTGTGGGTACCGGCACCGGCGCTCCGTCAATCCAGCGATTGGCGATCCGCAATACGGCGATGAACCAGATGAGCTGGCCGAAGGATTTGTGATAGTTAAACAGCGTGTCCTGCAGCGGTCCTTCCGGCAGATTGTTCATGGCTATCGCCAGTGGAATAGCGATCAGAACGCACAGGGCTGTCGCCCAGTGGAGAAGGATGGCGGCCCGCGAATAGGTGATCTTGCCGAGGGCTTGAACTTGGCTCTGCATCTTCTACCAACTCCTCACACGATTGCCGCAAGTCGCAATCAAACAGCACATTGCCGTCACCAAGCACATGAACCATCGTTGCCGGGCGCAGCGCGTGGCAAAGCTTTCCGATCGGCGCCAGTTCAAGCCCCGGCTTGCCTGAGCCAAGAATGACCGGCGCCACAAGAACGTGCAAGCGATCTATGACCCCCGCATCAATAAAATTCGACACCGTGGTGGCGCCACCTTCGATCAGCAGGCGGCGTAAACCAAGGTCCGCCAAGGCGGAAACGATGGCGCGTGGGGAAATACTGCCGCCTTGGGTTGGCAGTTTGATCACTTCGAGCCCCGGAAGGGGCGGCGCATCGCAGGCCTGGATGCGAATGGTGCGAACCGCCGCGTCCGACAGGCAGGTGACCGACGAGGGAACGCGGGCGCGCGGATCGATGATGACGCGCACCGGACTGCGCCCTTCGCACAGCCTCACCGTCAGCCGCGGATTATCGGCAATGACAGTTCCTGCGCCGACGACGACAGCATCCACGCATGCACGGATGCGGTGGAGATGCTCGAGCGCTGATCGCCCGTTGATATAACGCGATTCACCCGTCAACGTGGCGATGCGGCCATCGAGCGATTGCCCGAGCTGGGCGATCACCAGAGATTGAGCTTCAAAATGAGCGAAACTGTCGTGAATGGTCGGTCCCCGGGGTGAAATCGCTTTCGCCTTTCCTGATTGTTCAAGCGCAGCGTGTGTGAGCGATCAAACGGTAAAACATTGACAAGAAAGTCCATAAACTCAAAAACGTGCAAGAGATCAACAACCTCGCTCATGCCATGAGCGACACGTCGAAAGTTCTTCCATTCCCGCCGAAGTTATCGGCAGCAAATGCCATGATTAATCTGAACTTGTCGTGAATGTTGTTTTTGTGCGGGGAGCCCCTTCGTCAATGACCGGACAATCAGAGCCGAACTTCGGTCGAAACTGGCCTTACGGGCGATGCTGGCTGATGTTCTGGCTCGTATGGGCGTTGTTTTGCTGGCCGTGGCTCTCCGGTAGCGTCACCATTCCATGGGACGCCAAGGCCCATTTCTACCCCCAGCTCGTTTTTCTTGCTGAAGCGCTTCATAGCGGCCATAGCCCGTTTTGGGCCAACAACGTCTTTGCCGGTCATCCCCAGATCGCCGATCCGCAATCGCTGATTTTCTCGCCCCCTTTTCTCTTGCTGGCGCTCTTCAACTCCTCGCCATCGATGATCGCCGCCGATGCGGTGACCTTTGCCATGCTGGGTCTTGGCGCAATGGCGATCATTGTCATTTTTGCCGATCGGCGCTGGCACTGGGCGGGCGCGGTGATCGCTGCTCTCTGTTTTGCCTTTGGTGCCGCCGCCGCCTGGCGTGTCCAGCATATCGGGCAGATTCTCTCGCTTGTGTATTTGCCTATGGCCTTCGTGTGCCTCGATCGCGGCTTGCGCCGCCAACCGCTCGGCTATGGCCTGTGCGCCGGGGTCTTTGCCGGGCTGATGGTCCTGGGGCGCGATCAGGTCGCCTTGCTCGGCTGCTATTTGCTGGCGGCAAGCGTCCTGCGCCATTGGCTGGGCAGGCCGGATGCAATTGTCCGCAGCCTTCCGCCCCTGACGCTTGCCGCCATAGCCGGTGCGCTCATCACCGCCTTGCCACTCATCATGTCGGCGCTCTTTGCCGCCCAATCCAACCGGCCGGAGATCGATCTGGAAGGTGCAGGGCGCGGCTCGCTTCACCCCGCCCATTTTCTGACCCTATTCATCGCCGATCTTTACGGCTCCAGCGGACCGCAGGCGGAGGTCTGGGGGCCGCCGAGCTTCGTGTGGAACTGGACCGGCATCTTCCTCGCCCAGAACATGTTCGTCATGTATTGCGGCGCCTTGCCGATCCTGCTCATCCTCACCCGCGTGACGGCTTTATGGCGCCGCGACATCCGCCCCTTCACCATCGCCATGCTGTTTTTGCTCACCTATGCGTTGGGCTGGTACACGCCGCTTTTCGCCCTCTACTACAAGCTGATGCCGGGTGTGGCGTTGTATCGGCGCCCCGCCGATGCGCTGTTTCTGATCGGTGCTGGCACCGGAATTCTCGCTGGTTATGCGCTCCACCGCCTGCTGAGCGACAATCCCGCGCCGCGGCGGGCGATGATTGCGGTTGCGGCAATAGCGGCTCTGACAGCCCTTGGCGCTGGGTTGTGGCTGGCGCTGTCATTCAAGCAGTTTCCGCTCAAAGCGGGTGAGCCGCTGCTGACGGCCGCAATCTTCCTGGCGCTCGCCATCGCTGTCATTGCCGCAGCTGTCCTGTTGCACCGGCGCCATCAGCGCCCGCTTGCGCTTGCGGCGATTGCGGTGGTCGCAGGCGATCTTGTCTGGAACAATGGCGTCAATCCGTCGACCGGCCTGCCGCCTGCCAATTATGCCGTCCTTGATCCGCAAAGCGATGATCCGGTGATTGCCGCCTTGCGCGACGCGTTGAACAAGCGCGGCGAGCAGGGTGCTCAGGACCGCGTCGAACTGGTGGGCCTGGGCTTTCACTGGCCCAATGCGAGCCTCGTTCACGGGCTTGACCATACGCTTGGCTATAATCCGCTGCGCGATGGCATTTATTCATCTGCTGTGGGTGCTGATGACACGATCGGCCTGCCGGATCAGCGCAGATTTACGCCCCTTTTCCCCAGTTATGCGTCACGGCTGTCGGCGCTGCTGGGTTTGCGCTTCATCGTCAGCCCGCTGCCAATCGAGGCGGTCGACAAGGCGCTGCCTGAAGGAAAACTCTCGCTTATCGGCAGGCCGGGCGGGTCGTATCTCTATGAAAATCCGCAGACCTTGCCGCGGGTCTTTGTTACAACGGGCGCGGTCGCGGCTCCTGCAAAGACGCTGCTTGTCAGCGGTGTGTGGCCCAATGCCGATCCGCTGGAAACGGTTGTTCTTGAGCGTCTGCCGGGTGGCTTTTCCGGCCAGTCCGGCAAAGGGGAGGCGCGGCTCGTATCTTATGCCAATACCGACATCGTGATCGAGGCAACTGCGCCGGCCGGAGGCGGCTTCCTCGTGCTCAATGACGCCTTTCACCCCTGGTGGTTTGCCGATGTCGATGGCCGGAGCACGGAAATTCTGCGTGCCAATGTGGTGTTTCGTGCCGTCCGTATCCCGCATGGCCAGTCGCGTATCACGATGAGCTTTCGCCCGCTCTTGGGTGTGATCCGGGAATTGCGTCGCGCCATCCCCTGACACTCACCACACGAGATAGGGCATGGCGGCGCGCGTGGTCGCCGCCTCGTCGCCAAGCGCCTCATCAAGCTTGCGCTGATCAATGACATCACCGGCCATCAAGGCCTCGCGATGGAGGCCGCCGGCAATGAAGAGCGCATCGATGCCAGCCCGCGCCGCACCCGCCAGATCGGTGCGGACCGCATCGCCGATTGCCAGCACCTGGTCGCGTTTGACCGGACGGTTGCCGAGTTTTTCGGCCTCCTTGAAGGCCAGCTCATAGGCCGCAGGATAGGGTTTGCCTTCCCAGCACACCTTTCCGCCCATCTGCGCATAGAGCGCGGCAATCGCCCCCGCACACGGATAGAACCGGCCACCCACCTCGACGCTGAGATCGGGATTGGCGCAGATGAGGGGCAGATGCTTTGCTAACGCTGCCTCAAGCAGCTGTCTGTAATCGTCCGCTGTTTCGCGCGCATCATGAACGAGGCCGGTGACGACGAGCGCTTCGGCTGCGTCGAAGGCAACCAGTTTTTGCACCAGCCCTGCAAACAGCGGCAGGTCGCGCGACGGGCCGATATGGTGGATGGCGTTCAAACCCAGTTCCGCCATGCGCAGGCGCGTCAGATCACCTGACGAGACAATCGCGTCCCACGCCAGCCGGCTCACGCCCTTGCTGTCCAGTACGCCGGCAACCGCATCGCCTGGCAGCGGGGCATTCGATACAAGAATAACGCGCCCGCCACCGGCGCGGAAGCGCGGCAGGCAGGAATTGGCTCCGGGATAGGCGGTGCGCCCGTCATGCAGCACGCCCCAGACATCGCAGAACAGGACTTCGTAGCGGCTGATCAGCGCGCCCGCGCCGGTGAGAAGTTCGACCATGATGAGCGTCTCCTTCACTGCCTGTTACAGGCTCGGCCAGCCGGGTGCGAGGATAAATCCATTCACGATGGGTTCAGCCGTAACAACAGAGTTTGCCGGCGACATTGTTCATGGGGACATACGATGAGCTTGCATTTCTGGGATGCCTACTGGGGCCTGAGCGAAGAGCAATGCCCTTGCGATATCCATTTCACCCAGTGGCTGAAGGAAATCGGCGTAAAACACAGCACGCTTTATCATTTCGGCTCCGGCGGACATCATCACGTGGGTGTTGAATGCGCGCGCGACGGGCTTGGTAATGTCTGCCTGTCGATCACGGCTGCACCGCAGGAATATGATGATTACGTAAAACTTCTCATCGAAAATCCTGAAGTTTCAAAGCATTACGTCTGTTATTTCGGAGATATTTACACCCTCAATGCTCGCCTCTTGCCGCCACTTGATGTGGTAACCTTGTTCCATTTGCGCGAATTCCGTACCGAGAAGAATGATGCCTATGGCGCACTTACCGATCTTGAGGTCGGGCTTGAGCTTGCCAAGGTCACCCGGCCCGGTGGCTGGTTTTTGTTCTATACCGGCAGCTATGCGTGGAATTCGGCGGAAAAGGACGTTGCTGAACTGGTGTCGCGCGGCATCATCGAACCGGCAGGAAGCTATAAGACGCTCCTTCTCTACAAGCGCACCACCAAACCGGTCTGATCATCAAGCTCGTCTGGCTATGTTGCCAGAACCGCCTCGATACCGGCGGCGATCGCCAGCAGGCGCTTGTCATGGCCGTGGCGGGCAGTGAACATGATACCGACCGGTAGTCCGTCGGTCGGCGCTGGCAGCGATACCGAGCACAGATCGAAGAAATTGGCGATGATCGGATTGCGGATCAGTGCCAGGGTCTTCGGCATGAAGGCCTCGAGGCTCGCCAATACGTCCGCGATCAACGGCGCAACAATGGGCGAGGTTGGCATGACGAGCGCGTCGTAGGGTGCCAGCACCTCGTCGATCTCCTGCACCAGCGCGGCGCGCTCGCGGATCATGCCGAGATATTCGATGGCCGTAACGCCACGCCCGCGCTCGATGCGGCTTGCGACCACGGGATCCATATGTTCGCGCTCCTTGTCGATACGCTCGCGGTGAATATAGAGGGCTTCGATGGGCGAGAAGCCGGCGCGCGCCTGAACCGCCACCATCGCATCAAAAATCGGCAGCGGCTTTTCGATGATGTGCGCGCCAGCACCCGCGAGCCGCGCCAGCGCGCCTTCAAACGCGCTTGCCACATGTGGCTCGAGCCCCTCAAGCGTGAAGCCGCCCTTGGGGAGCAGCAACCGCAATCCGTTGACGGCCTGGGCATGCAAGGCGTGATGCGGCTCGCCTGACAGAACGCTGTCGGCGGCGTGGGCGTCGGCGACGGTTCGAGCGAGCGGCCCGGCCGAATCGAGCGTGAAGGAAAGCGGGAAAGCCCCTTTGAGCGATACCCGCTTCTGCGTCGGCTTGAATCCGACCAGACCATTGAGCGCAGCCGGCACGCGGATCGAACCGGCCGTATCCGAGCCAAGCGCGATCTCGGCCATGCCGTCGGTGAGCGAAATGGCAGCACCCGATGACGATCCGCCTGGCACGCGCGTGCGGTCATGCGCATTGCCCGGTGTGCCGAAATGCGGGTTGGTGCCCATGGCGTGGAAGGCAAATTCCGACAGGTTTGTCTTGCCGATGAGAACGGCGCCGCCTGCGCGCAATCGGGCAGCTGCGCCCGAATCAACGATCGCCGCTGGTGCGTTTTTCAATACCTTGGCGCCCGCCGTCGTCGGCTCACCTGCCATGTCAAACAGATCCTTGATCGACACGATCGTCCCGTCGAGCGGCCCCAGCGAGATACCGCGCTTGGTACGCTGATCGGCGGCGTCCGCTGCTTCGCGCGCACTTTCACTGAGTAATCGGATGAAAACGCGCTGGCCTTCGCCTTTTGGCTCGCCTGCCTTTGCCAAACAAGCTTCCAATCGCTCGCGCGCTTTCTTCATGTGCCTGCTCCAGTGCCGATGATCGCCGAAGTGTACCATCGCCGGTTGATCGCCTGTCCGTCAATCGACGACATGGACTTCACAAGCGCAAGCGAGGCTGATATACGCGCTCACTCAGACGAAATGAGCGCTCATTCCTCGGTAGCTCAGCGGTAGAGCAGCCGACTGTTAATCGGCTGGTCGCAAGTTCGAATCTTGCCCGGGGAGCCATTTTTCAAAAACGCGCCCCAAAACGCCTCCGGGCGCGTTTTCGTTTCAGGTCTCGAGAATCGTTTCCGCAAGCATGTCAAAGGGTTGGCGGAACCTGGCGACCACCTTCCCGCCCTCCCAAGTGCAATTCGATAGCAGGAAATTGAGCAAGCGGCGCCTTTCGCGCGGTTCCTGCTTGGCGAACAGTCTTTGGGCGTCTCGCGCCAGGCTCCGGCCGGACGTCGGCAACCTTATCTTCGGTTTCCGCCTCTCCAGGACGCGTTGAGGCGGCGACCAAAATTGCGCGTGCGGCTAGAGCATCCTCCCGCCAGGTGGATTGCGGCTGGCGGAAAAAGATGATGCGCAATCAAATGCCTAGAGCAATTTGCCGCGAATTCCTATGCACCTCATACCTATGGCCCTCGGAAATGACCAACAGGTCATTCCAAGGGCCGTAGGAATCAATCGGGTTGGAACCCGCTCTAGCGTCGATAAACCATGGGATCGGGCGAGACGGCACCCCTCACGATCAGGATTTTCGTCTGGTCACCCCGAATGCCAAAATCATTGTCATTGATGAGAACCATGGCGCCATCGGCAAGGAAGGCCACGCCTTCGATCTTCTCAGGCGCGGACTTAAAATCGCGCGCAGTATCAAAGCGCAGGGTCTTGCTGACAGGGACGAGGCCCAACTTGGCCAAATCATTCTCACCTTCCAGCGAGGGGCTTGTTTCCACCCTGTCCCACGCCGATCCAAGGATATTGGCGGCGCCTGCCAGTACGATCTCGTAAAGTTTGGTGGTTTTTTCCGTGCGCTCAAGGACAAGCAACCGATCTGGCCCCAAGGCGGTCAGCTCGGAAATGCGCGGGTCATTCTGTTTTTCGGAAGGGTCGAGAGCAAAGCTCCGCGGATCATCCAATTGATAGACCCATTCCCCGACAAGCTTGCCGGCGCGATGGTCGAACTTGAAAATCCGGGTGTTTTTTGCTTTCTCATAGGTAGCGGCATTCGGGTTGGCGAGCGGGTTCTGCAGGATGAAATAGATAAACTGCTCGTCAGGCGACAGGGCGATCGATTCAATCCCGCGATTTCCCTGCCGCTTCGACAGGACGGCCGGCAAGGCCCCGATAATCTCCGCCTCGGATCGCTGATAATCGCCAACCTGGTCTTCCGGCACGAAGCGGCGCAGGATCCGCCCATCTGAGGATAGTTGGGCAATGGATGGTCCCATCTCCTCGCCGATCCAGAAGCTGCCATCCGAGAGGCGAACGAGACCCTCAAGGTCGAGATTATCGGCATTGTCAGGCAAAACATTGCCGGACATATCCAGCCCCGTATCCTTCGTCGCCTTGGTTTGAGGGTTCAGCAGGCCAGAAATTGGCTTGCCGCTGCGCGTCTTGACCGGAATGGTCTCGATCACCCGAAATTGGTTCGCCACAAGATCCAGCTCAACCTTGTAGATGGAAGGGACATAGCCGGGCATGGGGTAAACCCGGCCATTGCGATGTTTCCGGCAAAGCTCGCCAATGTCCTTGGAAAGCAGATTGCCAGCCTCGCCGCAGGTCATATTGGGGCCGCGATCGCCCACGGTCCATAAGATGTTCGGCGGATCTTGCGGATGCCGGAAGGCGCCAGAGCCGATGCCGAGCGAATAGGCAAGGTTTCGCCCCCCCGGGGTTTGAATGACAGGCAACCTTTGCGCGGGATCAGCCTCGTTGAGCACCGTAACATCGAGCGCATGCGCCGCTGTGTGCCAAAGAACAATAGTCACCAAACCCAGACCAACGCGCTTCATGACCATGCCCCCCGAAAACCGCGCTTTTGCTCAAATCCGACTTGTGTGAACATGGTATGACGTGCGGGCTGGCTGTCACAAAAACGAAACCAGTCCTGCGCGGAAACGAATCCGAGCCGCCGTTGAAAGCGGCGTTGCGAGGGGCTTTCTTGGGGATGACCGACAGATCATTTCCGGGCGCCGTTAGAAGCTTAGTGACGGAAAAATTCTTCATTATCCGACGACGAGGCATAAAGGTGGACACTTCGCCGATGCGGGAATCCCCGCTCCTCGCTGGAGGACGGAAAAGGATCATTGCCTGGTGACAGGCGCAAGCGTGTCCACCTCTGGCAAAGGAATGATGGCCAAAGGATCTTTACCGAGCCTTGACCATGAACCCGATGGGCCCTGATTTGCCTCGCGCTTATAAAGGAAATCGAGATGTTTTCAGGGTTTCTTTCCGGGCCTTATCGGTTGCGCGGGAAGATTGCATGATCCTCGAAGCTCGCCTGCCCCTCAAGTTCTTGAGCCCGCGCGAGACAACTCTGCCTCGTGCGATGGCAGAAGCGGCCGGGTTTGTTGCGCAATCCACGCCGTTCCGGGCCTATGGGGAGATTGCCGACGAGGTCGCGCCCCTGGCCTGCACGCCGTTCCAAAGCCGGCACTGGCTTTCGGCATGGTTCGAGATCTTCGCCGCCGATCCCGCCATCGAGCCGTTTCTGGTGACATTGAAGGATCATCAAGGCACGATTCTGCTGGCGCTGCCGCTCATTCGCCGGCGCATCGGGCCGCTCCTCGTGCTTGAATCCCCGGATCTGGGCGTCTCCGATTATGCCGCCCCCATGCTCGATCCCGCCCGCCATGCCAGCCTGCCCGATCCCGCGACGCTCTGGCGGCTGCTGCGCGCCGCCTTGCCGCGCGCCGATCTCCTCCGCCTCGATCGGCTCTGCCCGATGGTTGGCAGCCTCAAAAACCCGTTTCACGCGCATCCTGCTGCACGGCAGAACCGGTTTTCCGGCTGGCTCCTTGAATTGCCCGCTACCGAGCAAGCCTACCAGAACGGCCTTGGCAAATCGCATCGTCAATCCGTGATCCGGCATCGCCGTCGTTTCGCCGATCTTGAGGGTGCCCGGGCCAGCGCGCCCGCCGATCTTGCCGCTGCGTATTCCGATCTTGCCTGCCTCGACCGGATGCAGGAAACCCGCATCGGCGAAATCGGCAAGCAATACCATTTGAATGAGCCCAACGTGGCCGCCTTCTATTCCCGCCTTGTCGAAACAGGGTTCCTTGGCCAAGAAACCCTGCTTTGCGGACTTTCGGTCGGAAGCGAAAAACTTGCCGTCAGCTTTGCTGTGCGCAACGGCGATTATCTCGTTTACCTGCGGCTCGCCAATGTCTTTGGGGAATGGACGCGATTTTCGCTTGGCACGATTGTCACCGATTACACGATCCGCACCGCGATCGGGCGCGGGATCCGTTTTTTCGATTTCGCAATGGGCGATTATGAATACAAGACGCGCTTTGGCGCCCGTCGCCTGCCACTTCACAATCTGCTGCTGCCACTTTCGCTGAAGGGCATGTCGGCTGCCGCCTTCTGGCATGCCCGCGAGCGGATTGCCACGAACGCGCTCTTGCGCCGATTGACCGGACGCCCCGCCGGGCCCGTTTCGGACGCATCCTAGAGCGTCCGTGCGGTGCGGAAACCGGTTTCGATTTTGCCTGAGCTAATCGAACGCGCCATGGACCATCATCTGAACCAAATGGCCGCAGGCGTCCCGGCCCATTTGTCAGGCGCGGTATTGCTCATCACTGACATGTTCAAGCCATTCAGCGGTTTTCCCGTTGAGTTTCTCCTGAACGGCGATATGGCTGACGGCTGTGGTTGGGGTCGCACCATGCCAGTGCTTTTCGCCGGGGGGAAACCATATGACGTCGCCGGCGCGGATCGTCTCAACCGGGCCGCCTTCGCGTTGTGTCCAGCCACAGCCAGCCGTCACGATCAGCGTCTGGCCGAGAGGGTGCGTGTGCCAGGCGGTCCGCGCCCCCGGCTCGAAGGTCACATGCGCCATCGCCACCCGCGCCGGTTCGGGCGGGCTGAACAGCGGGTCGATCCGAACATGGCCGCTGAAATAGTCAGCCGATGCTGTGCTGGAGGGCTGCGAGCCGCTGCGTTTGATCTCCATAGATTTCTCCCTGCCAGGGGGCCACCCCGCGGCGCTGATGGTAATGACGCCAAAAGATAGCGCCAAAACAGGATTTTTTCGCCTGAATCTTCGCTGCGGTGATTCAGATATTGAAATATGGACTATTTTCTTGACTTCTTACCCCGCCCCTGTCATAGGGCGTGCTGCACCGCAACAGGTGCGGTCGGGACAGTCGGCGTGACCGGGCAAGTTTAAAGCCCTAAGCCTTTCCCCACTCCTCGAAACTCATCGACAGCCCATGTCACGCGGGTGGTCTTCCCCCGCGCTTCTGCGCCCTTATTTCGAGGGCGCGGGGACGCATACTCGATTCGAAAGATACATCTTGACCCAATTCTCTGATTTCGGCCTCGCGGCGCCTCTTGAAAAGGCGCTCGCCAGCGAAGGCTATGTCACACCCACTCCGATCCAGGTGCAGGCGATCCCGCTGGTGATGGAAGGCGGCGATTTGCTCGGCATCGCCCAGACCGGCACCGGCAAGACGGCGGCTTTTGCGCTGCCGCTCCTGCATCGCCTGGCTAACAATCCGCGCCCGCGTATCCCTCGCTCCTGCCGCGCTCTGATTTTAAGCCCGACGCGCGAGCTTGCCGGCCAGATCGCCGAGAGCTGCAAGACCTATGGGCGCCATCTGCGCCTGTCGATCAACGTCGTTTTCGGCGGCGTCAGCCTCTACAGCCAGGAAAAGGCAATGGCGCACGGCGTCGACATCGTCGTTGCCACGCCCGGCCGCCTGCTTGATCTCATTGACCGGCGCGCGCTGACGATCAAGGACATCGAAGTGCTGGTGCTTGATGAAGCCGACCAGATGCTCGATCTGGGCTTCATTCATGCCCTTCGCCGCATCGTCAATCTCGTGCCAAAACAGCGCCAGAGCCTGTTCTTCTCGGCCACCATGCCAAAATCGATTGCTGAACTGGCGAGCGCCTTCCTCACCAATCCCAAGCGCGTCGAAGTGGCACCCGTTGCCACCACCGCCGAGCGCGTCGACCAGCATGTGGTCTTCGTCTCGGGCGGGCGCAAGCAGGCGCTGCTGGTGGAATTGCTGAAAGATCCGGCAATCACCCGCACCCTTGTCTTCACCCGCACCAAGCACGGCGCGGACAAGGTGGTGAAATCGCTTGAGAAGAGCAATATCAATGCCGCCGCCATCCATGGCAACAAGAACCAGAACCAGCGCGAGCGGGCCTTGAGCGATTTCAAGACCGGACGCTGCCGGGTGCTGGTTGCAACCGATATCGCCGCGCGCGGCATCGATATCGATGCGGTGAGCCATGTCTTCAATTACGAATTGCCGCATGTGCCAGAGCAATACGTGCATCGCATCGGCCGCACCGCGCGCGCCGGCGCTGCCGGTATCGCCATTTCCTTCTGCAATGGCGAGGAACGGCCTTTGCTGCGTGGCATCGAAAAGCTGATCCGCCAGCAGGTAACAGTGATGCCGATGCCGCCGGGCTTTGACGGCGGGCGGGAAGAAATCGTCGAGGAAGCGCCGCGCAAATCGCCCGGCCGCCCGTTCGGTGGACGTCCGCAGGGTCGTCCAGGTTTTGGACGCCCCGGCGGCGAGCGTCGGTTTGGCGAGGGGCGTCCGCAAGGCGGGCGTCATGTCGACCATCGCGGCGGCGAAGGCAGCAGCCCGGAAGATCGCCAGCGCGATGAGCGGTCATCGGAGGAGCGTATCCGCCACAGCGGTCGCGATCAGGAGACGCGGCCCCGCGATGCTCGGGCCCCCACCCCATGGTCGCCTGATCTCCATCGCGGCGAGGGACATGCAGCCAAGCCGCGTCGCCCCGAATACCGCCCCCGCGAGCAGGGTGCTCCCGATCCACGTCGCGGCGAGCAAGCATCAGACCATCGTCCAGCTGGCGAACGCGGCGCTGAACCGCGCCCTCACGGTCACCGCCCTCGCACTGCCCGCCCTCATGGCGAGCGTGCAGGGGGCGAGCGGGCCGCTGGTGGCGAGCGGGTGGGCTGGCTCGACAAGAGCGGCACAGCCAAGCGTCCGCGCCCGGCGCGCTGAGAGCTATGTTGGGGCGCACCTGCCGCAGCCCAGCATGAAAATATGAAGGATTGAAACGACATCGCCCGCGCTGTGAACGTGTTTTCACAGCGCGGGTATCTTTTTTGACAACCCGGGGCAAACGCCGGAGACGGCGCGCGCTGATCTTTGCAGATCAGCTGGTGGACAGCACGAGTTGCAGTAGATTCGTAACCTCAGGAACGTATGTCAAACCGCTGAAAACGTTCTCGTTCCAAGATGATTCACCCTCTCCGCCTGACCGCGAAAACGTCGGTGTGGCCGACTTTCCACGTCCCGTGTTCAAGCCGGTAATCAAGCCAGCGTTCGACGACGTCATTGTCGATCTCACTGCCCGCCGTCACGGCTTCGGCAAAGCCTTGAGCCAGCGCGATTGCCAGCGTGTCGGAAACGTCAAGCTCCCACGGGCTATCCCCCAGCAGCACGCGATATCCGGCCTTCTGTAACGCATTGCCAAAGACCTCGGCAGCCTTCGGGCCAATCGCTGGACCAAATCCCTTGTCGCGCAGCATATCCTTATGAAAGGCAGCCAGCATGTCGTAATCATCAGGATGAGGCGGATCGAACCGGTCACGGCCATCGTAAATGAGTGGCGTGAAGACGGCGACACCCCTTTTGGCGATGGCGGCCGTAAAGCCATCGATCCAGCTTTGCGAGCACAGATCGAGGAAGGCCGCAGCCGTGATCAGGTCAACCTTGTCGGGAACAACCTCCTCCATTCCCTTTGCCAGATCGGCGGCAACCAGGTGAACGTTGATCGTGCGTTCGCCCTTGATCAGTGTGAGTGACTGGTTGCCTGCTGGCGCCGCGATGACTTCGTCGGCCCAGCGGATCAATTGGTCACGCGCGCTTTCCAGCAGCAGCGGATCGTAATCCACCATGTGCCAGCTCTGGTGCTTGGGCAGAAGCTGATAGGTCCCGCGCAGGTTTGAGCCGGCACCGCAGCCCAGATCGAGTATGGTGATATCACCGCGCGCTGCGAACTGTGCCGTAACCGCGTCCGCGACATTGCCGGCGCGTGCCGCATGGTCGGCTGGTTCGCGTAAAAGGAGCCAGTCCGGCGAAAATCCGCTCATCGGGCAACCCCTTTCAGGACGTTGACGATCATTGTCGCGCACTGAGCCCAACTAGGCAGATCGGAGGCTCTTTGCCAAGCTGCTTCCGCTTTGGCGGTTCGCAATTGCCGATCAACCATCAGGCTGTGAAGGGCGCCGGCGAACGCCGCAACATCCCCTGGCGGCACTTTGAGGCTGGCATCATCAGGCACGGTTGAGTCCAGTGCTCCCCCGGTCGTCGAGACAATCGGCAAACCGCGCGCGAGCGCTTCCGTTACCACCATGCCATAGCCTTCAAACAGGGAGGCCATGACGAAGAGATCAGCTTTATCATAGCAGGCTGCCAACGCCTCGGCATCAATCCGCCCCGCAAGTCGGATGTGGGCGCCAAGATCGTGACGCTGGACGATGGCTTCGATTTTTTGCGCTTCGCTGGTGTCCAGAACCGGGCCGACGATTGTCAGGTGCCAGTTTTGCAAGGGCAGGCTGGCCAGCGCTTCAACCAGCAAGGGGTAAGCTTTGCGTGGCGATATGGCGCCAACCGCGAGAAGCGACAGGCGATGATCGCCCGAGCCCCGCGCCCGCGCCCCGCGGGCTACTCCCGGTTCGGCGATGGTGATCTTGCTGTCCGGCACGCCATATTCTTCCACCAACAGGTTCGCCGTCGCCCGGCTGACCGCGATCACCCGCTGTGCCGAGGCGAGTGCCAGTCTTTCGCTTGTGAGCAGAATGGCGCGGCGCCATTCCGGCAAGCCTGTTTCGTAGGCGAGAGGATGGTGGACGAGCGCAACCAGGGGAGAGTGGATGGCTTCGATCGTCGCGCTGTCGAAGGCGCCGAGCGCCAGACCGTCGATGAGAAGGGGAAGCCCTCGTGGCAAGGCTGCCAGAATCCGTGCTGTCTGCTGGCGCTCCTTGTCGCTTGGATCAGGGTAGCCGCCGGGCAGAGGGCAATGAGTGAGCGTGAAGTCACGGCCCGCACACTCAGCCATCACCTGCCGGTCATAGGCATAGCCGCCGGTTGCAGCCGAAAGATCGCCTGGGACGGCGAAAAATGAGTGGCTCAAGCAGGGCTGCCTTCATAAGACGCGCGCGCCAGGTCGGTCTCGACCAGTGTCACGCGGATCTTTGCAAGGCCACTCGCATCCTTGCCGAGTGCACCATTTTTGACGGCATCCGCCATACGATCAAAAATATAGCGGCACAGGAATTCAGTCGTCGTCAGCACACCCTTGAATTGCGGTAGCGCATCGAGGTTCTGATAGGCGAGCGGCTTCAGCGTCTGTGACAGGACGGTGAGTGCGGCGCCGATATCAACGACGACGTTTTCCGCCGTCAGCTTCTCACGAAAAAACGCCACGTCGACGATAAAGGTCGCGCCGTGCATGTTCTGCGCGGGCCCGAAGAACGGGTTGGGCAGGGAATGGGCGATCATGATGCGATCGCGGACTTCGACTGAGTACATGGTAGCTCCACTATCCGGCTTTCGGCGCCTCGCTATAGCCGATCACAGCGGTAAGTCCAGTTGCTTGAGCAGCAAAGAGAGCGGGGCAGGCGGCGGGCATGTCGTGGAAGGCGATGTCCTGATCAAGCAGACGGTCAAGTGCCGGGTCCCGCAGGAGCTCAAGCGCCTTGGCGAGCCGGCGCCCATGGCTCCAGCGGGCGCGGACCGCCGGTGCCACATGACCTACCTGGGAGGATATGAGGCGCAGGCGGCGCACATGAAAGGCTCCACCCAGCGCCGCCGCCACCTGTTTTTCTCCGTACCATGACATTTCGACAATCGTCGCCTCATGGGCGCAGGCTAAGAGTGCGGCGGCAAGACCGGAGGGGTGGGCGCTGGTGTGGAAGACAAGATCGGCGCTGTCATCGAGTGCGTCAGGATGGCAGAATCGGGCGCCAAAGGCCTCGGCATGTGCCTTGCGCTGCGTGAGGACGTCAGCAACCGTCACGTCCGCGCCCGGTAATCTGGCACACAGATAGGCAACGAGGAGGCCGACGATACCAGCCCCCACCACGACAATCCGCTGGCCGGGCAGAGCTTCGCCGTCCCACAGCGCGTTGAGCGCCGTTTCCATATTGGCCGCGAGCACGGCGCGCCGTGGCGGCAATCCTGCAGGCAGCGCGGTCAGCCATGATAGCGGCGCAACAAACCAGTCCTGATGCGGATGAAGGGCAAAGACATGTCGCCCTCTGATATCGGCAGGTCCCTCCATCACCTCGCCGACGGCGGCATAGCCATATTTAACCGGAAAGGGGAAATCACCGGCCTGCAGCGGTGCGCGCATGCGCTGCCACTCGCTTTGCGGCACCTGACCGGTGAATACAAGACGCTCGGTGCCGCGCGAGACCAGGCTGAAAAGGCTGCGCACCAGCGCATGGCCATCGCCTGGCGCCGCCAGCGGCTCAGAGCGCAATTCGGCGTGCCCCGGCACGACATACCATAGCGCCGAAGCTGCAGATGGCATACATCGACCGTTCATGACGTTGCCGTTAGCACCTGCTGCCACCTTCCTGTCCTTCCTCTGACCCTGGTCGCCCACATGAACTTGCGCCCCGACCCTTCTCCTTTCGCCAATAGTCCGGTTGCTGCCATTCCGTCCAGTGTGAGCCGTGAATTAAGCGATTTGAACCGCCGCCGTATTCTCATGCTGACGCTGAACGTGGTGACCTGGCTTGCCATGAACGCGGTCGCCATCCGGGTGCTCGGCGCCGATGGTTTCTCGCTGGCGACCGTGCTGGTTCTGCTGGCCTTCGCCATCGCCACGCCATGGACGGTTCTGGGCTTCTGGAACGCTGTCGTTGGTCTGTGGCTTCTGCATGGTGTCGACAATGGCAAGGAACGGGTCGCCCCTTACGCGACAAGCGGTGATGGCTATGAAAGGCTGTCGATCCGCACCGCCATCCTCATGACATTGCGCAATGAGGACCCGTCACGGGCGATTGCGCGGCTGAAGACCGTTCGAGCCTCGCTTGATGCCACCAGCGAGGGCAAGGCGTTCGATTATTTCCTTCTCTCTGACACCAGTGATCCCGGTGTTGCGATGGCGGAAGAACAGGGCGTGGCCGCCTGGCAGGCGGAGCTGGGCCTCGATCATCGTATCGTTTATCGCCGGCGCGTGGACAATGCCGGCTTCAAGGCCGGCAACGTCCGTGATTTTTGCGAGCGTTGGGGCGCTAATTACGAATTGATGCTGCCGCTTGACGCGGACAGCCTGATGGCAGGCTCGACCATCGTGCGCCATGTGCGGATGATGCAGGCGTCTCCCCGGCTCGGCATCCTCCAGAGCCTGGTTGTCGGCATGCCCTCGCGGAGTTTCTTTGCCCGTATCTTCCAGTTTGGCATGCGCCATGGCATGCGCTCCTACACGATGGGGCAGGCCTGGTGGACGGGCGAATGCGGGCCCTTCTGGGGCCATAATGCGCTGGTGCGGATCAAGCCCTTCACCGAGAGCTGTCATTTGCCGGTGCTGCCTGGCGGGCCGCCTCTGGGCGGGCCGGTGATGTCGCATGATCAGGTTGAGGCCACGCTCATGCGTCGTGCCGGCTATGAGGTGCGCGTACTGCCTGAAGAGCAGGGAAGCTGGGAGGAAAACCCGCCGACCATCTTCGAATTCTCGCGCCGCGATCTGCGCTGGTGCCTCGGTAATCTGCAATATCTGCGGCTCCTCGACCTGCCGGGTCTGAAACCGATGAGCCGCTTTCAGCTGGTGTGGGCGATCCTCATGTTCATCGGCGTTCCCGCCTGGACGCTGATCATCGCCCTGTCACCGGTTCTTGCTTTCGAGCGTGCCGGCAGCGCCGTTTTTCCCGCCGGGCTGGCGATAGGTCTGCATCTGACGTTTTTCACCATGTACCTGATGCCAAAGCTTGCCGGGCTTGCCGATATCGCGCTCACCAAAGGGGGCACGAAGCGCTATGGTGGCACGGGCAATTTTGCGCTGAGCGCGCTGACCGAGATTGTCTTTTCGTTTCTGCTTGGCGCTGTCACCACGTTTCGCATCACGCTGTTCATGCTCTCGCTCCTGGTCTCGCGCGATAAGCCGGCCTGGGGTGGCCAGTCGCGCGATGCACATCGCCTGACATGGGGCGAGGCTGTTACGGCGCTGTGGCCGCAGACACTGTTTGGTATCGTCATTCTCGGCGCGCTCTTTGCCATTCATCCGACCGTCGCCCTGTGGTCGCTGCCGCTGACGCTGGGCTTTCTGACCGCCGTTCCCTTTGCGGTGCTGACGTCGCTGCCTGAACTGGGTGCGTGGTCAAAGCGCATCGGCCTGTGCGGTATCCCGGAGGATTTCGCCACGCCGGCCGAGATCGCGAAGTTCGTCTGATGCCATCGCCCAGCGATCAACGTGCCGATCGCATCGCCGCCCTTGTCGGCCTGGCGCGCTCGGTTGTCACCTATCATGGGGCGCCCGAACGCTCGGCAGCGATGGATGCGCTTTACGCCGGTTTCATCAAGCCGGGCGACCTTGCCTTTGATATCGGCAGCCATGTTGGTGACCGTATAGCCGCCTTCAGACGTCTTGGCGCGCGCGTGGTGGCGGTTGAACCTCAGCCCGGCCCGGCATCAATCATCGAGCAGATTTTTGCCGGCGACCGCGATGTCACCTTGTTGCGCGGTGCGCTTGGCGCCAAGGCGGGCAAACTGGTGATGAAGATCAACACGCGCAACCCGACCGTCTCGACGGCTTCGCGGGATTTTGTGGCCGCTGCTGATGGTGCTGCCGGCTGGGAGGGGCAGATCTGGGACAGCGAGATCGAAGTACCCGTCACGACGCTCGATGCCCTGCTGGCGCGCCATGGCAGGCCGGCCTTTGCCAAGATCGATGTCGAAGGGTTCGAAGCCGATGTGCTGGCGGGCCTGTCCTCGCCGCTGCCGGCACTCTCCTTCGAGTTCACCACCATCCAGCGCGATGTTGCCTTTGCCTGCCTGGCGCGGCTTGCAGCCCTCGGGCCCTATCGCTTCAACCTGGCGCTGGGCGAAAGCCAGAAAATGGCGCTGGGCGCGCCCGTGAGCGCTGATGACATGGCGCGCCATATCACCTCATTGCCGCACGAGGCCAACAGCGGCGACGTCTATGCGTTGCTGGAGCGATAAGGATTATTCGATGCGCCTGCTGCATTTATTCGTGCTTGCCTCCATGTCAGGGCAGATCATGTTTCTGTCGCCGGTTATCGCAAGCGATATCCCGGTGCGGGTCAACAACAAGACCGAGCCGACATTGTGCGCGGAAAAGGACAACGTCACGATCGAACTGGCCTCTCCCCGACTGCGCTCGTTTCGCATCGATGCCCGCCATCCCAACTATATCGGCGGCCTGTCGGTCGATCGCTCCTCTGCCGATTGGCACAATTGCACGGGCTTTCCTGCCGATCCCGAATATGCGTTCACGCCGCGCCGCGTCACGCTTTACGAAACCGCCAGCTGGCAGATCGTCGGCTACACCTTTGCCAAATTCTGGCGGGTGAATTCTCCACCAATCACCGTCGGGACGCAGGTCTTTCGCGATATTCACCTCATCCAGGTATGGACGCGGGTCGATGATCGCGCCGAAGAGATTCTGGTGCTTTATCCTGGCGATGGCTACTGGCGCGCCCGCCCTCTGCCGCCCAAGCATCTGGCGTGGAGCGCCTATGGCTCGTCTTTTCTGGTGGGGCCTGTCGAAGTGCAGGGACGGCCGATTGTCGATATCTCGGCGTTGCGTATCGACCCGGAAAATCTCACCTTTCACATGAACTTTATGCGCGGAGGCACCGGCTGGCTGCGCCTCAGCTATCTCGACCGTGACATCATCTCGCTTGATGCATCGCTTGAAAAAGCAGTGCCGGGTGAGGGCGTGTTCGCTGCTCTGCGCTCCATGTATGTGAGTGATATCAACAATGACGCGGCGCGTATCGCCTGGCGCGAGCCGGGAGCCGAGGTCTGGCGCGAAGGCGGCATGCTCGATGTCAAGCAGGTCAATGCCGCCGAAGTGTGGATCGGGCGCACCGTTCATTCGCGCCACAACACCTCGGCACCTGATACCATCTTTGGCGATTTTCGTGATGATGGTAGTGTGCGCGGCAGCGGCCCTGCCAAGCCCACTGCGAATTAGGGTCAGGACCCGTTAATTTGGGCGAAACGGTGG
>FRDC01000344.1_pt1 | contig 170235 bp, 235 predicted proteins | sample 1106171 | NCBI WGS metagenome assembly FRDC01 (sample SAMEA3930566, study PRJEB13176) | freshwater metagenome | biome: Drinking water system; feature: drinking water; material: water | place: Singapore | collected 2014-12-20 | reverse complement strand
TCTTGATTTTATCACCAACTTTATATTCGTTTGTCCTCCTACCACTTCACGGGTGACAGAGAGATAGTCTATCTTCATTGTTGGTTTCTTATCGTCGAGAGGACCAAGCTCGTGTTCCTCTGCCACACATAAGGATGTGCCATATCTGATATGATAGGAAGGGATATCGTCGCGATAGCTTGCATCACAAAGGTTTTCGATCACCACGGTATCACCAATCTTGATTCCACGGGAACTGAGATGAAATCCTTGGTGAAAGATGATCTTGACGGTTTCGCCAACCTTGAACTTGTGTTTGCTCATGATTTGGCTCCTACCACTTCACGGGTGACAGAGAGATAGTCTATCTTCCCGCTCATCTTCTTGCTAGGAAAAATGGCTTCAATAAATTCTTCAGAAATCATAACCTTACATTGTTGTCTGCATCTGAAAAAGTAACAATGAAATCCATTTTGAAGACTAGCAATTAATTGAATAATCTCTATTTCATCACCCACTGCCATATCATGTTTCACAAGTTCATCGTTAATTTTTGTGATCTTGACTTTATCACCAATCTTAAACTTGTAAGACATGATTGCATCCTCCTACTGGTCCCATAATGAGGAATCGAACCTCAATCTCCGGAGCCACGATCCGTTGCTCTACCATTGAGCTATTATGGGCTACCCGTCAACCTGCCACTATCTGACGGGTAATCGAGAGGAAGTCAACTTTCTCTTTCTTGGTTTCTATCAACCCCAACATATTTTCCCAATACCACCAATAAGTTCCAGGAATACTATCTTCCCATGTTATAGACATTCGATAACTTCCATCGGCATGTTGTTCAGTAATATCTTGTATAATTCCTACATTTCCTTCTGTGAGAGAAGGTATTCCTGCATTACCATGAGTATTACCTTCTTTTGCTGAAAGCATTTTAACTTTATCACCAATCTTAAATCTTTTATTCCAGCCAAAAGTTTGTTTATCGGTCATTTCTATCTCCATAAGAGAAGCTTGGTTCCTTTTTTCAACTTCCTTGTTGTGGAAGTTGATTGCACAAAGATTGTATACTTCTCATACTTCTTAGGTATGAGAGATACTGTACCATAGGACGGCAATCCTAGCATCTGGCGAGCAGCATCACCACCATAAACATTGCCGGTGGAATTGTCTCTGATACAGATTTTCTTATAGTCCTGGACGGCTTTTTCTGCTTTCATCAATTCATAGAAAGCAGAACCTTTGACCAATGGACTTTTGGTCTTCTTTTCGACAAATTTAGAAATTGTGATTTCTTCATTCACATCATAAATCACAAAATCTTTTTCATCGATCTTTACTAATTCTTTCTTCAAATCTGCCGATGAAACATCTCTTAGATCAGCATAGAAAGACTTGGTGCTCTTTACACCAGACTTGATACCCTGATAGTATTTGTTGATTGCTTCTCCAGTAAGCTTGGATGATCTCTCCATCCCCTGCTTAGTCTGTTCCCATTCCAGAACATTGCCTTCTGGAATACCAAGCTCAATTAATGATCTAGCATATCCTTTTGGAACTCGAAAAACGAATGTCCATCTGTCTGTGGCTTGAAGTTTTTTAATCTCTTCTCCGAGAGGTTTACCCAAACTTCTATTAACGTTTTCTTCTCCATCTGTCACAACATTGATAAGAAAAGATGTTTCCAGATCATCATAATCAGGAACATTCTTCATTATCTCAATAAGATCAAAAACTGAATTGAAAAGCGGTGTTGATCCACCATTAGCAGGATATGTATCCAATGGCTTTAATTGAAGAAGTGTAGAATTAACAACTTCTCTTTCAACTCTTCCGGCTCCAGGACCGATACCACATTTCACGACAGATACGATGGTATCAATATCATGTTCTTTGGATGCTGATTTGATTGTTTCGATCAAATCATTGTAGTCATTCATTGCTGGTTTAGAAATATGTTTCATAGAACCAGAATGATCACGAGATATTCCGATATACTGTTTCACTTTCAACCTCCTACAACTTCACGAGTAATAGAAAGAAAGTCAACTTTGACTTTTTTGGGAACTACTTTCAGCATACATTGATAGTATGCATACAAATTGTAAGTTACATCTTTATCCCATCTAACCCACATAGTATATTTTATTCCAAATTTTGGGTCTGGAATATCTCCAAAAGCTATTATTTTTTCAATAGTTCCTTGCAATCCATCTTTTAAAGTACTAATACCATAATCTCCCCTAGGATTATCTCCGATATACTGAACCCGATCACCGACTTCGAATTTCCTATCCATAGCCGATCTCCAGTTTTCAGTTTTCATGATGATGGTGCGCAAGGAGGGACTCGAACCCCCAAAAGGTAGCTTCTAAGGCTACGGTGTCTGCCATTTCACCACTCGCGCATTTTATGGTGGGGTAAGGAGGAATCGAACCACTCCGGTATCCACCTGTCTCTTTTTATACCAACAGGTTTACAGCCTGCCGACAGGAACTTACCCCTTAAATGGTCTGTGTGGTAGGATTCGAACCTACGACCCTCGCACTCCAAATGCGATACTCTAACCAGACTGAGCTACACACAGTTATTCTTCAGAACCGAGGAATTTCGATCTTGTCTATTCGCTTCGGTTTCTTTTCATCCTTTGGAACCGGTGATATCACAATGGCTTTTATGTTGTTAGGACCATTGTAGATATACTCTCTTATTCCGTTCTTATCTTCTTTCACTTCAGACATGATAGCCTGCCTTCTGATGGTGCCGCCAGATGGAATCAAACCACCCACATCGACATTACAAGTGTCGCGTTCTGTCACTGAACTATAGCGGCTTCCTTCTCTATATATCAGCCCTTCAGAAGCGAGGCAAATAGATTTCGTCAATCCGCTTGGGCTTGGACGTGTCTGTTGTATTAGAGGCTACTTTCTTTTCCTCATCTGGAATCTTTTCAAACCAAGACCCAATCCAACCTGGAAAATTTCCATCAACTTTTTGATGGACTTTACCTTCATCCCATTTTACATCATACAAAATAAAACATGATTTACCTAAAATAACTTTTTGAATAGTTCCCTTTCTCCCATACCACATATCAAAATAACAATCATCCCCACTAAATTTTACTTTAACCCTGTCACCTTCCTTAAATTCTGGTTCCATTTCATTTTTCTCCTAGCTTCTTGATGAAGTGTTTCTTCAACAGTTCATCATTAGATTTCACCATAGCTTCCATGTCTTCATCAGAGACAATAGAACTTTCTAATCTAGCTGTTATTAAATTAGGAGAACCGTTTTCCATCTTCTCATTTACCATCTTCTGGAATTCTGCAAACCCCTTAAACATTTCTTTTCTAAGACGTTCTCTTTCTTTTTCTTCCCAATACTTCTTGAGAACTTCTTTTTCTTCTCTCTTCTTTTCACGCCATTTCTTAAACCAACCAAACATTTAATAAACTCCTTATATAAAAATTTGAGCGGCAGTCAATTAAGACTACCACTCTACTTAACAATCCTGGATTTCGGATTAGCTCATGCCGTATTCACGCTTGAAGGAATCGATCCAAGGCTTTCCTTCATTTCTTGCAACCGAATATCTATCTATCGATTGCGAAAAAACTTCACCTTCAATGAATTTTTTCTGTTGAACGATTACGAGATTTTTTATATTCGTGAAATGTCCTTTTTCCAGAAGACCAATTTCAATATGAGTATTTGAAAATACTAATCTTAATGGAGAATTTTGATCTGCTCGATAAATTATATCTCCAGATTTCAAATCGAAGAACATATCTTCCCAATTGTCATAGACTATTCTTCCATTAGACTGAAGAGTTCCAACTTTCATGATGTATTCCCCACTCATACAGTTTGGATTTCATACTCAACAGTCTAGCCCCGATTTACTTCGCCTAAGCGATACAACCGGATCGTCTCTAGAAGACCGAGGGTTTTGCTCTAGAATGTTGTCCCCCGTTGGATTTGCCATCCGACTAGACTGTTGATCATGAAAGCCGGTGAAATTTATCGTCCTCACCGGCAAAGACTATCTAGGATTCTGTTGCAAGGCTCCTAGCTGCCCCGGAGGTTACGCCGCTAGGGCGATCTCCATGCGAGTGTTGTCATTCGCATTTACTCTTGGCGCTTTGCCAGTCAGTGATCTCCTACCATCTTACTTACCCTACGTCGATCCCATTTCATCCCCATACCTTCCAACGCTCCTAAGTAGTGGAGACGAGAGAATTATTGGTGGAGATGGGCGCTTCGAAGCGCCGTCCGTCCGAGCTTTCGTCTGATCATCAACGTTCACATTCTTATTTAGGAGCCGATGAAATCGACACCCATTACCTGCATACATTGCAAGCAAACTGTTGACAAGCCCAAAAAAGAAATAGACAGGCAAGTGAGGCAAGGTCGCAACACTTTCTTCTGTTCTCTATCTTGTTCAGCAAAATATAACAATGAGAATAATTATGAAATTTTAAAGAAAAATTGCTCTCATCTTATTAAGTTAAACATAGGAAACACCTACAACAAAAAAGGAGAATTTACATATTATCTTAAAAAAGCTAAAGAACGATCCAAAAGAAAAAATCAAGATATGAACATAGACGAAGAACATCTTAATGAAATATGGACTGGCAGATGTGCGATCACCAATGTCCCCATAGAATTGAGAACCTATAAAAATACCAAATCCATAAACATTGCTTCTCTTGATAGAATTGACTCTAAGAAAGGATACATAAAAGGAAATGTTCAGTTTGTATCTCTTCCAGTGAATTACGCTAAAAACTCTTTTGAAAATGACGAAATAAAAACATGGTTTGAAAATTTATGTAAAATTTAGACACAAAAAAGCCCGGTACACCGTGGGGAGTGTACCGGGCAATGGCGGGAGTCGGAGGCTACCCGCCATTTCACGATCCCGCTCCAGGGGAATGGGAGGATCGTGAAACTCGTCTTAGGCAGCTTTGTTAGCACCACCTTGGATGACACGCAAGCGGGGTTTCTTCTTTGCCGCAATCCTCTTCTTCTTCACCTTCTTGACCGTTCTCGGCTCCACGAACGGATTGGTGTCATCCGGCTCATAGATATCGGTCTGATTGAAGGACTGCTTCCCGATCTTGATCCAACCAGCGCGGCGAAAACCGAGAGCTTCGGCATAGATTTCCAGAGTATAGTTCTTCGGATATCGAGTGCCGTTGTGAGCCGGTCCCCGACGCCACTTGTAGATAGTGGAAGTCGAGATCGTCTTGCCGTTGGACTTGGCTTTCTCTGCGATCTCCTTGGGAGTGAGCTTCGCCCGTGCTGCCATGTTCAGGAGAGTATGAATCTCCCGATCATAGTCGAGATTAACGGGGCGGGTCCACTTGTTCTTCATCTTACGTGCCATTTCTTTGCTTCCTTCGTCTGGCGAGTTTTTCGAGACTATCGATTATCAGATAACTCTCAACAGTGTTATATTGAGAATTGGAAGAAGTGTCAACAGATTTTACTACCTTTCTCAGATTATCAATGTCTGTCCTCAATGGCATGGGTATTTGATCAGAATCAGCAAGTATGTCCAGTAGCAAAATGAGCGCTGATTTCATAACGTCGTCTGATTGTGGCATTTTTGTAACCCCACAAACGAATGCCGCCCCTAGGGTTTCCCCTGGAGCGGCAGAAAGGTTCAGTAAACGAATTCGTCAATCAACTCTTGAACCAGCTTCGGAGTGATTTCGACCTTCTTGATATAGGCATCCAAGCCGGTCATATGCGTCACATCCATGTTTTCCCTGGTTCCTTTTTCGGTATACTTCTTGATCCAATCCGTAGGCATTTCCTCACGAATCCGATCAACATCAAGCCGTTCCGTAGGAGTAACAGAATAGGCGATGCATGTGGTATTCGTCCGAAGCGGCTTCTCCGGGTCCAAAAGACCGCTGTCCTTGAGAAGCTTCTTCAACTCCTTCTTGCGCTTCTCCAGCACATTGAGAAGGATGCTGATTTGGGCGTACTCATTGACGACGGGCGCTGATGCCGCTCTTGTCAACTTCTTAGCCATTGCTTAGCCTCGTTTCCTTTCAAGACCTATCTTGTAGCACTTCTTAGAGAGGAAGTCAAGAACTTTTTACACTGGTTCCAGATATTCTTTATAGAAATCCAGTGCAGCTTTCTTGGCTTCACTCATGGTATGAAACTTGGATCGTGCAGTTGGGCGATGTTGTCCATATCCATCCACGATCCGAAGTTCATTGTACTCATGATACTCCGTGATTTCGAACTTCCACGTCACATTCTTTCCCATCGGGACCAGTGCCGTGTGGCGATATTCTCCACGTTCGAACTTGAAGTTCCAGTTCAACATGTTTTCATCTCCCTCCAAATTCTTCATTCTTATACCATACTTGGAAGAAGAATTCAAGAACTTTTTAAAAAATATATTTTATCAATTGACGGATGGTTTTACCTATGTATGGATGAGAAAGATTACAATTAGGAATTACATCAAGTTGTTTATCTGTCAATAATGAATTGATGATCCAACGTAAAAGAGCAAGTCTTTCTATAATACTCATAGGTTTCTCGATTACCTTTTTCATGTTGATCCTCCTTTAGATATTTTCACCCATGTTCAGGAATTCTCTCTGATCATTGATGAAAACCTTGATACCGTTCCTGTCAGGAGAAGGGGGCCAAGGATACATCGGCTTCTCCCATTCTTCTCTTGGATCGGTAAGATTTTCATCAAAAATCCATTTGGTCATAGCTTTATATTTCTTACCAACAATCTGATAGTTTGCCAGTGAAATAGATGCATCAAGAGCACCCCATTTCAAGGCAGTTTGTAAAGAACCATCTACCAAGGCAATCCGGCTAATTGCCATTGGATTGATAGAGCCATGATAAGCACAAGTGCCCATAGCTTTCAAAGAAATATCCCATGACAATTCACGATGCCTGCGACTATCGATCATATCTCGATAGTATTCAGTTCTTTTTTCCATGTTCCAATGTTTGGGAAGATCGTCCTGGTTTCTTCCTAATTGCTCAAGAACATCTTCATCGAATAACAATAAAGTAGGATCAATTTTATCAACTTCAATTTCAATTATTGCTGCCGAGGCACAATGATCGATATGCGCAGTTCCGAAGCCGAAATACAACGCATACGAATTAGTCAGATAAACACGATCCGGGTGAGATACAATTTCGAAATTAGATTTCAATTTTGTAATCTTGCGGGGTAAGATACCATCTCGGATAATCTCACGAGCACGTATCTGTGATGTACCGTGGTAAAGTTTCATGATCTTCTCCGAAGCTTCTTAGCCTTTCTCCAGTTCAACCATAAAGATTCATCTTTCCATATAACATATCTCCATCCTCTTTTATTAAGAGGGACATATCCACCTATTTCAATGGATGATGAATTCATTTTATATGGTATTTGATACTTTTCTGCTTTTTCTTTATAATCAATTTTAATATTTCTTCTTTCTTCACTTCCATAATTCAGTGGAACAAATCTTTTAATTCTACCTTGACTAAGAGCTAAGAAAATACTTTCATAATTAGGGATTTCACTTGCATTTCTTGATGTTTGCATCATTGATCATCTCCATTTGATCAGGAAGAGCGTACCGAAGATGACTGCCACTATCAAGAGATAAAGAGAGATGACAGTAGCAACATGTTTAATTGTTGCCAAATAATCATCAATCTCCTTACGATGACATTTTATCCAAGCCCACATTTCTTCTCTCCGATAAATATCCCTAAAAGGGAGGATTTAAATGCCAGAACTATTAACACCACCTTGGATAGAAGTAGCACAAGAATTATTAGGAATTAAAGAAACTCCTGGAAGTTTTAATAATCCTAAAATTATTGCATGGGCTAAAGTCATTGGTGGAGATATTGAAAAATCGTATGTAGCCGATTCAATCCCTTGGTGCGGATTGTTTGTTGCGTATTGCATGGTCACGGCTGGTATTCCACCGGTCAAAGGAGCGCTATGGGCGCTGAACTGGTCCAATTTTGGTGTCAAGCTCAATGTACCACACTTCGGCTCGATTGGCACTATATCTCGCGATGGTGGGGGGCATGTTTTTTTCGTCGTCTCACAAGACCGAGATAGCTGGCACGCCCTAGGCGGAAATCAAAGTGACATGGTTAATATTACAAGAATATCAAAAGGAAAAGATGTACGTTTCAATTATCCTATAGGATATGAAAAGTTCCATCGTCCAGTTCCATTTAAACCTTTTGATGGAAAACTTTCAATTTCTCAAAAATTCTCATAAAAAAAAGGACCGGTTTCCCGGTCCTTCAGTTCTTGTTTCTTCTTGTTCTTGTTAGGCAACAACCTGTGCTGCCGGATTGGGTGTCTTGATCGTCTCCAGATTGACACCCTTGGCTTCGAGTTCACGGACCCACACCGGCTTCCGACCCATGCCATTCCAGGCATTGTCAGCATTGTCCGGATCGCGGAACCAGAACTTGTTCACCTTCTTCGTCCCCGGAGCCGGACCACGACGCGCAGCGGAACCGGTACGGGACCGCATCTCGTCATGAACATCCTTCTCCAGTTCCGCAAGCTCACGACGCTTGCTCTCCAGGTGCCCATGCTGAACATGGACGATCTGTTGCCGAAGCATCTTCAGCCCCCGAAGGGACCAGGAGTCGAGATCGAGTGCCCGAATCAGCGCGCCGAAAGCTTCGGTCGATCCAGCCTTCATCGTCTCCGTGACCGATGAAGTGATCTCATTGGCGTGCGGTGCCTCGAATTGCGAGTCGCGAAGATTCGAATCATCGAAGATCGATGGATGGAGAGCCGCGACCTTCAGATTGTGGAGTGTGGAGGTAGCCTGCATGTTAGGATCACTTTCGTTGTTCTTGTTGTTGTCATTGCCGGGATCGGTGGAACTGTTGATCGCGCCGTCCGGTTCCGTTGCATCCTCCTTGATGACCACCTGTTCAGCAGCGGTCGAAAGCTTCACATCCTCAGTCGGTTGATCCGACTTCGGCTGCTTCGGCATCGATCCTGTGCCCTTCTTCTTGCTGGGCATTTGGAGAAAATGTGGCGAAACCTTGTTGCTGTTGTTCTTCTTCGACATGTGGCTTCCTTTTCACTGTCAATTTGGTTCGTTAGATCGTCAGTTCCAACTTGCACTCAATCTACACGATCTTGATGAACTTTACAAGAGGGTCTTTGAAGTTTTTTTATGACTTGTTTGCGTATTCCAGTGCCAGATTAACACCTGAAAGAGTGAGCTTGCGGTATTGCCCATACCAAGCACTCTTGAGCCGGGTTGCTGGCGAACGTCCCATGACATGGGTTGTCGAGAACGATAGAGCGTTGATAGCATTATACCACGTACCCGGAGCAACTTGGTGTCCAGGCGATGTTTCCGTCAGATCAATGAGGCGAGATGCATAGGGGGAGAGAAGCTTGCTGTTCTCATCCGCACCAGCCACCGGGAAGAGTTCCCGGAAATAGTCCGCCAACATATCAGCCTTGTAGCGTCGAGACGCAAGGAACTTCACGACTTCATTTTGATACTGACCGAACTGATGATTGGCGATAGAAATTGTCTCCTGCACCTGTGCAGCTTCGAACTTCGAACGATGGTTCCAACGTATTCTCAGACCACCACCGCTCTTGGAAAGAGCGAAAGCCATTTGATTGTTGCAAAAAATACGGTAGTTGATCTGTCGTATATCGATTGCAGCACCATACTTGTGAGGAAGAGAGAAGAGAAGGAAATTGTTGTACCTATCTCCTTTGATACCTTCAACATTGTTGATGATTTCCGCCAACACCCACACGAGGCGACGATGATCAAGATTGCCTGCGGCAACCAGTCGCATATGACCGGCTTCGATCCATCGCATGAAGAATTCAAAAGCTTCGCGATTCTGCGTCAGATGCCAGTCTTGCGGAATCTTGTCGAAAGGACGACCATCCTTCGAACATACGATAGTATCGCGAATATCCTTGTAGATTTCCCCGTTGTATTCATAGGTAGGACGGATGCGGATGACTTCCCAGTCAAGGTCAGCAGCGCGCAGCATCTCATCAATGCTCATGTTGTTGCTGATCGTTGCGCCGCTCTGTGCCCATGGCACATAGTTCGCCAGCGTCGAATCCGTGAGATCAAATTTCTGAAGATTTCTTGCCATAGCTGATGCTCCCAATGAAGTTATCAAATCAATAGCTCATCCAATGAAAACTTGCAAGCGAAATTTTCAAAAAAATAGCCGCTCTGAGAGCGGCTATCTTCAGTTCCTAGGGTTGTCTTGAAGGTCAGTGAATCTTGTTGTCAGGATTCCAGGTTGCTCCGAAAAGAAGCTCCCCCTGCTCCTGAATACGAGTCACTGCCCAACGGCAGTAGGGAGCATCCTTGTCGTTTTCCAGGACCATCTCCCTGGCAGTCGCAAGAAGAACCTTCAGAGCATCCTTGTCCTGGAATTCATCCGTCGCAAGAACTCGCTCCATTTCATCCTTGAAACCCTTCATGATTTCTCGATCAAACATTTCATATCCCTCCATGATGAAGATGTATAGTATCATAAAAATCTTAAGAAGTCAATAAAAAAGAGGGGAGAACCGAAGCTCTCCCCTCTTCCCCCATAGTCTCAATGAACTATGTTCAACCTCTAGATTGAACAATGAGCTTTGGTGATATCTTATAACGTCTTCTTGTCAGATCAGGCGGATTCGGCTCCAAATAATCATAGCCGAGCATGTTGCCTGTATCGATCAAGATTTGTTCCAATGTTGCACACCGATCCATTCGAACAAGATGCATTTCCGGTGGAGATGTAGCAAGATAATGATTGGTTCTCATTATCATTGCTGCGATAGAGAAAGTGGTATGAACAACAGGAAGACGCGCGAATTCTTGGATGCTGGCAGCGTCATCACGAATTTGATCGAAACTTGACTTGCCTTGTGGAATAGGTGTCGGTTGACGACGCCTCGGAAATTCCATTTCCGGAGCCGGGATCGGAGGCGGAACCGCTGGCGCTGGTGCATCCGTTGTCATTGATACCTCACTCTCTCTGTTACTCACACATTTACAGAGTAATTAACTTTGAGGCAACAATGCGACCGAAAATCCGATAGGGATCGAAGCTATTTCTGTTCCCTGTGCATCAAGAACAATATAAGCTGTTTTATATTGAGTACCATCTACTGTTATTCTTTTTATCCATTCACCTTCTGGAATTAATTTCTTATCTCTCCATAAACCTTTTTCATGATCCAATAAACTTTTATAGTTGACAGTCATAGCCAACATCCAAGACTTCTGTGCTTCCAAGATCGCATCAGTGATCTTTATCATAGATACGAAGACTTGATCTGTCAGTCTCATTTTCACAGGTTCCTCTGGATTTACCCAACACAACTTAATGTATGAAACTCTTGTTGGCATGTATAATCCCCATGGAAGAGTTTATTCCATACTGAAAGAGCAAGAAGATTTTGACGGCTATAAGCTTCTTGCTCCCATGGATGACCATCGTCCCCAAAATTCTCAGGGGTAACGGCATGGTACACCCCCTGATACCTCACATACGCTGTTTTCTCTGTCAAGTAAAAGCCAGTCTTATTAGTGAAATATTGTTCAGCATGGACACATTCATGTGCCATTACTGTAAGCAGTTGAAAATCAGAAAAATAGGAAGAAGGATCAATATTGATGACCTGTGTAAGAAGTTCAAAAGAACCCATAAATCCTTCTGGAAGGAATTTTATATTTATTTTTTGGTCCATTGGTAAAATCATGATATCTTTAAAGATTGGTAGTGCTCTCTGAAGAAGATCGATGCACTTCCATGTAAAAGAAAAAAATTCAGGAACTAAGCATTCTTCAGATACCATGATGCTTTGTGTTACTCTGTACATGTCAGTCCCCATTACCAGTTCCCGGAATGATCTAACAGGATGACGATTTTCTAGTAAATGGCTCTAGCGTGCCTCAGTGTTGACAAATTTCCTTCGTTGCTTTTTTACATCACCCTTGTTCTTTTTCAGAGCATTTGCATAATCGATGTATCGTTCCACTAATCCATGTTCTCTTCCATGTGCTTCTATTTCCCATGGATAATCATAATAATGAAGCTTCTTGGTATCATAAATCACTTTGTTGAATGTAACTTTTCCTTTCACAAGATCATATCGAGTTATTTCATTTCCAGCGAATTGTTTAAAGTGAACAAGTTCATGTGCCAGAACATGTAGTGTATCACGATAATTGATATTGTTCTTGATCATGATCCAATACATTTTTTTCTTACATGCAATAAAATAACCATCGAATATTTTTAGTTTCTTACTAAAAGAAACGTTGATTGTTGCATCTTTAAGAAGATGAGAAACATTCATGGTTTTCATCATGAACTCTATCACAGTCTTTAGTTCTTTTCTGGATATACTTCCTTCACCTTTGACTATCAGTTTCATTTATGAAAATTTCTTTCATCATCGGATAGTATTCTTCTATATCCTTTTCAAAGATTTGGATTTCATCGAAATCTGGTATGAGAATAATGACTATTTTTTCTACACTCTCCCAATACATTTCTCGTATCATATAACCATATGCACAAGCTTGAATGAAATAATGAGGTATCATGTTTTCAGTTTTTGGATTATTGGAAGTCTTAAAATCAACAATCGTTCTTCTGCCTTTCCATTTACAATAAAGGTCTATAGTGCCTGCCGCTTTCAATTCTCTGGAGAGAGCACGAAGCTCTACACCATAAACATCGGTAATATTCTCTAGAAGAATTTTCTTCAAAGAATGAAAGTTTTTATGATAGAAACTATTCAAGTCTCTTTCTGGATTATCTTCTCCTAGAATAAATCTTTCTGAAGCTAGATGTACTTCTGTTCCTCGAATAGCACCCTTTCGTGCATATTCTTCAGCAACATCTTTTCCAACTAGCTTCTTCCAGGCTTCTAACCTTTCATTTCGGAGAGAGTTTTTCAGAATTGTAGTAACTGAAAAGAACTTCTCTCCATACTCTTCTACATAATATCTGCCGGTTTCTTCTGTTACTTGTTCTAAAACCGCACCTTCTCTCAACTTTAAGGAGAACATTTTATCTCCACTCACCATTGGGATTGATGATATCTCTATCTTCCAACTGGTTTCTGATCATAATATAATCCTTGACCAGTGATGATCTGCAAATATCAGATGTATCAAATTCAATCATATCAAAAGACTTCATTCTCTTAATGATTTCCATGAAGTCTCTTAAACCTGATTTTTCTCTACCTTTATTAAGGTCTGACTGCCTGATATCACCTGAATAGATCAATCGACAATTCTTGCTTGTTCTGGTGATAATAGAATCAGCTTCATGGAATGTAAGATTTTGTATTTCATCCACTACCACTACACAATTTTCAAAATTGATTCCTCTGACGAATGATGTAGATATGAATTTCACAATGTCTTTGGATTTTAAAACTTCATAGGCATCTCCACGTCCGAATAGTTCTGTGCAGATTGCATAATATGGAGCTTCATAAACTTTCATTTTCTCTTGTTGATTTCCTGGCAAGAAACCCATATCTCTTGTCGGAACAACTGATCGAACTATGAGAAGACGATCATATGCTTTATCTGTCAAGATGGCTTGCAAGCCAAGATAGATAGCAATGTACGTTTTTCCGACACCAGCGCAACCGTGCAACATCATATTCTTTCCAGACCAAAAGGAATCAAAAGCTTTCCTCTGGTTGGAAGTTATCGGTTTCACTGTTCTCATTTCAAGATTAACTTGCTGGTTTCTTTTTTCTTCCCTAGCTCTTTTTCTTTCTTTACGAGAAAGCTTGGTAGTGGATGTATCTAACATTAGAATCTGTTCTTTCCCCAATTTCCTAGAGGGTGTCGTTTCTTCACTTCCTTCAACACATCTCGAAATCCGTTAGATGGTTTAGAAACGCTTGTTCCACCTATTCTCATAGGGTCTGCTAAACCTGGAGCCCCATGAACCAGTTGCTCAATATGTGGATTTTCTTCCAGAAATTTAGTTCTTTCTGAAATACTCATCCATTCAAGCCATGTTTTCTTAGTATTCTTGTCGTGAAATTTATATTGAGGCATTACATATCATTCCAATTTTCATCTTCATGGTATTCCATGTTCTTTTGTTTATTGGCTTTCTTATTCAACTTATTTTCACGTCTTTTGTCTTTACGTGACTTCTCTTCATATACATCTTCATATTCATAATCTTCATCCCAACGTCTCTTAGTCTTACGTGTTCTCGACATTTGTCTTTACTTCTTCCTCCTTCTTCTCTGGTAATAAATCCGGAAATGCTTCCCGGATCACTTTCTCTGAAAGTCCCTTGTAAGGTAACTGTTTCTTACGGACCTTCAGCATCATCTCTGCATCATCTGGATGTATCGCCTCTAAAAACTGAATAAATAATTCTTCTCTTCTTGATTGCTTTAAATTAGGATTTCCACCTTCAATGAATAGATATATTTTCCTTGTCTCTGAATATAGCTTCTCATATCCAATCGAATCTGGAGAGGATTTATATTTTGGATCATCTTCTGGCAACAAGAATTTAATATTTGGATTATAGGCACATTGTAAAATAGCACGAAGAACCATATGATCATTTTCTCTGAGGAATTTGATCTTTTCTTTTGGTGACTTCTCTGAAGCTTCTTTTAATATATGTGAAATAGGCTTTTTCATTAAAAATCTCCTAATGAATAAATCATCTGATTAAGACCATGATTAGAAAAATATCGACGCATAGTCATTCGATCTTTCTTCTCTGCCATGGCACCATCAATTCTCTGTTCAATCATTTCCTTCATATCAGTAGGTATCATAGACAAATCTATCATTCTTACATTCCGAACTTCTTTTAGATTGGCAATGTCTTTGCCTGAAATGATATCATGATATTTTTGGATAGCTTCCTTTTTTCTTCCTTCTGTCATGATCACTTGTCTTTTGCTATTGGCAAAGCAGTCATCATCTGAAAGAATATTTGGAATACCGTCAACTCTGTCACCAATTACAATATGCTCTACCAAGAAATCCTTTGGGCTTTCATGACTCAGCCATCGTTCTCGAATTGGATCAAAAATCTTGATCCAATCCTTGACCTGTAATTGAATGAAATCTTTATCTGAAGATATGATCAAGAATGGCTTGATGTTTCTTGTTGAAAGAACATAGATAACATCATCAGCTTCAGCATGTTGAACTTCAATGAAAGGATATGGAAGATTTTCCTTTAATTCATGCTTGAATTGAGAAACAATCTGATGCAGTTGCTCCCAATTGGCTCCTTGCCTATCTTTCTTTCTATTTGCTTTGTAATAGGGAAATTCTGTCTTTCTCCAGGATGGTCCAAGACCATCAGCAGCAATCACCAGTTCACCATACTCTCTTCTGAATTTTGAATTCCATTTCCTAAGAGAATTAAGCATTATATGTCTAACAAGATCAATACTGGTATCCTGTCCATTTCTCTGTGCTGCTAGGACAGTAGAATAAATGATATGATTAAGATCAAGAACTTGAATTTTCTTTCTCCACTAAATTGAAATCAGCCGACTTAAAAAAGGCAGTGTTTTCTTTTACATCAAACATCTTTTCTGAAAAATCATGGAATGGATGTTCCACACCATACTTCTTGGCAATCAAAGATCGAATTGCTTCCATCATGAAACAGGATTCTTTTATTAGCTTTGGATCACTTATAGGATTGAAATCCAAATGCTCAAGAATCATAATAATTTCTTGTGTTATTACTTCAGCAACTTCAAAATGAAGTTCTTTTCTATATTCCTTAATTCCTTCCTGTATTTTTTCAAGAGAAGGGGCATCAGCATTCTCAGAGGATTTAGCAGGAAACTTTAAGACTACTGGTTTATTTGTATCGGTCACTGTATTTTCCTTTCTAGATTGTATTTATTTTTCACGATCCCCATACAAACCTATCTTCAGGCACATCCAGTGGTTTACCAGCATTATCAATGATGAGATTTTCCAGCATGTCTTTCCATTGCATCTTTCTCAAATCCCAAGAATAGAAAAGGTCCATATAACTCTTCTGAGAATTAATTTCTGATACAGGAAAACCATTATTGATGATGTTGATTGAATGCTCCATCATTCCATAAAACTTATTGGCATGACGGTTCATATCTTCATCAAAATCATACATCATAGTCCAGTTTGAAGCTGTTTCCGGGAGAGCCCCAAGTGACGAATGAACAGCAATACAACCGGAAGACATAGCTTCCATAAGGCAAAGAGAACTTGTCTCCTTCCAGATAGAAGGATATGCAAAGATATGTTTTGTTTTTAGACTTTCTCTGACTTCATCATTTGAAACCGATCCATAGTAAGTCATATTCGGATCGTTTTTTATTTCCTCAAACAATTCCTTGAATGGCTCATCTCTTTGATGCCAGCCATAGACACCAAAGGAAGAGTAAACGTGAAGGTGTATGTTTTTATATGTTTCTGCCAGCTTCTTAAAGACAGGAACCAGGATAACCAGTCCTCTATGTGGAGTTGTATGATATACGACTTCAATTCTTTCCTTGGCTGTTTCTGCTTTGGCACTAACATCAGCTTCGATAGGAACTATCGAATTATGTAGAACAGTCGTATGAGAATGAGGAATTCCATATCTAAGAAGATAATCTTCTCTTTGGGTATGAGAAACAAAAACTAACTTATGAAATTTTCTCCATCCTTCATTGGCTAAATGTTGATTCATCGGGTCTTCACCGAGATCATGTAGCCAAAGAATTCTAATTTTGGTCGGGTCTAATTCCTGAACCCGTGAAGGAATGATCTGGAATTTATCCAGATCACCCCCGAATTCAGCGACCAAACGATCCATCAAAATTTCTGTGCCACCATTGGCATTTTTATTGATCTCTGATCGCCATTCTTTCATGACAAACTCCTATTAACGAACATTCTCAAGAACACGAACATTCGTAACCGAAGGAACCAGGAAAGAACGAAACTCGTCAATTTCCACATCATAACAGACAACAAGATCATCTGCTTCAGGACGGGCACGACCCTTCGGCTTGTTCGTAATCAGCCGCTCAACCAGCGTGCCAACCAGAACACGTTGGGTGCCGTCCTTCTTCTTGAAGGTGACTTCAACAATACCATTCTGCATCTTCTCAACGATTTCATTTTTTGTCGTCATTTTCAAAATCTCCTAATGCTGGATAAAGATAATCTAGAAGGTTGGCATAAGTGCCAATTACTTCTTCATTCACTACCACTATCGGTAGAACTTTTTGATCTGGAAACTTCATTATCACTTCATCTCTTGTTACATCCTTTCCGATTATGATTTCTTTGAAGGTTTTGCCAGTTTCGGCTAGGGATTTCTTGGCTTCGTTGCAGTAGTAGCAGCCTTCACGGGTATACAAAGTTATCATTTCTTCCCCTCCATGTTATCATAATTTGGAGGAAGCGCCGAAGTAGCAAAATCAGGTAGAGTATTAAACATAAGAAATACCAAGAAAATAGAACAAAACATCATTACTGTAAGAACACATGCCATAACAATTCCACTAATGAATTCAAAGGTCTTTAAAATTACGGTATTTGAACGTGGATAAGAGGATGATTCCATGTTCTGTTCTGTTGGCTTTGTCGAGTTCATGTGCATACACCGTAGCATCATTTAGGTTGGAGAAGAAAGGTGCTTTTCGAAAGAAATTCAAAAAGTCCTTCCTTGGCGGATCGGTATAATACTGTTCCACTTCTGATCCCCAAATGATTCGAAAACCATCTGAAGTTTGGAACATATAAACAGCAGTATTATCCGACATGATCTCTGAATTTACAGTCTTTGATATCAAAAATCATTGATATTCTTCCTTGATTTGAAATGCTCTTGGCTTGATGGATTTTTTGTGAATCAAACCAAAACAAATCACCTTCGGTAAACACATCGGTTTCTCCTGCTACGGTATACTGATACATTCCACTGATGACCAGATGGAACCTATCTCTTGCCCTATAATAGTCACCTTCGTCAATGTGAGGGACCACTTCTTTTTCAGGATGTAATTTGACTATGGCTATTCTGCCACACTCCCCTCCGTACTTCTCAATAAAATGATCCATAAATTTCTTAGCTGATGGAAAATGAGGATATAAAATAGTATCAAATGTTTCATGTATATTTCTAAACATTTCACCCATTTTTGCTTTACCATGCCGCAAAGAAATACTTTCAGTATCACGATGTTCATAGAATGCATTTGATCTCGAAGTATCAAAATACCATGCTGCCGGAAATGCTTCTATTTCTCTTTTGAAATCTGTCATATCAAATTTCACGGGAAATCTATAAATGTTCATTATTACTCCTGTAGGAGTTGTTTTGTTGTATCTGGACTTGTTGTTTCAGTTGTTGGCTTGGGGCACTGACACTTAGAAAGGTCCGGAGAATTCACCGAACCGCATCTAGGACATACCCATCCTTCTCTTTTATCTGGCATTCATTTCTCCCAATAATAACCACGTCTTACCCTATATTTATCTTGGAGGAAAGATGCTTTGATATTCAAGTTCGCTCAGAACCTCTTCAATATGCATGGGAGTGTAGTCCTTCAATTTCTCCATACAAATAGAAAGATAAAGGTAAGAATCCGGTCCTTCGATCTTCTTCTCATGGAGATGCCCATGAACATTAAACGTAAAATCTTCCTTTTCTACGTGTGCTCTTTCATTTCCTTTCCTATCCATTCCACGATATATGAATGAATCCGGATGCAAAGGAAAATGAGAAATAACAAAACGTCTCCGAAGATGACCTATGAAACGCCATGCCAGAACCTTTTCAAAGCAGGCTAGGTCTTCCTTATTCAAGAGATCATCATGATTTCCCATGATAAGACGTTTTCTGCCATTCATCCTTCTCAGGAGAGGCGCAGAACGTCTTCCAACATCTCCACCAAAATAAACCTTGTCTCCAGGTTTAACGACGGAATTATGTTTCTCAATAAAGTATTCATTCATGTGATCAATATCTTTGAAACCAGGACGAATAAGTTCTCCCTTTTCATCTAGAAAAGTTAGAACATTCGCATGGTTAAAGTGATGATCACTTGCAAACCAAATATCAGGCATTTTCTGTTCCTATCGAGTATTTTACACCGGTTTCTACTGTTCCATATCTCTCAGTTGGTCTAAGACCATTAAGAGGCGTGACAGCTTGTATGCCTATCGAGGCAGCAAGCTTCGTTTGCTGTTTGGAATCACCGCTTCCCTTCTCAAACATACCGAAAGGGGCAAGCCATGACAATAATTCTGGAGGCTCTTTTGCGACCGCTTTGAGTTCAGCAAGAGAAAGATTTTTCACCATTAGCTTGGTAATAATCTTATTACGCTTACAGAAATTGAATAAGTGATGATAAAATTCAACAAGCTTTTTAGGATCATTTTTCAATGCCGCGTCAATATTGTCAATTTCCGCAGAATAGAACCCACCAGTATTGTAAATGACAAACCACTCTTCGCATTTGTGTACCCATCCGGTTGAGTACCATTCTCTTTCCCAATTCGGATCGTCAGTATCGATCCCGATGGATCGAGCGTTCCGACGTATTTCCTCGGCTTCTTTACGGGACCATTCCTTCATTCCTGGACCGACTAGATAGACATGCCTTTTACATCCAAGCCTTGCAGCGGCAAGCATGGTGTTATCGAAGTCATCATGCCCTGGATCACCACCTATAAGAATATTCTTTCCATGCTTATTAACAAATTCTTTAATCTGCACTGATGTATATTGGTTTTCTGATTCGTGAAAAAATCTAGTTGGTATCATTTTCCTCTCCCTTTGTTAGCCATCCATTTCCTTGAACATTTGCATTAATCCAATTGCTAAAATTATCAATACTGTATAAAAAAGCCAAGAAGTTGGCGTCATATGTTCTGTAAAAAGAACTGTTATTATTCCAGCTAGAGTTACCCAACCGAAAACACGTATCATTTCCAGCCCTCATGACTAATTAGGCAGGGTTGCCCACTCCCCTGCCTTTCTCCTTTTTCAGTCAGTCTTTATGTCCGAAAGTGACCTTTGGCGTCATCTAAACTTTTAAAAGTGTTATCCTTGTCTTTCCTCGGAACAGCTTCCGATCTGGAAGGAAAGTTCTGTTCCACTATCCGATCATACATAGCTTTGAAGAACATGATCAGTTTATCAACAACATCTCTGATGAATTCACCGAGAAAATAATTGAGGAAAGAAAATGGCCAATAGATGACCCATGTAAAAATTGCCATCTTGAAATTAGAAAACACTGGTCTGTAATGATCGTAATTTTCTTCTCTAGAACCAAGTTCTTTCCATATTTCAGCTTGTTTAATGACCAGTTTTTTCCACTTGAAGGAAGACCAGCCGATGCCAATCATAATCCATAGGGCAAAAGCCGCTAGGATCAGCGGCAGATTGACGATCATCGCATTGATTGTTGCGAAGAACCCATTCATGTAGGAATAGTAGAGAAAAGTACCGATTAGAATGGTTGTTAGCCATCCGATACTTTCATTGAAGGTGAGGTATAGGCACAATACCAAAATAGCGGCAGCGCCTAGTAAATAAAAAATCACTTCCATCGGTTAGTTCTCCATCACAAAGAGTGCTTTAATTCCAGATGGCGGACGATTTCGTGCGAATACTACCCAAACGTCATCATTCCGCTGCCTAAACCTACCAATACTCGTTCCGGATGTAAACACGTCATCCACCAGGAGCCGAGTAGCCACACCTGGAGAGGCATACTTGCGAAGGCAATCCGCTAGTTTGTTGCCACCTGTTGGCACACCGAAAACCGAACCAAATGCATTGGCTCTCTGTGATATGAGGTATGCCAACGTCTCCCATGACTCATCTGTCAGAGCTTCGCATTCAATCTTCCAGTCGGATGATTTTCCGCTCGCGAGTATAAAGGTTCCCCGTTGAAAAAGGTCTTTCATTGCTGTTCTCCACACACGATATCATTGGTTCTTGCACAGTCCCCCCCGAATGGGCAAGTGGCGTGACTCCCGGATGGCAGCTTGCAATAGATACAGTCAAGGTCACTACTAGCAACAATATACCGAAGTCTTGTATTTTCATCCTTGACCCTCTTCATTTCATGAGCGAATTTTTCATCGCTGCCTAATCTTCTATTCCAAAGATCAATGAGTTGCACCAGAACATCATTGTTCAGTGAAAACTCAAGTTCTTTGGTTCTAAGACCACATCCCAAACATTCAATGTGGCTGGTTGTTGGTTTATTTTCTGTCTTGTTGTAATCACAGTCTATTGTTGTTTTTTCTTCGGCAGGTGAACCACAACATGGACATGGTTTTATTTCAGGAGCTTGTTCCATCTCTTTACCTTTCCGCCCTTTTCGAAGCGAGCTATTCTGACTTCTTTTCCAGGGATGATACGGAAAGCATAGACATAGAAATTACTGAACCTAACTATTCCTTCAAGTTCGGAATAGTAGATATAATCAGTAATAGAAGTTTTTTGTTTTATTTGAACTGTTAGACGTGGAATATTGGATTTCTCAATCTTATCTCTTCGAAGTTTTAGATATCGTTCCCATTGTCTTGTTAAATCATCAAGTCTAGCATGTGCAAGATGTTGCCTCTCTCCATCTTGCATTTGGACAGTAGCTACTTCTACAAGTATTTCCATCAATATTTCTTCAAGATCGGACTGCGAACTTTTAAGAGGCGGCTTTGCGATAGCCGCCCCTGCCATGGCAATGAATGCCATGAGTATAAAGAAAACAGTAGGGTATCTTGGCATCGTCCTGTTTTCCCTCAGTTATTTCGGTCTTTTACCCTCCTGTTTAATTACGACTTTTTTGTGTAGCCATGCGATTGGCATGAGGATGCAGATTGCCGCATAGAATACGGCAACCTCCATGAACCTAGAAACGCGGGAGGTAAATTTCATCTATCCTCTTCGGTTTCTTTGGTTGACCATTATAATGATCGAAGCAATATGAAAAAAATGCATAACTCATTACATGATGATCAAAGTCATCGAATTTTACTCTTATAGAATTTAAATGTTCAAGTCCTGTCACTGTTCCTATATTTCCAACTTTTTTTACTTTTTCCCAATCAATTTCGGAATAGATAGATTCCGAAATTCTTGCATTTGTGATGACACGATCACCAACTTTGAAGGTCATTTCTTTTCTCCTTTCACTTCTTGATGATGATTCTTTCTCTTACCGTCATAGTTCTTTCTTGTAATTTTATTCCATATTCTACTGTACCATCATATGGAATTGTTATTGAAAGAGAAATAGATTTAACTTTATTATTTCTGTTTACACATCTCCAGTAATATGAAAAATAAAACAATTCACTACCAACAGGATCATTGAAAGAAGGAGGGGAATTTTCTCTTAATTTCATCTTTGCTAATTTTTCAGTTATTTCATTAACAATATTATTAAATTTGAATAATCTATCTGAAGATAACATGTCTATACGAATAACAACACATGTATCATAAACCTGGATTGCATGTTTATTATCAATCTTAGATTCATTCATTACTTCTCTAACAATAATATAGTAAGGCTCCATTTCACGGATTGCATTAATTTTTTCTTGTTGCTCAGTAACCAAGTTTTCAAAGACAGAAATCCACTGTGGATGAATTTTAGCAGGGAGGTTCTTAGATGTGTTCATTGGTCAACTCCAAAACGAGACGGCAGAACACTATCAGAAGAGCCCCAAACGCAAAACAACCCCCCATGCGATTGCATAGGAGGCTGTATCAATCCAGCAACATTTGACGTTTCTTCAGCAGTGAGGACCATAGGTACACTGGCTGATGATATGTGTGATCACGATGCCGAGAAAGACGATGGAAATGATTCCATAGGGCACCCATAGAACGGCAGTGACACGCCACCATGACCAGCGAGCCGGGGCACCAACTTCTGCCCACTTCATGCTTGCAAGAATCAAACAAATAAGTTCCAACATATCCCTAATCCTTTTCTTATTGTTGAGTTGACAGGAGCCGGAATATGCTGAACCCGAAATCCGGCTCCTGCCTTAACCGCGCTGGAAACAGTTCACTTGGCGGATCATATGTTTGCCATGCGGCACTATCCGTGATCCATGCACCCTAGCTAGATGACAGATCACGAATTAGGTCCGGTAGGGGAATTCTTAGATGGAACCCCCCTACCGGGGACATTGACGGTTTACGCGCAAACGCGGGGAGGGGGCACGAGCCAACCGTCAACGTCTGACTGAAGCCGGTTCATTTAGAGTTGAAAGAACCGGTTGAATCTTTTTATCCCCCGTGGTTTCGAGCTTCACTTTGCTCATTGACCAGTGTATGGCGACGATATACGGGATCAAGAGCCATCCTGTCAAGAGGGAAAGAAACATGATGAGATATCGGTGAGGGTGCTTCCGTGTGAAAGCGATGGTTGATGGTGTACTGTATATCCAGATCGCACATAGGGCGATCAAGGATGTTTTCACGAATTCCTTCATCTCCTGCACATTGAAGCTGAAGTATTCCATCATGTAGAGCATCCATCCCATGGTGAGGATGAGAACACCAGGAATGAGGATCATGGATGCGAAGATAGACACCCCCAAAGGAATCGGCATGTTCTTGTCTCCCGTTGATTCGAAAGACTGTATACATGAAGAATTCGTAAGATGCAAGTTAAAAATGAAGAAGCCGCTCGAAAGCGGCTTCCGTGTACTTCTCAAATTCTGATGACTTCTCTCATGTCATTCCTCACTTTCTCTATCGCGGACGAAGACCTTCTTCTCCGCTGGTTCTTCAACCTTATCATCAAGGTTGAAAGCTTCTGCTATCGCATTTTCATTGACAGGAACAACAGTCACAACACCTGTGTCTGAATCCTTCAAGAACTTCGATAGCTCTTCTTGTGGATCAAGCCCCTTGGCTTCAAATTCTGCCACGGTAGCCGGATCAATAGCAGCCACGATATTTGGCATCATATCTGGTGTTTGCACGGGGATCAAGGTTGCATCCGCTGGAATATTACCTGAAACATCTGTCAGATGAACGGTATCACCATCCACCTTCATTCCAACAACTTGAGGAATAACATCCTGCTTTACATCAACATTCAAGTCTGGAAGTTCAGGATGATTTTCAACCTCATTAAGAGCGGCAGCAATTGTTTCTTTCACATTTATATTATGAGCTTCCGCTTCAAGGGAAGTTATTGGGTCTATAGCTATAACCACATCCGAAGAACCATTTGGTGTTTTGACAACATCAAGAACAACATCTTCCGGAATTTTTACTGAAGCATCTTCAACCTTCAATAGAATTTGAGGGTCTGGATTTATTGTATCAACCACCGCATTTGCCACCATTTCAGAAGTTACATAAGCAATCTGTGGCATGATTGCTGGAACTTGAACCTGAACTGTTGGAATATCTAAATTATCAGCATTCAAGATAACATCATGAACTACCGGCTCTTCCACTTTCTCTTCAACCACCGGAGCCAACGGAAAGTTGGTAAGAACTAATGGTTCTTCCTCCTTTTTCGGCTCTTCCATATCCTTATGAATATTCGCAACCAATTTTTCAAGTTCGTTTACAGGTTCTTCAACCTTGATTTCTTCTTTCTTTTCTTCAACCTTTATTGGTTCTTCTTTAACAGTTTCAGTTGGATTAACCAAAGGAACTGCCGCAGTAGGAACATTAACCCAAGGTGCTATAACATCTGTTGGAATTCCTGGATTAGCTGCTACAATAGAATTCCAGCTATTACCTAAAGAATTAGGGACAGTATTAACTGTTGGTCCTTCGATGTAATGAATATTATCTTCAGGAACTTGCATCTGAACGTCAGCGTCTTCGTCCATCACAAAATGGTTCTCTAATTTCTTGGAACCTTCTTCCTCGTATGTAAAGTCTAATACTCCATCTTTCCAATGGAATACAAATTTCTTTTCCTTCATGCAATCCTCCTAGCCGATATGAAAAAACCCATCGTATGTACCTGGAATGAATAAAATGTCTTGCATCAAGGCGAAACGTTCATAATCTGATGTATAATCTCTGATTAGCTTATCAACTGTATCTTGTGTTGGCATTTTGGTCCAGGAAGCTAACACGGTTACATCAGTCTGATTTCTCTCCCCTATGAGTATAAACAATTTATCCATCCAATCTTCTCTCCTTTTACTACTTAGCCCTTTCTTCTATTTGAAGAATTTGTGTCAAATTGGCTGGAGAGTATCTATTCGATTTGATAACTTTACCATCCTCTCTGTAGATTGGGTTGCCATTTTCATCCAGCTTGGACATATTAGAACGATGAACTTCCTTAAAGCATTTATCAAAAGGTATACCTAGAGTATCGGCTAATCCAAGAAGAACATAAACGAGATCACAAAGCTCTTTTGCAATGGCATAGGGATCGTAATTTTCTCCCTTTTCAAGTTTTGCCATCTCGACAGATAATTCTTCCAGTTCTTCACCAATCAAGTCGCCTCTAAGTCTTAAAAGTTCAGGAGATGGTTCTGTGAATTTCGTTTTACCTTCTACCTTAAAAGCTCTATGAAATTCTTGTACCATCTCAAAGGGGGTTTTCTTCTTTCCCATTTTCACTCCTTCTCTTTATCTCTTTAAATATTTCATCAACAAGCTCTGATATTGGAATATCAACATTTGTTAAGTAACCTCTCCAACCAGTATCATAAGTCTCAGTTAATTCTAAATGTAAAAACGATTCCTTATCATTACTCCAAAATGAATAGTCTATGTTTATATTCATCAATCACATTTCCCTGTTTTTATATGTTTATAAATCTCACTTTTAGATGATATTATTTCCTTGAATGAAAGGGGCCAATAAACAGGTCGCTTTGATCCATCGTTCTCATAATAAAAGAATTCTTCACATGTCCGCATCTTTCTTTTAATCATAATCTTAACTAATTTTCTACATCGACATTCAAGAATGACTTTCATTTAACCCCATCCTTGACATATTCCAGATTTTCTATGATTTGATATCAATCTTTTTACGTTTAATAATTTTCTCCCAAAAATTTTTCCATAATCTGACCAATAATATTCTTTTTTATTTTCATCAAGCCAACATGATTGCCGTTTAATTTTATTACCTTCTCTAATTATTCTGCAACAATTACAACTGTAAAGAACTTGCATCAATATAATTCCGGATAATATACACAGAGAATTGATGCTGAATATGGATCATTCTTGTCATATATAGTAAAACGTCTCTGACAGACATGAAAACGTCCATCGGTAGATTTCTTTATTTTGAACTTTGGTAGATCATTAGGAACATATACTTTTCCGTGTTTTGTCTCCATGATTAATCCACCATGAGCGGGTGTTTGTTGAAGGACTGGAGCACAATCTTCATTATGACAGCATTCATTATCATAATGCATATCACCTTCAGAATGGGCATGTGCTTTGGAAGGTAGCAACGTTGCTACAATTATCAGACCTATGAACATTGCTACCCATAAGATCACCAATAAAATAACTCTTTGTAATTCAGTCATTGATTTCTCTACCACAATTAGGATTTTCATCGGGACATGACCTTTTTGGTTTGGACAAAGGAACTGCCGGTATCGATGGAATAGGCAGGGGATGTGGTTTCACATTCGGTGCCGATTGTCTAGGGGTAGGTGGAGTTATGCGGGGAGTAACGGTTGCTCTTGGCGTAACCACCGTTGCCGCTAAGATCATGGCAAATATCATGTTTTTCCTTTCCTACGGAAATGAGCCTTGCGCAGTCTAACAGAAATCCAATCGTTGTAATAGTCGTCTCTGAGCAACACGTCACGCATTAGTTGCTCCTTGGTTTCATGATAGCTCATCTCAGATTTCGTTTTACAAATCTTGAGTATAGTTCTCTTGAAATTCTCTGAACCATACTTCTCTACTTCTGCTTTTACAATATCAGAAGAACCAAAGTAAGATCGCCAATTAGATTCAACTCTCTTGCGCTTCTTCTTCTTGTTCTTCTGATATGTTTTGGATTTACTGAAAAGTTTCTTGCCAATATATTTCTTTTGATTGACAAGATTTTCAATAAGATAAACGAAGCCAACGGCTCCTTCTACCATCTCATCTGTTACTGGTTTTCCTTCATAAGTCCATTCTTGCATCCATTATTTAGGATGCTTTTAGAACCCGAACTTACCAGTGAAAACTACATCATTCTTATCATTAAAAATTTCAGCAATAGAATAATAGCTTTCTTTGGTGTATGGTTTCATTCCATGATTCTTGCGGATAACATTGGCTTCATCCATCGTGAGTTTTCTAAACTCAGTGTATTCATAGCAACGTCCAGGACGAAGAATAGCCTGATCAATCTTGGAAGCATTATCCAAGTTGGTAGAGAAGATGATCTTCTTATTCTTAACCTGTGCAACACCATCAGCAAAATTCAAAATCTTAGAAACAACCTTGTTGGCAAAGCTTTCTCTGGAAAGAATGATTTCATCCGCATCTTCAATGACCAGAACATCCTCATCATCATCCGTAATGAAATCCAGGAAAAACTTATCCGATTTCATTACCTGTTCATCAAAAGTAACCTTGGCTTTCAGGTTATTCTTTGTGATGAAATGACGGATCAAGGAAGTTTTGCCAGTTCCAGGCGGACCTTGCAGCATGAGGATCATAGAACGATCCTTAATAAAACCATCCAAATAGGCTGCAACACCCTTCTTCAAATAAGGATAATGCTCATCAGGAGCCGGTTGCTTATCTGCCAGATATACCAGCTTTGTTTCAATTCTTCCATTATTCATATAATGATATGAAACGGAAGGCAACTTCCCAAAACGATTGAAAAATTTCGAGAAATCTTCAATAAATTCTTTGGTCCCTTGTGCAGAGACATTATAATTCTCACCATGCTTATAAATGGAAACAAAGAAGTCATCCGAGAAAATCTGTGAAGACTTGGAAGAGTCTCCTGAACAAAGACCCTTGTATTTCCCGGAATATTTCTTCTCAATATAAGAATATATATCCTCGATAATATTCGAGGTAATCGTTTCCTTCTTCACATTGAAATGAGTACCATGAAGACGTGTATTATTACGAAGATACACTTCCACAAATCTTTCAGAAAGGAAAGTACCAACATTAGTCTCTCCAAAAAGAGACCAGTTGGTTCCATCCATCAACTTATCAAAGATATTCATAATGTACTTAACTCCTTACAATGTGCCTTACAATGTACAGGCAGACTCACCAAATTGATTAACACCGGCACAAGCAGCAGCACCTAATGTATCAACATCCACATACTTCTTCTCTTCAAGTTCAGACACAAAGTCAATGCTCCGGAGCGATTGCTGTATCTTTTCCCAACGGTGTAGCAAATATACATCCTTTAGGCAGTGCTCAGTCTTTTCCAGATCAGAGTTGAAGTAATTGAAAGCAAACTTATGGAAACGTCTTCCCCAATCTGCCTTCAAAGCTCCTTCTGTATCTAAACCAGCACCAAAGATGCTTGTTGATGTCGAGTAAGAACAAGCATCCCATAGAGTATTGAATGCTTTTAATCCATCGACAATCAAACCAGAAGCAAACAAAGCTCCTTTACCATACTTCTCAATTATTTCATCTAATTTCAATACAGCGGTGAAAGGTGCTTGGTTGTATATTTTATCTCCTGTCTCAGAGATAAGAGACACACCAGCAAAAAACTCACGATTGCTGTAAAGATAATCTGTAACTGCATCCCAATCATCAACCACGATTGTATTTGATACATTGTGACGTACAGTCTTATCAACACATAATCCAATATCTGTTCCGAACTCCACCCAATTCTGTTGGGCAATCTTGACATACTCAAGATGTTTTACTCCTTTCACATCATTTTTATACAGTGATCCTTCCTTGGCGATGCACGGAAAGGAAACCACATAATCAGTCTTGGAAGATGACCAGATTGATTCCTCTACCATATTTGGATTGGATCGAGCAAGCAACTGTGCAACTTCACCTTCCTTATTCATCTGGACATTACGGAAATATCTTGGTGAATGATCCGGATGGATTCCAGAAGGAGTTTTCAAAATCACTGAAGCATTACCGGATGGCTTAACGCATGTTGCTCTAGCTGCCGGATTGATACCAATGATCTTGGCAATCTTCTTGTTAGTTTCTAGAACTAGCTTGGCTCCTTTCTTTAATATCTTAGGATCAAAAAGAATGGATGGGTTTGCCATCCATCCAGTAATTGAAACACCTAGCAAGGCTTCTCTATCGAAAATTCTCTTGGATACTTCATCAAGAAATTTAAAATTTGTATATCCTGCTTGTAGTGTTCCTAGAATTGAAGCAGCTACACAAGCCTCTAGGAACTTCTCTTCTGTTTCACAATAGCTTCCATTTATTTCTGTCAAATTACAACCTTGCCATCCTGATTTACCTGTTTCTTCATCAACTGGATACATCCCGACTTCCACACATGGATTAAAGCAATGTTCGGTAGATTCAACAAAGACAAATCCAGGTTCACCAAATTGCTTTACCTTCTCCATAATTGCCTTGAATTCTTCAGCCTTGATCTTGTCTCTGACAATGACTGCCGAATTATTTGATCTCGCTCTCTGTGGATTAGTATAGAACCAGTTGCCGGTCTTGGCATTCAACATCTCTTCATCATCTGGCGAGAAGAGACAGATTGTCGCGGACCTTCTGACGCCACCAGCAAGAACAGCATCCGAAATATGCATGACAATATCATAGACCTGGATAGGCTCAAGACGACCTGTTTTCTTGATGAGAACCACACCCTGAAGAAGATGCTCAACACGATCCAAAGCTAGTCTTAAAGCTTCTGGACCTGGAGCTTTAAAACCACCTGAAATTCTTGCTCCTTTAGGTCTAATCTTAGAAAGATCGAAATAAACTCTATGTCCTTTATACTCAGGATACTTGCCACCATCCGCAAAGAATGATGACATGAGAACATCTATAGCCGTAGACCATCCTTCAATAGAATCCTCAACAACATGAACTTTAGGTGCCTTGGTTCTGGCAATGATACCAGGAAGCTTTGCAACATGATGTTTCTGGACTGAAAAACCTACACCGGCTCCACATAGAAGGATATAGAAGCATTCTCCAAAGAAAGCGGCTCTATCAGCATATGAAGATGTGCAGTTGTATTGCTTCATCTGGTGTTTAATTAATTGATCTCCACCAAATTGAAGTGCTCTCTGTGCTCCTAGAACTTTTTGTTGCTTATAAGCATCAGAAGCGAGAGTTATGTAGCTTTGAAGCTCTTCTGTCATCTTCTCTGCATAGAAACCTCTATGCATTTCCATGACCCTATCGATAGCTTCTTCCCATGTTTCATATCGTCCTTTTGTTTCATCATATCTGGAGTAGGATTCAAAAAACTTGGCTTGGGAAAGCATATCTTTGGTATCAATGGACATAAAAAGACCTCCTAAGAAATAGGATTGAAGGAAAGGACGAATGAAATGAAGAAACCCAAGCTAAATCGCTTGGGCTTGGAAGTATTTAGTGAAGTTCAAATTTCAAGAATTTTCGTATTCAATATCCCACATTACAATAATTTCATTATTCCTATTAGGATTCATACCTAGATCAGCATAAGTAACATAATATCCTAATTTTCTAAAATGATCTGCGATATGCTTGAAAAATGATGAATTATTGAGTAATCCTGGATCAACATGATAACTAATAAACACATGTCCTAATCCTGCCGCTTCCTGTATTTCTAATTCTATTCGTGGAATAATATAATCTGCTTGCGCCTTGCAATTTTCTTCTGCGATAGCTCTTGCTTCAGATGCCTTCATCTTCCAATTTCTCCTTAAATCTCAATTCCTGTACAGTCAATCTCGATTTACCTTTAGCCCAACGTCTCGGATTGCCATAGACACCGGACTTGAATTGCATGTTATCTGTTACCTTGGCAAGTGTGTCATATTTCTGATCCGGGAAGAGCTTTTGAATTTTCTTCAGCTTTTTCTTCTTGTAATAGCGTCTTTCCGCTCTGGTCCTTTCTTTCATCTTTCCAATACTCCGATAGAAATGGAAATTGATCTATCAAAATTGATTTAATTTCCTCTGCTATTAATCGATGTTCTTTTTGTGTTTCCCAACTTGCACGAGTATCAATAAAATGAACCCATGATCTGAGAAGACCACCCATATACATAGTTGAAGGTGTCATTCCTTCAGGTAATACGACTCTAGCTTGCTCTTTGGCAATCTTGTGTTCCAATGCCCATTTATAAGCTCTGGCAGCTACACTAGAAACCTTAGTCTGCCAAATATCCCATTCTTCTTGAAGTTCATGGTTATCATTTTCAATGGAAGCTTGTCTATTTTTTTCATCTTGAAGTCTAGATTCTCTCAAAACAAAATCTTCTTTGACTTCAGCATATCTCTGTGAGAATTCTTGAAAACTAAAACTTCGGTGTCTAAGAATTTGTCTACCGATATCCCTGGTTGTTTTAATTTCAACAACCATATGTGCCATCTCAAATACAGACCAATGTTTCTTCCTGATGCAATATTTCAGAAGCTTTGGTGCTGTATCAAGATTTAGTTGATTAGCTGGATTTGAAACTCTAGCACAATATGAAATCATTTCTTGTGCTGTACCAAATTCCTCTACAACTGGTTGACTAACCGCAATCAAACGTACTGACATAATTCTCCTTTTACCAATTTTAAAAATCTTGAAATTTTTTCATTTTACCGCATTTTTCACATTGCTGTATATATTTTCTTCCCATTTGGTATTCGGCTCCTGAAGCATCAAAATCACATACCTTAACAATTTTAATAATTTTCCATTGATGTTCATGCCATGATCCAGTGAAAAGAAACTTTAATAATCGAAACATTCTAGTATGCCTTTATTATGACATTTGAATGAGTTTCAATTATTATTTCACCATCTTTATCATATTTTGTGGATAATTCTGTTCTAATATTAATTTTATCTGCCGAATATTGAACTTCATCTGCCAAACAAACAAGTACATTATCTTTCAGATCACATTCTTCCAACAAAGCTATCAATTCAGCCACCGTCATGAACTTTACTCCATTCTGCAAGTTTCAACATTGCTTTCAAACCATGATATGTATTTTCTTCAATGGTAATTCTAACAGACCATCCAGCTTGTCTTACCTTCTCAGTTTGAACGAAATCAGAAGGCTTTACCAGGGAGAGAATCATATCATTGACGTCTTTCTCCTTGACTGTTGCGGGCCAAACACACACATGATATCCAGCATCAATTGATCTTCTCATTTGTGTAACAATATCTTTGTTTCTAGGTTGATTGTCAAAAACAAGAACAGTGTTATTCTTAGGTCTATTAAGAGTTTTCACTGTCTTTAATAACGAAGAACCTAAGACTGAGATAGAATTATGAATGAACATGGAATCAAATGGACCTTCAAGAACAAAGTGTTTACAATTCCAATCAACTGTATTCCATCCATAAATCAATGGAGACTTACTTTCATCTAGAACAATAGTAATATACTTTACATCAGATGGACCAACAGCTCTTCCTTGATATCCAACTAAGTTGTCATCATAATAAATAGGTATTATGATCCTAGTCTCGTCGTATTCCAGATCATCCTTGAATTTTTCTGGAAGAAGAGAATTAGTAAATTTCTTGAATTTAGAACATAGAAAAAGCTTATGATGAAAATCAGTTGGGATTTGCCTTGATACTATGTATTTCTTGACTGGATGATCCGGTTGTAAACTTGATATTTTTGGAAGTCTCTTTGTTATTGGATCAAAATTTGACCTCACAGGAGGTTTTTTATGATCAGATTTGGAAGTATAAGTTTTCGAACTATCCAGAATAGATTCCAAATATTCTTGATACAATGTAGGATTTTGATCTTTCAGAAACCATTTGAATTGTTTAGAGACATGACAGTTGTGACAATAGAAAACAATCCTCTCTTCCTTTTCATAAAGATATCCTCTTTTCTTTCCTTTCTTCCTTTTCGAATCACCACAATACGGGCATCGAAAGTTATATACATTCTTCCCTGTTTGTTTAAATCCATTCAGTTGACTAGACAACATTTGAATGAAGTGATCTTCAGAGTTCATTTTCACCTTAGACCTTAAGAATTACTTCTATTACCTATATTACTCCAGTCTACTATAGTAAACCGTAGTAAACTTAAATTCATGGAGGTACATCCCTGATTATATGGGTACTTTCAGACCTGTAAAGCCAAGAATCCAAGAATTCTGAACACTGTATCTTAAAAACCACATCTAAAAGTTGTAATAATTATCACGAAAACGTGATAAAAAACTTCTTAAATATCTTTAAAAATACTTGAAATTAGTTACGAATCAGTATATATTTCTTTTCAGGTTGATGCAGAGAACTTGAAAGGAGATATATCATGATCGACGCATCTTCTAAGACGGCTCGCAACGTTGCCACTTCCATGGTTATCGTTGCGGCTGCTACGACGATGGTTATGAATGCCAAGTTCGCGTGGACTGCCGGTTCCGATGATATCGAGCGGTATGTTCTCATGGCATTCGGAATCAGCATCGATGTGGTCAAGCTCTTGGGTCTTGCCTTCATCGTCGCTGCTTTCGTGAAGCGGCACTACTTCAAGGCATGTGCTGCTACCGTGGTCTTCGTCGGTGCCATCAGCTACTCTCTGATGGCTGGTATCGGTTTCGCTTCGCATACCCGTACAACTGTGGTTGCGGAACGGAATCATTCCAATACCCAAGTGGAAGTCGCAATGAATTCGTATAAGACTGCTTCTGACGAATTCGCGCGGCTTTCCAAGGAACTGGATACGATGAAGTTGAACAAGCGTTATGTTTCAACTTCGGCTTGTTCTGTTCCCAACAATAAGATGACGGAAGAGAGTCAACTGTTCTGTAATGAGATGACGCAAAAGCTTCTGAAGCATGATGATGCTAAGAAGATGATGCTTCAGGCTCAAGCGGCTCTTCCGAAGCATCATATCCAAGAAGCTGATCCTCAGATGAAGTTCTTTGCGGAACTCTTTGGGGTTAGCCAAAAGAAGATGGTGGAGATGTTTGCTATCTACTTCGCCATCCTGGCAGAGATCGTTTCGTCACTTGGGACGTTCGCTTTCTCTTCCAGCCGTTTGAAGCCTGATGTTCGCAAGGCACGGGCAGAAAACGGTATCACTGTTGACGGTGTTCGTCTGAAAAAGGACGGCTCCCCCGCAAAAAAGCCGGGACGTAAGCCCCGGCTCGCTGCGATCAACGGTGAAGCGGTCTAACTTTCGAGGCTCCTAGGGCAACCTAGGAGCCTTTTTCTTTGTCAGCCGTCTTGATCATCCAATTCTTCATCAAGATCGTCTGATAGTGCATTCAATTTATTCTGTTCTTCTTCTGGCACTTCTTCAAAACATGGACCAGAACAAGCATGAAATTGGCTGTTAATAACCTGTTGAGCACTTTCAGAATTTAATTTAACTTCAATATCTTCCATTCCTTTTCTTTTGATGATGAAGGTAACTGGACCTGCGCTTTCTTTCTTCATGTCTCTTACCTCATCATAAATGTCCATGAACTTCGCATGAATTTCGTCATCAATATATTCTGAATTTATTCCTCCAGTTATATCAGTGAAAGAATCCATGAATTTCTTCATATCTTTCAGAGATTTGAGAGAAAGAGATACAGGAGGATTTCCATTTAAGGAGACTGAGACAGTGAGAGAAGGAGAAACCTCATCATTTCCTTTTTCTTCCACTTTTAAGATACCCCCTTCTTCGATTCTTGGTGTAACGTAGTTGGCAGAAGCATAGATATCCTTCGTCATAGTCTTTCCTTTCGGGTTGACAAAGAAAAAGGGACCAGCCTCTAAAGACTGATCCCCTCGTCATTCACAGTGGTTGTCCACTGGAATTACTTCATCTTCGCCGCAGCGATCTTGGCGTCTTCCCGCATCACGCCAAGAACACGATGGATCGTGTCCGCGTCCGCATCCTTGACATGATTGGCATTCGTCTTCACGACATGCCGAACATGCTCCAGCATATCGGAAGCAGCGCGAACGTCCATGTCGAAGTGAACCGACTCTTTTCCTTCCAGCGTCAAGGAAAGAGTCATCTTCTTGGGGAACGATCCGACCTTCGGAACCTTCTGACCATCCTTCATGGTATAGTCAGAATGGGGCTTGCGATCACGATCATTCGGGTGTCTGAAAGGCATTTTTTACTCCATAGCTATGAGTTGATGTTGTCGTAACGACCATCAACCGTTAGACCGGCTCAAGATAGATTGTCAATGCACAAAACTCGAATGTTGCACAGATGCTACATGCTGCCACAAGATGACGAGAACTAGCTTGTCAAGCAAAAAACGTAGTGTCATCCTGGTTCTTCTCTTGGCAGGAGGAAATGATGGATTGGGATGAATTTGTAAGAAAAGACAATGCAAGACCTATCTACTGGTCTTGGGCAGGTTTTATAGGATTGATGGCTGGAATTATAATAATTTCAGTAATTTTTCTTGTTAATGGTATTAAAATTTAAGAAGGTTCCAAAAGATGAATGTAATGGGCAAACATGTTCTTCTTGATCTAATTGTAAATGATCCTAAAATTCTTGAAACTAATGAAGAAGTAGAAAGAAGAATTCTTCATGTATATGAAAAACATGTAACAATTCTAGGAGTTATGACACATGATTTTGGAGTTGGTTTCGGTGTCTCTGGTGTCATGTTATTAAAAGAATCTCACATTTCCTGGCACAGTTGGCCAGAAAAATCATATATTGCACTGGATATCTTTACATGTGGAAATTTCAATCCTAATGATCATCTTCATGAAATATTAGAAGCTTTTGATGTTAAAAGCTCTTATATAAGACCATATGAAAGAGGTTATTTGTGAACAACAAGACTGACAAGTGCAATCACAACTGCACTCAGCATAAGACCTGCAACCGTATAAACAATACGCTTGATAGGTTCGAATTCTGATTTAGTGATGTAGTCTGTTTTTATAGTATCTCTAATACTTTTCATAGTATCAGTAAGGTTTGAATTTAGAATAGTAACAAGTGTAACCTTCTTTTCAACCTCTAGAATCAATTCTTTCGTTTCATCTATCATCTCTTTTATTGATTCGTTTTCACGAGTAACGGAAGGAACTTGTGTTTCAAGAACAGAAAGTCTTGCAATTAATTCTGTAAGAAGATTTGATACTTTTTCAACAGATGTTGAAAGTTTTTCAACTGATGCTTCAATACGAGTTACATCATTGTTTACTCTCTCTGGCATTATTGTTCCCCTTTCTTATTCTTTGTGCCATCCGTTTAAATAATAAATCTTTCTTCTGTGGCGCTGGATCGTTTTCTGCTCCTGCTATTGCTGGTGTAGTTCCGATACAGTTTGTCATATCTTCCTCAATGCTTCTACAATTCCTTGATCCATTTCTATTATATCAGTATCTAGTATATCAATATCACCAACACGAAATAAACGAGGCGGGAGAACATTCAAAAAAATCAAAAACGGTTTAATGTATTTAGCTTGATCTATGAGTTTAAATAGAAGAATTTTACAACAAATTTCTGGATCATATACATTATTGAGAATAATTATATGATTAAGTATCAAGCGCTCTTTTAAGATATTGGATTGTTGATACCGGGTTATCAACTTTCTGATGTATTTAATTCTGGATATGTCTTCTTCAAATTCTGAAGTAGATGCACAGAGTTTAGCATTATAATGTCGGGCAGCGAATAAAATGAAATTGTTGTCGTTAAGAGGTTCAATATTCACATTAGAAACTGGATAATGCTGTTCTCTTGAGTGTGTTGTTGGCAGTCGCAATATAGAGGTAGTTGTCATCAAAGAATATAGTCCCTTTCTTCACAGTCACAGTTGAATTGGCAGGAGTATTAGCTTGGATGACAACATTTGCTGAAGTATTTCCTAATAATGTTCCAAGTTGAATACTCTTTGTAACTGCATTAGTATTAGCACGAACAGCAACAATGACCAGCACATCATTAGCCTGTGGATCGGTTAATAATGTATACTGGTCTATTGTTTTAGCATTATCTACTGTAGCTGACATTAGGTAAGGGTCTTAACAACAGTAAGAAGTTCAGTCTGCACTCTTCCGGCTCTTCCTCCAGAACCGACAGTACGTTTTACCCAACCTGGACCAGCATAGGAACCACCAGTAGAAATAACAGCAGTACCAGTTGTACCGGAACCACCTGTACCACCGAATGTTGGCGTTGGGGCAGAAGTATAACCAGAACCGGTATTCGACATGACAACTTTATCAACACCAATCGTTAAATCAAGCGTTGCACCAGTACCAGTTGTTGAACCAGTTGTTGAAGCGCCAGCAAGAGTTGGAAGTGCCGAATAAGAACCATTTGAAAGAGCCGCAATCGTTTTGACTCTCATGGTAACAGTGACAGTGCATCCATTCGATGCCGCTGTATTTGCTGATGTTGTAGTACATCCAACAAGTGTTGGATTTGATGTATAAGTTCCTCTACCTGTCAAGGCAAGAGAAGCAACACCTGTATTTGCAGCACCAGTTGTTACAGTAAATGTGGCTGATGTTCCTGATCCTGTATCAAGTGTAATAACATCGTTATTAGCATATCCAGAACCAGCCGCGACAACTGTAACTGTTCTTACTTCGGTTGCGGAAACATTGACAACCGCTGCCGTTCCTGTGCCATCACCAACTGATAAATTTTCACCTGGAACGTAAGAACCACCTGTGCCTGCCGCATTGAGAGTAAATGAATTGACTTTTGCCCAAACATCAGCAGCCGCGCCGGAACCACCACCACCTGAAAATGAAACGTTCGGTTGAGCGGTATATCCATTGCCTGCCGCTGTTACATCTACACCAATAACCACATTTGCAGAAACTTCAGAGGCTTTAACTCCAATCACACCAATAGTTTCCCCGGTATGATAAGCTCCTGATGTGGTGTCCTGATATAATGCATCTCTATTCGCAGTATTTGGCGCTTGATTGAGAAGAGCCGGTCCCCAAATTGGGCTATTGTTAGCTCTTCTGTTTTTACCCCATTGTGCCAATTTCAATTCTCCCTATTTTATTATTCTTCTATTGTTTTACTTATGTAACATTGGCACTTGGTTCAGTAGATTCTACTGGAACATCAAATGAAACAATTACATTTTCAGGGACAGTATTAGCAGGAATTTCATTATTTACAGGTGTTTCAACAGTTGTTGAAATTGCCGGTTCCGGTGAAACTTCTTGAACTGCCACTGTCTCTTGTGCTAAGCTAGTCTCCGCAACAACGGGGGTATCCAATGTCGAAGGTTGACTTGGTTCAACTTGAGGCTCTGACTGAGACGGCACTGAAACTTGCTCAGGAACTATCTCAGGTATCACAGGAATTTCAGGTTGCGAGGGAACCGGAGCAACTACTTCCGCAACTACTGGACTTACAGGTTCGGTTGGGGTTACTGGAGCTTCAGGTTGATGAACTTCTGACAACTCATTCACAACTGGAGCATTGACAGATGAAGATATTGTATCAGAAACAACTTCTGGCGAAGCGGGTACTGGAGCAACTTCAATCTGAGGCTCAACAACTGAAGGTTCAGGGACGGATATGTCTTCTGAAACTTGAGGTTTTGGTTGATCCGGTGGAGAAGCTTCAACAACTTCAGGAGTTGGAATTTGTAATTCTTGAGTTGGAACGACTTCGGCAACTGGTGGAAGAGGTTCAAGTATAGGAGTATCAACCAATGGAACGGCTGGCTCTTCTACAACTGGCTCTAGATTTACGGTCGAAGTCTCAGACTGATTCATTGAAACTTCTGAGACTTCTTCAACAGTCTTGTTCTCCGGAAGAACAGGAGTTTCTGAAGCAAGAATGGTTGATGCTTCAGAAACCTTCGGCTCTTCAACCAAAACTTCAGGAACAATGGTGGCAACTGGCTCTGGAGTTGACGGATTCTCAACTGGAGAAGGTTCGTTCAAAACTTGAGAAGGTTCATTTAATTGAACAGCTTCAAGCGATTGAACTTCTACAGGAAGAATATCCTGTTTTTCTTCAACTTTTGGAACATCAGATTCTATTACTTGATTCACAGGTTCCAAAACTACTTCAACAACGTTCTGAACATTATTGGGAGATGGTTCGATCTGAGAAACATCTGGTTGAGGAACTGAATTCACTTCTTCAGGAAGTGGGGCTGAATTATCAACTAACGGAACTGTAGGCTCTGGCGATGAAACGACAGGAACGTCTACAACTGGCTCTGAAGCTTCTGAAACGACGGGTTGAGGCTCGACGGGAGCGGCTTCAACTGGAACAACTGGAATTTCAGGAACGACAACCGCTACAGGTTCCTCGATTGGAACCATTACAAGTTCCTGAACGGGAACTTCAGGGGATAAAACCACTGGTTCAGGGGTAGATTGTTCCTGAACGGGAACTTCACTAGGAGCTTCAACAGGTGTCGATTTGACAGAAGAAAGAACTGTTTCTGTTGGAACAACATTTACAGATGCTTCTACTGCAACGGGAACATCTACGGGAACTTCAGGGGTTGATGGCTGAACCATATTTTCAACAACTTGAGGTAAATCTTTTTCGCTATCAACGGATACTGGATTATCTGATAGAGTCGAAACAGGCTGCTCTATCGAAGAAGAAACAGTAGGAACCTCTATTTTAGTTTCAGGCAAAGTCATTTCTGAAACAGTCACTTCCGATTTCACAACAGCTTCTTCAACTTTAGGAAGCTCTGGTGCGGCAGCTTCAACAGCAGCCGTTACAGCTTCTTTTACATCAATTCCAAGATCATTCAAAGCTTCTACTGCTTTCGGCTCAACAGCCACGGCAATATCTGCTTTTTCTGGATCACTTGTTGGAACAACAATAACATCGGCTGTCTGTGAAACCACTTCTGCCGGATGAAGATCAATTGTAACTTGTGGTTCTGTAGAAACAGTATTGACTAAATCAGGTATAGTAACAACTGCATCAACAACAGGCGTCATGACTGGTGGAACAGTAACTTCAGTTGTTGGAACTGCAATGTTTTCAGCATTGACAATTACTGGAGTTGCATCTTCAGCAGGAGGAACAGGAACAATATCATAAACATTTGTTGTTGTTTTTGGAAGTTCTTCCTCAACAAAAGAGACAGGTGGAGAAACAGGTGTAATAACTGGTTCAGGGTCTTTATAAACGTTTGTAGATGTTACTGGACCTTCTTCTTCAACAATCGGCTTGCTTGGGAGAGGCGCAACCGGAGCCTCAACCATTAAAGGGGCAACAGGTTCCTTTTCTATAAGCAATACCTTTGTAGAAACTACTTCTTCCTTAGCATCTGATGATTGCATCAAATCCTTCTCGAAATCCACATTAACCTTACGGACTTCTTTTTGATTATTGACAAATGACATGAAAAGAACGCCATTTTCAACTTTGGTTTTTTCAAGCTGAAGATTTCTGGAGACAAGGAAAATCATATAAACGTTGGAATCAATAGGATTGAAGAAAACATCGTCTTTTGGTTCAACTTTGACTTTCATAACCATATCAGTCAATTCAATCTTAATATCCTCAACAGAATATCCACCCATAACAACCTGAACTTCATATCTGGTAGGTGAAACTTTCGAAACCTTATGTGGAGGATACTTTGAACTATCCTTCAGTGCAGAAGGAAGTGAAGTATAGGCTTCAATGATGCCATCGAAACCGATGCCAATATCCTGGACAACTTGTTCTATCATTTTTGTCTCCCTTCTCTTATGGAACTCTAGCTAATGTTGATGTAGCAGTTTTCAACTTCTGTTCTTGATCTGCCTCTCTGGCATCCAATTCACGACTTTTCAATTTCTTTATAGCATCTTTATGTCTTTGATTTGACTGTCTCTTTAAATCCTTGATAACTCCAGCATCTCCGGAGTTTCCAGGTTTCATTCTTCTAACTCTTTTCGTATGATTTGATCTTCCCGTGTGACGAGGATTACCGACCTTAAAACCAAGTCTTCTTTCAATTATCATATCTATACACTTATGAGAAACTTCTACATCTTCCTTAAGTGATCTTGATCTGATAGGAGAAGATGGAGTAATAGGTTTAGTTTGCACTGCCTTCTTATTTGCTTTGGATACAGCTTCTTCTATTCTTTTTCTAATTCCAACAATTCTAGGATGCTCTTTGGTACTCCATTTATCAGGAAGCAATGCCGATCCTTCCTTGATGTTGACGTTCAATGCATTAGGAGCTTTTTTCCTTTTCTCTGTAGAACATGACTTCTTTTTAGCTTCCGTAATCAAAGAAGAAATAGGAATATTATAATCCTCAGACACACCAATATTAGGTCTTTCTGGATTAACCTCGACATGAGGATTTCCGGTCTTTTTCTTAAGTTCTAGGCGTCTTTTTTTCAATTTATCTTTTTCATCTGATATATCAGATGATGCAGCCTTTTGCATTTGTGGTGTATCTGGCATCAATTTCTCCGGAGAATTTATCTGTGCCAGATACTTAGGAAGGAATTAATCTCTACCATATCCAAGATATTTCTTCTTTATTTTCTTTAGATTTTGTAGATTGAAAAAGTCAAATTTAATTGGAGATTCTTTAATATTTATGACTTCCACTACTGCCGTCAAAGAATTAGCATGTTTAGCTCGGATACGAACTCTTGCTTCACCTTCTGGTTTAGGTAAATCTGGTATGAAATCAGTAATACCAAAGGTTCCTTCCTTTCCGAAATGAAGAATATCATATCCCTTATCCCAACAATAAGCTTCAACTGGCATGAAGTCATAAACATCAGATGCCAGTGATACGCCTCTCATGATTTCATTCTTTTTTGGCTTCCTTACTGTCTCAGTGAGAACTTCCAATAATGGAAAACCATTACACTTACAATTCCGGATGAAGGTTGAGATGATAGGTTGTCTCTTGAAATTAGCTTCCCTTATATCCCATCCTTTACTATCCCGATGCAAGGAGACTTGACCAAAGACCGCGTGTTTTGAGAATTTTAGCTCAACTTTCCCAATAGCGCCATCGGCTCTTTTCAATGTCACATCATAGGCACCGGAAAAGCCAGCTTCTTTTCCTTCCATCAATCCGACTTCTTGAAGGTTATCAGCAACAGCTTGCTCAAAGATATTCCCTTTGTTTCGGATGCTATCTTTCTTGATCTTGGATATAGGCATGAAGGTTGGCATGAGGTTCTTTTCCGAATGTACAACTGCCTGATATTTTCCATCTACTACATTCCAGTCTGTTATAGTGACTGGTTCATCTTTTTCGAAAAAAGCATAGTTACAGTTAGTAAATGTGGAATTCTCTAAACCAATTTTCGGGATGATGTACTTGTTGAGATATCGGAAGCTCTCTGGATTATCTACCGTCGCAATCATTTTCTTCATAATCTGACACTCCATAATGAAAAAAGGACCAAAGCCGACAAGCCTTAGTCCTTTTACTTATGGTGCCAGAATGGACAGGACGAACCCCACGTTAACCCTGTCAATTCCAAGGATACAACTTTATCCCCTCCGCATCATTGCATCCTGGCAAACGTATATAGTAAAATCAGAAAATAGGTGAATATCTCCATCCAAGAATGAAATAATGCTTTTGATGTTTGTTCAACATGTCTATCATATGCTTGGTGCCAGAAGATTGTCCATCCCAAAAGATTAGTCCGAAATCACAATAGATAGCCATATCTTCATTTCTCTTGTAGAATCTTTCTGGAATAGGAAGCTTTCTATCAGGAGGAAAGTATTTTACGGGGATATTGTTTGTAATTCCCCACTGTTCTCCAGCGGTGTCTGGTCCTAGAGCACAACCACAAACAACCTCTGTGATCTCAGATATTTTAAACATATTAGGATATTGAATTTCACATAATTTTATAAGAGTATTGAAGAACTCTTGCGTATTAGAATAATTCGCACCATTCGGAAGTGTTCTAGAACCTACTATTGCAACTTTCATTTGTACCTCTTTCCACCAGCCTGATAGATACGCCATGCAATCTCACGAGGTTTCTTCTTTACTGGAGAAACATATGTCGTATCTGAGAAGTCACGAACTTTCTTTGGTCTTTGTGGTCTACGTCTTTTCTTTTCCATTTATTTCTCCAATGCTGCATGTAAAACAGGATCATAAAGTGTTTTTAGATCACGAAACATTCTCAGATGATGAACATGATCTAAGTAACTTACATCCCGTAAAGCTTTTCTTTTTATCTCATATTCATCCCAAGGTGATGTAACATCAAATGTAAAATCTATTAATTCCATTCTTTGGTTAAATGCTTTATTAGAAATGTAAATTTCTCTAATAAAGAATAAAAGTATTAAAACAAAAGAAGAGATCAGTAAGATATCCATGGTCATTTCTCTATTGCTGGAGTTACGATGAATATCGGTGTCCAGCCATCAAAACCGGCACCGTTGTTCAGCCTCTCCAGGATTTTACGTCGGGTATGCGGTTTGTCAATTCGATAGAGCACAAGGTTCGTCTCTGTTTCAACGATGCATCCATTTCGAGCATGATAATTCTTCTTCACGCTTAACTTTTTCTCTGATTTCATTGCATTGTCTTTCAACATGACTGTTTATCTCCCATAAAATCTCATTGAGATATTTCTTGATTGTTTTCCTATCTTCTAGAGAAAAACAACCTCCACGAATTTCAACATAGTCCAGTTGATTATTGTATCTTTGATGCAAAGTTAATAGTTCACTTAAATCCAGCGAACTTAGATTTTTTCGATCTAGGCTTACTTCGCTCATTATCTTGTTCTCCAAACACAGTTTGATCCATTACAGGACTATCGTCATCATTCGGTTTCATTACATCGTCTTGTGCTTCTTGCTCTACATTAAACAACCTCATTCTTGATCGATCCACACCAACTACAAACCTTTCGAATTTATTTGTGTCTCCATATCTATTCTTGATTTGTTTGAACATGATCTGCCCCATCTTTTTCAAATCTTCAGTATGGCTCATACCGATAATGTAATCTGCCGTAAATGCCATACCACTTGATTCAGACATATGCTCAAAATCAAGATCAGATGAATTCATACCTGAACGATTTGTTTGTGTAGCTGAAAAGACTGGTATCTTATATTCTTGTCCAAGACCTCTGATCTCTTCTGCGATATTTTTCACATATTCATATGAACCACCAAGGTTTCCCCGTTTGATGCGAGATGAAGCGCAGATGTTGAGATAATCTACATATATTACATCAACATCTATCTTCTTCTTGATTTTCATTTCTTCAATGACATATCGAAAATGGCTTGCAGAAGCCGCGCCAGAAGGAAAACCTTTGACGACTAGCTTGCCTGTGGATTTCTCACGGACCTTCGCCAATCGCCTATTATATGTTTCCCTGGTCATCTCTTTTAATTCTTCTTCCCTCACTCCCATCAAATTATGTTCTATTCGTTGGGCAATCTGAAACTCTGACATTTCCATAGTGAAGTAGAGACAGTTTTTAGACTGCATCAGATGTGATGCTGCAAAATGACAGAGAGCCAACGATTTTCCAAGACCGGTAGGAGCCATAAGAAGAAACAAGGATTCAGGAACAACTCCACCACGAGTAATGACATTTAGAATATCGATATCGAATCTAAGAAGCTTCTGAACTTCATGGTAGTAATCGTATCTTTTCCCTGCATCTTCAAAGTAATCATGACCAATTGAGGTATCAAAAGATACTGCTAAAGCATCTTGCAATATCTTTGGGATTGAGTTCTTTAAACCTTTGGATGGTTCATTGATAATCTCGATTGATTTAAGAAGAGCATTATGGATAGCCTTTTCTTGGCAGAATTTTTCAGTCTCATCAAAGATGAATTTCTTTTCTGTTTGCTCATCATGAGAAAGGTTTCGGATACATTCATCCGTTTCCTTGTGGAGACTTTCACCAAGATTTTCAATATTATCAAGTTCAATCAACAATGCTTCTTTTGTTGGAAGAGCATTATATTTGTTGAAGAAATCTGATATGATGTTGAAAGTAAGAAGCTCTGGAGAACCTTTTCTGAAATATTCTTGTTTGAGGAAAGGAATAGTTGATCTAGTGTAGTCCTCATCCGTGATTAGATGAGATAATATCAACCTTTCGAACGACATTAAACCTCATCATTTGAAACATTGGCATAAGGATATATTGGAGAATACCATACTGCACGGAAAGCATCCACACTACTCAGCCCCATTCTCCGGAGTCGTGTTACTTCCGAATGAAATATCTGTAATGTTTTTGAATTCTGACATTCTTCTTTTTGTTTGGTGGTCTTCGATTTTTGTGCCATCGTTCCTCTCTCCACGAAAATAATTCTTTTCCCAATGAGTTGATGGTTTGGTTGGGTCCAATCCATTGATACCTTGCCCGGTTACTGCCATGTGATCAAGAGAAGCTATGGTGCCTTTGCGTCTTTCCTTCCATTCGTTGAATTCCTGCAACAGATCGGGTTTATTGCTCAAATCCTGTATTTCTGCTTCGATAGTGGGTAGTTCATGTGGAATAGGCATGATGAAAAAGATAGGTTGCCCTTTCTTGATTTCATAGGTTCCTGGTTGCATGATCTTGAAATTCATCGTGAAGGTGAAAGGCAACCACCATGTCTCAACAATGCCAGTCAAAGGTTGCATGAAATCATAGAAGTAGTTGGGTGAACCTCCTACCCATAGATCATACTTCATTTCATCTCCACGTTGATAGGACGTGTTGATAATATATCCAGAATGGAAGGTTATAATACCATTTCCAAAGGCTGAATCTGCAAAATGAAATCTTTCATCCGAATAATGGATATGAAGACCATTCTTATGGTTTGAGCCTATCCATGTAAAAAGAATATCACAAGGAGCAAGAAGCTCCCAGCCTGCCGCATTGGCGATTTGGAGAGGCAAACAACGATAGGCAAATTGGTTGACAGTTCGATCCATCCAATCCCGCTTGTTGGAAGCGGGACGGATTTCCATAGCGTCTTTGCCTGTCTTATAGGCTGTTATTTTCAAGGAGGATCACCATATATAACATGAACAGCAAATGCAACACTCGTAGAACCCAATGGTTCTAGAGTTTTTAACCATTCTTCTGATGCACCTTTATTTCTAGCATGATTAATATAAATTTGTTTCATTCCTCTTTCTAATATATCCAAAAGAACATGATCCAATTCATCTGATTTAGCACCCTGAGATACCAAGATTTTTTCTATATCTGTAGTCATTTCTTAGCACTCAAGAGATACTTGGAAGAAAGGAACTTATTGAATTCTGGAGTTGCAAGCATTCTGTCAAGAACTTCATCTTCATCCATCAGTTCATCATAGCTATATTTTTCATCTTCAATGGTATAAACACCCTTTGATACTTTAATCAATCCTGCATCCAATCCAAGACCGATCAATCCAGAATTTCTAGCCAATCCATTCTCAAACGAAACTTCCAGCATTACCTGTGATTCTTCTCTTAAGGTTCTAGATTTGGCTACAGTAACATTGAAAATGAAACCAGTCAGGACTTTCTTTTTCTTGTCATCCTCACCTGCTTCCTTTTCCTTTATTTTTGTAATGAGGAAAACATCATTGGCAGCATACATTGGAGCGGTGCCACCTGAAACAACAGTCTTGGCAAACATCTCCATAGTCTTGTAGGTATGTGCAATGGTGATACAAGGAATGTTTTTCATAATAAGTTGTGGTGTCAGAATTCGAAAGAACGACCTCAAAGCTTTAGCTCTGGTCATATCAGCAACAGCTTTATCCGATAATGCATCTTCAATTTCTTTATTTGAAGCCAGCATTCCAATCGAATCAATGAAGATGATACACTTTGTTCCTCGTTTAATTTCATTGAGTTTCTTAGCAGCATCAAATTTCAGATTTTCAACTGAATCGATACCAACATGGGCAACTCTATCCATGTTAATTCCTTCATCTTCCAAGTAAGGAAGAGAAGAACCAAATTCGGAATCATAATAGATACAGAAAGCTTCAGGATCATGATCCATGTATGCTTTCACATATTTCAATGCAATTCTGGTTTTGAATGTTGCTCTTTCACCAGCAAGAATAGTAAGTCCTGGCATAAGACCACCATTAAGCGGATCACCAGAACCTAGAAAATTGAGTATTGGAACGGATGTTGGAATCATATCTCTGTCTTTAATGAAGGGAGATTCCGAGAGAACATATGTGTTCTTACCTTCATTAGCACCAGTCTTTAGAATTTTTTCAAATACAGATTTAGTTTCTTCTTTTTTCGAAGCCATTTAATTTACTCCTTTGAAACGGTTTGATTGATATAATGCCAGTAACCACACTGGCGATATTATTTAGGTTAAAGTGTCCATGTGTATGTGGTAAGTTGTGAACCTGTATTAGCTTCCTCATTATTGACAGGAATATAATAGTAGTTTTCTTCTTTCCAATTTTGATATGGATTCATTTCAATGAATGCGTGATTCCCCCAATTTTGATAGTATGTTCTTGCAAGAAAATTAAATGCATGATGAACCATCAATGCCTTCTCAAAAGAATTTACATACAAACTAGCCCATGTATCAGTGCCAAGATGCTTGATTGCAACTCTATAAGATGGAATATCCATATCATATCTCACCATTCAATCAATGTGTACATGTCAACTGCCATGCTCATTGGATTATAATAAAAAGTGACCTTATATCCATGTTTTTCTAATTCTGCTTTACATGCTTTCCATAAAGCAGTGTTACCGTAACCTTCAAGTATCCAAATATGATTATCTCCTTGATAATCCCATCCAGTTCTCAGACTTCTTTTCTTTGCTTTAGCTGCTTTTTCAATTTCAGGCATAATACGTGAAATAACTTCTTTTACTTCAACTTCCTCAACAACATCAGCCAATTTTCTTGCTTCTGAAGCCGTCAAAATTTTAGACATTTTCGTTATTGTTTTTCTCTTTCTTTTTCATTTCTATCATCTCTTCAACCATTAATTTTGCCTGGAGCAAAGACATTCCAAAATGCTGCCTTGCTTCTTTAATTGCATTCATTTTCATTTCTTTATCGACAAATTTCATTATAGCTGAAATGGCATCAGCATATTTTCTTGATTCTTTTCTACGTTCTTCTTCTTTTTTTCTTGTTGCTTCTTCTTGTTCTATTCTATCTTCATACTCTTCGTCTGTTTCTTTACGAAGTCCGACAAATGTAATGATATCCGAATTATTCGATATGGATAGATACAAATCTAAACCTGGATTATTTTTTTCATAGAATGAAATTTCATTCTTTATAAAATTAAAAGGTGCTGGAAGCATTACGCTTCCTAAATGAACATTTATTGTTGCTTTTTCATCATTACTCATTCATCATCTCCTGGACAGTTCGCTCTGATTGCCTTTTGTGTCACTGTATTCTTCAAATACATCAAACCACATTTGATGCAGTAGAGATAACCAACAACTTTACCGGACGGGTTGTGTCCTCTGTTTTTCATTATTCACCACAAATTTAAATGGTTTCTTTCTATTTGAAACCATTGTAGTTGCCACGATTAACATTACTGCTAATGGATCAAAAACACTCATGATAACAATTATGAGCCATCTGACCGAATGTTCCAACTGATCTGGTGTTGCTTTACCATAAAAGAAATCTGCAATGTATTTCAATGGACCAACTTCAGCTTCGATTTTCTTGATCTTGTTTTCTAGATTTACCTTTTCTGTTCTCTTTTCTATCAACTCCAGTTCAATGGCTTCTCTTTCTTTTCGGAGCTTATCACGAGATGCTTTTTCCTTTTTGGCTTGGGCTAGAGAGGCAGTTGCTTCCTTAGAAGTTTTTGCCTTAGCCGTTATCGTTGCCAACGTCTGATCTGTGGCTCCGATCTGACTATCAATGTCTTTTATCTTCTCTTCAAGGGTGAGAATACGATTTTGGACCAATGGTATCTTTGATGCATCACCTGTTGTGATCTGTATCTGTTGATCGATATGTGCGCGAGCAAAGAAGCCATAGACACCAATAGAAGTAATCATCATCAAGATAAGCAATGCAAGAGAGAACCAAATTCTCAAAGTTTTATTAATATCTTTCCAATGAACCTGGAGCCATGCTGCCACTGTAACCTTTGTAATTTCAAGAACAGATGCAATTGCAATAGTTGCTTGGTATGCACCCGAGAAAATTGTAGCCAATCCAAATACAGATATAGCACCGGATGAAGCTGAAAGTATAAGTGCAATTAACCAAGCAAATCTATTGATCATTTTCTTCTAAATCTTTCCTTTAAATCTCCAATGAATTCTATAATTATCAAAACACCTATGATGCAATAGATAACAAAATGATGCCATATCTTCCTGAGAAAACCAGAAGGTGGCGGTTCGCCAATATTAAAATAATTCATCAAGTGTATTAATCCTTTCACTTTGCCAGTTGATTTTTCCTAGGATCGATTCCAAAGGTTTCATGAACTTCTTCTCAAACTGTGTTTCATAGTCTATATATTTTGGTAGCTCCATTTCCTCTGGCATCTGAGTTGAGATTGCTACCACATCCGATTTCAATCTATTAGGAAGTTTGAGATAGCAATATTTGATCTTCTCACCTTCTTTAATCAATGGGTACTTATTCTGGAAATTATTGTTCTTTACCCATTCATTATAGATGATAGCTCCACGAACATGAATTGGACATTTCGGTTTCACCAGATGAACAGAATCATAATATTCATTTATTCCATTCATGCCAGTAGGACAAGAAACCTCATAGAAATTCATTTTCTTATATTTTTTCTTGAAGTCATCAATGTATTTGATAAGTTCATCATTACCTTGGTTCATGATAATATTGATAGCTTCTTTTAAGGCATCTCGGCAAATCTCCGGAACAGATGATCTAACAACCTCCAGACCAGTAAACTTGAGTTTCGGTTCCTTATATCTCACACCTTCATTATCAAAGACATTCAAGACATATCTTTTCTTTCCTGTCCAGATACCCTTGATTGCAATGCTTTCTCGCTTCATCTTAAGACAAGGATCAAAGGCATTCATTTTCGTTGCCAGATCAAGAAATGCTTTGTCAATGACCTTCTGTATTTTTTTCTCAGAATATTCATCCAAGAAATTAGTTATCATAGTCTTATCTTTAACCCCTGGCATTGCCTTTCTAACCAGATCGCCAAGAGTGACATATATCGAATCAGTATCAATTGCGACAATGTAATCTCTATTCTCTGTATTAAGAACTTTATTCAGATACGCATTCACTTCCTTGGCAACCCATTTGATAGACAACTGTCCACCAAGAGTAATCGACATAGCAAGGTCATAAGAGAAGAAGGTAAAGTAAATATTGCAAAGAGCACCATACCCCGAATTTGCAAGAATTTTATAAGCTTGCTGCTTTGCCTTTAGAGAAGCAACCTGCTTCTTTGTTTCCTCGGATGGTGACTTCTCATCAAGCTTCTGTGCCGCCAGCATCTCCTTCTTGAAGATAGAACGACGATCAAAGATTTCTCGCATCAGGATAGGCAAGAAACCAGCCTTGTCCCTGGTGTAGTGACAACCCGTTGCGGCTACGGAATGACCGTCTGTATCTAAATTTGCGCCATCTAGAAGACGTTCTATAGTTGGTATAGGCTTCTTTCCTAGAAGCGTCTCTGGAGAGAGATTGTATTGCATGATCAGATGCGGATACAGAGAAGCCACATCGAAAGAGACAACCCATTCATGCAATCCAAGAATAGGCTCCTTTACAAACCCTCCAGGGATCGTCATAGTTTCTGAAACTTGTTTCCTTATCGGGACAACAATTCTTCGATCCATGAGGTAAGCATGGATCAATGATTCCCAAACTGGAATTGTCTTTAAAACATCCTGATAATTACACTTGGCAATGTAAGCAACTTCATAGACAAGATCAAAAAATTTCAGCTTATCATCTAGGTTTTGAATGAGTTGAACGTCATGAATATTATATTCCATGTATCTCTGAAAATTCTTTTCATAGAGTTCTGGTAGTGATCCAAATTCTGAATAGTCAATCTTATTCTCGCCAAGCTCAAAGTAGCAGACATAATTCAGTGAATATGATTCCAACTGCCCATGAACCTGGAGAGTAAATTTCTTGTATAAGTCCAGGTAATCAAGGATAGCGATACCTTCGATTTCATAAGTTACTTTCATGGAATAACGATCAAAGAATTCTCTTCGATTGACTTTGTTCCATGGTGAAAGACGATTGATTTCTTCTTCATTGAAAAGTCTTCTGATACGACTGATCAGATAGGGAATGTCAAAGCCTACAATATTCCAACCCGAAACAACATCCGGTTTAATACCTTCCCATATTGTCAGGAAGGTTTTTAACATTGTTTGTTCATCTTTACATTTGAAATATTTTACATGATTAGGTGCCTTGAAATCCTTTAAACCAAATGCAATGATCTTATTTCCGATCTTTAGTGATATCGTCGTAATAGCTGAAGGAGCAGTTTCAATGAAATCATCTCCATTGATCAGTCCATCACATTCAATATCGATAATAGCAACACGGATCAATGAAGTGTCGAATTTCACTTCTCCATGATAGTTTTCATAAATGAAAGTAGTAATAGAATTAGTAGAACCATAATAGTTGAAACCTTCAACATCCTTGTATTGCTTCATCCATTGACTTTGTTCCCATAGAGAATCAAATCTTTTCTCTTCTACAGGAGTTCCATTCAATGTCTGGTACTTCGTATTCTTATCCTTGGATGGCATAAAAACAAATGGGCGGTATTGAACTGCCTCTTTGAATTGCTTACCGTTTTCATATCCTCTGTGAAGTATTTTGGAGGAATGACGGGTTACAGATGTATAAAACTTCAAAAATTACCTCCTTAATTCATTAGTTAGGAACATGAGGTTTGATTACAGTATCAGTCCATCTACCCCAACCGTAGCTATCACATCTATACTCATTGATAAGATCAACCTTATTCCCAACAGCCTGCCATGTCCAGGGAGCATTGGTTATTTTTACCGTTCGGCATTCACCTTGCTCATCAGTGATGCAAACACGTAACCACCACTTATCAGGAACCGTATAGGTTGACTTACCAGATCGTTCGCTATGTGAAAGATAAAAAGAAATTTCTTTGATAGTTCCTGTGAAGATACTGATCTTTTCGTTTACTTTACATTTAGCAATCTCTCTTGCTCTGTCTTCATCAGTGAAAGGTTTATGTCTTCCAGAATTAAATGTAAAGAATGAAAATAATAAAATAATACCTATAATAAAAGGCAAAAAGAATGCTAAAAATATATATTCAAATTCATTCTTGGAAGACATTTCTATCTCCTGTACAGATCATTCTCCCGGAAGTTGATTTCACGTCCGGAAGGGAAGGCTACCGTATAAACCTTCTCTCCATAGTAATCTACAACGATGCCCCATAATCGTCCAGCGGAATGGAATGTGACCTTATCTCCGATTTGGAATTTATATTTGTTATAGAGCATCGTTGTTTCCTTATTCTATCCTAACGAAATCTACTCTTTCACTGTAGTATCCATTACTAGAACCATTCCATCTGATGTTCACATGTCCTTTGATTGTTCCGAGTTTATAGAAAGTCCATGTGTAAGTATCACCATATTCTCCTGTACCAGTATCAGTAGTTTCTTCAGCTTCCAGGATAGGAGAATCTACAAGGTCTTCTAGATTTCCACCTACATCTTCAACATATACACTTTCACAACAATCCTGCATGTGAAACATTTTATATCTTTCACCATCTACTGTTTCAAAGTAAATGGCGTCGCCTTCACCATCGGATACATGATTTACAGATTTTAATGTCTTACCTTTTAAAACTTCTACACTGAGATATTCATACATTTTAAACCTCATACATAAATTATTGGTAAGCCAATTCGTTCTGCTTCCTTGATTTCTCCTGCCACACCCTTGGACTCTTTCCAACCTTCAAACATACAAACATGCATACAGTTGCTTAGCTGCAACATATGAAAATTGAAAACTTCCCAAAATTTAGCATCTGTTCGCATAGCATATCTATTAGCCATTTCATGACCATAGACAATAGGAGAATATGGAAATTCTCCTTTACCTAGAAGACCAACACAATAATCCATCACTTGGAAATATCTTTTCTCCATGATCTTTGGATTACTATGTGAATAAGGCGAAGCTACATAGATCATTTTTTGGCTTCTTCTTTTTCTTGATCGCTCCATTCCATAGTAGCCGCTGCCGATGCAAATGATTGACCGGATGCTCTAAGATTTCTGTATTGTTCAGTCTTAGCAGCAAGAGAAGACATGGTTTGTCCAAGATTATGAGATGAAGTAGAAACCGTTCGGTTTACCTGCATACCATATCCCTTTCCAACCGCTTCGATGGCGTCGAAATTGGCACCAAGGAATACGGATGGATATCCAGCTTCTTCAGCTTTTTTCAGGAGTTCCTTTACCTGCTTGGCTGTATATTCCCTGGAATTATTCTCGGCACCATCGGTCATGATAACAATGACTGCCGCCTCTGGTTTATCAGCCAGAACCTTATTGACAATCTTTCCGATTGAATCATTCAATGGCGTAAAGCCTCTTGGCATGATTTCATTTACGTCAAGAGGCTTCCAATCCTTCTTATCTTGATTTCTCAAATTATCATATGAAGCATCATCAAAGAAATCGACATGGATATGTGAATTCTTCTTTAGTTTATCAACATAAGTGTTGATAGAACCGATAGCTTCCGACCAAAGTGCCAACATTGAACCTGAACGATCTACCAGCATGTAGACATTCAATTTAACACTTTTCTTCTTCGGTTTCTTCTCTTCTTTCTTTTTCACTGCTTTAGCCATAATTTACTCTCCTTTTTCTTCGAATTTCACTTTACCGTTTTTATCTACAGTAAAATTACATTTAATAACATATTGAGGAACATAGATATCAGCAATTAAATATCCTTGTTCTAGAGTTTCTTTACTGTTATTCGTTTCATCACAAACAACAGTAAAATCTTCTATACTCACTGTTTCTTCTTTCGTTTACCTAATGAATGCTTGGCAATCAAATCCCAATCATTCTTTTCTTTATGTGAAATTATTTTGATCTTTGCCATTGGACATGTAATATCCTTGATCTTATCTGGCTCTAAAATCTTGAGTAATCCCCAATCTTCCAGGAGAAGAGCAATCGTATTTCGTCTGGCAATATCATCTTCTGTGATGATTGTTTCTCTGACTTCTCCACCTTCAGTAACAAACTTATCTTTTCCATCAAGCTTAAAAAGCTCTTTGAAATGGACGATTGCATATTGCCCCTGCTTATGGAAAATGTGACAACTCTGAATTAGAGATTTGCCTTTCGGTCCTGTTTTCTCTGGATTAAAAGATGCAATACCAATTCTTGTAAGTGTTTCACGGACTTTTAAAAAATCTTGATCAGTGTTGAGAGTAACGGGAACACCGTAACAATTGAATATATTCATTCTTTACCTCGTTCAAATTTCTTTTTGATTTCATTAATTTGTTCATCGGAAAGTATCGATGCAGCATATCTAGCCTTCCTTGCATTATATTTATAGACTTGTTGAAGTAATGAAATATTTTCTGCTTCTTTCTTCTTAGGATAAGGCAAAAACTTTCTAGAATACTTTCTAATCGAATGAAAAAGAAAGTCATGTTGCATTCTCTTGGAAAGATGTGGATTAAGGTTCATCTCCTGTGCATAGAAAATGCAGTCAGGGTAAATGGACAGAGCACGATTAGTCACCCATGGTACATAGGCACCTTCATCATGCTCATCTTTGATGATATATTCGTTAGTCTTGGTGATAGACTTAACGAAATCGAATGGTCCTTTATCACTCACTTTTCTTACTCTTTTCTTCGTCTATGATCCAAACAGTTGGCCAAGCTGATTTATTGAACAAGGCAGATGGTTGTGTTTTCTTTCCTTCTTCATTGAGCCATTGCTTGTAAATCAAATCTCCTTTGTAGAAGACATAGAGATGGTTTCCATGTCTGATCTTCTCAAAGAGGCTCGGCATTCCTTTTACTCCTTTACCAAATCCCAAATCGACTTGTCATGACAGAGATGAATAGACAAAGGTTTCTTCTGATTATTTACCTCAATTCTATCTTCCAGGTATTGAAAGTTTCCTGGAGAATATCCACCATCGCCTCTTGTATGCCCCGTTATACGATCCCATTTCACATGCAAATACCATAGATCTAAAACACTATCAAGTTCAACATGTTTAACTGTTGCAGTATCTCCTTTTTCTGCTCCTTCTGTAACTATTGTTTTAACCCGATCTCCATGTTTGAATTCATACGAAAGATTGTATGAATTGTTAAAAGGGTCTTTAGCAAAATAATGGATAATAACTTTATTTTCATTATCAAATTTTATAAGAAATTTATTGCCATCTATTTCCTTAATAGTTCCAGGTCCACGTTCTTTATTAAGGACACGATCTCCAACTTTGAAGTTATGCATCCTTCATCTCCTTGTATTTCTTTTCCAGTCCAAGTAAGGTTATCTCTTCAAGAGTTAACTTCCTCAGAGCCATTTGTTCAGCTTCTCTTTTCTTTTTTCTTTTTTCTTCTGCCTTTTCTTTTTCTTTTTTAAGTTTATCTCTTTTAATATCATAGAACCATCGAGAAACTTCATATTGCCAATCTATTGTGTAAAAATATCCTTTCCCTTCACAAAAAAGGCAAACTTGTTTAGTTGCCATTTTATAACCTTCAACTGGATCAAGGTCTGAAATTAGATAATCTTTCCCTTTACCATCACAAACAAAACAATTAATAGTTTTACTCATTATTATTATCTTTCCTTACGCTGAACATTACATCCGGTTCCCGCATCTTAGCAGCTTCCAGGATGGACGCGCAACCCACACAAATTTTCATTTCTTCAAAGTCTGTGTTGGAATGACGAAATGTAATTACATCAGGCTTCCAGGGCTGGAAGTCTTGTTTACAAAGACCACAAGACTTCCAGCCAAGAAAGATACGCTTGAACCACCTGATGATCATGACAGATCGTATCTAGGAGAAAGAGTTTTTATATCAGAACGAACCTGCATGATGGCTTCACCAAGCCAATTCGTTCCTCTCCACCTGGACGGGTAGAGCGCGTCCGGATCATCCTTTTCCATACCGATGCCCCATACACTATCGGTCGGGGACGCCTCGACGATCAACTGACCTTCTGTCAGTGAAAGCTCTTCCATCAAATCACGATGTTGCGTGAACTTCGCAAGGTTGCCGCGATAGACAACAAGACGAGAAATAGTGTTCCACTTGTCCCTATCAAAATTCTTGACCTTGCGTCCGATAGACTTGTGTCTTCCAGGGTCTTTCGTCTTGGCAATCTCTGCCAAGGCTTCCTGGTCATTGAAGAACTTGGCTTTGTTGTATATCATCCAATGCTCACAGGTATGAAAATACATACCATCGATCTTGATGCGAGCACGATGCCACTGAGAGTAGATACCACCCCAAAAGAAGACTACATCCTTGGGGTTTAGAGGCTCATTCATTTCCATGTGCATGTTGCCATGATCTCCGCAAAACAGGCAGCAACGTTGATATCAGGATCAGCAACGAATGCTGCCTGATACTGGTAGCGTGCCAAGATGGTGACAAGTTCAGGGATAGAAGCGGGACTGAAGAGATGAGACGCCTGTTCATAGAACGTTCTGAACAGTTCAACCGCTTCTATATCCGAGTTCTCTGTAACCCAAATTCGGACCTTTGTAAAGTCTTTTTCTTGCATGACCTTCAGAAGACCCTTCAAACGTTCTTCAGTCAGGTTAGACAAGAGTCCTGAATCGATCTTACCAGATTCTTGGCTATACCGTTGAATTTCCCCAAGAATTCGACGGAAATCAGGGAACCATCTCTTGATGACTTCCACCAAGACCGGCTTCTCAAATTCAACCTTCTCTGCCTTCAGGATGGCAACCAATCGCGCATAGAGAGCGTTCGCCACATCCTTGGCATCTGTAGCACCAACCTTGAAATCAACAATCGGGCATCGTGAATGGATCGGTTCTATGATCCGAGACTTGTAGTTGCAAGTAAGAATAAATCCGGTCACAGAAGAAAATTCTTCCATGAAGGCTCTAAGACCTTGCTGGAAAGCCTGTGACATATTATCAGCTTCATCAAGAATTACATATTTTCTCAATCCATTATTTGAAACTGATGAAGCAAATTGCATGATTTCATTTCTCATGGTATCGACGTTACCATGAAGAGAAGCATTGACCTTATAGAATTGAGAGCCTGATTCCTCCACCATTGCCATGGCAGCGGAAGTTTTACCAACACCGGCTCTACCTGAAAAAATCAGATTAGGGATATTCTTATCATCCGTATACTTCTGCAACTGTGCTTTCAATTTAGCAGGAAGAATGCAGTCAGCAACTTTATGGGGACGATATTTCTCAACCCAAAGATACTTACTCACTTCGTTTTCCATGATATGTACTTACTCCTGATGTATTCGACGGTAGGGATGATTATTACAGCGGGCCAAAATACAACTGCCATAATAGTAAAAAAGTAGATGTATATTGGACCTTTATAGTTTATCATTTGTCTCAGAGAGACAATCTTTATAATCGCATAACCCATTCCAATAACTAGATAGATCAAAATATATTCAAGATTTGACATGTCTTCTGGCAAACCTATAGACAACCCATGCTGGCCAAAGGAGTATCACCAAGGTTCCTAGCATTGCCATGAGCATGACATGAACCCCATCCTTTTCATTATTAAAGTGTGTTTGGATAGCCACATACCAAGCCCATCCATAACAAATAATTCCAATTATAAAATATACATCAAACATAATCAGGTCTCTTATTAAAGCTTCTATCACAATCGAAAGGAACCCAATATCGATCTTTTGAGAATTCTAGGTCCAGGTCTTTCTTTCTGAAAAGTGTGTTGACTTGAATAATACTTCCATTAAAGTGCATATGCTTTCGATGTTCATCAAAACACATGATGAAATACGAATGAGCATGTGGTTCAAGATCAAGTTCAAAAAGACATGTATCCATGACCCTTGATGCTGACGAGGTTGAATTGAGAATATCGTCAACCACACAGATCGGATATTTATTTGGTATTCCATCAATGAAGTTGAATAGACCATAATGTTTTCTTTCTTTACGCACTGAAAAAGAATTTATGTTCCTTCCAGTTCTTCGTGCATGTGCCTGTAGAGAAGAAATCAATGGTATCGAGGATGTTTCTAATCCAACGAATTGGAAATTAGAACTTTCTCTATTCTTCTCCATCTGATCCAAAATCAACATTGCGGCAGCAGCCATCATATCCGAATCTTGAGTTAGATTTCTAAGATAGAGTTGCCATGTCGCATACACTCCAGGATTAGATGATGGAATAGTTCCTTTAGGTATTCCAGGTGCATACTGCATTTCAGGATCACATATAAACAAACACTTCTGATTAATGAAATCCTTGAGAATATTTCTCAAATCCATAATCTCATCTTCATCTAACAGCATCAATATCATCTCCAGTTAGAATAGAAAGAGCCTTGTGATTTCTACCTAGATATCGATCATAGTAATCATGGTTAGGTTCAACGTATTGTCTGTATCTATACTTGTTGAGCACCGCAAAAATGAAAGGAAGAGTTTCTAGTTGTACTTCCTTGGATTTGAGAACAGCATTACAGTGCCAGAATGAATTAGTGGAATTTAAAACATCATCAACAATTAATACCGGCAAATCATTCGGTCTTCCTTCAATGTAGTTGTGAATTCCATATGTCTTTCTCTGACGTTTGATCATGAAGGTGTTGATATAGATACCTTGCATTCTCAAGTAAGTAGAAAGAGAAACCATCAATGGAATAGAAGACCATTCTCTTCCGGTTATCTGGAAATTCCAATGCTGTACGTTCTCTTCAATTATTTGCTTAAAACAATCAGCAACAAACTCCATCATTACATGATTGTAAAGTAGTCTAGACATGTAGTATTGTGATTTATATCTGGCTCCAGGAAGCTTTCCAAACATAAAAGAATCTGGTGGTGCATGTTCCATACAGCAATCCACCACATACTTTGCTATTGTATTCTTGTATTTCATTATTCACCCACGGTTGATTTATGATTACAAGCTACCCAATATTGAAGTTTTTCTGTTTCCATATGGATATATTTCTTCTTATTCAGAGATACACGATACTCCTTTGGAATAAAGGTAAGCTTTGATTTCTCGATAATGAAACTAAATTCTTCATCGGTATCTCCGACTTCAAGTGTAAAGGCATCTTCATTGATTTCATTCCATGTTGTGATGGAAAGTTTTCCATCTTCACCCTGAATAATCAGTCCATCATGTTTTAGGATATTCATGGCATCCATGGATTCCTTTAACATATCGGCAGAGAGTACGAATTCAGTGATAATATCTTCTTCCTGAAAAGGCTTAGGTGGTTTATCTGGAAATGTAATAGTCATCGGATCACAATAAGAATATTTGATTGATTTCTTACCTTCCTTGAAGGTGAGATAATTCTTATCAAAGACTATCTCACCGTTCTTCATCATTGAAGCAACCGAAATAAAACGATTGAGATTATAAATTGAAAATGTCATAGGGAAGGAAACCGATAGCTCTGCCCGAGCATACATCGTTCCCAACTTTGATTTGGTAGTTAGGATGTTTCCTTCTTCAACACGGATTGATTCATTAATCTTTTGAAAATTAGTAAGGTATGTCAAAACTTCATCACCAAGTTGCATTTCACAGTCCTCTAAGAAGTATCTCCGGATTCATATTTCTTGATCTTAACTCAGTTTCAACTTTGCTTAATAATCTTCTCCATTCTTTTAGCTCATCACTCTTCATAAATGTGTTTCTCAGAACACAGACAAGTAAATCTGGTTCTTGCTTGATATCAAAGGTCTTGAGATATTCATCAAGACCTTCCATATTTTTCTCCAAAAGAAATACATCAAGCTCTGCTACCAGCTTGTTGATCTTCTCTTGCATTTCCTTCTTGTTGTTTGATATCATTTCTTACCCTTGAATTTGTCTAACAGTTCACCATCCGCTGTTGGGCTAGTTCCGAGCTTAGCTATGTCTCTTAAAGACCCACCAAAAACATAGGAGCCTGTATGCTCTAGCTCAATCCATGGGCACAACCAGACCTTCATTCCTGCCTTGTTGACGTTTTGACAGAAAAGATAGTCTTCAGAGAGATAGCGGGCAGATGCCGTTTTCATAGCATCAGAGAGAGCTTGCGCTTTTCGAGAGAGTGTGTCCAGGTCATCCGTCTTGTTAGCAACAGACTGTAGCAAAGGGATCACATCATCCCATCCGAAACCCCGGTCAATCGCACAATCAAAATAAGCCATGATCATTCTTTTACCGTCAAAATGAGCGGTTCTGACATGATCTGGACGATACATGAAAGAAGGATATGTATCTCTATACTTCTCTAATGTTTTCTTTCTGATCATCATAAATCCAGTGCCAGTTTCAAGAACTTGAACTGGTTGGTTCACGGAGAATGATGTAGTTCCATTAGCAGGATTGAAAACATAATCACCAACAAATTTAGAAAGGTTCTCTGGATTTTCATCTGCTAATCCTTTATCAACTGCGATCTTGATCTTTTCCCATGAAATACACTTCTTAGGATATGGACCACCAAGAACATCATAATCAGCTTCATCACTCATCATTGCCAGCATTCCGAGAACTGATTCAGCCTTGAACCCAATATCAGAATCTATGAACATCATGTGTGTCATCTCAGAACGCATGAATTCATCACAACAATAATTTCTTGCTCTGGTAATCAGAGATTCATTGAAGAGATAATAGATTTGAAGTGGAATTTCCCAATGATGGCAAAGTGCAGATAGATCAGCTACGCCTCTTGAGAAGCTTCCATGACAATTATGCACCAGGAATCCATTGGAAACAAAATTATGTGTTCCTTCAACAGTTATATCGTAAAGTTGAGAACACTTTTTCCATTCTTTCAAACCTTCAACTTTCATCAAACCAAAATTCAAAGGATCATTATTGATAGATTTTAATTGAATAGAATGAAATCTATCAGGTATTTTATATTTCATAGAATCAATTATATATGGTGAAATCATATTGAAAAATGCATCATGATCTTCAATCTTTATTCTCCAATAATTTTTATACTGGAAAACTTTTGAAGATATACCAAGATCAATCAATCTTTTAACAAGAAGTTCATTTTCTTCTTTTGTAAAACCATCAGTTGAAATAGCAACCATTGGCTTCCAATTTCTATTTCTATTATCATAAACACAATATCCATCATCCATATACCAAAAAGCCAAAGAAATAGGATCAATCATATGAACAATTGAATGAATTTCTTTTTTGCCATTAGAATACATTAATTCACGAAGTTTGCAAATCTGTGCATTCGCGCCCACATAAACAGAAGTTTGAAGAGAAGGCGAATATCCACCACCAATTCTTTCTTTGGTACTTCCACCAAGTAAAAATGCTTTATATTCAGCATATTTTTTTTGTTTATCAGAATGAACCATCTTCAAAGCATTTTGCTTGGTGAAACTTCCGTCACCTAGCAATGTACCAAGAACAACTGAAAGTTGTTCTTTATTAAATAAAGAATTAGTAATTCTACCAACAGCGGATGAAGGTTCCATAACAATATAATTTCCAGGAAGTTCTCTTGCTGGTTTGTATTCAATTACAGGATTGAATACATCAGAAACAAAAGAACATTCATGATCTTCTGAACAAATAATGGTTTCTCTGCTAGTTCCAGTTAACGAAGATACTAATCTAACCCATTTCTTCTTTTCTTCGTTTCTTCTAACGAAATGACCTATAACTGGAGAGTAAATAAAACCTTCTTTTTCAGAATATGATTTTACTTTTCCTTTATAAGCACTTTCTACAATTTGTTTAATTGTCATGATACCGTCTTCAGTCTCGATTAAAGACTGAGCAGGCATACAAAGCCCCCCATACATGGGAACAGCAAGGAAAAGCTTTCTTTTCTTCAATTCACTTTTATCAACTGAAATCTTAAATTCACTCATTTACTAATTTTCTCCTTCTTCTTGGCATAATGAGCCATCATCATCAAATAATGACATGCCTTGTAAATATCTTCTAGATTGTATCCGTTCTTCTTTCCGAACCTGGAAATGTACTTGTCGATATTACCCACGAGATAGTCAAAGGTTGTTGCCCTTGACATAATGTACTCTACTGTCTGTATCTCACCAGAATAATGACCTTGATTTGTTTTATCAACATGGTCCATCATATCCTTCATGAAAACATCTTCAGAGTATCGATACTTAGGCTCGAAAACAGAAGGAGTTTGCATCAGCTTTTTAAGTCTGCTCAGTCTCTCTTTTTCAGTTATCTTTTTGGGTTTTTTCATATCAAATACCTTTCAATTATCAAAAGCAAAAACTATTCTAACTGGACGTTTGTAATATCGTAATCTATACCATAAATGACCAAGAATACTATATTCATCAATACTTTTATATTCTTCTTTTCTATTTAAAGCATACTGTTTTTCTGCCATATTATATGCCATAAGAAATTCTTCTAAAGTTGCCCATGATGCAGAATGATATCCAAAATCTTGTTCTGAATCAATTAAATACCAATATGACATATCAGATGCATCTATAGGAAATCCTCTAGGTTCTCCCAATAATGATGGTCCCCATTCTGGCCAACTGCGAACAGATGCGAGATGATGAAATAGACAATAATTACGGGAATCGATTATAGCATATGATTCTTTATTGAGTTTTGGGATGGTATATCCTGGTTCACATAGACCAACCCATTTATCATTAAATTTTGCTTCTATAACCAAATGAATATCAGCACCCATATCAAATACCTTTCCAATCAGTGATAGGTGTAGTACATGTTTTGAAAGGTTTATCCTTTTCACTATTCGTTTTTATAGTGGTTTTCCATCCATCACCACTAAGTTCTCTAACAAATTCCCATTCTGTTCCTTCCATCCAATAGAAAACATAATGCAAATCAACACCATGTAATTCGATAAATGATTTAACATCATAACTTGAAACATCATAATATTCTTGATTTAGTGAATTATAAAACTTTACAACACCATCTCCTTCTGGATCATATATCTGAAGGAATCTATCAGTTTCCATACATGGATAATCAATAAGACTAGGAATTTCTTCCTCTGAATAGTAATATTCTTCCCGAAGAATTTCATCTTCCTTAATAATGCATATATTAACACTATCCATTAATTCATAATCATCTTTCTTATAATTCTTAATCCATTTCACCATAGACAATGGGTTAGTGGTTACAAAATGAATATCATCATAGCATTTCGCAATATATACAAGTTTCATATTAAAGATTTCTCCTTCGCTAATGCCATTCTCAAATGCACTTTACCGGCTTTTTCCATGAACAAGACGCCATTAAGATGATCTGTCTCATGAGACATGATACGTGCCGTCATTCCTTGGTAAACCTGAGTTACAGTTTCTCCATTTGGCATCGTATATCTAATCTTGATTCTGTCCGGTCTTTTTATCTTTAGGAGCCTTCCAGGAAAGGTCAAGCAACCTTCCTCAAGAAGAGTTGTCGTGTTGCTTTCATCCACGATCACTGGATTGAAGCAGCAAAGGACAGGATTAGCATTCACCACGAAAGCACGATGCTTTAATCCAACCTGATTTGCTGCCAACCCCAATCCTTTATGATGCAACATCGTCTCTGTAAGATTGACGGCAATCTCCTTCGGATCAACCGGAGGATTTGAAAAATCAAATCTCTCTAGCTTCTCACGAAGGATCGGATCGGTAGGAGGAACAAGATTGAGGATCATCTAAAGGCTCCTTTAATCGCCACTACAAGTTTTTGTACATCACAATCATATAATCCTGAACTATTAATACTGTTTATCTCAACTATCTTAATCTGATTATCTTCAGTTCTACATAAATCCAAACAGTATGCCTTTGCTGGTTGCCAAACCTTTGGAATAATCATTGGATGTGTTCCCATTCCATTAGCAAACCAAATCATATCTTGATCAACTAATTTCCTATTATAAACAATGGTTGATCCGAGCTTATAAAGTGAATAGGTTACAACCTCTCCATCCACCATCCAAAATCTAGCTTCACACTGTATCTTTTTCGGTGGAGCAATTAAAAACTCTGTTGCAATTTCAATTTCATGTTGTTGAAGGTCACGAGCCCACTGATGTATTTCTTCCTTGGTCATTATTTGACCTTTGATAAGCTTGGAATCATCAATAGGTCTTATGAAACATTCTTCAGGATAAAAATCCGGAAGTTTTGCATATTTAAGAAATTCTATATCCCATATACCAGCATCATAATTAAAAAGTTTATCTCCCCAATTGTGTCTCTGAATTTTAAAATCTGGAAGTTCAATTACACCAGGGAGCCATCCTTTTTGACGGCATGTTCTTCCCATGGATAGAGAACCCATGGCCCAAACTTTTTCATTCAACTCTATATCAGGAATTAACTCACCTGAAAATGGAACAACTTTATGAATTGAATGAGATATATTCATTCTTTCTAGGTGATGAACCAATTCATTCCATTTTTCTTCTTGGTATATATTTTCCTGAAGTATCCAATGCATTATTTCACCATTCCATACAAACAAGAAGTTTCACGGTCTATTTTAACTGGAGTGCCATTTCTTTCGATACACATCTTAATGATCTGATGTTGATTCATTTCAGCACTTTTATTATGCTCTGCAACCGAATGAATAAGGAAAATTAAAACGGAAGAAACACATATTGCAATTAAACCACCAAAGATATAGTTCATTCTCTATCCTCTCTTATTTTCTGGACGAAAGCCTTGATTGCCACATATAGAGCATAGGGCCAAAAAAGAACAGTCGCAAAGAAAAAAAGTGTGCGTATCTCTAAAAAATCTTCTGCCTGTGACATTCTTGCCAGTATATCGAACACTATACCAATGAAGGTTCCTATCAGAAGATAGACCAGGAGAAAATTCATTCTGTTACCATTTCTGAAAAATTTCCTTTCTTTTCGAAAGTTATCATTCTTCCAAATTTTTCTAGCATCTGATCTTTCTTATGAGAAATAATAAAGATGTTAAAACCTGCCGCGACCTTCTTTACAATTTCAATGAAATCTTGTGTTCCTGTAGCATCCAAAGATGAATCCATAATCTCATCAAGGATAAGAATATTAGTAAGAGATGCATGACGCATCTTTGCAATTTCTCTCCATGTAAAAAGAAGTGCAATGTCAATTCGCATTCTCTCTCCTTGTGAAAAGGATGTATAAGAAAAATCATCTCTGAAAGATGATGTAATCTTTTCTTTGAATGATTCATCTATCTGGAAAGCACACGGGAAATCCATCTCTTCAAGATATTTATTGATCAACTGGTTCATCACTGGAATGTATTGCCTGATGATCATGGTCTTGATACCATCATCCTTTAGAAGTTGTGCAGCAACATCCAGAAGAGCCCTATTATTGATAGCATCATCTATCTTTGTCTTTAAGGTGGCAAGTGCTTTACGATGCTTTTCCAGGTCATCGGTATTGATCTCTGCTTTCGATTTTTCCAGCTTCTTATTTTGATTCTCTAGAACCCGCATGGCGACGGCAATTTCACCAATCTTTCTCTGTAGCTGTTGTGCCTCGTCATCGATTTCTTCAATTTGTTTTTCGATTTGCTTTGTTTTTCCATATTCTTCTTCAAGACTTCGTATCTTCCCGGAAGCCTTTTCAATGGCATTTTCCATTTTATTGACAAGCTCAACCTTTGATAAGAGAAGGATAGAGCGTTGCTCTTCCAAAATGGATTGATTGCATGTCGGGCATGTAGTGGTGTCATGCAATTCGTTAATACGCCCCAATAGCTTTTCTTTTTTCTTGGTAAGCTCTTTTTCTTTTGATTGAAGCGAGACGATTTGAGAGCGTATGTCAAAGCTGTTATTATTCCTAGGTTCATCTCCTACTAAGCCTTTCTTCTTTTCTTCCAGAACATCTATTTCTTTTTCGATGTTCTTTATTTCTTCCATATGTTCTTCGATCTTGGTAAGATTTTCTTTGATCAAAGAATCTTTGTCAGTTTGCATCTCTTTGATGTGGTTTTCCATCAGAGAGACACGAGAAGCAATAAGCTTCTTCTTTTGCTCAAGATCAGCTATCGCAGATTCGGCTACTCCTACCTCAGATTTGACAAGCCGAAACATCTTAGAGAAAACTTCAATGTCAAGCAAGTCCTCTATAATTTCGCGTCTTGCCAATGCGGGGAGAAGCATGAATGGAGTAAAGTTGGCAGAACCAAGAACGACAATTTGACAAAATGTCTTAAAGGTCATCTTGAGTATATTCTTCTCAAGATGATCCTGGTAATCGAAGGTTTTGGCAGCTTGCGGTATCAAATCACCATCTACATAGATTTCAAAGACCGCTGGTTTCATTCCCCTTCTAATTCTATATCTTTTTGATCCTATAACAAAGCCGATCTCAACCAGCATCTCCTTACTATTTACTGAATTGACAAGTTGAGGAAGATTGATATTTCGAAAAGGCTTTTTATAAAGAACATATGTGATTGCATCTAATAATGTAGATTTACCAGCACCATTATCTCCACAAATCAATGTGGTTGAAGATGAATCAAGACGAATAGTTGTGAATTCATCGCCAGTAGAAAGAAAATTTTTCCACTTTACATATTCAAATTTGATCATATCTCTATTTCTTGTGATCTCTTATAATATTGCAACATGAGTTCTTCCAATTTCGATTTATCAACATCAACACTCAACTCATTAATATACTTCCTTATTATTTCAGTTGTTGTTTCCATTCCTGTTATATCAGATGCAGTGACTTGTAAATCTGCAAGCTCCACAATCTTGATATCCAGTGGTTTAGAACCCTCAATAGCCTTGACGAACCGTTCAAATTCTGCTTGTGAATCTTTCTTCTTGGCTATGATCTTCACATACGAATTATTGAAATAAAGTTCTTGATTGAAATCGATAGGAGATTTTCCATCATAGACAATCTGATGAAAGAGAGTGTAGGGATTGACGATATATTCTAGATCAAGCGTATCTAGATCAAGAATATGGAAACCCTTCTCTTGTTCATGATCTGCCCATGTAAATTGAAAAGGTGCTCCTAGGTATTGAATGTTTCCAGACTTTGATTTTGTATGATAATGTCCGCTCAGAACGGACTTAAACTTCTTATATTGAAGTGGATCATCTCCATACTCTGCAATCATTCCACCATCCATAGGAAATCCAGAAAGCTCCAGATGACCTAAACAGATTTCAGCAGGGGTATCATGAATAACATCTTCAGTCTGTAATTTGTTTTCTGATGTGATCCAAGGAATTAGGCAAACTGGTCTGGAATAATCGAAGAATGATAGTGGACGGCTATATCTTCTGAAATAGTATGAACCTAGAAGCTCTGATAGGGCAGATAGAGAATTAGAGTTTCTGAAGAAGATATCATGATTTCCGCAAATAAAAGTCACATCATAACCAGTAAGTCTATCAAGAAACATTTCCTTCATTCTCTTTAGAGTGAAATAGTTGATAGATTTTCTCTGATCAACTAAATCACCTAAATGAAGAATAGTCTTAATTCCTCTTTTCTCTAATTCAGGAAAGAACACATCATTAAAAAAATCTTCCTGGTAATCCAGGAAGGAGAAGTTATTTCCACGAATGCCGAAATGTGTATCACATATCAAAGCTATTTTCATTTATGTTCTTCTATGCTTCCTTTGTTCATAGTATTTCTTCAAAGCCTTATCAGCTTCATCTCGAATAAGCTCCAGCATCAAAGCATAAGTCTCACGAGTAAACTGGTTAGTCTTTGGATTGTTCAAGTTATCTGTATAATCCTTAATAATTTGTGGCAATCTATTTCTATTGTCGCTCATCTCCTAAACTCCAAACTGTTACATTGAAATCCTTTAACCTATGCTTAATTATGGATTCAATAATTGACCACTCTCCACCACCAAGACCAGCACCAATTTTCGGCATTGAAATATTTCTATCTATATCACTCAGTCTTTCATTAATATTTCTAGATATTAGATACATGCACTGATCTACTGCATCATATGAAACAAACTTAGCATTATACCCTATAGATGGTTGAGTAATACAATGAAATATAACCTTATTTTTCTCATGTCCAATTACAATGTCACCAAGACCTTCTAATGAAGAAGCAATGTTATGTTGAAATCTTTGAAAATAATTCGAACAAGCCTTTGGATATTTTTTCAGGATTTGCTTGGCAATACCTGCACCCATAATGCCGATATTGTTACAGCCATGGGCAATGTACCTGTCCGGTGTCTCTAGGCAGTCACCTATTTTGTATGTGATCATAGCGATATCCTTAATTGAGCCGAGACAAAGAGATCATTAGATAATGCTTTTTGTATGGCTTGGTCAACATTATCATAGAAATCTCTAATATTATTTTGATTATAAAAAGAAATTGTTTCAGTTTTTGCCATTGGATATAATGGTCCATTCAATCTATAATCTTCATAATGCCCTATCATCTTAAAAAAGAATTGATCTATATAATCTTCATATAGATTTTTCTTTAAGAAATCTCCTTCATAAATTTTTTTAGAAATACCAACTACTTCATACTTCTCTACGCTTCTGTATAGTAAGATATCAGCATAAATATCGTGTATTTCACGTACTGAACTTTCTAATTTAGGCTTATATAAAATCTGTCCTGGTATATAAGTTTTCAAAGGTGGTCTAAATCCTGGTGGAACTTGGACTTCACTAAAAAATGTTTCACTCATCTCATCACTCTTTCACTTGATCATCAAAATCTTATTTCCAGTTTTTTCTTGATTATTTTTTATCACTCCTATATCATAGTTAACTTCATCTTCTATCTTTACATTTTCATCTAGATTATTTAAAGCCCATGTTATAAATTCATTTTCACATCCAATATGAACTGGAATAGATTTATCTTCTATTTTCATAAGATGATCAATCAATTCTTGAACTGTAATTCTACCATCTTCTCTTACAGCTTTAGAAATGTCACTCATTTCAATTCCCTCTTAAAATAACACTGAATAATTGTAAATTCTACAACAACAGATACTAATTCCCATCCTTCTTTTCCAAGTCTTTCCATTTCACTATGATTATATTTTATCTTATGATATTCCCATTTCTTCATAACCAAATTACCTCACTTGTTTTTACTGTTCGCTTTCTTTGGACTTTTTTTTTATCTCTATTCAAATTTCTTTTGGCTTCATAATCACTGATGAACTCCTGGAGGTTATCATACAATTCATGATTGCCTCCTAGAATTAAATTGGGAGATAATTGATCTGCCAAGACATGATTCATAGCAGACTTATGAGTTATGTATTGCTGATGCCTCTCTGTGTTTATTCTTCGAATGAACGCAAACTCTACAATCCTGGTGATGTAAGCAAACGGCAGCTTTGACTTCTCTGGATCAAAGTTATGAATGTACATCATCACATTTTCAAGAGCATCACCTTTCATCTCTTCAATAAAACTATAATTCTTAAAGTTCTTCTTGGAAGCAAGACCATCAACAATTTTCATGGCACATTCGGCAATGTACTTCGTTGGTGGTGGTCTAGGTTTACCATCATCAATTGCTTTCAGTACAGAGGCTCTATATTCAATCATGTGTTCATAGAGAGCTTTGTTATTAATGTAATTAACAACTCTTTTCTTCTTCTTTGACAATTAATTTACTCCGATTGTTTTGTATTAAAAAATAGTCCTAAAAGGGACAATATGATATACAAATCACTCTATTGAATGGACTTGCAATGTAAAGACTAGACCAATCACATAATATTACAGACATTGTAACAATTTGTTACTTGACAGGACTTGACAGGTTTGAAAACCCCCGTATAATCATGTATGTACTTCATGAACTATTCCTAATTCCTAGTATTACTGTAATACGAGTGAAATTTTGAAAAAACGTAGATTACGAGCGAAGCGAGTACATCCCCGAAGGGGATGACTCTGAACAACTAGGAATCCTATGAAAAAGAAAGAAACACCTAAATTAATAGATGGTAAATGTAAGGTCTGTAATAAATGTAAAATCATTGCAGATGGACCTATGAAGGGATATTGTATCTATGGTGGTCCATTCTCTGGATTCAAAGATGAATCAGGAACAGTGGTTCAGCCAAAGGCTGAACACTCCGCTACCGCTCCGTAACTACAGAAAGAAAACGATTAGTCACAGTCATTCTACCAGTCCAGTAGATTGGTGGATTAATCTTATTTTCATATTCTTGTTGAAATGTTACTAGAACAGTTTGATCTTTCAATCTTTGATCAATAGCTCTACAAATTTCTTCCTGATTATTGTCTTGTTTTAGGTGCATCATGTGTAGGAACTTTCTGAATATAAGGTTCATCTTCAATGATATTAACTGGAGCATCTGGACTATAAATGTATTCTTCAAGTTGATCATTGACTCTAGCTAATCCTTCCAAAGCAGAAGCCGTTATTCTACTGGCAAGATACTTAGAGTTTTCATAATAACGAATAAGCTCCGGATGTAGTTGTGTTGTCATGATAATATGAATATTCTTTACTGCCATCACCTGTTCATCCTGAAAAGGAACGTATTTCTGTAGAGTGATTTGTGTTGCTGTTTCTATAATGACATATGGATTTTTGATAAAGACTTCATCTGTACTTCTATCAGCTATTTCTGCGATAAGCTCTTCACCATTGACCAAACGAATATGGATTATTTCTTTTTGTACCATTTTCAGTCTCCTTGTTCTATTTTAATAGAAAGCAACTTATAGTCGAACTTTTCTCTAGAGTATACCTTTATCCTTTCAATAAAATGTTTCAGTGTATAGTTTTTCCATCCTCTAATGGAAAGATCATCAGACAAATCCCAAAGAACAGCAAGTTCTTTATTCTCGGATTTTCTAAGAACTCTCCCTATCGCCTGAAGAATTTTGATCTTTGCTTTAGAAGGAGAGGCAAAGACAATATTCCTCAGTGACTTGATATTTATCCCTGTGCTTGTTGTGTTCATTGAAGCTACCAGGATAGCATTATCTTGTCTTTCGATCTCCTGTCTAATTCTCTCCCTTTCCTGTGCCTTAATTTTTCCTGATATGAAATAGACCGGTCTATCGGTTGATTCTTTAATGATCCGATATAGTTCTTCACCATGATCTTCCACGTAATGAAAAAGAAGAAGAGTGTTTCCTTTTAGTCGAGTTACCAGCTTTCGGATGAACTCGTTTCTATTAGGATTCTTAATCAGGAAATCTATTTCTTCTTCATAAGAAGATTTGAAAAATGCTTCTTTAGTTTCATTTGAATATTTCAAGGTGATGTTATTGATAAGAAAGTTAGATAATATTCCTCTTTCTATCAATTCATGGCTTTTCGAGAGAGTTATGATATCTCCAAAGAGACCTTGTAGTGTCATCTCATGGACCGTAGCATCATCCAAGGTTCCGGAAAGACCGAACCTCAATGGGCACTGATCTAATTTTTCCATGATCGTGATGAGAGAAGATGCCTTGAATGTATGTGCTTCATCTCCAATCACCATTCCGAACTGTTCAAACCATACCTTTGGGAGCTTGTAAATGCTTTGCCATGTGGAAATGACAATCGGTCCAGTGACCTTCTTTGATTGACCTTCATAGATTAATTGAATGTCACCATCATATCCATAATCTCTCAAATCCGATTCCATCTGCCGGATTAGTCCGGTTGTTGGAACGATCAGGAGTGTTCTTTTATGAAAGAAACGAAAGAGAAGGTAAATGATGAGGCTTTTCCCGGAGCCGGTAGCAGACAGGAAGATCGCTCTTCCTTTCTTTTCTAGGGCAGTCTCTAGGGCAGCAAATTGAAAATCATGGGGGGTGATACCTGGAAGGTTGAGTTTCGCTACCCATTCCTTTATTTGGGCTTCTGTGGAAGAAAAAGGAAAGGTGGTTTCCTCTAAAAACTCAACCTCATATTCGTTGGCTTCTGCATATTCCAGTATCTTGGGAAGCAATCCAGCATAAATGGTTTTGTTTTTCAGGTTGAAGAGATGCATTCTACCATCCCAAACCCCCGCTTTGAATGCTGGCATGAAGCGGAAGTTCGGGACGATGAATGAAAAATGGTCATGGAGTTCTTGAAGAACTGCCGGTTCCGATTTTATTCTAAGATATGTTTGACCTAAATTTTCTATCAAGAGTTTCATGCTTGTATTTAGGCGTCTCTTCGAGAGCCTGTTGCATGATTCTCAGCACCTTGATAGACTGTGAATTCATCGCAGGATGTTCACAGATTTTTTCTGCTTTTGCAGTAATATCGAATAGGGCGTTTTGCAAGCGTTCATCTTTTTCGATGATAGCTTTAAAGAAATCGACAAGCTGCATCTTGCCGATGCCACGCATGTCTCCCATTCCTTGGTTATTAGTTGAGCATTTACCACACCCATTCTTTTTGATGTGGCTTATTCTCATTTCAGAAACAGCACCGCATGAGAGACATTTTACCTGATATTTTCTTTCTTCTTTTGGTATCTTGGGAAGGAGCTTTATTAGTTTTCTGTTGTTGTAGACTTTACCGGTATGGTCGATCATTCCATCGCTCCTAGTCAGGCGTGAAGAAGATACCTACCATCAGTATCAGACCACCAAGAACAGTCAAGATAAATCCTGTTCGTGTTATATCACAAAAAGCTCCAATAACTATTAAAATAGATCCTATTAGAGAAATTATTATCCATAGATATCTCATTTTTTCTTTTCCAGGTGTTCCATACAGTAGTGGATGAAACATATTATACCTGTACTGATGAAGCTAATCAAGACCATATTGGCATCCTTTGTGTTCATCATGACAAAAATAAAATATACAGAAAGAAAAAAGGATGCAAAGAAAAATATCTCCAGGATAACAGTCAGGAGGATTTTGATCATTGTAAGAAAGCCTTGTGATTTGTGATGGTCTTCATTTCACTTTCAGTGATACGTCTGACGATCTTAATATCCTTGAGATGAGGATTTAGTCTAGTAAAATAGTTCAATAAAGTTAAGGCAGATTTTTCGGTAGGAGAAACCCATGCTTTTTTTGATTCCTCTGTTAATGTTAAGAGAGTGTCCATATAGAGACGTTTTTCGTCATGATATCCACGGATCACATATCCCATGATCATAGTCCTTCTTCTTCTTTGATCCAATCCTGGATTGTCTTGAAGGTAGACACATACGGTTGCTTTTCACTTCTCTGGAAGAGAGAATATTGATTGACATTGACTACCAAACCACCATGAGGATAGAGAAAAAATCTATTATCTGGAGATGGGTCTTCTGGATTTTTCCATTCAATTAGCATTTCTTGAGCAGTATTTTTTATACTATCTTTTTTATAGAAGCTATCTGTAGTAAAACTCCAATGTATTTCTTTCACTATTCCTACTGATTTTTCACTTAGATTAGATATATTGAATATTGAATCTGTTCCTTTGTATCTCAATTTAGGTTCTTTGGAAAGATCGATCCTTACCTTATCACCCACACGTATTCTTCCATCGAAAAGACACTCAGATGCTTCCATGCAGTCATATTCATATGAATACTCAGAGAAACTTATCTTTTCAGAATCCCATTTTATTTTAGCATCAACTCCGGAACCTATTTGTCTTATTTTACCGATAGCTCCTACAGGAACATTTGTTCCAAAGTTATCTTTGGAGATGAACTTGACATAATCATCTACCTTGAACTTCCCGAGAAAAAGCGTCATTTCTCATTCCTCACATGTCGTTCAGAAGCGGACCTTGATAGCCAAGGTATGGCATTTTTCCCGAGCTTTGTATTTGGTTCTCCAGGGGAATGCAATCGGGATCAATCACCAATGCCCAAATGTAGGTGTCAAAGAAGCACCAAAGACTACCCATACCTTCTCTTAAAGTTTTACCTGAAACTTTAAATTTATCTTTATTATCATTGTATACATCAAAATATGGTGTATTAAAAAACATATTAAGTTTTGGTTGGCGATCTTGTGTTTCATATTTGACGATGGCAGATGGTTCCACATGCATAGGAAAAAGAAAACTGATGTCTTCACCTTTAATGATTGCTGATGTATCTTCTCTTTTTATATCAACAACTTTTTTTCCTGATAACATATAAACGCCACGAATGACAGTATATTTAATTATTGATATACCATCATTCTTGAAGACAACTTCCTCGCCAACCTTATACATTTTCAGCCTCGTTTAGCTGGTTGTGGTCCGGATGCTTGATTCTGGTACTTACCTCGATAGGGAAGTGTTGTGGGGTAGTCAAGCAAATTGAACTCAATCTCGGCTATCCCCATACCTTCTTTCAATTCGATTGCTCTTTCACTGTTGTTTTTCAATTCCAGTGTCAGATAACCGCACCATCCAGGTTTGGCAGTTGTGTTCTGCACTGCCAAACCAAGCCTTGCCCATGTGGATTTGTCGCAAACACGCGCCATGAGGTTGTTCGGTAGATTGATCTTCTCAATAATGGATGCCAGCACGAAACCATGAGGTTTGAGGATCATGGTTTCTTTGATCCTAACAGAATAGGATGCTGGTCCTAATCCATAGGATATTCCTTCGAAATTTTCTTCATAATGAATGAAGGGATCGATAATCCGGAATGCATTGGCATAAGATTGTATGGATTGTGCTGAAAGAATCATTAGAAAGTTTTCCCGTCTGTTTTTTCGCCTAATTTATATCCAAAATTTTCAACCAGTTCATCAATTGTAGTATTATTTGCGTTTGCAAAATTCAAAGATGCTCTTGGCTTCATTACAGAAAGCCACTTCTCTTCATATCTCTTCTCTCCATATGCAATCTTATTTGGCCAAAGGATGACCGCTATATTTTTGTCAATAACTTGAGATACGATACCTGTCATTCCATCCCGAACTCCTGGCAGATGCGAAACTTCAGGACCGACATACTTAACGTCATCACCCTTGCGGAATTTTCCGAGCAACTTAACCATGATGTAGTCTCCTTGATTTAACGGATAACATATTAGCTCTAAAGCCCCGAAACGAGACTTTACGGCTAATATATTGGCACTTATGCCAGCCTAGTGGATTGGAAAGCAACTGTCAACTATGTGACAGGATTTATCCGGTAGGATGTATACATGAAGGTCACGGTACAATCTAGATAATCAACTTCTTCAAGAGTTGAATCAAATTCTAAACCTTGCAATGAAACAGGAAATGCGTCTTTAAAGACGACTTCAAATATTGGATTTCTATGTGATGAAAGAATGAAGAAAGAAATATCTGATTTAATTCCTTGACCTAAAATTTTATCGCCGGAAGCAAGAGTAGCATATTCACCGTAATTGTCAGGAAAACCAAGACCACGAATCCAATTATGCATTTCCATATAATTTTTTAAATCTTCATCAACTTTGAAAGTTACTGCAAAGATATCAAAATCAATATGTTCACCTGAATGTGGAATTTCAACAAAATGATTTGGTTGTGATGTTGAAGGAATAGAAAGTCCAGGTATATTAACTCTTTGTGCGAAGAAGTTAAGATGTGGAGCACGTTGAATTGTGAGTTTAAAACCGCCTCTAGAAAGGAAATTCTTATTATTTGGAACTTTATCTAATGCAGTCATTGAAACCTTTTATAAAAACGGGGAAGAGATATACCCTTCCCCTAATGCTATTTTCTTTTCTTTCTTATTTGCACAGAATTATTTATAAAAACGCCACTCTTGACAGTCTGATCGGGATCGGCTACATGGGGATGGAGCGTTGGACTGCTTCCTTGTCTACCGCTTCCTCGCTGGCGATCCCCGTGGCGGTCCAAGAAAGAGTCCCGAAGCCTCTTTCCAAAGCAGCCACGGGGATTTCTGTGTCATGTATGCTGTTAATTATTTACTTTTTGGCATTCTGCCAATATATCTGCAAGTTCTTCTTCATCATCCGGAACATCATACCATTCATTTTCAGTGATAATAGGATGTTTCATGACAATTCCACCTGCATTGCAATAATCGGGTTTTATATTATTCTCGAATTGAAAAGCATCGTAATCAGCAAGAATCTTACAAAGTTTCTTACCTTCTTCGATAGAAGATACAGGAACTTCAAAAGGTTTCATTGGGAGTTGTGGTATCCACCATACTTTGTATTCAATTTTCGACATTACTTCTTTCTTTCGATCACATGGACACGATCTGAGAGGGTGTAATTGATCCCTTTTACGTGATAATCCAATGCATCTAGATTTGCATCAGCGGATACTTCAATGTAGAAAATACCATTGATAGTTTCAAAGGTGAATGGAGTTCCAACCGAGACAAAATGATTGACTGCTCTCTTGGCTTCTTCTTTGTTTTTTAGCTTAAGCAGTTTGGGCTTTGGAGTTGTTAGTTGCTGCATTTTCAGATTTCTCCGGTATAACCGAAATAATCACCCCAGCATTTTTGATCATATGCTTGGCGGATTTTCTTGTATATGCAAGAACTGTTGTGCTGATCCTAACTCCTTCCCTATTTTCATAGGTCACTATCCAAGTTGGCATTTTATTCGTCATGTACTATCCTCTTGATAGCTTTAGGATGCCAGATGATGTAGTGAGACACCGAAGGACGGAACTTGTTGGGCTTCACCATCGTTCCATGGTAGTGATCCTTGACGTTATCCAGAAAGGCATGGTTGTCAGCCTTATAGCCGTCATACCACACTCTTTCAAGTGCCTCATGCATATCGGCATAGCGGCAACAAGCATCAATGAGCTTGCGCTTGCCGATGTGAGGATTTTCATCATAATTGGACGCAACATCCTCCAGATGTGGAGAACGTTCGATAAGATCAGTAATGATCTTCTTCTTGACTTTTGTATTCGGTTTTAGGAATTTGGAAGTATCAAGGGTTATTCTATGAAGATTTGGACCATAGTGACTTTCATGCTCATTGGAAGTATAAAGTCCTGGTCCTTTTTGATCATGTCCACCTGTGAGGAATGATGGATCAAATCTATCGAATTTCTTATGGGAATAATGATAGACTTCTACTTCATTATTCTTTTCTTCTTTTAGGAAGCTTTTGAAGTCTTTCATGTTTTCTCTTTCTTAGAACTTGTAGGCATTGAAGTTTGGATCATTAATAATATTGAAATATTCTTCTTTAAGTTCTTTTGATCTTTTCAATCTTTTTTCATAATTTTCTTCATATTTCTTAGCTTTGAAAAAGTTACCTTTGTTTCTTTCCTTTTCAGCTTTCTTCTTCCAATTTTCTGCCATTTGTTCTTCTTGTCTCCAGAAAAAACTTGGATGCATTTAACTACCATATCCTTTATCTTTATACGGTTCTAGAAATTGTATATGTTGCATGTCATATACACTGATATCTCCGAATTTATATTTAGCGCATTGAGAATACCATTCAACATGGCAACGTGTTTTAGTTATTTTAATTATCTTACCTGGACCTAATAAAGCCCACCAACGATCATAAACTTTCTTGTTTAACTTTAAATGTTTTCTTTCCATTCTTTTTTCCTTTGAATGGCTCCAGCGGGAGGACTCGAACCTCCAACCATCCGGTTAACAGCCGAACGCTCTACCATTGAGCTACGCTGGAATACTCTTTTACTTAGTATCTAGGACATTGACGATTTCTGTCAACGTCTGTGATGGTTTGAAGCCTTACAGTGTCCGGAAAACCACGTATCCGGCAAGCAAGTTCAGCAACCGATTGAACATCACGATCCTTCGTGGTTCTGCCATAGATTTGCAGCGTAAAAAAAGAGCCATCTTCGGTGAGGAAGATGGCTTCACATGAGTTGGGATCAATCTTGATAGGCTTCATTGGATGTATTCTTGCTCCAGTCTGATTCCGAAGGCACCTGCCGCGTAGGTTTGCGGCTTGCCATTCCGGATAATCTGATACTCGAAATCATACCGGCTTTCAAGGGGACGTTTGCAGATCACCCGAAAGATGCCGATCCTACCAGTGAAATCTGCTTTCCCGTATCCTCTGTTGAAGTTGCGGCACTCCTTGAAAGCATCAATCTCCAGGTCAATCCTGGACACTCGCTTGCTTTTCATCGTTCCCCTCCACTTGATAGGAAGAAACAACTTTGGAAATGAAATGATCACGCCCAACCGTCTTGTTCACTTCCCGTGCTTCTTCGACGGTATCGAAGAAGCGCCATAGAGATTCGTTCACATCAGGATACTTGAAACACCATCGGTTGATTTTTGTCAAGACGAATTGGTTGCCATTAATAGTTTCACCTACAATGATGTACTTGGTTTTCATCAATTCATCCTTTTCAGAACGGGATTTCATCGCTTTGATTGTGAGGACGATAGACCGGCTTTCCCTCAGAAGTCTTGACTTCATAGGAACAGCAGTCATCCTCTTCACAGTTCATGAGGATGTAGGCAAACGCATCCGACTCATCCATGAACCCTGCATCAACATAGGACAAGGTTCGCGGCGAATCTTCATTCCAGACTGTACGGACAACGCGAAACGGATAGAAGTTACCGTTGCCATGCTGATAGATCGGAGACGTGCCATCGATCACCGTCAGCCATGCGGTATACCAGTCACGAAGATACTGACCGGACATGTCCAGATCATTGGAACAATTGATGTTGTCTGGATGCGTGCCGTGGTAATCCTCACAGAACTTGACGAAATCACGCCATGCATCGCATCCAGCGCCACGAGAAACCTTCTGGTTGAATTCACTCATCTTGGCAACGAGTTCAGAGAGCTTCATCATCGTTCTCCTTGTCTGTTAAAAATCTTATACAGCATCTTCTTGTCTTGTTCAAGAACTTTTTCTTCTCTTAGCTAAAAATAAGACTTGAACAAGAGCTAAGAAGGTGTTATAAGAAGAACAAGATCGATTGACATAGAGGGATAGGGCACATGCCGAAGGGTGTTCCGAAGGCTGGTTTTCGCATGACGAAGAACCGGCTTGCACAGATGGGCGGCAGCACGTTCACTGCCACGAATGATCGAACCATCTATCATCTTGGTCAAGGTGTTGAAGCTCCAGTAGAACGTGAGCCGTTGTCCGTGATTTCGGCTCGCATCAAGGAGCGGTTTGATGTGATGAACCAGCTTCTTCAGTCTATCGTGGCTGGTGACTCCAATGCGGTTATCATCTCGGGTCCAGCAGGAGTTGGTAAGTCTCATACCGTAGAAGAAGTTCTTTCTTCTTGGAACCCGGATCAAGATCGGTTCACGATCACCAAGGGGTTTGTTAAGGCAACGGGTCTTTACAAGCTTCTCTATCATCACCGTGAAGGTGGCGTTTTGGTTTTCGATGATGCCGACTCGATCTTTGATGATGCCGTGGCACTCAACATCCTGAAGGCAGTCTGCGACACGACCGAGAAGCGGACTGTTTCTTGGCTTTCCGAAGTCAAGTTTGTGGATGAAGAGTCAGGTGAAGTGTTGCCGCGTAAGTTTCAGTTTGAAGGACAGATCGTGTTTCTGACCAATCTAGACTTCGATGGTCTTATTCGTCGTCAGCACAAGTTGTCGCCTCATCTTGAGGCTCTTATGTCGCGTGCTCACTATGTTTCGCTGGCAATGAATACGGATCGGGCAAAGTTGGTTCGGGTTGTTCAGGTCATCAATGAAGGCATGTTCAACAAGTTCGGCTTTAGTAAGGATGACTGTCAGGAGATTGTTGACTTTATGACTGAAAACCTGGACCGGCTCCGTGCCGTGTCTCTCAGGGAAGCGGTCAAGCTGGCAAACCTGAAGAAGTCCAATCCGAATTGGAGAATGGTTGCCAAGACCACGGCTTGCCGGAACAGGGATTGAATAAGGGGGGCTACGGCTCCCCTTATTTTTTATCTTCTTTGAATTAGATCGTCTCTTTCAGGAACATTGTCGCCAGCAACATCAACAGAATTTATTGCTGCACTATGACTTGACATTGGTCTTTGAAGTCTTGCACCAGCACTAGAAACAACTTTTGATCTCAAGAGTTGCATTTCTCTTAATTGTTTGGCAAGTAAGGCAGTTACCTCGTCATGATGAGCATCTTCAATCGTGGCATCACCGCCTATTTTTCGTTGATCCTCTGCATCCTTTATTGCTTTTCTAGCTCTTCCAGCCATTTTATTAGCAAGAGCCGTACCAGCCAATCTTCTTTTTTCCTTATTTTGCATATCTTGCTCTTCCAGGTCTTTCATTTAAATCTCCTTGGTGTCCTAAAGGTTATCCTGTTATTTATGAAAAGATAAGTATCTCAATATTCCTTTACTCCTGGAGATAAAATGTTTTCATTCAAGAAATTTTTAAAAGAATCAGATAAATTAGGTAAACTAATGAATTCATTAAAGAATGATCCACATCCTATTACTCCAGAAAATTCTAGACCAGTTGCCAAAATATTAGATTCAATGAAACCACATAGAGTAGTTTCTACCGATGATATGATTGATTTAGCCAAAAAAATTAAAGAACAGCAGCCAAAAAAATTATCTATTAGGGTAAAGACTGGAAAAGAAAGATTAGGTCAATTTGGGGACCATCCAGTTCTAATTAAAAAAGGATATGAATTAAGAAGGCAGGGGCATCATGATTATGATATTGCCTTGCATCTTTTCGGGGATCATACTAAAGGAAGAAAATTTGGAAGAGCTATGGATTCCCCAAAGAACAGAGCAAGATTTAAAGATGAATATCATAAGCCTAGAGAATATTTTGATTCCCTTCCACCTGAACATGAAGATTCACTTATTTACAAACATGGAAAAGAAATAGAAAATAAAGGTACAATCGGAATACCTGATAATGAATTAAAAATGATATATGATATGCGAAAGAGTATGAGGTATACGGCTGAAAATATAGCAAATAAAATGGGTTATAGTGATGGAGATATCAAAAAAGATGCTGATCATCCTGCCAATAAAAAGAAATTTGGAAAAGATTGGTATCCACATATTACACAAAAAATGTCTATGACACCTGAAACCATAAAAAGAGGATATCAATTTAGAAAACAGGGAATGTCTGATCACAGCATCGCGAGAAAACTTAAGATCGGACCAGAAACAGTATCAAGAACTCTGGATCACACTTACATAAAAAGAGCTTATGCAGATCATTATGTTCCAGAAAATAAAAGAGATACTATTTCAAATTGGACTGATGACCATATCAGAAAAGTATTTGAATTGAGGAAAAAGGGAATATACAGTAAAGCTAATATAGCAGCAAGTATGAAAGTAAGTCCAAAAAATCTTACTTCTCTAGTTGACAGTGATGAAACCAAAAAAAGGTTTGGAAATGAATATGTTCCACACGGTTTTAGCCCTGAAAGAGAAAAAGAATTGAATAATATTAGAAGAAAATTTATGATTGGATTATTCAAAAATAAAAGATAAAAAAAGTGCCAGCCGAAAACGATGGTCTATCCAAACCCACCGTCCCGACTGGCACCAGCTTTATGATAGGGTGCTATGATTTGCCGTGAACCTCGACGTTTAATGTAGAGATTTACAAGAACACCGAACGTTCTGCCGCTAAACTACCCGCGCATACATGGAGCGCAGGGATGGATTCGAACCATCGCAATCGGTTATTTCCTCCACACTTTGATAGGTCCACCATAGCAATAACTCAGATTCTAGGGATAGATAGCTTCAGATTGAGATGCCTACAGATGATGAGTCTGTACTGTCTACCGTTCCAGCATCCCCCCATAACCCCTTTGGGTCCGTTTCCGGAAAGTCCATTGGGGAGCAATTTTATGGTGGAGGGAGTAGGATTCGAACCTACAACAGCATCACGATTTTAGCTTATCCTTTGAACTTGAGCTTTCCCTGTCCGGATCACCCTACGGGATCACCGGACAGAAGCTTGCTATCACATCTCCAGGAGGAAGGCAAATATGTCTTTGCCGATATTTGTTGTGGGTGCGACCTCTTGTGCCATATTTGCCTCTTCCCTCGCCTCACGAACGGCAGCAAGAAGCTCTTCAATTCGATCCAGAATCAATTGTCTTTCTTTCTTCGGCATGGCAGCAGAAGTCTTCTCCGTATTCCAGTGCCCAACGATCATGTCTTCTGTGATCAATTGGGTTTGAGCCGGATGCTCAGGAGTAGCATTATAAAGCACAATCGGTCTTTGCATCTTCTTGGTTTTATGTGTTTTGATGATATCCGATTTATAGGTCTGTGAAATAGCGTCTTTCTTCCAATTCTCGTTGTCATCAAGAACAGGAAGATTACCGATGAAAGTCCTTAGATCGGTCATTTGCTTTTCAAGGAAAAGCAAGAAAGGAACAGGAGCATCTTTGATAAAGACTTCTCCATTCAACTTCACATCAGCCTTGGCAATGCAGTTGGTCCAATCTTTTCTTGCAACAATATTGATAAGATCAGTGAAACTCTTTTCAGCTTTTTGCAAAACATCATCAACAGTGTATTGAATTCTTTTTGTCTCAGAAGGAAAATCTTCCGAGTCTTCTGTTTTCTTTTCATAGGTGCGATTGACACCGTTGAAAAGATCGGGATGCTGAACAGTTTTGTTCAACTCCGTAATAGTCGCATAGGCGCGCGGTTTCAGACCATGTTCGATTGCAATGATTTGATTGAGCTTAGCCATTGTCACTTTCCTCATTGGGGTTGACAATGATGCCTCTAGTTCTAATGACTAGATCATGTCAAGATGCAAAAAAGTCACTTCTTTTTGGCGGCAAGTCTAGTAGAAGAATCCATATCATATTTTCTTTGGAAAGATGGTTTCAATTCAGAATATTGTTCTGAAGAACCATTGAAAGATTGCATATGAATTCCTGGCATCTTATGAAGAGCTTTCCAAACTTTCATTCCACCTGTTGATTGTTCATAATCAGAATGAAGATGTATTCCATGTTTAGTAATTAAATGGTGATAGAATTCATGTGCTTTATATTTGCCGCCTGCATAAGCACCTAGACCATGAACAAAATATTTATTTCCATCTTCTTCACCATGAACAGCCATTTCAACATTACCTGTTTTAATATTATGAAGATAATAAGAAACACCTAATTTATCTCCTGGGTGCCTTGGTGCTTGCCCTTCATATCTGATTATTTTATGATCCTCACCCATAGAACCAGGAAGATACTTACCTTTTTCGGATACCGCCAAATCAGGTGGTCTTGCTTCCATTTTTTTACGTTCTATATCAGTATCAAGTTCTAATGAATTAACCCATGGAGCTTCTTTTAAAAATTCAATGAAGGATTTCACTTTAAATTTTTCCTATGATTAATAACATAAATGGAATCAGGTTCTCCTTTTCCTTCATTAAAACGAACTGCTTTGAAACCTAATTTCTCAGCTTCTCTTAAATGAGGTTCTATATCATCTCCAGCATAAACATGTCTTTTATCTAATATGTCGCTATGTTTTATTTTCTTTGTTATTATTTCGTGTTCCTGTCCAGTTTGTGTAAATTGTCTTGCCCATTCTCTATCAGTAGAATAGAAAGCACCATTCATTGGTCCACCTTCTTTATTTCCAGTGTTTTCTCCCCTGTAAATATGAAGATGATTTTTATCTATATTTTCATGATTATTATCAAAATTCGTCTTTATTTTTTTATTCTGGAACATGTGATGATATGGCATTTTATCTGTTGGTATATCTTCTACATGAGAATTTCTAATATTCACAAGTTTTAAAACTCCTGTTGCTCTAGAAGAAAAATAACCTTTATTATGAAGATGTTTCATTGAATATTTAAGGTATGTTGGATGTATATTATGATTTCTTATTTTAATTCCTATATGTTCTGGTGAAAATTCATCTACAGGTTTACCTACTTTTTTACTGTCACCTTTTCTTATCAACCAAAAATCAGCATCAGGCATATTCATTCCAATATCACAGTGATCTCCTAGTTTTCCACCAAAAGTTAAATGAGTGTCGTTTTTTGATCTTGCTTCTTTTAGAAATTCAATAAAGGATTTCATTTCGGCATTCCTTCACCAACTTCTTTTTCACCATCATGAATTAATTTAGCGTGCCAGATATGAAAAACCTTATGAAAATCAGGACCAAAATTACTTTTTTGAATTCTAGTTATTAATGTCGGTTTATGATATATTTTGATCTTAGAATTTCTAGGAAGAATAAATTCATGTTCTCCTTCAGTTGAAGTAATATGATCATGAGCAAAAACACCATTGCTTCCTTCTGGAACATGAATTTTCAATATATGATGAATTAACTTCTTACTTTTTATATCGTGAGTTGCTTTTGTTGTTGAAAAGTGAATTGCAACAGCAGGAGATGTGGTAGCAGAAGAAAATGATGGCATATGTGCGTGCCAATGTGTTTCTCCTTCTTCCACTTTACCAAATTTTTCTTCAGGACTTCTTTTCATGCCAGTATAAACTTGAAGTTTATGTGGAGTTTTACGGACAGACATAGCATCAGTTAGATTACGATCAATTTCTTTTTCTCTATGAGAACCTTCTAGATATTCGCCTCTATTAATTCTATGTGATCCATCCCCGGTATAGTGTTGAATAGCTTCAACTTGTTCCATGCTATAATGTGTTTCATCATAATGATTTCTTAATCTATCATGTAAATCTGCAAGATGCTGTTGATATTTTTCATCCTTGGCATGTTGATGAAAGAAACCATAGGGCCAAGGTTTTTCTTCTTTTTGCTTTTCCCATTCATTAAGATTTTCTTTTTTAGGTCTTTTGAAATCAATATAGATACGATGAAATTTTACCATCTTTTTAGGTGTTTCATCAGTCTTAGGTGGTTCTTCTTTCTTTGGTTCTTCATCTTTATTCATTCTTAAAAAGTCTCTGAAATTGATCATATTACTCCCCTACGTCTTTGGTTCCATCATGAATTAATTTAGCGTGCCAGATGTGATATTGTTTTGCCATAACATCTTTATCATTTTTTCTAACAATAACGGTTGGTTTATGATATATCTTCATCTTAGAATTTCTAGGAAGAATAAATTCATGTTCTCCTTCAGTTGAAGTAATATGATCATGAGCAAAAACCCCGTGAGAACCTTGTGGCACTGTTAGTTTTAAAATATGAAATGTCGTTCTTGGACGCCATTCTGAAACATCATCTGGTTCATGTCCTTTTTCCATTGCAAACATATGTGCTACTTTAGGATTAGTAGATAAAGAAGAATATGCTGGAGCATGAGCATACCAGTGTCCATCACTTTCTATTTTTTCTTTTTTAAACCTTTCTGAAGGCGGTCTTTTAATACCTGTATATGTCAGTAGCCTATGTGGGGTTTGCCTTACCTTCATAGCAGAATCTAAAACAGATACACTCTTTTGGAGTTCACCTTTCATATATTCACGAAATTCAGGAGTTTTTTCTCCTTTATGATATTCTACACCAGAAAGATATTTGTTCATCATTACTGAATCTAAACCAGTGTAATCATTAATTTCTTTTATTTGATGTTCATCATAATGATCTTTATCATAATGTTCAGCTAATCTATCATGAAGTTCTTTATGATAATTTTCTCTTTTTTTTCTTTCATCATAATCTCCACCCATAAACATATGACCTTTTCTGTAAATCTCTTTTTCAAAGAGATTATCATCCAGGTTCTTGAAATGTAAAAAAATATTATGGTAGTGAATAGAACTATCGCTTTCTAGAAATAGTTTGAATGATTTCATCTCTTTCCCCAACTAGGTTCATCTCCTGGCTCTGTCTGTCCCTTTTTAAAAATCCAATCAAGAGACTTCTTTATTCTATCTGGATTATCGTAAGGCTCCCCTCTGGCATTCTTACCATCAAAAGTATCTATTCTTTTTGCTCTCTTTTTCCAGGATGGATGATCAGCAATTCTAATTTGAGTGACGTTTGTTGGATTTCCATCTTTTGGATGTGGCATCGGATTTTCGGTATCTAATATCTTTATATAATGGGAATTGGTACTTCCGGACTGCTTATGTGAAACTTGCATTCCTTTTCTTTCTTTGGCCCACTGTATAATATGTTTCAATAGTTCCTCATAATCCTTCTGTTCTTTGAGAAATTGAAGAAAAGATTTCATCAATTCATATTCCTTGATACTTTTGGCTTGGCTTTATATTTACTTGGATTTTTTTCAACATCTGGTTTAACAGATATATTACGTTCTTCACCTGTATCTTTATGACGTACAATCAAATTCACAACTCTTTTCTTCATATTCGGACCAACCTTTTCTGATCCGTAAGACGTTGATCCATAGTCCCATTTTGATCCTTTTCTCATCCCTCTTTTAGAAAGATATTCAGCGGCTTTATCAGTTCTCTCACGATCCACATCAGAATATTGATTTACCCAAGTCGGATCGTCTTTTGCTTCAGATATGAATTGTTTGAATGATTTCATGTTTATCTTTCCCTGTTTATACGATAACCAGCCCAATATCTAACCATTTCATGACCATCATTCTGCATATGCAAAATAGTATCTTTTGATGTATGGTAATTCTTTGCTACGTTAATTCTAACTCCAGGATTTGGATCATCTTTTAATGAATGTAACACTTGAGGATTTTCTGTCTTATCTGCAACTATTTGTCTGATTTGTGATACTTGAGATGTAGCCAGATGTGGTTCTGCTTTACTAAGCTCTTCTTTATTTTTTATACCTTTTTCAGTTAAATCATGTGGATATTTATATCTTCTTTGTAAAGAATCCACGATTTCACTATCATCTTTAAAATGAGCAAGGTGTCTGGCAACACCATTTTTGATAATACCATTTTTAATTTCTGATCTCATTGGAACTTCACCATCCGGTGGATGATTAGCAATCAATTGATCATGAACATGCTCATCTCCGAAATGTGCTGCCGAAATTTTACCATACAAATCGCTATGTTGATGAACATAATGTGCTGGATGATGCTTACCTAACTCCTGATGTATTTGATATGCATTATCACCTTTTTCATTTTTTAACTGTGCAAAATACTTCGGATCATCTCCAAAATGCTTGGCGACGGCTAATTTCCCATGAAGGCTATGTCCGGTTGCCATCTTATCAATCAAAGTTTTATCGCCTCTGGTAGAATTCTTAACTGATTCAGCAATGTTGTCATATGCAAAATGATTCATATCGTATTTGTTATTTGGAAAATTATGATGATCGATAAGCTTGTGATGAATAGAAGAATCATAAGAAGGATGTGCATCTTCCTTCCAGATTGATCTAGGATTCATAGCTAATTGATTATGTATAATTGAAGTACCCCAATGAGTATCATCCTCATGAGGTTCTATAAGCTTATGCTTGATAGCTTGTGGAGTATGAGGATTGGCAGCTAATCCGCTTCTTACTTCATGGGTATCCCAATGGTTATCGATCATATGTTTTATGATACCTGGATGACCAGCATTTTCAGCTACATGTTGTTTAACCTCATCATTATCATCGTCTTTATAATAGCCATGCACACGATCTCTTGTTTGAAAACCTTTTGTTGTTTCATGATCGATGATAGCTTTTTTCACTTCTGAATCAGGATCATCATAGAGATGACCATGATCGTTTATATGGGCATCATGTTGAGTAATAGCTTGTATTTTTTCGTCTGAACTACCATGAGCTAGATTATAGATATGATCATGTAAATCTTGTTCTTCATCCTCATCATCATGACTGTGTGCAGCATGAACATCTTGAGCTTTTTTGAAATCCTTCCATACCTGCACATGTTTTAGTTCTGGAAATCTATTCTCATGTGCTCCAGTGTTAATCTCATTATTTTCATCATTTTTGTGTGCTGGTGCATCTTCTTCAGAGTGATGTGGAATAAAAAATTGTGATTTATTTGTTTCTTTTTCATGACCTTCTTCTCCTGGTTTTATCGAACCAGGATGGTAATGAGGATAAAGAGTTCCTTTACTCAAGAATGATGTTTGATGATGCCCTTTGAAAAGACGGGTACACCAATTTGTACTACAGCCATGATTTGTTGCTTGGTCTGGAGTAGTTACCTTATAAATTTCATGTCCTTTTTCAGAGTAGACTTTTTCTCCGAATTTTTCCTTATGGGCTTCTTCTCCACCTGTTTCTAGTGCATATCTAAGATGCCCAACATGCGGATATTTTTCAATAGGTCCAAATCTCTTTCTATCTTTTTCGAAACCTTCTAGAGCCTCACGATGTCTTTGCATATCCCAAGGATGAAATGTATCTAAAAGATCAGAACGAATAAAATGTTTCTTATGCTGTTTAATCAACCATCCAAGATTTTGTTTTTTAGGATTAGGATCAGCAGCAGCAAGCTTTTCCACCTGATCTGGTGTCATCTTAGCTTGCTTAGCAAAGAACTCATACTTTTTGTTTTCAAAAAGGAAAATAAAGGATTTGAATTTAAGCATTTACAGATACTCCAATAGAAAAGGGGACCGAAGTCCCCTTGTATTTATTCTCCGTTTCAATTTCCTCTTACATAAGGTTAGTTACGAGTGATCTGCGATAGAAGAGATTTGAATCCTTCACCAATGCGCCAAGACCTTGTGTAGCACCTTGAGCAAACGGATTTGCTGTCATGCCATAACGGGTCTTGTAACCAATCTTTGGTTGGAAGGTATTTGGGTCTTGTGCTCTCATCATCTGGAGCGGAACGTATGGGCAGTAGTAAAGTCCTGCATCGAATGCATATTGACCTTTATAACCCACAACAAAGTAGTCACCACCAACAGCATATGGATCGATATAGACGCGGATTCTGTTGTTAAGAACACCGACGAATGTTGATCCAGTATCATCAACCTGGAATTGGTTTCCATCAAGTCTAGGAGCATAATCAAGCTCACCAGCAATCGACAGAGCCGAAGCCACGTCCGAAGAACAGATCATAAAGTTACCCTTACCTCTACGGGTATCTTTTGCGATCTTGTTGCATTCTTTATCAAGATGGAACATCAGACCCTTGAATCTTTCAACCGACCAACGTCCATTGGAATCAGTATCAAGATCGAAGATACCAGCAGTTGTGGTAGCTGTCTGTGAACCTGGAGTAGCTGTAACGTAGATTGTTCTAACAACCTCACGATTGATCTCAGCCATGATTTCCGTTGAAAGCCATCCAGCAAGCTCAGACTCAACGTCGAGATTGTGAATTGCCTTAACGTCCTGGGCAAGTTCCATCGTGTATTCAGCTTTCAAGCCACGTTCTTTTGCCGTGACTGTGAATTTCTCAATCGTGAACGCCATCTCAGGGAATGCAACAGTAGAGTTACCAAGTTCTTCGGCAACCGCTGTAGACATACCTGAACCGTAGTTATAAAGTCCGGTAGAGGCGAGGTTGATTGTTTGAGTTGTATTACCTGGAAGCGAACCAACATGCTTCTGACCAAGTGTGTTAGCACCAGTCGTAACAGTAGAATGTTGTGTATTAACTTCGTTATAGAACGTTTCAGTACCAGTCTGATTCGAGTAACGAACTCTCAGAGCAAAGACAAGACCAACTGGACCAGTCATTGGCTGAACTCCGCAGATATCATATGCCATTAGGTTAGGCATCGATCTACGGACCAGTGTCATCAACACTGGATCGAAAATATCAATTCCACCATCACCATGAGTAGAGCTTGAAGCACCCATGAAGTTGGCGTGTGGAGTTTCCATCAGAAGCTTAGGATTAACAACACCCATTTGTGCAAGTTGCGGAAGATCAGTCTTCCATGCATTATGGGTATTTTCCAGCATCAGAGCCGTAACATCTCTACGGTGTTTCTCCTTGATACTTGGAAGACCTTCTATATCAAGAGCCGGTTCCCATTTCTTTGTAATTTCCTTATTGGCAAACATTTTAACTAAGTCTCCCTTTCCTTGTGGGCTTTTTGTAATTATTTAGTAATTATTAGTTCTTAGCCGAATTTCTCATGAACTCGACGAGGCGAGACATAGAAGGATTATTCGACTTTTCTTCTGTCTTCAATGGCGCATTTTCAGTAATAACTTGTGCCGTTGAATTCTTTGGCTTAGATTTGAAGTGCTGTTCACGTAGGATCAACGCCTTCTTCTTAAACCCTTCTAGATCAGCGGAATCGAAACCTTCTGTAAGCTTCTTAAGTTCTGCCGCTTGTGTAAGAGCAAGACCTTCGGAAACTTCCTTTAGAGCTTCGTCACGAGAATAAACTTCAAGTTTCTTCTTCGTTTCAATATTCTCATTGATCTGGTCATCAAGTCTTTGGCGAAGGGTTGCGATCTCTTCAGCCATCGTTTCAACAACATCCGTCTTATCCTCTGGAATTGTGACGTAATGCTCATTGAAAAGGTTAAACAAGCCTTTGATAAATTCTTCCGCTAATTCAGTACGGATAGAAGTATCGACTTGTGTTTTATTTTCTTTCAACCACTGTTCGGCAACATAGGTAAGATACTGATCTGCTTTCTCAGTAAATTCTTCGGTAAGAATATCGATCTCTTCATTCAAACGATTTTCATAAAGTTCTTCGATCTCAGCTTCTTTTAGTGCAACTCTGGTATTGATAGCAGCTTCAAAGAGAGTAGAAGCTTTCTCTTTCAATTCTTCTGAAAGTTGCTCACCAGCAAGGATATTATCAAGGTCTTCCTTGACGGCTCCAGCGGAATTAACTGAAGCAAGATTCTTCTGTGCTGTTCCATCTGGAATAGAAGAAGCTTCAGTACCAATAAGAGCCTGTGCTTGTGTGAAGAAATGCGTCATGTCCATTGGAGACATTTGCGCCATTCCATTGACAATCTGTGCCATCATCATGGCTTTAGACGAAGCATCTGTAGGCGTTGCTTGTGGAGCAACTGCTTCTTCAATTTGCTTCTTTGTTTTTCCTTTGCTCATTTAATCTCTCTCCTTCAGTATTTGTTGTATTTATGCAAATTTCAATTCTTACAATGTCTTCAACCATTTTTCCCATGCATGAATTTTATGTTCTTGCAATTCTCTGGTTGAAAGTTTCTTCAATTCCTTCTTCGTTTTATCCGCTGCCTCTGCCATAGGAAGCAACTTTCTTTCATCTCCAACCATTGTCCAAATATTCTTTGTTTCATCATAGAACCATTCACTATCTTCCATGATGCCTTTAACCCATGCATCCGGGGCTGAAGGATCGGAAACAATGTCAGCAGGTGTAACAAGATGAAAATCCTCTTGGACTTCCATTCCGTCTTTACCTTCTTTTAATGATCCCATTCCTCTTGAAGAAACACCAAGGTTTGCTCCACCTTCAATAAGACCACGAGCAATTGAACCCATCGGGGTATCGAGAATTTTAGCTTTTCCTATAACTCTACCACCATTCTCGAATTTCAAGTTTTCAATGAGATGTGAAACTCTATCGAGATTGATTGTAGGAGAATTAGGATGTGTTAATTCACCATAGGCACGCTTAGTATCGATACGTTCTCTAATGTATCGATTGACTTCCTTTTCCATAATGGATTTAGGATATGTACGCCCATTCTTGTTTTTGGTATCATACTGCATAAAGACACCTTCAATATAAAGGTTCTTCTTTCCAGTTTCCTTGTTTTCCTGGATAGTAGCAGTAACATCTTCAATTATTTCTCTTAAAATTCTCATTGGATTTGTCCTTCCTTTCTCATCTCTACCATGACAAATCCATTTGCAGTACCAATCAATTCAAGAACCAATGTAGCTGTTTTATCGATGCCAACACCGGCACCATCAAAAAGAAATGTTCCAGAACTTTCAAAAGAGAAAAGAAGATTAGCGCCTCTTTTGACATTCCAATATCCAGATGGACCACATCCGTACCAAATACGTGTAATTGAACCACCTGTAAGAACTTGTGAACCTGTAGCAACGTTGGAAACGCTGTTATTACCTGCTATTGTAAAGGTAGCATTTGCTCCAGAAGCATGAAGCAAAACTGTGTTGTACCTATTATTCAAAACTGAAGCTGGCATTATTTATTACCTCTTTTTGAAGTATAACCTGATAGTAATCTTTTAATTATAGATTTGGGACTTAACATTCTTGAAAGCTCTTCATAATCTTTAGCAAGAGCTTTTCCATTAGATTGAATATCTTTTTTGCTTACAGGACCAGCCTTCATAATAAGAGTCTTTCTAGGAGGTTCAGATGAAACAGTTCTATATCCGAAATCATCCTTTCCTTCATTCATAGATTTTTTTGGATGTGTCCATCTTTTAGCTGTCTCTTCAGCGTCACCATAGTCATCTGTATGATAATCAGCGTCTAAATGTTTTCCATCTTGATAATGTTTAACTCTATATTCATCCCAATGTGTATCTCTATAAATCTTACATGATTTTGTTCCACAATCGGATGTTAAGGTCTTTTGGTGTCTAAATTGTCTTGATTCACGAATGGTATTTGGACCATTATCGATCATGTCATGACGTTCTGAATTATCTAATGGATGTGTATGTCCAGGATTTGGAGAGGTAGCTTGAATATTAGAAGCATTGAATAGGCTATCGTTATTTCTAGCGCCGTCTTTCCATTTCTTTGTTTGATGTAGAACGTTTCTAAGAACACGGGCAGTGAGAGCCGACATAGGTGCTCCACCTTCCTCTATTGTTTCCGCATCGATATCTTCTTTAAGTTTATTTCCACCAAGATAGCCTTGAGTGAATTTTGTTGTCATATAGTCGCCATATTTCACGTCCACCAAACGTTTATTTAATTGATTATATCTTTGATCTTTTGCTAATTTAGTAGCAGAGTTATTCTTTGTTTTAAGACTATAACCTGTAGATTTATTAATTTCTCTGTATGTTTTTCCAAGAAGATCAATTTGTCTATCATCCATAGCCTGATTAATTTTATCACTAAGTTCTTTTCTTCTCGTTTGAGTAGAGCCTTTATTAATTCTATGTTTTATAGCTTGAATAATTCCTTTACCTTCATTGAGAACACGAACACCTAGACCAAAAGGAAGCATCTCTGGTCTTGGTTCAGAAACAATATCTTCTGCGTCCAGGACGCCTTCTTTTAGGTCTTTCATTTATTCGTTCCCCATATTTTTTCTATAGTCTTTATTTAACATTTTATTGAAAATGTTATCTATATGCTCTGAACCAGTGGATGCTGGTTTACCTTTACCAGTTAAGAAAGTTCTTTTTCTTTTTTCTAATCTAGATTTCAATGCATCAGTTTCCATAGAACCTTTTTCATCACCTAACCGATGAAGATATCCAGATTCATGACCAAGATGTTTCTGTGTCACTGCATCTATTTTATCCATATCAACTCTACCTCCAGGTGGAGTTTGTTTATGGACAGATTTAATATCTTTATTGAAACGACCACGCATTCTTTCAACCATGCTTGCATTATCTCTTCTACTGGTTGCTAATCTAGAAATTTTTCTCAAAATGGATTCAGAGATATCCTTTTCATCGGTAATCTCTGAATCCGACTTAAAATTTTCCTTTGGTTCCTCTTCTTCCTCAACCGGTTCTGACGACTCTATTTCTCCTTCAACGTCGTCATCAAATTCTTCAAAATCATCATCCTCTTCTTCTAGGTCTTCTGGACCTTCATTAAAAAGACGAGATGCTATAGATTGCTTTCTTTCCTCAACAAGTGCAGAAAGTTTTTCTAGCATGATAGAATCCATTGCTTCCATCACTGCCTCTGGTTTTTCTTCTGCGATGGCTAGTATTACTTCTTTAATGTTCATTGACTTGAACCTCCTTCTTCGTTACCCATTTCTGGTGGCATAAACTGCGGATTTGTCATTTCACTAACAATGATTGCATCTTGTTCCTCTATCTCTTCATCAGTCATTTTACAGATATTTCTTCTCGCCCAATCCCAAGAATAAATTCTACCAAGGAACGGAACCATCATTGTCAACACTTCCATTCTTTCTCTCATTATCTCATGATCCTTCAATTCAGAGAACAAGTTGTCTTTCAAGAATTTAAATTTAATCTTATTCTTGATCATATCAAAGTCATCAGGGGTAACTATGTTCTTCAAAACCAATTGTTTTTCTAGTGCATCAATAAACAACATACTGAAACGATTCCTAATTCTATCTATGAATTTAGCGAAATTGATTTCATCTCTGGATATTTCTGTAGCTCTACCGATTGTATAAAGAGTATCTGGTTTCATGCGGCTCATAGGAACCTGTAAAGCTCTATAAAGCTTGTCTTCAAATAATTGTACTGTCTCTAGAAGTTGTGAAAGTTGAGTTCCACCTGAAAGAACATCAACCTTATTTCCACGTCCACCTTCTCTGACTTGCATCCAGAAGTCTTCAAGCATACTCATTGTTTTAGACATATCTTTCACTTCACCTGTCTCAGCATTATAGGTGAGTTTAGTACGGTAAGCGTTGATCAGTTCTTCCATGTATTGCTTGGCTCTGGCATGGGGCATTGAGCCAGTATCAACATAGAAAACTCGTCTTTCTGGTGCTCTGGAAAGGTGATAGATGAGTGTAGAATCTTCGATTGACCGAAGCTGGTTCATTGGCTTGATGGAAGGGTGAAGATAGGAAAGAACTAATTGTCCTTTATTATCCATTACACCAGAAGTCGTATGGATAACAGAATCTTTGGAGATACGAACACCTTGTTGTTGTGAAGTAGTCTCGAAACGAGATGTTGTGCTAATTCCTTGTTCATTATAAATGTAATATTCATCAATAGAAGTTGTGAGAGTTACGCCAGTGTCAGGGTCTTTCTCTTTCTTTACTTCTCTTATCTTTCGGATGCATTTAGCATCAATAGGACGTAAATCTTGAATGCCTTCTTTGATATCATCATTCAAAACAACATGATAATATGATCTTCCATCTACATACCAACTTTTGAATATGTCATAGGCTTTATTATTAAAGTTTAGAATATCAAGAATTTTGTCAAATTCTATAGTAATAATTTTCTTGATGTTATCATCTATTGGAATATCATCAAGGATAATTTCAACAATTTTTTGATTGTCTTCTACAATGATAGCTTCATTACAGATTTCATTTAATGCTCGATCTATTTCAGGCTGTAGTGCAAGGCTTCTGTATTTACTGACTAGATCAGTTTCATTTCTAATTGTGCCTTCCAGATCAATGAATGATCCATAGACACCACCACCAGCAACAACAACAGCGCCATCATCATTAGATGGCGCTACAAATGATTGCAGTTGATTTTTGTCTCTAGCACGACGGAATTCTATGCCGAATAGTTTAACCATGATATAGTTTTAAATCCTGAAGTTAAATTAGGTTTGGAATACTGTAGGATCGATATAATCGACGTTTCCACCACCGAAAACAGGACCAACAAGTCTCCAATAATCGTAAGCAAAATTCACGTCGAATGTTTCGATTTCATTCTTAGCACCCCAATCAAGACCGATTGCATCGATTGATGTAGGGAATGCACCAACAAGCTCATAAACTCTGATAGGTCTGGCATCTTGTCCGAAATTAACATCACCTGGAACAATTTCACCAATACCTGTCTTGCCATATTGCTGAACAGTAATGTTTCTCTTATAAGAAGAAACAAGACCACCACCACCGGCAAACTGTCTATTAGGCTCTTTGGAATTGATTGCTTCGTGCCACTCTTCAAGTGCGGCACGAACCGAGAAGTCTTCATCGTTCATAACTGTGATCGCCCAATCACCAAATGTTCGATCACCATTCACCTTGATTGATCTAGACATATAAGGAATGTCTATTGCGTCCATATTAGATGGAGGCAGTGATGCGGCTTTTGCGGTGAAGTATAACTTCCTCGAAATAACCGTGTTTTGTCCTTGTCTTCCGGCAGGAAAACCCGGAACATAGATGGAGAAGAGTGAAGGTCTTGCACCACCAAAAATGAGTCCGTTAGCACGGAAATCATCAACTGAGAAAGTCATCTTTATCTCCCTAGACTTTGTTTCTTATTATTACTTATGTGAATGTATTTTTTCGATCAATAACCAACCTCTAATTTTCTTGGAGTATAGAAAACTATTAAGGTTTACATCAATATTCTTACAGAAATTTTCTAATCCTTCTACACACATTTGCAGTCCTTCTGGAGACTGAATTACATATCTTTTCTTTCTTCCTTTTTTAAGATTAATTTCATGATTGTATTTTTTACCTAAATTAACCTCACGTAGTTTTTCACGATGAGATTTTGATTTTTCTTTACCTTTTGCAGCGACACTCATTTTTTTCTTAGTTTCTTCCGAATGCTGAATATAAGTTTTTTTACGTGTTGCTGTTCGCTTTACAATTGATTCTTCAGTTAGTTTTCTACCTATATTTTTGATAGAATTTTTTTTAGAAACTTCTTTAAACTTTTCTGGATCAGTTGACCAATGAGAAAAATGATGATTATGAATGTTATAATATTTCTTTTTTAACTCTGAAGATTTTATCATCAATAACCAACGGAATTCTTCTTTCAGAAGATCTTTTTTGTTGGTGTAAATTCTAGAAAGAATTCGTCTTTTGAAATCTTGTGAACGGTATTTGTATACATTTTTCATCCATGAAGATGAACATATATATCCATCATTTTCATTTCCCCAATGGCATCCAATATAATAACGATTATATTTTCTATCGCGCCAAATATAAACAAATCCATATTTTTCCATAAAAAAAGCTCCATAGAAATTGATCCTATGGAGCTACTTAGTAAAGTTTCTAAATTAAGAACCGAATTTTCCAACAACTTCTGTGAATTCCACACCAGTTCTAACAGCAACGAAGTTCAGGTAGATGTAATTAATCGATCTAGCTGGCTTCAAGTAAATATCCGCATAGAATTCATTTCTATCAATTCTTTCAGGAGTATTGTTAGATTCATCGCAAACCACAAAGTAATCATAAAGACCACGACGCGCCTTAATATCTCTAAGATATGGATCAACCATAGAACGGAAGACCGCTCTGGTGAACACATCGTTGAATTCAAAGAGTGATTCCCTTGCAGCTTTAGAAATAGCTTTCTTAAGAACTATGAACAATCTACGCACATTTATTCTAGAGAAAGCTGACTCTCTATTCAGAAGAGTTTTATCACCGTAAAGAACAACACCGTCACCAGGGAAGTTCACAACAGGATTAATACCGTTCTTATAGAGTTCATCACGGAAAGCTTGTCTAGGATTCCAAGCAAGCTTAACGACATTCTTAATACGTCCTCTCTGGAACCCGGCAGGCGACCACCATGGATCATTTGTTGTATCTGTTCTTGCACATAGACCAGCGATATCGCCATTCAATGGAATCCATCTATAGATATCGTTATAAACGTCATACATATACTTGTAACCTGAATCCATAACAGCATAGGATGTTGATCTCAGGTTATTTCTAAACGAAACACAAGCCGATGCTTCATTGTGAATGTTATTAACAACATCCGCTTTCTGTGGCGAAACAAAAACAACACAATCTTGACGAACTTCAGCAATATTATCGATAAGCCAATTTGCAAGAGTGTAAGAACGTGTTCTTCCCTGCATGATCAGAGAAACATCAGGAACTTCTTCTTTATCCAAGAAGTAGTTGTATGCTCTTGTGATACATCCGATAGGAATATTAGCTTCATCTTTACCGTCAGCGCCAAAGTTGAATTGGATTGACTGAATAGAAAGTGTAGAGTTAGCAAGGTTCGGTGCTGTAGCTGATGGAGCCGTTGAAATATCATTCAACGCCCAAACATATTGAGAACGATCATTGATCACATTTTTCCAATAGTTCGAGCCGCCATCAATTTGTCTGGCGTCTGTAGCTCTTGAAAGACCTTCATATTTCTCAAGAACAGTACCAGGAACACCGGTAAACTTTCCACCTTCATCGATAACAACAACATGCATTTCATCTGCATTGATTGCTGAATTACCGAAATTGATCACATAATCCGATTGACCGGGAGCCCTATCAACATAGTTGTGGAATTCCCAATAACGGTTCACTGTACGTGTTGAAGTATTAGAACCATCATAGACATAGCTTTCAGCCAATGTGAATACATCTTCGAAACTTAGTGTGAAGGATGCAGCACCGGTTGTTGAGTTACCAGTAACAGTAGTATTGGAAATTGCAGTAATTGTTAGATACTGATATCCAGATTCAGCATTACCGATCTCAAGTCTATCTGTAACTTTCAATAGAGCTTTAAGAGATGAAGCATTAGCACCCGCTGCCGTATTCGATGTTGTATTGATCGAAAACGTCGTAGTGTTGCTGTTTGGAGTTATTGTAAACGTTGCGTTTGCATATGAAGCAAGGTTAATCGTTGACATATAACCAGTATTGGTTCCGCAGATAGAAACTCTAAGAGAATTTCCAAGTTCACCTGGATAACGAGCAACAAAAGGAACGTCAGCATCAAAAGTTCCATCACGGGCAACAAAATCATCTTCATTTTTGATGACATGATATTCAAGATTTGCAACCGGACCAGTGTTACCAACTGCCGAATAAACGTTATTCGAGACGAATTGGAATGAATCAGCAGTCGAATTAATCAGAGCATAAGCGGAATCCGAAATGGTAAAAGCAGTCGAATTGACGATAGATGCAATTGTAGCACCATTTCTAAGACCACCATTCAAAGCTGAAATAGAATACATACCGACTTGCAGAAGACCAGTATTACCAGTCGTAAGAACAACTGTTGTATTTGCGGCTTCTGTAGTAACTGTAATAGAAGGAGTTACACCCGCTGTATTGGCAGCACGGACAACCCACATACGATTGGAATAGGCAAGGAAAGATGCCCCTGTAAACCAAGTCTCTGCATTAAGATTTGTTGGTTTTCCTAATCTCAACGCATAATTGTCTTCCGAGTCAACCAAAATTCTCTTTTCGAGCGGTCCCCAACGATAAACGCCTGCAATAGCGCCATCAGAAATGGCAACTGCCGGGACAGTCGTTGTAAGATCAAACTCTCTAGCAAGTACGCCTGGAGATTGAAGTGCAGCCATAATTTGTTCTCCCTAGAAATTCTTATAGTTTTTACAATACTTAGGGATTGAACGAATTTATTCTTATTTGTATGGATACACGTTATCTACAGGAACCCAATAGTCTTCTCCACGTTTTTCAGGTTTATAATTTTCACGATTGCCATCTGTTGCATATGTCAATGGACCTTCAAAAGCGTCCAATTGACTGTTATGGAAGTCACGAATCTCCTTCATGGTTGCTATATCGGTCAATTCTTTGAAAAATGGCTGATCTGAAAGCCAAGCAAAAATGACCAGACACATGACAAGATCGTCATGCTTTCCTTTTTCTGCTTCATAGGATTTACCCTTCTTAGAGAAGGTGGAAAGCTCATTGATCGTATCAAGATCACGAATTTCTAGCTGGTTCTGTTCAATAAGAAGCTTTAGCATAGAACAACCGATGTTCTTGACTGTCTTGGTTGTTCTGATACCTCGATCTGATGAAGCATCACCACCAAAGGCAGTGAATATCTTCTTTCCTAGTCTTCCTTTATTCTCAGTTTTAATCATATTTTCATATTCATAATCATCATGTAGAATTTCAGCTACTTGCTGACCAATATCATTAATTTCAACAAAGACATATCCATTATTATAAGCTTTACCTATTCGATTTATGATTTCTGAGAAATCAGATGGTGTTGTGACATTGGATCGATAGACAAGAACTTGCTGATAAGGCATCTTGGAAATATCGATAACCTGGATTGCTGAATAATCGAGTGCTTTACCTCTGGAAACGTCAACGGTCAGAACATAAGAATGACCAACTTGTGGTGTTCTATATTGTTTGATATCCAAAGCATTGAAAGACGGAACTTCATAGGTAATGGCAAGCTCTTTGAGCTTCCAACCTGCCACAAGTGTTCCTGATGATCCGAGATATTCATTTTCATATTCTTGTGAGAACTTTTCAGCATTATTGTTCATACCCTTGAGGGTACGTTCTTTCCAAGCTTGATCTCTTCCAGGAACTTGATCCCATTTAACTGAGATCAGTTTGTAGTTATTAGTTCCTTTTCTTGCTTGATTTGTAATTTCATAGAAATGGTTAAGACCATTAACTGTAGAAACCAGGATCATCTTGGTTGCTTTACCGGACGTATCCGATGAAATTGTACCGTACAAGGCAGTAAAGAAGCTATCCCAATTCTCAATGAAGGCAGCTTCGTCAACGAAACACACGTCAATAGAATAACCACGAATGTTATCATTCGAGGTAGCTGCCGCAAAAACCCTTGATCCATTTTCCAGGACCATTGAACCTTCATTCCATTTACCAACACCGTGTTTCAGCCATAGAGGAAGAAGCTCATAGGCAAACTTAACACGAGCAAGAATTTCTCTTGCGGTTTCACCCTTGTTGGCTAGGATGGCAACAGTTTTATCTCGATTGAAGATGATGTAATGAAGAATAAAAGCCGTTAGGGCAGTCGTCTTACCGGCTTGTCGGGCACATTCCACAACAACTTCTGTATTGTCATAGATGGCTCTGATGATTTCTTCCTGATAATCATAGAGAGGAAGCTTAATTCGTCCTTTTCCTCTAGTGACAATCATCATATGGTTCTTGGCAAAATGTATCGGGTCTTCTTTACAGCGAGCAAATTCCTTGATTAGCTCTTCTGTCCATTCAACCTCTGTTCCCGGCTTATTAAGGTAAGGGGAACCTTTAAATCCATCAAACATTAAGCTTTACTTTTTTCGAACATATCCAGGAGTTGAGATGGCGTGCATTGCACCAAGACATTAGTTGTGCTGTTGGGCAATTGTTCTGGAGATTTGATCGATTCGTCGTTTATCTTTTGTTCGATCTTTTTATTTTCCATCATGGTTCTTTGTGCTTCAACCATAACCTTCATCAAAGATGCCATAACTTCAAAGTAATATGGTCCCTGTGTTTGACGAGCAAGTGAATGTATGTCGGTCAGTGCTTCACCACCGATCTTCATAATATCAACAAGAACATCTCTAGTGATATTGTATTCTTCACCAACTGTTGACTGGATTTTCTCTAATCTGTCTCTGATCTCTGAAGGAATCCACGCAATGTCAGGAGGAACTTCCAAAGCATTGGCAAGCTCATCAAATCCAGTATTCTCTTTTTTTCTTTTACTCATTATCTTTCTCTTTATTGTGTTAAAGTAGTCTTAGGGTTTCTATACATATGTGAAGAAATCGTAAAATCTTTTTTCCTACCTTTATTATGTATATATCCTAATCCTTTATAGAAACGTAATAATCTGTTTCTAGAAGTGGTTCCATGATAATCATCCTTATCAGCCACATTCAAAAGAACCCTTTTTCCATGGGCATCTGCATATCCATTTATGGTTCTCATGATTGAGGTTCCAATGCCTTGCTTTCTCTTATGTTTTGGAACAATGACATTAAGAACATGAATATCATTTCCATGGCTAAACAAATCAACTGTTGCTCCATGTCTTTTTTCCAAGTATCTGGATAGAATATCGAGAGTTAAATTCTTATAATCGTTTTCAATAAGAAATTCTTTGAATGTCATCATTTCTATTACTCAAATTGAATTGGACCAGAACTGAAAGTCTCGACATAACCATAATCATCATCAATAAAGATCGTATTAGCATCAACTGAGACGTTGGCATCCGAAGTAGGAGCACCATTGGCATCCAATCCGGGTCTTACAGCCAAGACACCTTCAGGAGAGTTATTAGCAATCGGACTTTCAAAATAGAAATTCTCATTGGCAAATTTAATGATGGGTTTACTTTTTATTGGACCATAAAACATGGTCTTCATCATGAATGGTAAGGTCCATATCAATATTCTACGGTCTGTAAATTTACCATCAAACTTATCTTCAAGCTGAATACCGCCTTGCAGTGTAATCGGGATATCCAGTTTGATCCCCATTTCTGGAATGATCTCTGTTTCAACTGTCCAGTCAGGAGTAAACATAGGAAGTATCTGTTCTATGATCTTGTTACCATCCTCGATATGATTGGCATAGACATAGAGATTGAAGGGTATCTGGTATGGAACTCCAACATATTGACGTTTCAATTTGTTTGGAGCATCATTATCTTTGATGACAAACTTATTCAAACCTGGAAGCTTTCTTCCACCATCATATGAGATATCAGTCATCATCTCGAAAGCCATATGTGGTAGTGTCATGGCAATCGGTTTCTGTGAATCATTATCGATATCAGCTTTGACCAGAAGCTTATTCTTGGGAGCATAAGTCAAAGGAACACGAATGACTTGATTAATAGCTCCATTCGAAGCTGTTCGATGGATGATAATATCATTGAAGACGGTTCCAAAAATAATGACCATTCTTCTTAATGTATGAAAATAATATGGAGGATTTCCTAACATTAGTAGTTCTTCTCCGCATATGGATTTCTTTCTGTGAAGAGAACAATATCATCATCCTCTTGTTCAGTCTGAATAGCCTGTGTATCGTCAATACCAATAAGATCGATGGCTTCCTGTAGACCTTCAGAAGCAAGGAAGTTACCATCATGATCTACAATGTAATTTCCAGAATGATCGATAATTCCATAGTCCAAGAGATTTTGTGAATATTTCTCCTGGAAGGAATCAATAACAGCAATACCAGTGGTAAATCTGGAAGAATCGTATTCATATTGCTCACATGTCAGATCGAACAATTGCAGATTGCCAAGCTGATAGAAGAAAGGCTTATTATCACTCATCATTACCTGGAACATGGCTCCACGAAGGGGGAAGTAGATCAAATCACCTTCCTTTGGAGCTATCATTTCTTCTTTATTACCTATCTCTATGGTCCATCTTCTTCTGGAAACCGAAAAGACAATCTGATCTCTAATTTCGATATCAAACTTGGACATGAAGGCTCTATCACCACCGAAACCATCAATAGACTTGATATACATTTCTATTGGATAGGCAGTATCAAAGTAGGATTGATCATCATCATAATCGATCTGGTCAAAATTCCCCCTTCTTCTTGGAAGATACAATAATTCTTGTCCATACATTTTTATGGACTCTATTATCAAGTCTTCAAGAAGATTCTGTTCAGAAGTTCTTTGATAGGTATTGAAGAAGGGGTTTAATGTCATTATGCAACAATATCCGCAACCGGTAATGACCAGGAGTTCAACATCTCATTTTCTAGTTCTTTTATTTCTTCTATTGCTTCATCATACATCTGTTGACCATTGAATTGAACTCCACCGGGCAAAGCCATTCCAGTGAATTTCTTGATATTGAAAGCCCAAAGCTTCTTTAAAAGAGCACAGGTATATCGAATAAGGAAACGATCCTTCCATACTTTTGTATAGGTATCAGGGTCCATTATATAATAAGCTTCAACAACAATATATTCTCCTGCTTTCAACCTTTCATTTAGAACATCGATATAAAGCTTATTAGAAAGCTTATTGAACCTGAAACTTGGTCTACCGATCAAAATTTCTTGGAATAGTTGAAGATGCTGTTTTGCCATATACCATGGAACCAACTGTGAGTTCGCAATAGTATAGAGATTGTTCAATGCAAATTGATACTCAACCGAGAACATATCATTCGATGTAGAAAAGAAATGGAATGGAAATACTCTACTGATACCAAGAATATTTTCAGGTATTTCAAAATACCCACCAAGGCTTGCTGTAATGGAAGCACCTGAACCCGTAGAAGTGTTTATAGTAACCGTAGGATCAGCAGGATAGTTCTCACCATTGGTTATAAGATTAACAGATTGGATCGTGCCATTGGAATAGGTAGTCAGATTGGCAGTTGCGCCATTTCCATTTGGTGGACTTGATATTGTGATAGTATCTGCATTTGAATAGGCTGTTCCACCTGAAACAATTGTCAGGTGATGAATAGCATCCGAATGATTATTTGCTAGAATAGGAAGCTTATAGTAATTCTTGGAAGTACCATCAAAATGATATTCAGCATAGTATTGTAGAGCAATATCAATTTGATCTTCAATTTGCTCATCCGCAAGATTAATATCGATGACCGGAGCACCGATATTTCTAAGGCAGAATTCTTTGAAAGTCTGTCTGGAAGATGGTAGAGCCATAAGTATCCTCTTTCTTTTTAAGGATACTTAGGAATATATTATTCACCACCATCGCCACCTGAAGGCGGACTCCCTCCTAATTGCTTTCCTGTATTATAGAAATTAGAAAATGAAATAGTCCCCGGAGGAAATGTAGAAGCGCCATATCCAAGAAGTTCATGTGGTTTACCTCTATAATAGTTCAAAGTATATGAAAGAACAGGATCACTATAATTAGGATTATTTGAATCATAGAATTCATTTTTTATATCTGCCATTGATATTGTTCCGGATGCTGGTAACGTCATTCTTCAAGCCTTTCTATTCTATCTGCAAGTTCCTTAATTCCTTCAATTAACAAAGGAATGATCTTATCTGGTAAAACAGTCAGGTAGTTTTCACCTGATTTGGAAACCTCTTTACCCTTGACAAATTCCGTATCAAATGGAGCAAGAGAAACGGCTTCTGGTAATACACTCTGTATTTGTTGTGCAATAACACCAACTTGTTTCTTCTTATTCTTATATCCATACTTAGCCGCAGTTTCATTTTGCTTATAATAAACACCAGAAATTTGCTTGATTTTATTCAAAGCATTCTTAATAGCCTTGATATCTTTCTTTAATCTTTCATCCGAGTAGTAAGCAGTAATGTTATTGGTTGCTCTTATTTCTCCAGATACACCGGAAGCTGATGTGCCAACACCAAGACTATCTGTTTTTAATGTGCTTGAAAAATCACCTGTATTGGCATTCAAAACCCAACGTTGTGTTGTTGAACCTAATGTAGTACCAACAGTATTGGAGAATGGAACAACAGAGTTATTGACTGTTAGAGCACCAACAAGATTCAATGCACCTGAAATAGTAACAGCACCGGAGAAGTCACCTGTATTAGCCGTTAAAACCCATCTCTGTGTAGTTGAACCTAATGTTTGTCCTGATGTATTTGAAGTTGGTGAAAGTCCAGTTCCAAGTGTCAATGCACCTGAAATAGTAACAGCACCGGAGAAGTCACCTGTATTGGCAAAGAGAACAAATCTTTGTGCAGCAAGACCAAGTGCTTGTCCTGATGAATTCGAAACAGGATAGAAACCATTGGTTGTTGTAACAGCACCGGAGAAAGTTCCAGTATTGGCTATCAAAACCCATCTTTGTGTAGTTGAACCTAATGCAGTACCAGTAGTATTCGAAATAGGATTTATAGAAGAAGATACTTCTACTGAATTAGCAAAAAGGTTAATTCTTTTATCAGCAGCACCATAGGTAATACCTACCGAGTTAGAAACTGGAGCAATACTATCTCTTGTTGTGATTGCACCTGAGAAATCACCTGTATTAGCTATCAAAACCCATCTTGCATTTGTTTGACCAAGACTGACTGCATTGGAAGATGGATAAACATTTGCAGATGTTGTCACTTCACCTGTAAAATTTGCAGTATTAGCGTAGATAACAAATCGTTGGGCGGCAGCACCCAAAAGGAAACCAGATGAATTCGATGTAGGGAAAAATCCACCAGATGTTGTAACTGTTCCGGAGAAATCGCCTGTATTACCAAAGAAAACAAAACGACCTATCGAATTACCAATTACAACTGTATTAGAACCAACAGTAACATTGCCTGTCAGAACACCGCCAGCAAGTTTTAGGAAAGTAGCGTTGACATAGGCATTGGTAATATCACCACCTGAACCACCACCAATTGATCCCCATGCACCATTCGAATATCCCTCGAAAGAATTGCTTTCAGAATTATATCGAATTACACCGTTAGCACCAGTTGGTCTTTGTGTGGTATTACCAGAAGGAAGAAGAACACCGTCTGTACCTATAATAGTGAGATTGTATGTATTGGAAGTGGAGTTGATTGCCAGCTTGCCATCTTGGGCATAGAGAACGTTATTAGCAACAACAAGTCCGTGGCGGACTGCAAAAGATTTATTAGCCAAGGTTCATTTTCCCCCTGAGATTATGTTAAGTTATTGGGGTACTTATGAACATAAAGAAAAAACGTGTTAAAGAAAACGAAATTCCTTAACACGTTTAGAATTTGGCAGAAGAGGTAGGATTCGAACCCACTCCGCACGGTTTTGGAGACCGGCAGGCTACCGTTACAACACACTCCTAAAAGAGCGTATTATATTAGGTCAAAGGACTGGTTACGCTTTACCGAAAAGTCCCTTGACCTTCGTCCAAACCTTATCAACGGCATTCTTAGCCCATTCTGGTTGTGGAAGGAAATTCCAGCCAACCACTAAGCCGACAATGACACCAACAATGAATTCCATTATGACCTCCTTTTGAGTTTTGTATCCTTTACTTATACTTAGTATTATTTCTTTCCAAACACTACTCTAGAGCCAAACCAGAACCCACCAATCGTGGCAATCATTGATAAGGTGACTTCATCAAGGATGATCTTGGTTGCTAGTTCCATATTCTCTAATGTCAATCCTGCATTCATGAGAACGAAAATTGAAATGATTTTTACTGCGAGGAAAAGACCGAAGAGAGAATATGTAATAATTGGTCTGACAGAAGCCCGAAGAAATTCAGCAAATGCACCGCCACCAGAATCAAGATCAGCGTTTCTGGCTGAAATAGTATCGTCGAGATTTTTCTTAATTTTCTCAATCTCTTCAACAGCTTCAATGTTTCTAATAGTTGCTTCGAGTTGCAGAGTAGCGAGTTGGACATTGTACTTTAACTGTTGCCTCGTTTCGAGATACTTGAAGAAGCTAGGAATACTCGATGAAAGAAATCCTAAGAATAATGAAATTATAGGGATCATTTCACTTCAGGCTCCTTCATTGGTTCTACTTCATCTGTCTTGATGCCATTGAAAGCATTCCTCATTGCCTGTAGCTTTTCTTGTGTGCGACCATAGGCAGTTGCACCAACGATTGTCAACATAGAGAAATGATACAATCCAGCACCACTTAATGTAATTGAATTCCAAGGAACAAATACTGCACTTGGATAAAACATTGATTGAAATACTGCATTGGCTATCGGAGCAATTAAAAAATCAAATATACAAATCACCAGATAAGACCAAGCAATACTTGGACGCCACATTGTATAATACCAACCTTTTTTTGCCATACTTTTTACCTTTTTATTTTTACTTATATGGCTTTATTTTCTGTACAGCAAATATTAGTATTTTACTCTAATTTGTTTTGGAATAGAAGTTTTGAATGTAATACTAAGAACTGGTTTTTCAGTTACTTTTACTGTTTCTGGTGGAAGATCAGGACAACAAATTAAAATAGTATAAGGAGTTAAATCCAAATAGATGTTACTTACTAAGTAATTTCCACTTCTATCAATGATACTCGCTTCATTTCTAGTATGAATAGGTTTCTGTATTCTCATGGTCTTGAAACGCTTGGTGAAACAACTGCCATCCCAGCAACAATACGAACCGTCTCTGTATTAGACTTCACCAGGAACACATCATACAAATACAAACCCTGTGAGATATTGGCAGTCGTGTTTGCTGACATATAAAGTGATAACTCACCATTGGCTAATGCTGTGGTAAAGGAATAATAAATGTTTGATTGGGGATGCTTCCTGATTTGTCCATAGGAAGTAAATCCGGTAACAACCATCGGATCATTATTAGAATTCTTTAAATCAATAGAAAGATTGAAAGAAGCACCTTGCTCTATTTCAATATTAACTTTACTTGCCATTAGAGAGCAACCACCGTTCTTGTTGCTTTAATCTGTGTATTCGTGGAAGTTGGAGTTATATAAAGCCTTAAATGTGTTGTGTTGGCATTTGAAGAAAGAATACCTAATTGAGAATTAGAATAAATCAATCCATATTCGGTCATATAGGCATCAAGCCCGGAATCATGGACAACCAATGCTCGCATCATCTGGAAGTTATTAGCCGCATTATCTGTTATAGTAACCAGATAATCAGCGCCTCTCCAATCCGACTTTAAGAATGAATCAAGCAACTGTGCTGATGTACCGGAAGTCTGTACATTCACTTGACCTTGTAGTGGCAGTAATTGTCTTCCAGAAATAGAAACAGTTGATGAGTTAATGACGACATTGACAGTAGAATTACCAAGAAGAAAGTTCGAGGAAGCATTGACAGAAACATTCGACGTTATCGAAAGAGTTGCCGAAGTCTGTACATTGCCTCCCCGAAGTCCGTTTGTACATAGTGTTGTAGCAAATAGAATTCCATTGAGATAAGTGTTTCCAACAGATACAGAACCGTTTGCATTTGTATTAGCGGTAACAAGTTCCGTATTGGCAGCAGAAATTATTTCATTCAACCGAGTGAATAGAGTATCAAAAGTGTCTGTATTGATGTTTATTGCACTAAGTTGTTTGGTCATTTATTTCCGACGAGCCTATGTACCAATTCCTTGAGGTTTCTAATTTCTTCTGCCATATTCTTAATTTGCATATGGATGCTTTCTTCTTGTCGTCTCTTTTCCCTGGCAGCAAGGATTTGTTCATACTCACCTTCATTTGTATTTATTACTGCACCTGTACGCTTATTCTTTACCAATCCAGGTACATTTGTCTTTTCTAACATAGACACCCCCTTTAAGCTGAAACACCGGCAACCTTGATATCATCAATTCTAGGAACTTTCGCAGGGTTATCAGATAGATAGACAACCTTGATTGCCGCTTGATCCCATCCATCATAGGCAGTAATAGACGAATTAAAATATCGAGACACATTATCTTTTTGTATGTTATTAAAAGCCTGTCCAGGATATGTGATAATATCTATCGTCATTCCTTCAGCAACCAATGAAGTATTGGTAATAGCTTCTGTCAATGTCAAAGATGTATTAGAAGCAACTGAATTGACAACTGCGACAATATGGTTATTCGGGAATAATGGTTGTCTCAAAAGAACAACAGAACCAGCAACCAGATTTCCAGAAAAGACCGTATTGGAACCTGTAATTGTAGCAGAGCTTAGTGTAGCTGAAACAACACCGCTTAATGAAGTTCTATCCTGTGGATATTGATATAAGCCATATTCATATTCAATATAATCTTGATCATCTGCAAGAGAAGACCTGGAAGGATTGTTTTTCAATTCCAGTTTAGTCCAATCCTTATCATCAAAGGAATCTGTATCTTCACTCTTATACATTCTTGCATAAACCGAGATATTGCAATTAGCCGGGTTATAGGCAGTCAAGTAAACTCGAATATCCTCTGAAGGTCTTTGGAAAGAGAAAGTCTTGGTAATCTCTTTTGCCCATGCATTACCTGAATCCGTTCTTTCTCCAGTCTCATCATTATTGACAAGATACTTGGAAAATGAAACCGAAGGCAATCCTTTGATCATGGTGCATGTAAAGTCGGAATTAGAAACCACATTTCCAGCCAATCTAAAGGCTAATGAATAAACGGAATCATTATTGCCGATCTTATCATTAGAAGAACCATCAGCGTATTTAATAAAAAATTCATTAGATTTAGAAGGTAGCATTGGAGTATAGTTCATTGAAGAGGTATAATTTGTCGCATACATAGAAATCAAAATACGATTATTACCTGCATTCGGATTAACATAATATTCATAGCCTGAGAAAGTAACAGTGGATGTTCTTCTTTCATAAGGCATTTCAATTTCAAATTTATATTCTGAACCTGGAGGATTCTTGACTTCCAGGAATGGTAAGAATTCACCGATATCGAGGTTTCTTACTTTACATCCTCTGAAGATATTCGGTGTCTGATCTGTTTTTAATGTAGCACCGAATGTATAATTCAATGTCAATCCAGTTCCACTTGAAGTATTACCAGTAGAATTAGAAAGACTTGTAGAATTAGCCACAACAACTGTTATAGCGGCAGTAGTATTAACAAACCCACATCCAGAATTAGACAAGTAGATTGTCGTAATTCCACCTGTTGAATTCGTAACAAGGTTGGCTATTGCTTTATATCCACCTTGAACTTTATTTGTTATATTCTCAAATCCTGTAATATAGAGAACATCATTATTAGAATATCCACTTCCACCTGTAAGAACAGAAAGACTTTCGATAGTGTTATTAACAAATCTAACAGATGAATTGGCATTTGAGTTAGCAATCATGAGAAATGATTCAGATACTCCGAAAGGAGAAGTCTTATCAAACCATGAAGCAATGCCAGTAGGAGAAATAATGAAAGAAGCAAGAGAATTAGTGAAGGTCAATGGTTCACTTAATTGTACAACCGTATTAGAAAGGAAACCAACGACATTTCTAATATTGACGGTATTACCACTCTGGAATATCAAACGCTTCTGTGTATTATTTGATGTAAATATATTGGACCATGCAAAGCTCTGCCCATTAGGAAGAGTTGAATTAGCCGTAACCAATGCAGAATTAGCAACTGTAGCAACCGGATGATAGGTTTTGGTTGCATGATATCCACCTGGATAGGGGAATGTATTCTGATAGACCCATTGTCCACCAATGAAATTATATTTGACTGATGTATCCTGATCATAAGAAATATATTCATAAGAGCCGAAACGAATATCATAGGTTGTTCCATTGGCATTATAGGTGTTATTGGCTAGTGGTGTTTGTCTAATGACGCTGTTACTGACACTGCTATTCGACGTAACAGGAATACCAGAATGGGAATATCTAGCAACATAAACATTAAATTTTAGATCGGTATCTGAAACTGGACGCCAATTCTTTATATAATCATCCAGATTAGTATCATCATCAGCAATGAACATATTCACGAAATCGAAATAGGTTCCGATATATCTTCCGGATGGTCCTGGAGATATTTGATTATTTGTTCCAACAAGGATATCACCCTGTTTTGATTTCCATAGCTCATATTGATCTAATTGGTCATATCTTACCAGAATAGCATATTCCTTATCTGTATCGACGAGGAAAGGTTGTACTAGACGGAAATTGGTTGCAACCGAAGCATCTGATGAAGTCTGAATATCCAGATATTCTCTTCTAGCAGAACCTTCAATAGTGAATACAGTTGATTGTCTTGTTATTCTAGGAACGCCATAGATTGTCTCACAAATGAAAACAGAAACTCCAGGATATGTAGCACCTGAATAATTTCTTCCTATTGCTGGCTTATGTTTAAAGAAAAGATCAACAGATGAAATCATCACCTGTCTGGCATTGTTTACAACAGATGGATCAATATAGAATGTTTGGGCACAAGCGAATGTTTCAACTCTAATTGTCAAGATATTACTCCGTCAGATTTACAATCGGTATATGGAAGTGCATATTAAGAATAGCATGTGAAAGACCATCGTCTGATCTTACTTCAAATGATTTCCATTGAACTGAAACAGCATCTTCCATTCTTCTATTGGTGTTATTTATTCTACTGGAAGAATAAGCAACGGATTGTGTTTCATCTATTTCAAAGTCTGCCGGTTTGACAAATGGAATTTCATAATAAACAAAAACAATAAGATCACCATTTTCATCTGAAATCATATCTTCTCCGATATTTTTTCCATATGTTCTACATGCCCATGAAAAATCAACATTTTCCAGATACATTTTATGTTTAGTATTAGGTCTTAATCCCTTGAAAGTCATTCGATAACACATTGCACCGGCTCTTTGTGTATCCGATGCAAGTGTTGATATTGAAACGTTAGAAAAAGAATTAAAGCTCATTTATTTCCCTTTTAGAAACCGCAGCTTGTATCAGAGCCACCACCAATATTTTGGAATATTGGAACATAGATGAAAGAATTATCACCTGATGATATTGAAGTTCCTGGAGTTCCTGGAGTTCCAGGTATTCCCGGTAATCCCGGTATTCCCGGTGTACCGGGAGTTCCTGGTGAACCTGGAGTTCCTGGTGTCCCCGGTGTTCCTGGCACTCCAGGTGCCCCTGGTGTTCCCGGTGTTCCCGGTGGTGGTGGCGGACAACCAACTGTCAATCTATCAATTGGATGTCTTAAGAGATAACGCCATCTATAAGCACCAGAACCTTTATAAACTTTGATAGTATAATTTCTTCCAAGTCTTGGATTATGTGTCCATTCTATTTTACCCATGTATTTCGCATATGATCCCGAAATAGAAAGGTCTTGACCGAATGTGCTATATTGATCATTGAACCATCCACCGACTTCATTCGAAACCACAAGAGCCTTTTCTGCCGTTGAAAGAGCAACAGCATTGGCAGTAGAAGCCACCATGGTTGATCCTTGATATATCTCTATTTTCGAGAATGTATCATAATTGTAGAAGAATAGTGTCACAGCAGAATTAGAATATACATTCTGACCATTCACAACCGAAGCACCAGCGGCAAAGGTTATTTGCTTTGTATCAATAAATTCAGATACCGTATTACCAACTTCCAGATTATAGAATTGAGTTCTGAAAACATAGGTGTTGGCTATTTGTGTATCCGGCAAACATTCCGGGTCTGGTGCATCTGGAGGAATAGTTGCATTCAACTGAGAAATGATACCATGATCGATATATGCACAAATAGGAACATCCGATCTATTAAATCTTCCAACCCATGTCATACGTTTCGGTAATGAGTCATCCTGATCGATCATAGCCGAATATTGAGGATTTTCCGTATCAGAAAGTTTATTCGTCGAGAAGTCATTAACGAAGAAACCGAATTTAAATCGATTTAATGAGCGATCATTTGACGATGGAATGACCCTATCCTTCAATTCTGACTCCAAAAGGGACAGGGACATATAGTATTCAAGGTCACTTATTCTCTTTTCCATCCTATTAAGATCGACCATTGTCTTTCTGACAGGCTGAACGAACTTTGATCCGACTGTCTTATCCTTGACAACCTGGACTGTACGGTTCAATAGTCTTTCTTTTTGATATCTGATATTCATTACTCTTGTATTCAGGATAGCCGAGAGAGCATCTGATCTGGCAAGAGGGATAGATGGATATGGAGGAACATAAAGATCAACCAGTTTCATCAGAGTAGAATTATCAAATTCCACTGGATTGATATTATCTAAATCTGTTCCTGGTCTGGAGGTTTGGACAGAGAATTTACCAAACTTATCCAGGACAACCGAATCAATTCTAGAGAGATACTGTTCAACCGTGCCTGAAAATGATCCAAGAGGATTTGGAAACTTCTTATCATTAGCAGGATCGGCAGTATTACCAAATGAGAATGTATTGGCTGGATTGAGCGGTGCTGTTGCTGAATTTGTGGTAGGAGCAACAGTATTAGATACTCTTGGTCTAAAGTCCAGATGATTGAGAAGGTCTATTGCATCTCCATTAGATGAAATGACTTCTGGTATCTCATATGAAGATATTTCAGTTGTCAATGAAGCCAATGGGAGATTATCATTGGTTAGTCTTTGTGTCGTATTCGATGAGACATAGGATGTGGTATTATAAAGACCAGCACCAGATGATGTGAAATAATCAAATTCCACTAGGAGATAATCAGATGATGTAAGTGACAATGATCTTTTTGGTATCAGGTAAAGATATGAAAGATCAAGATAATTTGGATTTTGATTATGATCCACATAGAATTGAGAAACATAATTGGTGTCTGTATTAGCAACAGATGAGCTATTAGCAACATAAACGGCTCTTAGTCTGAATACATCAGGTACACCAAGACACCATGGACCATTTGTTCCACCATTGTTATTGGCTGTTCTGATCTTGACAAAATTTCTTCTTTGGGCTGTTTTAGTTTCTTGGGTTATGTTCACTCTGTTGATATCAACTGCCAATGCGGTATTGGTTGATGTGGATGAGTTGATATGGAATGCACCATTATTTGATGAATATTTGAGAGTGAGTGTTAGAATATTACCATTTGCATCCACATTGGCAGTCAAACCTGATCTTAATCCGAATGGAATTGGAATAGATTTAGGGAATACTCTTCTTAATTTTGCTGTTGTATTAGCAAAAGAGATATTCGATGAGACTGTTATTTGTGTTGAATTGGTAATTGATAGGACTTGTCTGATATCACCACCACCTGTTGAATTGGCTGTAACATAGACATAATCACCTGCAACAAGTTCATTGATGAAATCTGTTCCATTACCTGCTAGGACTGCGGATGTTGTTTGTGCATTCACATTACCTAGAAGGTTATTCGAGGCAATGAGATTATCTGCAATTGGAACAACATGGAGTGTTGATAGTTGTGATGTTGATAGATTACCAGTGAATGGGAAGAATTCATTCGGATTAGCTGATATATTCTTTATGAGTACACCAGTATTGGAGAATGATGTTGTTTGATCGATTGTTCTATATGGATATGTTATACCATTTGCATTCTTTAATGACTTTACACCAGAATAGAAGAGAAGTGAATTCTGATGTGTATCATTCAATTGTGATATATTGGTATTGTTGGTTGGAGAATAGACCTGAACAACATCACAGATACCTTTGTAGGTTCCATTGTAATATATTGATTTAACTCTAGAAAAGTTATATCCCTGGTTCATTCTTACATCAAACAGATACATCTTATAGAGTGCTGATGCAGCACCGATAAGGTTCTCTGGTGCTATGTTATTAATAGCAACAAGAGAACGGACACGGGCAGTACCAATCTTTGTACCAGCGGGCGTTGTATTTGATATCGGGAAATTGGCTGTATTGGATAAGAAATTCTTTTCTGTATCATAGAGATCAACAGTATCTCCAGTGGAGAATTGGAAGATACCACCAAGATCATTTACATAAACGAAATTACCATAATTGAGTGAGACAACCTGTGCAGATGATTGGGTATTGATGCACTTAGGAACATCATGAGTATATGTTTCAACCGTATGAACTCTATATCCATCAACATAAGCTGTTCCTGGATCAACCTTCAGCTTATAGTATGTTGAGTCATTAGCCGTATTGGTTGATGTTGTTGAAACAAGAAACTTATCAACCACGAAATTACCCGACGTATCTTCTGTACGTCTAGCCATCTCATCATTGATCTTATTATAAGCTGTTGTCTTGTTTTGTCTGAAAGGTTTACCATCCGACCATTCACAGAGGATGAAGAAATCATTATTAGCATTAGCATCTTCTGTTGATAATAGGGTTAGAGATGGCACCAGCTTTAATCTATCGGCACCTGGAGCTTGATAGTTGGATGTATTTCCTGCCGGATCAAGAAGAGATGTATCCTGTGAGGATGTGATGATTTGTTCTGATGTAGAGAAACCAACACACACTGCATTGGGAGATGTGGTGTATTTCTCGATAATGATCTTTTGTGCTTCAACTCTAAGGAAATAGCCTTTCTGATAGCAATATCCTTCTGTAACACCGAATGCATAACCAGAACCAACTGAATCTGTCAATGATGAGACAGTGACATTGGCAACATAGTTTCTGGCTAGTAGATTGATCTGTGAAAGACCAGTTGTGTTATTGGCTGATTTAATACGGACATTAGGAGCCGTAGTATAGAGTGTACCACGATTGGTGATAGCAATATCAACAATTCTACCAACTGAATCTGTCTGAATTGTACCTGTCAGACCAGAACCAATGATACCTTCAATTGTTGCTTGGACCGTATTACCTGAATTGGAGATGGATTCACCATTAGAGAATGTCCATCTTGTTGATGTAATAGCCGAGTTGGTCATATCAGCATTTTGTGGCTGAATAGAAAGAATGACTTGGTTGGCTGTTGATAGTGTTGTGGTATCTATTCCAACGATCTGAACATTGGCACCTGTACCATTGACAAGATATTGTCCATTGGTGAATGAGCCTGTAGCATTGACAATAAGAGCCGACGTGACAACTAATGTATCAGAGTTAGAGAAACCTGAACCACCGTTCACAATGTCAATATTATAGACAGAACGATCTCTATCATAGATTTTTAATGTTTCACCAGATGAGAAGGCGAATGTGTTGCTGTTATTACCTGAATTGATGTACTTGATATAGAGTGTCTTTAGATCAGGATCATTGGCTTCAAATCCATCCACATAGTCTGTGACATAGCCAATCAAACCAGTATTTTCAGATTTGATAAACATCGAAAGATATGAGGATGGTACAGAAGCAGCACCATCACCCTCTTGATCTGTTATCTTAATGTAATGAATAGGATTATAGAATACGAAATTACAACCATCAATGATTGTTCCACGCTTAAAGATATTGTCTCCAAAACGCTCTATTTGCTTCTGCAAGAGCGTTTGAAGTTGGTTCATTTCTCTTACCTGAACTGAAACAGCAGGTTTAAAGAGGACTTTATAGAAATCCTTCTTGTCATCTGTATCATCATGATAAGGAGCTTGGTTAAGATTGGTCTCTATAGGAATCACACGCCTCCCAAGGATTTACAAGAAAATCCTTTATGTTGTTTTCTATTTTTCTTATTTGCCACTTGATGCATAGAAGAAAGGTCTAAATTATTATCTAGACAAAATCTTTTGAGATTTTTTATAATCTTTTTTGATTTATCTGGAAATGTTACTTCCCATAATTTTGACTGTTTTTCTGACATTTTCTTTCTTGTTTCTTCTGGAAATATTCTTCCATAATTACCATTTTTTGATCCAGTATGTTTACCTAAAGCACTATTTCTCATTTTTATTTTAGATTCCTCAGAATGAGGTATTCCTTTTCTAGATAAAATACTATAAACACCACCGCGACCTCCAGGAGCCATATTGTATGTATTAGAGTTCAGTACAACCAAAGATTTTTCTATTTCATACATTTCAAATTCTGTTTCACATATATGAAGTATTTCTTTCTTGAAATTGCATTTACCATGTTTTTTTATAGCTTTCTGTATAAGTTTACCGGAACCCATATAATCATCTTCTAAAAATTCGGTAGCATGCGCACCAATATAATATTTACCATTTAATAAATTAGTTATTTTATAAACAGTGAAATATCTAAGGTTTGTTTCAATTGGCATCTCTATTCCTTAAAAAGTGAAAATGATCTGTATTGTTTCTGTCTGATTATTCATTCTCTGAATCGGTGATAGGTTTTCAAGATATAGAATTTCACCAGAACCATCAATGATTTCTGGATTATAGACTGTACTTATAGAGGCAGTTGCAAGGGAATTTGCGCCTGTCAATGCACCAGTATTAAATGTCCCCTCTTCTCTAGAAATATAGAGTGTCAATGTTCCACCATCAATATTTGATGAATACACTCTACCTTTGGCAGTAAAATCATCGAGAGACGTTCCTTGGAATATAATCTCATTATTAGAGAAATTACCAGATGTAAGAGTGCCTGTAAGTTTAGTCATCTGGATAAATGTACTGAAATCCTTATTCACATTTGATCTATAAACAGTATTAACAACAGCTTTACCACCAGATGAATTACCTATAATAATATTATTTGTGGATACTGTACCTTCCACATTAGCGAGGTAGATCAGAGATGTATTAGGTTGGCTGATGAATACACCATTGGAAGTAGGATTGGCTTGATAAATCAGTGTTTCAGTACAAGCAAATAGACCATTGGATGCTATATTAATTGTTGATGAATTCACCACACTCTGTATTCTAGTGAGCATATGAGAATTATCATCAGATGATTTAAGATAGATATATTCGTTTGCAGATACTTGATTAACAAAATCAGCCGATGAGAATGTAACGACTGATGATGTTGTATTCATTGTTCCATTGGTTGATATGAGCAATGGAGTTATCTTATGAACGATTTCACCACTAATAAATGATCCATTTGATGAAGAAATATAAACCTCAACATTACTGAATATAGGGTCTTTTAGTAATCCTATCTGTTGGAATTGATTGCTATCAGGTATGGTGTTACTTTCATTATTATTGAATTTCACTGAATACATGATGGTTTCACAACCAAGATCAGCAGCACCATCATAGCCATGTCCACCTGTAGGAGCTAGAATAGGTCTGATGGTAGCAGGAACTTCTATACCGACAACAGCATTAGCAATAACTGTTGCTGTTGCTGAAATATATCCAGAACCACGATCCAGAACCTCTATTCTATAGACAGAATTACTTGAATATGCATTTACTAATGCTCTAGCAGTAGCATTAGTAAGATTTCTTCCTGTACCACTGATATCAATCTTTGGATTTAATTGCCATGTTGTTCCATTTGTTGGAACTATTGTGAATTCTTCACTAATGACTACAAAATTACCATTACCATTAGAATATGAGTCAGTGATATCTACCCATTGTCCTGAACCTGTACCAGATGAGAGATACAAGAGGCATCCTGTATAGAAGCCATTGGTTTGGTTTATGGATGTATTGGAAAGTGAATATAAGAGAGGATCACCATCAACTCTTATAGCACCTGTGGTAAATGTTCCTGATGAGTAATTGTCATATCCTGAACCTTCACCATCAACTCTGATGATATCAATAGCACCTGAAACAGCTTGGCTTGCAACTGTTGAATTTGCAGTATATGGAAACCACTCGTCTGTTTCAAATTTACGGGCAATAGAAGAACCAACTGAATAGATATATTTCCATCTATATCCATCAGCAGTTTGATAGACTGATGTATTTGCTCCATTGATATGTGCAAAATCAGGTTCTACTGTGGATGTATTAGCTCTATTATTATCAAGACATTTAAAAACATGATAGAATGAAGAAGCATTTACAACAACATAATAATCTTCTGTCTTGAATGTATCATCCGAATGGTCATACATCGAATATACGACATTAGATTCATATGGAATATTTCTTATTACAAGTGAAACATCATTAGCACTAACTCTCTTTCCGAATTCCATATTCGAATATGAGTCGAAATAGACAGTATCTATATCATCAACAATGTCTGGAACTTCTGATGAGTTCCTAGGAACATGATTAGAAGCGAATACATAATAAGCAGTATTCGCTTCTTCTGAAATGGATTCAAGAAGTTGTCTAGCTACATGAAGTTTATAGCTAGATGTAGCTAGTTTCTTTACCATTTATATTATTCGTTCTCCATGAGTTGATAAACTCTACCAACAATCAATGGAGAAGGTAATTTACCGACCAATTGTTTGATCAGTGCAGCATCTTCAATACTGATTTCATCTACATTATCTGAAACCTTCATTGCCAATTTAAATCTCTTCATCTTATCTTCACCACTGACATTTTCATCTGTTGGTGAAAGGAGAACCATCTGGACGATATCGGCAAGAGTTGCTACCTTACCATTTTCATCCAATTGAACTGGATTTCCATTCAAGTCCTTAATAACTGCATTTCCTTGAAATTTCATTTTTTACCTCACTATTTTGGTTAAGACTACACTATTACTTAGACGCTCCAATCATGGGCATCAATCTGTGCAGTTGTCGTGTAAGTGCCGTCATTGATCAGTCCGATGATATCAGCCTGTATGCCAAAAAGAACCTGAATACGACGGACGATCTCTGCATAGATTGCTTTGAACTGAGCACCTGTCAGTTGTACGGCAGTTCCATCAACAACAAACATTGCTGTTTGTTCATTCGTCATTGTATCCGCAGCACCCATCAGAAGAAGTTTAGCTCTGTCATTGGTTGGAATACTCATTCCACCAAATACCATGCCGCCAGTTTCAATCTCCCATCGCTTGTTGGCAGCATACACTAGAAGCCGCGCCTTTGCAGCTTCAGGAGAGAGTTCTTCTTCCTGAACTGGTGTTTCTGTTGGAACAGAAGCATAGGCATTCAGTGTTGAAGTGATCTTCTGTGCCACAACACTGGTATTGGGAGATGGTGTCTCGCTTTGATACCAAACTCCCATTACCCACTGAAAGTATTCAGTATCGCTTTTGTGAAGAGCCGTATTCGCTTCTCCTGAATTGAATAGCGCTGCTTTTTCACCAAGAGCGGCTGTTTGCTCTGCCGTCATCGTGAAGGTGTAATTCGTATTACCTACTGAAATCTGTGTCATGTTTTTAACTCCTTGTTATTTCCAAGCTGGAATATAGGCAGTTGAGCCATCTGATGTTGTCACTTCAATCCATGAATATGGTGCCGATGCTGTCACGGCAGGACAGTTACTTCCGAGCAATGCTGATCCGGAACCGGTTGTTCCTTTCAATCTATTCAACCGCATGGTTCTAACCGTTCCTGTACCTGCCGCTTGAACGCCAATATCAAAGATGTTCGATCCCCATGATAAATATGCTCGTTCGTAATTGCTTGCGTCCGTATAGGTATTATACACGTTTAACGTCTGTGCAGTAGTAGAATTCTTGATAGAAACTGTTCCTGCAACATCAAGTAATGATATTGGAGTCGTCGTCCCGATGCCGACGTTGCCGCTTGAAGTTATGCGAACGCGTTCGGTATTCCCCGAACCGGGATTCGTTTTGAAGGCGATCGCGCCTTCGCTGCCCCCGCCTTCGCGCGCGAAGGCGATTGAGGCAGCGGTTCCGGTCGGGTCGTAGTTGCTGCGCTGGAAGTTGATGCTGAAGAGATCGACGTTGGACGAGCCTGAATCCGCACGGAGTGTAATCGATTTCTCTCCTGCATCCGTCCCCGCGACGCCGAACACGCTGTCGCCCGCCACCTGTAGCTTCGCAACAGGGCTCGTCGTCCCGATGCCAACATTTCCACCGACTAATGCTATGTTTCTAACAGTACCAGTACCGGCAGCTTCAGTGCCAATCCTCAGTACGTTGGAGGTTGTAGTCCAATCAAGAACACCACGTTCATAGTTACTTCCATCAGTATAAGTGTTGTAAAGATGTAGTTTCTGTGCAGTAGTAGAATTCTTGATAGAAACTGTTCCTGCAACATCAAGAACAGTTGTCGGATTTATGGTTCCAATTCCAACATATCCGGAACTGTTCACCAGAAACGGATAAATACCAGCCGATATGTTGCGAAGCCCGAAGTCTCCGGCTCCCCACACGTTACCGACGTACCAAGTGTGTCCACCCGTTGTGGAATTTGTGATGCGCAAAGCTGCCGTGCTAGCACTATCCGTGGTCGCCCCTATCTGACCGTAGACATCCATGCCACCGGTTCCGTACATCACGACTTTATTGGAGCCGCCTTGTTGGAAATAGAACCCTGTAGCGTCATTGTTGTCGATGACGGCAGCGCCACCCCCGGCAGGGTCAAAGAGCAGCCTTGCCGTTCCTGCGGAACGGATCGCTACACCGTTCTGATCGGCAGCTAGAATGTCGAGCTTGTAGCTGGGCGTTGAGGTCCCAATGCCGACATTTCCATTAGCAAAAAGCGTGCCGTCTTTCTTGAGCGAGAGAAGGGTATTTGAATCTTTGATGAGGCGAATGAGATATGATGAAGCTGCCGACGCGGTATCGGTGACAGTCAGCTTGATTCCATCGAATGATGTTCCACCATCATTCCAGGTATCCAAAATATCGTAAATATAGGTATTTGCCATTTTTTCCCTTCCCTTTATTTCTTACTTATTCTTTATTAATACCAAAGGGGCTTTATGTTCTTGTAGACGAAACTATCAATGTGTTATCTCTTTGCATAATAGAATTATTTTCTCTATCAAGTACAAGATCACCTATATCTTCTGCATATGTCACTTTGGATGTAATAGCCACATTGACTGAAGCTGTTGCATTATAATACATTGCTCCAAATGGCTTTGTACCAGCCACATGTGCCACTGATTTCAACATCTTCAAGTATTTATCGAGGGTCTTGCTTGATCTTATCTCATATGAATAGTTCTGCCAGTAATCACCATCAAAGAACTTCTTATCATGTGAAGCAAATCCACCTTCAGTGATATAGAAACCTGAACCTCTACCAATCGTTGTGACCAACGCTGTACCGGTTATGACATGCTCATCCAATGTTAGGGTAACGGTTTCATTCTTATCATAGGCAAAACCTGAATCAATAACTTCAAGCTCTGTGATAGCACCAGTAGCAATATTCAACTGTGTTGATATCTCTGCATCCTCACCTAATACTTCAGATGAAGATATCAAATCAACTGCATTCACATTGATGGTGAAACCAGATGAAGAACCTACAATAGATGTTGTTGAATTGATAGTAGGAATAAATGAATTTGCATCATAGAATGTAAGTCTTTCAACAATTATATTATCATTACTTGATGACTTTACAATACCCCTAGCACCTGTACCTTCTTGGGAAATGTATTCATCAATTTCAAAGTTGGATGTATTTGCTAGAGTTATAGAGAAACGATCTTTCTTGGCATAGTATCGTGTCTTAGGTTCTAGTATCTTAATAATAGGTGGTTGGTTGTAATTTGTTCCTTTGTTGATAGAAAGAATACCAGAAAGTTTTCCGATCTGAACATTTGACCATCCAATAATATTTGACATGGTATTATTGGTGGCATTACCAGATGTATTACCAGCCATCCCATAGGATGTGGCGTTCAAAGCTACGCTTGTAAAACCGGAAAGATATTCAGAACCAACATTGATGTATTCAGAATATAATAGATTGGAAGATAGAGTAACTGTAGCCGCAGCACCACTTGAAACAAAAGAAACTATGCCATTTGCCATTGAATTAGGAGAATAGATATAGTTGATGCCAGTATTCACAAAGGAATTGGCACCGATATACTTCACACCAACTTTAATTTCTGCCGATACAAGATTACAATAGGCAGCATTTGATGTAGTATAAATTGGAGAGGCATTGTTAAATGTTCCAACAACATTTGATAGAGGAAGAAGACCTGAAACAGAAGTCATGCTTCCTGTAAGTTTTCCTGAAGCTGTTACAGTGTTGGAACTATATTGATAAACCGTATCTCCATTAGAAAAATTAGCTGAAGCTCCATTTACTGTAAGAACGCATCTATCAACTATACCTATTACATTACCTGTGGCTGTAATACTCCAATAGCCATTTGATACGGCTAGGTTGGCTCCGATAACATTCGAGGTTGTGAAGATTTGATTTGAATTGAGGTTTCCAGAAAGCACAGAAACTCTTAGAGTTCCCGCAGTGGAATTGGTAGTCGAGACAGAAAGAACCCTTCCTGTTCCTTTCTGTAGGTTATTGGCATAGTAGGTATAGACTAGAGCATCATTCGAGAAGGTTCCATTGGCTGAAATATAATTGATATCTGCCAATGGTTGTATCAGTTGAGTAAAAGTATCATAATAAGTGTTAGACGTTGTATTCGTAAATACAACATTAGAAATTGTAACAATTACATTGGATATAGCAACAATTGGATTGTTTGAATAACCATATCCACCGTCTTCAAAAGTAAAAGTTACTTGACCTGAAGTATTAGAGACAGATTTAACTCTAGCTTTACCTTGTCTTCCATAATTTCCTGTAATATCCAGTATATCACCAACTTCAAAACCTTCACCAACACCGTTTACATCTATATCAACATTATTTAATGAACCGATCATCTTCGGGCAATCATGAGGATGGAAGAGATCATCACTTGTATTGATCAATTCACCTGTTTCGAATGTACCATTGACAGCAGAGACATAAATAACATCCACCATTTTACCCTGAACTGTTCTTCTTATGACAGATTCAGCGAATGCAGTGGCACCAGACTTGAGCCCTTTGATTTCCTTATTGACGAACTGTGTTGTGTTGTCATTTAGAGATGTTTCAATATAAGTTGGAACAAACCAATGCCCATCAGACAAGCGGAAAAGGTCTAGGGAAGGATAATAGAAACGGGGGGTGATGCCATAGGCTATCCTGAAAAGAAGCTCTACAGCCCTTTCTGTTCCTTTTGCACGATATAAATCTAGGGAATGCTTGACCAGGGTCCGAGTGTTGGTCTGGTTGATGAACTGAAGACCTTTAAGGTATTTTTCTTTGAAATAGACAAGAAATTCATCAAAGGTTGTATCGATATCTCTTACATCATCAAAACGTCTGGCAAGATAGAGAGGATTAGCTGTATTGGCTACAGTTGTGTATTTGGTCTTAGTATAACTGAAATCTGGTGTTTCATTCAAGACCAAGAATGTATTATTAGAAATAGAATTGATTGTATAGATTGAGTAGCTAGTCGTATCAGGATCACGAGAGATCGCTATACTGTCTCCATTAGAAAATCTCTCTGTAAATTTAGTATTCAGACCGACAATAGAAGTATTACCAGATTGAACTGTCACATATGAAAGTTTTTCTGATATCCAGTTGTTGGCTCTGGATTCAGTTTTACTTTCCATCCATTGGTAATAAAGTCTAACAAACTCAATAAACAATGGACCTTCTTCTTGATAGAAGGCTGGAAACTGTGTCTTTACTAGATTTGAGATTGATTTTTCTAAGTAATGCGTCATTCTCTCTCTATTTGTTACAAAATTGAAACAATTTGTTACTTGACTTTCCTTGACAGTTTTTCAAACACCAGTATAATCATGGATGTACCTTCATGAATTTAAGTTTACTACGGTTTACTATAGTAGGAATCAGAGATTCTTAAGTTTATTTAGGAAGCGTAGATTACGAGCGAAGCGAGTACATCCCCGAAGGGGATGACTCTGATCAGAGTAGTATTTATCGATAAGGCTATAGCCTTATTTCCAGAAGATGATATCAGGCTGCAACCTTCTTCTTGGATTTCTTAGACTTATCAGCAGCAACTTTATCATGATGGTTCTGGATCATTCTATCAATATGATCTCTGATAGAATCCACATAATATGAATATTGAATCTTATAATCATGGATAGTGAAATTCAAAGTAATTCTATTGGAATTTGAATAAGTGACCTGGATTATATCCTTTGATCCAGCATAGGATGAATGCCTCAATTTGAAACCCTTCTGACGAAGGAGAATATCATAGACTTCGCTTGCCATCTTACCGATCATCGCTCTCTCCACCATGCAAAACGGCTGAATTTACCTTTTTCTTCCTTTATTTCCTCTGGTTCATCGGTTTCCTCTTCCTCATACTCTTCTGAGGATTGGATAACAACTTCTCTATCTTCTAGAGCTTCTTCTCTAGGTTTCCACCATTTACCTTCAATACCGCAGAAGGTTCCTGATGCATCTCCATTTGTTTCGAATCGCTCCCGTCTTACTCGATAACCGGCAATCCCGCAATGCCAATTATCTGGCTCATGCATGACACCGATACGATATCTACAATCCATACAAGCTTTCATCGTATTTCCTCATTTCCTTCATGACTTGCACTTGTAATAAAAGCTGCAAAAATTATTATTAATATTAAACATATTAAAAACATGAATAGAGGTCTTATAAAATCTATTAAAACAAATATAGAAAATATTGATAATAAACATCCAAAAATACTAAAAAATAGTTTGTCTATCAAATCCATTTGCATTGTGTATCCTCCTGGTTCATGGTAGATTTACCCTTCTTTGAGGATCAGTAAATTTGAATAGACAATCAAAAAATATAATAGGAATTGCTATAGATCCTATAATTTGAAAATTTGTTCCTATTTCTTTAATGAAAAACTCTATAGATAATAACCCAATAAAATGAAAAAAGAAGAAAAAACAGTAAGCAGAAGTAAAAATAACTCTATCCAAGATCGTTGTCATTGGCAAGTTCCTTCTGCTTATGTTGGCTCTTGTCTTTTTTCAAGAATAAAGAAGTAAGAAAAAAAGATTAATGAAAATAAGAAGGCTATTATTTGAAGAAATAAAAATCTATCAAGAGGAAGAAACAAAAATAAGGGTATGAAGAATGATGTTGAAACAAACATCATAAAAGAACACATCATTCTATTGAAGAAGATCATGTTCATTTCCTTTATTCACTTCCCATCACCATAATTATAACAGTGAGCAATGCCCATAGTCCTATAGCAGATAAAGCTGAAGCTAATCCTCTCTCAAGAAATTCAGTTCCAGCCCAAGAGAGAGCTACAGTTATCCAAAGAAACCAAACGACCATGAATGCCTCCCTCACTGCCTACAGGCATTATAAACCAGGATGCCCATGATGTACACGGCTATGAGATGATCACTCAAGAGGATGAGGGGGAGCACCACAAAAAAGAATATAATTTCTGGTAATTTCATTTTATATTAAACATCATACCAAAGAAAGTAGTAATAGAACACCAGATAGTTATCCAGAAGAAAATATTAAATGCTTTATATCTCCATGCATTTTCTGAATTATAAGAAGTAGACAAAAAAGCACATACACAACCAGTAAAGAGCGCAAAAACCCATGCTGCGATTACATAGACCATCTGAGTTGTCCTTTGGAGAATTGGCGGCGCGTAACCGACTCGAACGATCATCCATTGCTGGAGGGACGGTTTTCAAGACCGTTTGGGAATCCGATCCCCCTACACGCCATATCTTACTTAGTCACTCTTTACTATGGACGAAGTAGTCTGTCCAGTTGGCTTCAAGAAGGTCAGCTATTTCTGCGAAGGTTTTTCTAAGTTTGTCATTAATTAACAACAATGATCCAATATCTGAATTGTTAATTGGATAACCATTACAAGAATGTAGACCAATATGATCTCTTACAGCAGGAGGTAAAATATCATATTTACCATTATATGAAATAAGACTTTGTGTATTGCCTATTTCTAATTCCAATTCATCTTTGAAAATTTCACAAGCAACACCAAGGCAGCAATATGCATTACGTTTATAAATTGTATGAAGTTTACCAACTGTTTGTTGATACTTACCGGATCGAAGTGCAGCTATCCACTTCTTGGCATTCTCACGTTGCTGTTCTGGAGTTAGCATCGTCGTTTCCCTGTAGAAGATGGTGCCCCGGATGGGATTCGAACCCATACTTGCGGGATTTTAAGTCCCGTGCCTCTACCGATTGCGCTACCGGGGCTTCAATCACTTCTTACTATGGACGAAGTAGTCTGTCCAGTTGGCTTCAAGATGGTCAGCTATTTCGTCAAAGGTCTTTCCACTGTCATTCATAGATGAAAGATGGCGTAAAGACAAATTATCAGTAGCTCCAGCACTATATCTTAATCCTATGTGTTTTCTAACTTCATTAGGTAATGATCCTGCCTTATTATTATAGTATATTATTACATCACCACGATCTGTTTTTGCTTCTTCAATATGTAAATCCAATTCATCTTTGAAAATTTCACAAGCAACACCAAGGCAGCAGAACTCATCATTTCGTTTTAATGTTTGTTTGCCTTGCTTATACTTACCGGATCGAAGTGCTTTGATCCACTTCTTGGCATTCTTTCTTTGTTGTGCTTCGGTTAGCATGGTCTTCATCCTCTTTTATAGGACTTCCATGTCTGATATATTGCAATAGGCCAAAAAATACTTAATAATAAAATCCAGAAAAATCCTCTGAAATTAGTAAATGAATAGACACTCAATTGAGAAAATGTAAACAAAGCAACTATTAAATAAATAACCCCTCCGATTATTAATGCAATTTCTAGTGTCATTGTTCCCTCTTTGAAGGTTTGATATGACGAACATTCTCATAGAGACTGAGGGTTGACCATCCTCTTTCAGTGAACTTCTGATAAAGTTCACCATAGGTAATCAACCCTCTGGCATATTCATCGATAAGGGTTTGAACATCATCATTTTTGGCTACCATGATGATCTGGATATCAGACATTTTCAGTCACATCCTTTGCAGCCATCCCAAGGAGAACACCGAATCTTGTTTACTTACTCATTTGTCCGCCCTTTGATTGCACCGTCCTGTGATCTTAGCTCGACAAGCTTTTCTATATCCCAATGGGGATCAAAGATTGCTTGTCCTTTGTATTTGAATTGCTCTCTAATCTCATGTTCCGCTGCCGTCAGACACGCTTTCAATGCCGTCTGGACGATTTCCCCGTCAGTCATGTGGAGAGACAAATACCACTTCCTACCGGTCCAAGCAATAGGATTGCCGGTCACATTACATTTGGTTTCTGATTTGATTTGAAGATAGACACGAGTTTTATCATTGCCGAGAAAGATTGGATAGGAAGGTGGAGTAGTAATCTTAGAAAGAATTTCATTCACTCTTTTGATCATTCTCAACATTGGCATGTATTCAGGATCAATAAGAAACATGATCTATTCCCGTGATTGGAACTCTAGAGAGGATTTGAACCTCTAACCTTCCGGTTCGTAGCCGGATGCTCTTCCATTGAGCTACTAGAGTTTAAGTTTCGAACCTGCAACCATGTCTCTTTCTAAATAGTGGTATCGTCCACTTTAGAGAAAGAGATAACTTGAACTCATGCATTCATTGTCACGATAAAACCTCCAATCCGAAGTTTTGTTCAAGATCGTGTTCAGCCGCTCATAACAATATTGGCGTCCGGAGGCACGGTCAAGAGCATTATTGCAATACATGTAATGAAAAATTAAATAGACCAGGAAAATATTGTTCTAATCTATGTCAAGCTACTAGCAAAAAGATTTTAGCAAACAAAATAATAGAAAGTAATGAATTATATAGATGGAAACAAATTAGAAGATATCTTCTAGAAAAAGTTGGTAAGTGTTTTTCATGCGGTATTTCAAAATGGAAAGGAGTTAAACTTCCACTTGAATGTGATCATATTGATGGTGATGGTGACAACAACAGACTGAGTAATGCTAGATTATTGTGTCCAAATTGTCATTCATTGACACCAACATATAGAATCAAGAATAAAAATAATCCTAAAGGTAAAGAAGCAAGAGCTAAAAGATATAAGAAATAATGGCGCACCAGGAGGGATTCGAACCCCCATTTTCAGCTCCAGTTACGATTAGCAGTTTAGAAGACTACCTCGGCTACTGGTGCGTATTCAGTATATATGGTCAGAGCATTTGGCAGGTGCTCTATCCATTGAGCTACGGGAGCATGTGTCACCTATACATAGGCGTTCAGGACTTGTCTACCTTCTTCTTTCTAGGGGCATTTTTCGGCATCTTGAAGTAATCATCCCAATTTTCTTCAAGATGATCTGCAATTTTCTTTAAAGAATATCCTTCCATATCATTTAAGTCTGCTAATGTAGACTTACAACTTTTAGATTTTCCAAAGCTACCAACTAAACCTAATTTATTTATCATTTTTTTAGGTAAGGAAGAACCATGTTTATCATATAGATAATTTTCTGAATTTTCAGATACTTTTAATTCTTTTTCAAAAATCTTACAAGCTACCCCAAGACAACAAAATCTATCTTTTTTAGTATGAAGACTAAATTTTCCTTGCTTGTATTTTCCGGATCGAAGTGCTCTGATCCACTTCTTGGCATTTTTTCTTCTGTCATTATCTGTGATCATCGTTGGCTCCTAAAGAAAAAGGCTCACACAACTGTTGTGTAAGCCTCTATAATCCATATCTCTTCTTTCGTCTAGTCTCTAGCAGATACTTCCCGTGCTGCCGCTAGATAATCCACGAGACTGTTGTCCTTCTTTCCCTCAACCGGACCTTCTTTCGGAAAGTCAAAATACAAGTCCCAATGTTGCATCAAATGATCTGCAATTTCCTTGAATGACATTCCTCTATCATCGTTCATATCGATAATGGAATTGAGATGATGGTCATTCGTATAATCATCAATTGCATCCTCTATACTTTTCCAATAATTACTTTCATCTTCACCTTCTTTCCATCCAAGTTTCTTTAAGCAAATTTCTCGAACTTTTTTATCTGAAAATCCACCATTATCATCTAAAAGACCAAGATGATGTTGCAGAGCTTTATATGTTGGTGTATGAGTATTTTCTTCTTTATAATAACTGTATTGTGTATCACTTCCTCCTAATTTTACTTCTTTTTTTATCCCATAAATTGGAAAAAGAACAACTTCACAAGCTATACCAAGCATACAGAACTTGCCATCCAGTGTGGCAAGTTGTCCTTCAACTTGCTTGTCTGCATACTCTTCTGATTTGGCAGCTTCCAGCCACTTCAGGACGTTAGCGCGCTTCTGTGCGTCTGTAACTGGAATCATGACTTTACTCCTGTTTCTATCTCAGCTATCAAGAAGGCAGGTATTTCACGGTATGTCTCTTCATAGAGACTGTCAACATACTCATGAAGAAAGAGCCTTCCCTGATGCTTGATTACAACAGGAAGAGATTGAGAAGTTAGTTGAAATCTTCCTACATGATTTCCACTAACATCAAGAAGAAGAATTCTATAATTCATTCTTCATTCCTAAGAAGTGTGGTGGTCCCGGTAGGATTCGAACCTACAACCAGCCGGGTTTTGGTGGAAGCGGTAGACTGGGTGAGTCTACTATCAACCTGTTATGAGCAGGTGGGCTCCACTCTTTGCCTTCGCTTCCATGAGAATATCATAGCTTTGATTGCGTATGGCTGCAAGCTCTTTTTCTTTTAGAATCAAAAGAGGTTTTGTTGTGTGTTTCCATTTAGCAATATCTCTCTTGGTTTGATATCCTTTTACTTCTATGAAAATATCAAAATTCGGAAGATAAAAATCTGGAAAATACAAATGCCATCCATCGTTCCACCAATAAGAAATAGGATCAATATCTCTAGTCCAATCTATATTATTCTTACTTAAATAACAAGCCACTTCATATTCCCATGTTGAATGATATCTTACACCATCTATCATCAACTTTTTATTTCTTCCGCATACATTGTTTTTAGAATATGAGTCTGGATTTTTCCTTACAACTTCTTTCATTATCCTGGATTGGTTTTTTCTGTTCTGAGGATTAGAATAAAGGTTTTTCATATGTGAACTTAATTTTTCTTTGGTTTTCTTAGAATGTTTCTTACCTAAAGAATTCAATCTTTGTTTTTCTCTATAAGATGGATCATTATAGAAATCCAATTTAGAACAATTCTTTTCTAACCAAGTTAATTGATAATTTGGATTAGATTTACATAATCGTTCATGGTTTCTATGAGAATTATGATTTTTACATTCTTTTGAACAAAATGAACATATAAACAAAATAAAACCTCCAGGATTGACCTGAAGGTATTTATTTGTCTGTCAAGAATTTGGTGGAGATACCGTGGGTACGATCCCGGCTGCTTTCTGCATTGCAAATGCAGTGACCACCCCATAGCAGTCCCTATCCCCGTTTTTCTACTTAGTATCGATCTTCAACCAGTCTGGTTCAGGGATTGAGAAAATAAGCTTCCAATAGGTCTTCATGTAATTCACTATTTCTTTGAAGGATGCACCGTGATCATTCTTTACAGTTAAACGAAAAATTGCTGCATCCTTCAAAGCATACTGTTCTCGAATATAACTTGACAGTACTTTAGTGCTCCCGTCATAACAAATCCCATCCAGTGTGTAGAACGGACAAGTAATCGTTTTGGGAAGAAGATCAGCGGCAACACCAAGGCAACAGAAAAAATTTCCTTTTCGCAATCGGTGCGATCCCTGCATGTATTTACCGGATTCAAGAGCTTCGAACCACTTCTTGATGTTGGCGTGCTGTTCTTCGAGTGTTGGCATCTGTCAGTCTTCCTTAAGTTAGTCAGGTTGAAAGACAGTGAAACACTGTCTATGATGGTTGCTCATATACTTCTTGGTTCACATATGTACACTGGTTACTCAATTCACATGTGGTTCACATCCGTCTAATGGTTACTCAAGACAATGATGGTTCACATTCCTCAAGTGGTTGCTCAAGTGAGAAATGGTTCACAGTCCTCTCTTGGTTTTAGACATTATTAGGTGGTTCACAACCTTTAGGTGGTTACTCATCTGTGTAGTGGTTCACATGGCGTTTTATGGTTACTCACTTATCCAACGGTTCACAACCGAAAGATGGTTACTCATCTGTGTAGTGGTTCACATATCGTTTTTTGGTTACTCACCTATGCAGTGGTTCACAAATATCCATTGGGTATTCCAACCGAGCCGTGGTTCACATGGCATTGTTGGTTACTCAAACATTGTCTGGTTCACATTCATTGAATGGTTGCTCAAATGATGATGAGGTTCACATAGGAACCATGGTTTCTCAATTTGGAAATGGTTCACAAGCGTTCTATGGTTTCTCATACGATTTCTGGTTTACCATTCCTATTCAGGAGGGGAAATGTAATCGGCATGGTTCAGCATGGAAAGAGCATACGGGAGATTATAGTTCTCTCCAGTTCCCATCTTCCACCACTTCTCATGCAGATGAGAAAGGAAGAGCTTGGCAGTCCACCGGCAAGCTCTGGCATCGATATGTCCAGGAGGCAGCTTCCCTCTGGAATACCAATCATAGGCACCGGTATTCTTGCTGATCTTCTTCGTCTTCAGTGCCATCTCAGCTTGATCGGCATAGATGCCTTCTTCGTTTCTCTTGATCTCATACGCCTTCCTGGTTTCATAGTGACCGCGATAAAACGATCCCTTATCCTTCGGAAGCCGCTTGAATTGCTCGCCTGTGATCCAAGCAAGACGTTTCATAGCCGGATCAAAATCGATCTTTTCGCCGCGCGTTCTCTTCTGACCGGGAGCAACACCGCAGTAAGACCATAGATGCCCGACATGATTGAAGCGCCAGATATCTTTCTTGCCGGTCTTATGATCGACGCCAGAAAGATTGGCGAGATATCCTGCGGCAAGCACGGGTCCGATGCCATCGATGCTACGCATCCAGATAGAAATCTCATGGGATTTGGAGTATACGTCAAGAGCTTTCTTGACTTCCTTCTCCAACGTCTCGGCTTGCTCCTTGAACCATGAAATAACCTCATGGGGAGCATTGCGCTTGTCCAGTTCTCTCTCTTGAGAATTGGAACGCATCCGATCTTCTTGCCACTTGTAATAGAGTTGGACAAGAAATCTTGCTTCTTCATGTCCAAGAGTTGAAGCAGCTTTCTTCAAATCCTTGGACAACTTCAGAACTGAAATCATATCTTCCATTTTAGGTTCCCCTGGATTTCACATGCGGTGTCTGGTTACTCAAGAAAGGGTTTGGTTCACACTCCACTTATGGTTAACTCAGGGAGATGCTGGTTCACATTCAACCCTGTGGTTACTCATGTTGATAGTGGTTCACACTTATAGCATGGTTACTCAGTTATTGGTTGGTTCACATATTTGGCGTGGTTACTCATTTGGCTGGTGGTTGGTAGACCTGACTATAGATAATATTGTCATAGAGAAACACATTATGAACTTTTGATGGAGGGCACAGTGGGACTCGAACCCACAACCCCAGACTTAAAAGGTCTGTGCTCTAACCGTTGAGCTATGTGCCCAAATTAAGCTTTAACCGTTAAGCTAAGGGTCCAATGTGACGGGAAAATCAACATCATGCGTCTTTGGGGGGTTGAGGTTGATCTTTTCGGCTGAAGGCTAATCGAACCTATCCCGTCACGAATTCATGTCTAACAAGTCTCTCTCTGCTTGTCAAGTAGGCAAAGAAAAAGGGGCTTGGAAGCCCCCTTCATAGTCTCTCATTGAGGTATTCGGCAGCGTTGTTGATTTCCTTGGAAAGATAGGTAGAACCACCAAGATCAGGATGAAGTGACTTGAGAAGTGTTCTTTGCTTCTTCTTAACATCATCCTTGGTGACATTTCCAGTCAATCCAAGAATTTCAAGTGCCTTCTCCTTGTTCATTCCGTTATCATTTCGAGAAGGAAGTTGGTTGTTGAAGTTGTTAGCTGCGATCCGATCATATTCCCGGATGATATCTTTCAGAAGAAATTCAGCGTATGAAAGAGCTTCAGCTTTCTTCTCAAATACCCGACTTCCAGGAATCTTGGACCACGTTCCATCCCGATCTTGCTTCAGGACGATCCAGCGAACCTTATTGGCTGGAACACCCAAGCTTTTATTTGACTTCAAGCGAAGGAAGATAGGATGATAGGAATGAACCGAGTAGCCACCATCAAAGTAGTCATGGCTGACGATCTTCTGCATCTCAGTCTCTCCCGATTTGATAACTTGATGTATAGCACAGGGGAGAGAGGAATACAAGAAGAGATTTCTATATTAAGAACATCGTTCAGTTGTATGGAGGCTGGTTGCGGATTTCGGTGCTGCCCCGAATCCTATAGTTTATGAGACTATCGACTTATCTAACTTGTCCTATCCGCAATATCTTACTTAGTATTTTCTTTTTTCAAAGGTTTTATAAACCTGTCTGTTTTTTCATCATATGCAAGACCATGTTTTTGCATTTGGTAAAATCTATTTTCTTCATCTGGAAGATGAGAAATTCTAGAAGTATCTTTATAAAATTTCATATGTCTTGGTGCTTCAGCACCTTTAATATCTAATGCATCATAATGTTTTTTTGTATCATGTAAATAAACCCATGCATGTGGATTTTCTGAAAGATTATTTGCTTCAGCCCATCCAACATTTTTACCATGTTTTTCAGCATGTTGAAAATATTGGCGGCTATTAATTTTTTCTGGATTTAATCCATTTTCTTTGAAAGCATCATATAAAGAATCTTGAAATTCGAAACATCTTCCACCTGAACAATTGGCATCTTTATTATATCCTGATTTTTTTATAGTGCTTTTCACTATTTTTGAAATTTTTAAATGTATATCTTCTTCCTCATTCAATTTTTTATCTGATGTCCAAGAAGGTTTCTTAATAAGTTTTATTCTACCTGTGTCAATATTATCATTACCAACATCAAGACCTAGGTATTTCGGTACTTCTTTCTTGGTTCTAAGTTTCAATCTCTTCTTGAAATCTTTTGGTGTTTCTTCTTGTTCTTGTATTTTTTTCTTAGCGTAGAGTTTATGTTTTCTTTCTTCTACATCTTGACCTTGATAATTTTTCTCCCATTGATCATGAGGAAAAGCACTGACAGTCTCACCTGATGATAAAGCTTTCATTTCAATTCCAGGTTTCTTGGATAATTCTTTCCAATTATTGAAACTACCTGGAGAATGTTCAGAAGAAGAAATCATGTTCTGATGATTTTGAATGATGTGGTTATATACATCTGTCATTTTAAATTTTGCAGAAGAATGTTTTCCAGCCCAACCAACTTCAAAATCACCAAGGAATTCATGTCCAGTAATATTTGCTTTTATTCTTCTACTTTTATTATGGACAACAAGATATGCTTGTGATTTTGGATTATCTGGTCTGGAGAAATGATATAAAGAATGTTCATTATCTAATTTAGATATTCTCTTAGCACCTTTATAATCACTTTTTGATAATTGCATATTAAGATCAGTTTCATCTCTATCAGAAATTTTAGGAATGTTATGCACTAATTTAGGCATCTCTTCCAGCATTTCCATGATAAGAGATTCTAAATGAACAGTATGAATACCACTGTCATTCTTTATTTTCTTGGCTCCTTTAGCCATCTTTTTATAGATGCTGGCTTTCTTATTTGCGAAGTCATCAGATTGATCAGTTGGATAAAAAGTAAGTGTCTTAGGTTTGTGTTCATCAACAAACTCTTTAACAACTTTAGCTACATGTCTCATAATAGGAATAGCATTCCTAGACCTTCCAGTTTCAGAATGCATTCTATCATTTACTTCAAAATTTACATCAGCTTCATTAGTATCATGGTCATGGCATATGTTTACACGGACATGATCACTATTTACTTCGGCTACATGATTATGATAAACATGATTATAGAAATTTGATTTACGTGGAGTTTTCCATTCCTCATTCAACATTTCCAGAATTACAGATTCTAATTTAACAGTAGAATAATATCTCTTATCTACAATTTCTTTACCTCCTGCCATCTTATGATACAATCTTTTTTTCTTGTCTTGGAGAATTGGATTATCATCAACAGCAGAAAAATAAATTTCTTTTGGTTTATGTTTATCAACAAATTCTTTAACAACTTTGGCAACATGTTTCATAATTGGAATAGAATTTCTTGATGTTTTATTTCTACTATTAATTTTACCATTAACAGTAAATGCAATATCTGTAGAATTTGAATGTTTATTATGAGTAAATCCTATATCAACAAGATCACCATTTACTTTTGCAAGATGGCGATGATTTTCCATATGATTTGCTAATGGAGATACTTGTGGTTCCTGCCATTCTTCTTTGATCAATTTTAATTTCTTCATTTGATCTTCTCCAACGGATGATGCTCTGGATCAAATATTACATAGGATTTCTTTGATCCTATTTCACCTTTCTTTCTATGTCCATCTCTTGGTAATCCTTCAGTTTCCATTGGAGAGGTATTATGATAGATAAGACCTTTGTAGCCTTTTGATCTCATGATATCAAGATACTTACCGACGATTCTATGTTTTTGTTCTTGATCTTGAACAGAACCATAATTGTTGACATATGATCTAAAGCTGTTTCCTTTATGATAGGCTAGACCAAATCTATTTTGGTCTGAAGGAGCTTTACCTTGTGATAAAAGATCATGTATATCCGAAGCGGTCTTCTCATCTGTATTTCTTGTTGTCTTGACGTAGTGAATAAATTCGTCCTTATCATGTTGAAACACGGTGCTCATGATATGGTTTTGAATAGCATATTGATCGGATTGTCTGCCACCATGCTTATATTTCTTTTGTTCTACTTTATAAAGTTCTGATCTCTTAGGTGCTCTGGTTCTATAAACTGTTCCTGATTCTTTAGGCTTCTCATAGCCCATATAATCACGTTCTTTCTTCTGATAAAGTCCGCCAGCAAATTTATCTGAGATTGGTTTATAGGCAGCAAAATGAGAGCCAATAGCTCTATCCATCATATAATCTTTACGATCTGGTTTCAGTACATCAATGTATTTTTTATGTGTTCCATGATACATCCATTGAGATTCTTCAATGTATTCCTTAAATGACTTCACAATCTAAGTTCCTCTATGGAAACATCAATTTCATCAGCTTCAATTGTTAGGATCGTATTCTTGGAAACAAGAACATCTTTGTCTTTGGGATAGACATAGACCTTCAAGAAATCACCATAGTATTGATCAACCAAGAAATTGGATATAACAATTTTACCTGTGGAATAATCAACTGTTCCTATCTCATTGATTGTTTCATGTTTATCACCTTTAACTTTCATTAATCTGATGATGCCATCTCCATCATCTTCAATAATGCATTGTTCTCCATTGTATTGGAATGCAGAAGAGAAGACAGTATGAATATCAGTAGCCTTATGATTCTTTTCTTTTCCTGGTACATCATCTCTCAAAGGTACATTAAAATTTATTTCGATATTTTGTCTTGTTCCAAGAACAGGACTTATCTTCTTGTAGAGCCAAACATCAGTAATAGAAGAAACAATAGAAGGATCAGCTTCATCTATCGAGGCTGCAAGCTTCGAAAATCTTAGGATCGAATCAAAGTCATTGAGGTTTTCATCACGATATGCATTGATAGCATCTGTTACGAGAGCTTTGATCGTTTCGGCAGTGCTGGCAGTAATATTGACATTGAAACGAACAATAGATTGAACAGCAAGATATGAAAATTCAGGTTCAGTGAATATAGGTTCAATGGTAAATGCTGTTCTTCTCTTTAAGAAATTGTAGTATTCTTTCTTCTTAGCTTCTGGAAATCCTTCAACCCCTTGAATATCGACTGCTACAATAACTCTTCCATATTGTGGAGGATCAAGGTCTTCACCCCCATAGGCATGGACTGCATTGATTTCCGGGAATGCTGTCTTCAAAGAGATTTCAAAATCTGAAGCTGTAATGGCTCTTTCCTGGACCTGGAAATGCCTTGGCGCATAGTATTTGATGGATTCAATATCTTCGGGTACTGAACCATCCCTAGCAATTTCCAATAGATCAACCGTAATGTTTCCTAGAAGCTCTGAATTACCTGTTGGATCGAAGTCACAAGAAAATCTCTTAGCACCATTCGGTAATGTACCGGCAGATACACGGTATTCAATGACAATAATAGAATTATCTTTTGGTTTTCTTCCTATGTTTCCATCTCCAAAGATGACTTCATACTTACCATCCTCTGATGGCTGGAGAAAATAGACCTTGGATGTTGATTTCACATCCAATAGAGAAGTTGCAAGTCTATAATTATCACCGACTTCCTTGTTGTCTTCATAGACTACCACTGCTAATGATCTGGTGTCTACATTGGGATTGGTTATCTTGAATTTTTGTGTCTCAGTTGTAGACAAATAGGTATAGGAATCTTGAACAAAAACACCTTCATAAATGTCTGTGGTGAAACTAAAAGACGTATTGGTTGAAGAGAGTATAAGTGTTTCTGGATTAGTAAATGTGAAACTTTGGTTCTTTACAAGAGTAGTGAAAGGCTTTCCTTTTGGCACAACATAAGGAGCGGATTCACCAGTTGCTCTAAATGAAACTTTAACTTTAGCAACCGCTGATCTTGATGACCTAGGAAGATAATTCAATTCCTTGGCATGTGATAATACGGAATTTCTGATCTGTGCTGAATCAAGAAATGCTTCTGACATGAGCATGTTAATCAAGAATGCATTCTTGAAAGAATTATAAGAAAGAATATCAAGAAGCATTGAAAGGTTAGAACCTTCAAAGTCATAGTCTCTAAAAACTTCTTGTGATCTTATGAAGTTCTTAAATGATTCTTTTTGTGCATCAAAATCTAATGATGTAAGATCGAAAGAAGAATTAGCCATATATTTTTCCTTATCTTATCTTGACAACAAATATATCAAATGTAACAGGCGGACCTATAATATTAATTGTTTGAAATGTAATTCTTACAAATATACCATTTCTATCAATATCATTAATTATATTTACTTCAAATGGATTGGCTCTAGGCTCATAAGCTGAAATAGCTTCTCTTAATTGATGTTTAGCAAATTCAAGAACAGCAGGATCATATAATTCAAATAGAGAACTTGCTATTCTTGTTCCTTTCTTGGTATCATAAAATCTTTCACCAAGTCTTGTAAGAACTATATTTCTTAAAGAACGTTTTACCGAATCTTCATTGGTATTTGTTGCAAGAAGTCCAGTTGTTGGATTCTTCTCAAATGAAGATGTGAAGTCGCTGTAGATAGTGACTTTTTTTCTTTCGAGTGTAAAAAAATCTGAACGGCTTGACATTGATCCTCTATGCCTGTAGATGCATGTTCGTTGTTGGTACTTATGGAGAGAACCACATGAAACCCGGTGATATCGTCGCTCAAGGCGACATTTTGATCGAAATGGTTTCGACGAAACCAACTCCCCGTCCCGGAACTACCATCATTCCCAATGATCCGGATGGTGCCGTCGTTTTGGCGCGGGGCGAGGTCACGGGGCATCGTCATGCAATCTGGAACAATGCCGTGATGTTTCGGGACGAAGCAGCTTCATCCGAGATTGGCGGACTCTATGTCGGTTCCCTGGCAGTCAAGGAAGGTGCCGATCTCGTTCATGAAGAGCATGACAAGATCGCTCTTCCCGAGGGAACGTACAACATCCGTCGCCAGCGGTCGGCTGAACCGGATACGTCGGCGCGAATGATCGCTGACTGAGGATATTTCCTCAAATACCAGAAGAAATCAAGGTGCTATTGAAAGGGGATATTATGTCTTTCACCGCTGAACAGCAAGAAAAGATCAAGAATATTCGCTCACAGTGGCACCTTGAAAACATCTTAAAAAGAAAGCCAAATCCTGGCAAAGCCGCGCAAATCATCGCGAAGATGAGGCTAAAGGAAAATTCTTTACTGACAAACAAAATCATTGTTGCTGCCTCGCCGCTCGGCGCGATGGCACAGATGGTTCGTTTTAGCGCTCCATCTAGAATACAACATGTTATTGAATCCAGAATCAACAAGTTCAGAATCTTAACTGATCGTTGCTATAATGCGTTTCTTGTTGGAAATGCTGATGCTACAACATATTTCAGATTAGAAAATAGAATAGAAAACACTATTTCTGGAGAAAATACTATTGCATCTTCTATATTCAATACCATAGAAGATGCATATGAGTCTTTGTTCTTCACTCTTGGCAAAAGAAAGCGTGCTGCTCGTCGCGCGATCAATGAGGCGTATCGATATACCATCGATCATAATATCCGAGAAAATTCTTTGATATGGAAGGAGGATACCCCAAACATCACACCTACAAGGGAAAGCAGTCCTCTGTTTTGGAAAAAAACTATTCCTAAAAATGATTCTCAGATAACAAATCAGTATAGATTTTGGCATGGAGAAAGACTTTTTAATACATTATATCGAACAGTAACTTTCGAAAATGCTATGACATTTGAAATATGTAACCAAGTCATAAACTATGTTCTTCCTCTGTCTAGGGAAGAAAAAGAGTTTATGGAAGAAATGGTAGAACTCTTAAAATGCAATGTGTCATGGTATGAATATGACGAGAAGATCGTCATATTCGAAAATCCTACCATCTTGAATGTAGATGGAACAGTTCTTCACTCTGAGAATGGACCAGCTATCGCATGGCGAGATGGAACGGCTCTATATTTCCACAAAGGATCACCGATACCAGCTTGGATAATAGATGATTCAAATCTCATTACGATCCAGATGATCCAAGAATACGCTGTATCTGGCGCTCGCGGTGAGATAATCAATGCAATGATCTCGAATTACAAGAAAGGGGAAGAGCCGGGCGGATATGCTCGCTTCATCCTGGACTTGAAACCAGATCGTATCGCACGGGATTCCACTGGAGATTTGCTGTACGTCGGTCCCTTCCATAAATTAAACCCACTGCGTCAAGAGATGCGTATGGTTGAAGTCACGAATGGAACACCTGAAAAGGATGGAACTTTTAAGAAATATTACCTTCCAGTTCCAGCAAATACGCGAACACCAATGGAAGGTGTTGCGTGGAGCTATGGTCTGAATACACTCGCATATCAGAGGCTCATCAAGAGGACGTGAGATATGAACCGTCGCTTCTTTATCTTGGGGATCGGGGCGCTGGCACTGCCAGCCCCTATTGCCTATCCTCAGTTGCCGTCTCCTGGACCAACCATGCCAGTTCCACCGGCACCTGGATTTCAAGAAATGAAGGTATTTTACAGAGCATATTTACATTTCGATGCCAATGGAACTGTTTGGTTTGAACGGGTAGATAAAATGAATGAGATAGAGCTTACTTCAGATGAAGTGAAAGATATCACTGATACAGCCAAAGCAACATAAAGGAAAGTGATATGATGGAATTAATATCACTCAATCAAGTTATGTTGGCTATTCTTTTTCTTTGTCTTTTTTATTCAATGTATAGATTATATGTGAATATATTAAAGTATCAAAGATTTTCTTTCACTACTTCCTTCAATAGAAACTCTTTCGTGACTTTAGCTAGAATGGGAGATGAAAAATGATAAGATTTATTGAAATCTTTTTTTCTTATATTTTTCCTCTTTTTCCTCTTCTATTTTTGTTTCCAGTATTATCTCAAATTAGGAATGATATTAAGAGAAGTAAAATTCTTAGAGATGAACGTCAAGTTATTATTCCTATTGTTCAAATAAAAAAAGGGAGCACGGACTAAGGTCCGTTAGCTCCCATTGTTCTTTTCAGTCCAGGAAGTCTTCTCCCAAATTCTTCAGGAGCATCTTCTTGGCTCTGTCTGTACGGGATGAAACTGTCCCCATAGAGATACCAAGCTTCTTGGCTATCTCGCTTTGACTAAGCCCCTCCAACCTAAGCTCTAGTACCTGCCTATAGGTAGGATGCATAGAATTAAAAGCCTTGAGAATTCTTTCCATTCTCTCTTCATCATCTTTTTCAATGAAGAAAGAACTTTGAAATATTTCATTCTGATGAGTAATATGATTTTCATACATCGGAAACCATCTTTCTCTTGATTTTATTCTTCTTATATGATCATGCATCACGGTTTTTGAAATGAGATATAACCAAGCAGTTAAGTTAGGATGGTTATTCAATTTATAAAAAGTCCGTAGTGCCCTAATAAAAGTTTCTTGTGTCAAGTCATCTGCTTTACCTGGATCGAATATTTTTCTCTTGATGAATTTGTTGATCTTTTCGTAATGGGTCTTTGTCAACTCTTCAAAGGTCATGATTACATCCCCTCAAGTTCAACTTGCTATTCTTTCTAGCCAAGGATGGAACCTTTGTCAATGAGGCAAAAAGAAAGGGGAGCCGAAGCCCCCCTTCCCTTTAGCCAACATACACCAGCTTTTCTTGTGCGCGAGTGATAGCAACGTAGATCAGATTCTTCTCCTGCTCTTTCTCCCAATCTTGCTTTGCCATCTTGGACGGCATGTACTCAGCAAAACCGAGGATATACACGTTGCCCCACTCACGACCCTTGCTCTTATGGACGGTGGAGAGAGTGAGGTTATTGCACCGCTCCCTTTCCTTGGGATCATGTGAATCCGAATCACCGAAGATCGAATTCACCTTGTCCACCATGCACTGAACCGTCTCACAACCATCAGCAAGAACTCGGATCGTTTCACACTTATCCTTGATTGCTTCTGCGGCAGTCTCCTTCTTCTTCTTCATCAGCCGCTCTACCTGAATACGCTCCCATTCATCCAACTTGTTCAGGTAGGCATCCTTGGACTTGATCTTCTTCCACTTCAAGAGAAGGTCTTTGATACCCTTACCGATATCCTTCCCCTCGACGTGGCACGCAATTCCCTTCCTGATCAACTGATATGCCAGATCAACAAGGGGAGCGGTCTTGCGGCAAAGAATTGCATCGTCCTTCTTCAGTGCCGCGAAGTGCTCATGGAACTTAGCGCGGTCGATTGTCTCAACCTTGCCTTCAGGTGCCGACTCATGAGCCGTGATATGATTCACGTACTTCTGAGCTTCAGCAACAACCGTCTTCGGGCAACGGTAAGTGACCGTCAGAGGCAGTTGCTTGCACTTGAACGACTCAACAATCAAATCAACGCTATCGGCATCGGCACCAGTGAAACCGAAGATTGCCTGATGCCTGTCACCAACCCAAATGATCCTTCCGGAACCCGGCTTGACCATCATGCCAGCCAAACGACGACGGGAAGGATTGGTGTCTTGAGCTTCATCAACCATCACGAAATCATGCGTGAAAACCTTGAGGTTGAAGAAAACCGGCAGATAAATCATATCATCGAAATCGATCACCTGTGTCCGAAGCTCATTCGACTTCTTCAGAACGGCAACCGCGATCTTGATACCCTCTTCTGCCGTGTAATAGTTGTTCTTCTCGTTATCTTCGTCGTTACCAGAATCTTCCAGAAGCTCCGTCAGATCATGGTGGTCAACAAGACCCTGCCAATTTGCCGAAACAACCGGCGAAAGAACATGGTTCTTGGCAAGAGAGACAAGGGAACTGACAAAAGAACGATACCCCTCATCAACTTGCATCTCTTCCATGATATTCGCAATCTTGTAGTTGTCCACCTTCAGATTGCGGTTCTTGGAAAAGAACTTCCATGCAGAGAAGCCGAAAGAGTGAAACGTAGAAGCGAAAGCGTTCAACCCGCGCTTCAGAAGCTTTCCCTTCAATTCCTCTGCGATCTTCTTGGAATAGGCAACGATGATGATACGAGAAGAAGAATTCTTGTTGAGAAGCTGATCAGTCAACTCCATCAACGTGGTTGTCTTACCCGCTCCAGCCACGGCTTCAACGAAGGAATTGCCCTTGCCGGTCAAACCCCAATTGAAGACATTGGCTTGCTGGGGAGAAGGAATAAAAGCCATCTTCATCTCCATTCTTAAGAATTCTTGATCACTTGAGAATTAATATATACCAACTCTTTTGCCATGTCAACACTTTTCTTCATCTTCTTATGAAAATTTTGAGCCTATTGGACAGTGTTCAAAATGTGTCAAAATAGACACTTGCTTGGCATCAGGAAGATGGATAATGGTGCTACTGTCAGAGTCTTGTAAAGGAGCGTAGTTCAATGGCTGATGATAATGTCACAGACCTGAACGAAAAGAAAGACGGTGGTGGTAAAGGTGGTGGAGGGGCAAAGACCGCTTCTCAACTTTTGAAAGAAATCTCTCAACAGTTGTCTTCCAAGAAATCTGGTGAATGGAAGCAAAAGCTGGAAAAACAGGTTGTGGAAATCGCCACACTGAAGAAATCGTTGGCACTGGCAGAAGCCAAGCTGGAGGAAATGTGCCGAGAAGCCGACGCTGATATCAAAGGCTGAAGGGGGATAGAATGGGCAAGTATATCGATGTTCATAAGACCATAGAGGAATTGGACACTGAATACGGTGCCCATTCATCCACATTCTCTTCTGTTTTGACGTTCCGTTGTGGCGATTTACCGAAATGGATGAGTTATCACCAGATTCATCTTCTTCCTGGATATACACTCCAGGATTTTATGCGACCACACGATGTTCTTATTAAAATCAAGAGATATAGAAGAGATTATTCGAAATATATACTTTCAATCATCGATCCTGAAAGTAAGATGATGTTCACATGGAAAGGATGTGTTCCTTCATCTAAACCTTCACTGAAGCATATAATCATCTATCTTATCGAGAATTATAAACCTGGAAAACCATCCAAGTATTCTGATGGTGATATTGTGTCTCAATTAGGAGACATGATAGCCGAACATGGTAAAGAGAAAATACTGAAGGTAATGAAGTCTTCTTATGCTACAGCAGCATTAGCAGAAATGAAGATTGATAGTGGAGTGTTTCCACCTTCTGATCTTTCTTCTTTCGAAACTCAAGCTCTTCTTGATGAAGTTTTGGAAAGATACAAGAAGAGCCTTGGTAAGAATTGGCCCGATGCAATCCTAGGAAAGATAGAAAAAGAAAAGGAAAGAAAGATTGCATAAAAAAAGCCGGGGATAACCCCCGGCTTTCGGTTTCTTCAAGCGAGTTCCTTTTGCTTGATCATTTCCATATACTTCGGCATCATGTCGCGCCGAATGATCGTGGCGAAGTTCTTCAGCATCTCACTCTCTTGTGGATGCCCCGAGATGATAGAAGCCGAAGTGAGATGTGCCACCGACGCTTTCATATGATTGAGAAGAGCGTACACATCCACTTTCTTTTCTTCTACAACTGGAGGCTTGACGGGGCGAGATACCGTCTCGGCTTCTCCGGTTGTTGTCTCTTGAGGAACGGAACGAACATGGGCGTTGCCTTTTCGGTTTCTGGCTTCCATTTCTTCGCGGGAAGGACGCCCGATGGATTCGCGCTGATTTCCTTGTGCGTCGATCCAGATACGAGGCTTACGCCCATTCTTGGGAATTCCTTTCGGCATGTTGATCTCCTATATGAACCTTTTTTCCACTGAAAGATGACGGAAGACTGAGAATACCTTACCTTGTCTTCGCCGCGCTGGTGAGCATGACGGAAAAGACGAAGCAAAGCAATCTTGTATGTGTCCCTCATCTCAATTGCTTCGTTGCGTGCTCTTTGGGATACAACCTTGGAAAGCTTGATTGCTGCTTTCTCATACTCCTTCAGAAGAGCATCGATGATCTTCCAGGTGCTTTCCAGTTCTCCATCACAGAGATGTTTGAACTGATCGAACAGGAGCTTATGATTTGTGTGCATCATCCCCCTCGCATTTCCCTGATGTTGATACGAACTTCTAGATCAACACCATCAAAATTATACATCTCTTGAAGCTCCTTCAAATCTTTTTCTGCTTTCTCTGAAGCATCAAGAAAAGCTTTCTCCCTGGTAGGGAAGGTATCTTTTTCGTAATGGGGCTCTGCATACTGGATAGTCCAAGTTGTCGCAGTGCCAGATCGGATTGCATGGATCGAAAATGCAGCAGAAAATTTCTTAGCCATCGTTCATCTCCGATCTTCAACTTGTTGAAAATCTTGTATCACAAGATTTTTTAACAGTCAAGAAGAATCTGCATTGAAAATCTTAGCTGCCATCTTAAGAACGATCTGTTCCACATCAGCTTTGTGATGTTCCCAGCGTTGAATAATCTTATCTTCCAAGTCCTTACGTCTATAAGACCATGGTCTTTCGAAGTGTGCAATCTCGTCGAGTTCAGAACGAGTGAGAAGCTGTAGAAATTTCCTTCTGGTAGTGTCTTGATTGAAGATCATTTTTTCCTCTCCAGATAAGAAAAAGGGGAGCCGAAGCTCCCCAATTCTACTTCACTTCGGATGGCAGTGCCAGCTTCATCGTGTCCATCCAAGCTTTCAGATCATCAGCGGCTTTCTGCTTGTCTTTCAGCTTGTAGGTCTTGCCAGTGTATCCTTCTGCCATCTTCAGCATCTTCGTGATGGTCACTCCCCTGGTAGGGATCATCCGACCGTTGGTTTCAATGTACCCCTTGATCCCCTGCCAAAGATACCCTGCCCGAACCAAGTTGACTGCATCGGGACCGGAGGCACCAGTGAATTGACCCTTTTTGTTGTAGGTGAGCATGGAGTCCGTCATCTCGTCGTCTCCCGTTCAAGAAGACTTCTTATAGCATGGTTCTTAGGAGAGATCAAGAACTTTTTTAGCTATGGAAGAACCTATGCTTAGAAAGATGTTCATGCACCCAAGGATGTTCTTTGATGTGTCTTATATTTCCATCACTATTATATTCAGAACTATAACGATCTTTTCCAATTGAAAGAAAATATCTTTGGTGTTGATTTAATTTCAAAGCATCATTAACTTCATGATGTATTCCTTTCATAGCATCCCATACATAAACATCATCATTATGTAGAATTGCTCTAGCCGATTTTGATTCTGAAGAATGGATTATTTTATGTAATTCGGCAGAAGATGGGTTTTTATATACATCCATACTATCCCCTTTACTGTAATAACTTGGAATAGTCGAATGCCATTTTTCTAGAATAAATTCTATGAAAGATTTTATCATTTTATCAACCGTAACAAGAAACTGAAGCTGATGCAGATGCGGTTTCATCTTCATCATAGGCATGTCCAAGATTATCCATATTGGCTTTATCTGGAGTATTTACAATAACTTTCTTACCATTGATGGTAACTGAATTGAAAGTATTAATCAATTCACCGGCACCATGGGTATTAGGATCGAAATAGACTGCCCATAATTTACCGTCGATAGTGACAGAGGATTGTCCTGTCACTACCGTTCTTGCTCCACAAGCTCTAAGATCGTCTTGTCTATGAGCTTTAGGCATCTGTATTAAGAATTGAGATATCGATCTTATCAAAATCATAACCAAGAAGTTTATACTTTGTCACTATATCTTCAGCATCAGATACGGATAAGAATGTCCATGCTTTATCGAATTCTTCTGTCCAGGATACGATGCCATCATCTGAAACATAAAAATAAAGACCGTCACGGGTAACAATGAATTTATAGACAGGAACGTACTCTTCATTCTTTACTTCTACAGGTTTTTCTTCTCTTTTTTCACGAAGAAGGAGTTCAATAGTATCAAGAATGCCTTGAATATTTGTGCTTCCTGGTACTGAAACTAAATTCAACATAGTGCATAGCTCTTCAAATTGCTTCTTATCAACCTTAACAACATTCTCTTCTTCTAATTGTGTTGAATAAGTTGTAGGTTTAAAAGTTACTTTGTATGGATATTCTATATAATTATACATTCCACCAATAGGATAATAATCATCATTTAAAGTAACATAGGTTCCTTTTCCACTCCATGTATAATCAGTAGGCTTAATATCTTCTATCTCTTTATAGACATTATTCATCATTTCTCTAAGATAATCTATTGTAATTGCATTTGTAATAGTATCCATTTTAATTCCTTTCGTTATGCAGTTGCGGGAGCTTCATATCCAGGTGTTCCATCGCCTTTGTGCTGCATAGCGATTTCACTTGCCTGTATTGAATGTTTTTCACCAGTTCCTTGTGACATGGATTGTTGTGCCATCATGGTCATGTTGGCTTTTGTATTCATAGAAATATCACCCTGAACCTGGATATCCATTTTACCCATGGCATTCATGGAAATGTTTCCTTTTGTTCCAAGATACATATTTCCATTTACACTCATACCAAGATCACCGAGAGCTACTAAAGCAGTCTTACCACCAACGGTAATACCTGCATCTCCTTGAACCTCGATATGAATTCCACCAGCAACAGTTGATTGCTGATGACCATATGTATGTGAGGACATATTGTCGTCTGTTGTGACTGTTCCACCGGATTTATTATAAACCCTGGATTCACCAACAACCACCGAGATCATCGAACCATCTGGTTGCATCTCGACATATGATCCGGATGGAGAGAAGAGCTTAAAAGATTCTTTTCCTTTTTCATCCGACCATGCAAAAACGAAATCACCGGCAGTCCGAAAGACTTTTTGTTGTGGATATTGTCCTTCAGGTGTTTCTTTGGTTGGTGGTCTTTGACCAGGATCGTCTGTTTCCCATATATCAGTTGTCATTTTACCTCTTATGAAATTGGAGTGTTATTATCAGGTGTATTTTCAGATTCAAGTTTCTTGGCTTGAAATTCTTGATATTGAAGAACACAAAGAGAGTCTTTATGAAGCTTTAAGCATTCTTCATAATCAGGATCGGTTTCTTTACATGGACAAGGTTGAACCTGATTTTGTGGTTTTGTTTTCTTCATGGCACTTAACATCGAAGCAATCGACATTAGAGCACCAATAATGTTACCCATGCCACCAACTGAATTAGGTTGCAAGGGATTCTTACCAGATTCAGCAGTTTTTTTAAGTTGTTCCATCATTGCAACAGCATTTTGTATAAGCTCACCTTTTGGCATGGATTTAATGAAAGGTTGAGAATTCAAATCACCGGGCCAAGGTCCAAAAGAACCAGCGGATTCCGGTTTCATTCCTGTTGAAAACCAACGATTGGAAGCACGTTCTTCAAATCTTTTCGGTGTTTGGTTTTCTTTGTTTACTTCACCAACTCTATCTTGATTTTCTTCTTGGTTTGTTTGTTCTTCATTGTTGAGAAGAGCCATTGCAGACATTGTATTATTGGCAGTTTCATAACGATTTGATTGAGGATTTCCACGATATTCTTTGGAACGTTGTCTTCCATGTCTTTTATGATACGTTCCTTGTTTTGATTCAACGGAACGATCCATGGTTCCTTGTTCTTCTTGTGAATTTGGAATAGCCCCTTCAATTACAAAACCTTGTTGTCCAATATTCCTCATTACAATTCTAGAACCTGGAAGATAATTTCCACCAGCGGGGAACATTCCGACGCCTCTGGATTGGGCATGTTGAGACATGACCGGATACCATGGAAGATCATCATCAGAAACGTTCATATCATCTTGTTCACCAACAATTCTTACTTTCACTCTTCCGGTTTGGGTAGGATCATTTACATCAACCACAACACCCATAACTGTTCCTTGGGATCGTGTTACACCACCCCTATCAGATGGATTTTTATCATCATAGCTCATCTAAAATATACTCCAAAAAGATCAGTTGTTCCATTTACAGTGACGATTGATCTATCTTTACCTTCTGTAAAACGAAGCTCATGGATTAATCTAGCAATCCAAAGAGTTTTAGTAAAAACTTCATCACTTACAGGATGTGTTACACTTACTCTATTTCCAACCGTTACATCAATTCCAGTTTGCAAAGGTACACTTACCCAATATTTAGGTGAGTATGTCAAACGTGCTATGAATTCATCTTCCTTGGCTTGATATCCACCTGGACCATTTTTATCAATATTAGGAAGTTGTCTGAAAGCGTCTATGATGTTTTTTCCAACACCGCCAGCATATCCAGTTCCTCCAGCGCCTTTACCTGTGAAAGCATTTCCTATTGCAACATCCAATGAACCAGGAACTATCTTTTTCAAATCTTTTCTAGCTCCACCGCGATCTTCTCCAGGTGGAGCCATCGGGCGGAAATGTATGACACGATCATAACCATTTAAGACAGCAAGCGCATTGGCTCCTTGTGCTGGCTCATGAATGAAATCACCTGTAATCGGAGCAGAATGTATCAAATATTCCAAAGGAGCAATTACATATCCAGGTTTATCTCTATAATATACACCTGGACCAAATGAAGAAACAGGGAAGATAGCTTTATCTAAAAGATCATGAATAGCTTTGGATGGCTGTTTGGAAAGAACTTGATGAGGATGAAGTTGAAGACCTATCATTCCAATAGATGGAAGTGGTATTTTCATTCCACCGTTTTCTTGAATGTATTTTGAGTGAATAGCTCTGGCAGCTTCAGTTGCCGGAATATTAGAAAAGTTTTGTTGAACTTGTTCAGATTTATCTTTGAAATATTCATTCCCCATTAGGTTGATAGTGACAACCATAGAATTTTTGATATCACCTTCTCTTGGTTTGGATTCATAAGAATAAACCCTGAATTTCTCTGTGTATATTCTTGGATTAGGAGGCGACACAAAAGAAATAACCACTTCAGCTTGTGGAGCTAGATAGCGCTCAAAAGTATTCAATTGAGCTTCTATGATCAACTGACCAGTGAAATAGAACTTACAATTATCTTCATAAATTCTAAGTTCTTGTGGATTGAAATTAACCACATAGTCATTATTGACGAGAGTATGATAGTTCACTCCAGCTATAGAACATTGTAGGAGTGAACCTTTCGATGGCTGCACTCCATTTGTTGTAGGAGTGAATTTTATGCTCATGTATTTGCGATCTTCCTGGAGAATTCAGAAACAAGAAATGGTTTCACTGAACTATCAACTAACTTGATTGTCTTCTTAGCTTCATTCTTAATTTTTTCATCATCATAAAAAGTTACCGGGGACCAGAAAACATATTCATCATCTGGAATATTTAGAACAACCGTATTCGAGCTATTAGCAGTTGCATTTGTAGAGGATGTTTCACCGACAAGATAGGTGTTGCTGGTTGAATTAGCTGTTGTGTTGCCTATTACAGATTGAACTCTCACAAGAGATGAATTAGAAAAGACAATCTCCCCTGTGGCAATTTGTGTTCCTGGCATCCAAATATCAACTACTTCACCTTGAGTGAAGGTGTTGCCGGTTGTGTAGGTTGTCAATCCGAAATCAACGATCTTATTCGTATTCATTGTATGATCTACACGTCTTCTGGCATAGAACATCACTTTTCCATTTTCAGAAAAGACAGGATCATAATATTTACGATGAGAACCGGTTATTACATTATCATAAACTGTTGTTGTTAGATATTCATCTGCATGTTCAAACCAATTGTTCATGAAATATTTGATTTTCTTCTGTGCAGTCTCAACACTTCCATATTTTTCTTTTATCAGAAGATCAAATTGTTCATCACTGACATACCAATCATAATATGGATCAACAATATCGTTAGAGACATAGATCAGCCAATCAAGAAAAGGGTCTTCATAATAGTATTCAGCTATTTGATCCGATCTCAAGTGATTTGTAATATCATATGGATAGAAAGCATATGGAGATTTCTTAGACTTATCAATAATCTTGACACGTCTCGTAACATCTATCACACGTTGCTTATCATATGTTATTTGGGGGAAAGAAGAAAAATATCTCATGGGATAATCTGTATAGAAGGATCAATACCAGGAACACTATTATTCGGAATTTGTGTTGGTGGTTCTGCCGGTGGTGGCGTCATATTCGGATCGGGAGTAAATGAATTTTGTGAACCCGCTGTAAGAGAGAACCAATCTGAAGTATTGAAAGGATCATTGTTTGTTGGTCCGCCTCTTTCGAAATCTTGTGCAACCCAATAATCAAGTTCAATGAAAGATAATCTTAAAATAATTCCTTCTGGTGCTCCACTTTCAGTATAGAAAGCAGGTTGACCGGCTCCACCTTGGTAATCGATTTGACATGATGATATAACCGCTGGCTTGAACTTGAATAGATATTCACTATTAGGAAAGAAAGCCAACCAGTATATCTTAGGGAAAGTAAAGACAAGACCAGCACCAGCTTTTCTAGGATGCATTCCTTGTTTTATTCCATAGTAAATTCTTCTAATTCTATCGCTTTCATCTTTATTCTTTGGAAACAGTCTCCATTCAAATGCATATGTTCTAAATTGAGGGGATTGAAGAGTAACTGTCTTAAATGTATTTACAGCAAATCCTAAACCAGCCTGTATTCCTTGGCTGACGGCTCCAGTCAAACCACCTATGATTCCTGAAACTGGACCAGATCGAAAAGCACCACCAACGGCAGAAAGCCAAGAAAAATTATGATCATAAATGACTTCATGAGCATCTTGAATATGTGTAGGTAAAGGTAAGCGATATCCTTTTACTGGATATAGATGACCAATCGAAGAAATGAACCAGTTATTTTCTACCAACATACTATAATATTTTGGAGTATCAGGAGGAAATGCTTCAATATTGGTTGTATTTAAATTTTCAATACCTTCATTGATAACTCTTTGTGGAGTATTACCACTTCCTCTGAAACCATCTCCAAAATAGCCTCTATTAATATTCGTTAATCCCAATTCAGGGTCTTGATAAGCAGGTATAGTGGTTAGACCATTCTGAACATTTGGTGGAAGTGGCATCTTTACCCTTTTTGTAATAAATATAGATTGAGATCAATACTTATGTGGGTGTTTATTGACTAGAAAACCAAGAACAGGTTTATTTAAACCTAAAAATCCTGGAAAATACAAAGGTAATGCTGGAAACATCATCTTTCGTTCCACATGGGAACTTAAGGTAATGCAGTTTCTTGACCTTTCTGAAAACGTTGTTTCATGGCAATCTGAAGAAAAGATTATTGCCTATAAGTCTCCAGTTGATCAGAAGATACACCGTTACTTTCCTGATTTCATAGCAGTCATCAAGAACAAGAAGACAAAGAAGTTGGAAACAATAATGATTGAGGTAAAGCCTAAATCACAGACTGTTCCTCCAAAACCAGGGAACAATAAGAAGAAATATATCAAGGAAGTGATGACCTATGGTGTCAATCAAGCTAAATGGAAAGCTGCCGAATATTATTGTGAACAAAGAGGATGGCAATTTAAGGTATTAACCGAAGATCATATTTTCGGAAAAGGTGTACTCTAAGTACACAAAAGAAGGAGACACCAAACCTAATGTCCAAACTAAGAGACTTAATAGATAAAGACCTGATATCTGAAATCGATAGGCATCAAGCCTCAGTCGAGATGAATAATCTTGCCATGGAAACATATAGAAATTTCGTTGAAGACCTAAGAAGAACACCAATCCGTGGCAATGCTCTCATGAAAACCGATGAAAAGAGACTGACTAATAGGATCATGGTTGAGAATATAGGGCGTATGTGTCTGTTCTGGTATCTTCCTAAGCTACGTGAGAAGTTACCATATTATGATAGATTTCCTCTGGTAATGCCTATTCAAATGGATAGGACAGGATTTCTAGGATTGAACCTTCACTATCTTCCACCAAAACACCGTGCTATTCTCTTGGATACCCTAATCAGAAATGTTGTAAAAAGAAATTTTACTTCAGAAACAAAGAGAATTCGTCTTTCATATAGTATCATGAAAAGGTCTATTCGTTCACCATTATTCATTCCTTGTGTGAAGAGATATCTTTACACTCATTTGAAGTCCAGGATTTACATGCTTGATCCTAGAGATTGGGCTTTCTCACTATTCCTGCCTCTTGAGAGATTTGAAAAGGCAAATCAGAGCCGTGTTTACCTCGAATCCATGAGAAAAGTGAGAAATTATGGGACGATTTAATATAGAAGAATTTAGGAGTCGAGTTGATCGTAATAGAGGTTTTGCAAAGCCTTCCAGGTTCTTTGTATCTTTGGTGGCACCATTGGCTATTCCTGGCGCTAATATCGTAAGAGACAATGTAGAATTCTATTGTGAAGCAAGTAACCTGCCTGGATATCAGCTACAGACACAAGACTATGCTCGATATACCTATGGACCAATGGAAAAGAGAGTCTTTGCCCCTCATTTCAATCCTCTACAGCTTACAATCATGGCTGATGGAAGTGGTCTGCTATGGGAGTTTTTCAATGCATGGGCTTCTTATATCATGCCGCACACTTTGAAAAGAGGCATTACCGGAACAGACACAAAATATGGTGGTGCTCCATATGAATTAAAATATAGAGAAAAATACATCACTGATGTTTCTATCTATCATCTTCCAGAAACTTACAATGATGATAATATTCAACAAGATAACCCGTCTCAATTTGACAAATATATATGCCGTACAATCTGTAGAGATTGTTTTCCTTCACAGATAAGTGACATGCAATTAGCATGGGGAGACAGAAGCAATATTTCAAGATTTCAAGTTCAACTAGAATATGTCGATTGGCATAATGAAAGGGAGTTAAGTTAATGGCATTACCGAAAATCAAAACACCTACTTTTGAAGTTAAAGTACCTTCCAATAAAAGGGAAGTAAAAGTTCGGCAGTTTACAGTGAAAGAAGAAAAAATTCTTCTTATTGCCAGACAATCTGGTGAACCTGCCGATTTCTTTAGAGCAATCACACAGATCGTCAATAACTGTATGATTGATAAATTGGATGTTTCTAAGCTTCCATTATTTGATGTGGAGTATCTGTTTACTAAGATACGTGCTGTTTCAATATCAAATATTTCTAAGGTTTCTTTCAAAGATAATGAGGATGGAAAGGTTTATGACTTTTCTATCAACCTGGATCAACTTGAAGTGAAATTTCCGGAAGGAGAAATATCAAATACCTTTACTATCTCTCCTGTAATGAAGTTTACATTGAGATATCCACCTATCGAGATTTACAAGGATAAAGAGTTCTTCAATATGAAGGATGACGAAATCTTTGATAAGATTGTTGTTTCATGTTTGGATAAGATTTATGAAGGCGAAAAGATATATGATGCTTCTGAAAATAAGCCAGAAGAAATCAGAGAGTTCATTGATTCATTGCCTGCTAAGATATATGAGGATATGAGAAAGTTTCTTTCTAATCTACCGTCTATGTCACATGAGATTTCATATAAGAATGAAAATGGCAAGGAAGTCAAAATTACATTGAGAACTATAGAAGATTTTTTTACGTTTGGATGAACTATTCATCCCTTTCAAAATACTTAAACGATATTTTCATTCTTCAGTATGATCATAAGTTTCGTTATAATGACATAATGGAATGGATGCCTTTTGAAAGGGATATCTTCACGGATATGATTAATCAGCGGTTGGCAGATGAGCGCGAAATCAAACGACTAGAAGCAAGACAGGCAGAGTTGACCGCAAATGGAAGAAGAATCTAAGAAAGAAGATAAACCTAAAAAAGTAGATACTGGACGCCTTAGAGAGATGGAAAAGGCACGTTTACACAATAAACGTGCTGCCGAACTCAATGAACGTGACCAGCTTGCATTTAGCACACCTGAGAAGATGGAAGATATTTATCCTATTCTCAAAGCTCGTCTTGCTCGTAATATTGAAGTTGAAGTTGCTCGTCTTGGTGGTATATTCGGTGAAGCTAAATTTAATGCAAGACGTGTTGAATATACTGAAAGAAAAGAATCCTTTAAGAATACTTTAAAGATTGCCTTTATGTCAGCACTTTCCGGCGACTTTGGAATCGTTGGTGAGTTTCTTAGTAATAGGATGTTACAGGGGATCAAATATACCAATGATCCTCTTGAGTTTGGCAAACGTGTTAATGAAAGACTTGAAGGTTTTGCTCAACAGACAGGAAAAGCGTTCGTCAAGGTTGAGGAAAGCCTAGGCGATCTCTCTGAAGAATTCAAAAAGAGCTTTAAACCAATAGGTGAAAAGATCGATGAACACTCAAAGAAATTGAGTAATCATGATCTTCTTTTACGTGAATTGGAAAAAGGATTTGAAAATCATACCAAATCAAATGAAGAGAAATTTTCTACAATAGAAAAGAATATTTCTTCTTTAGACACCAGATTGAAAGCATTAGAGGTACTTGATCTTAGAAAGAGAATTAGAAACTTACAAGATCGTGTTCATAGAAGTGCTGTACAGGCTGAAGTAGTTTATTCTTTCAATGAAGTCTATAAAAGAATAGAAAGATTGGAAGGTTCGGCTCCTTCTGGTGGTGGTTTTTCCAGTCCAAAGCAGAGACGTTTACCACGTCAAAGACCTCCTTTTTCCAGGAAAGGTTTAGATGCTCCATCCAGTAGTTCTTCCTCTTTAGCACCTAATAAAACCTCAACTGCAATGCCAGTTGAAATTCAAGAAGGTCCAAAGGCAATTACACCAACTGAAAAAAGATTTGCAAATCTTTTCAAGAAAGGAATAGTTCCTGGTGGTGGAAGTGAAGCAAGATCAGGTATTACAACATCTGATATCATAGGTGCTTTGGCTGGTGCTGCCGGTATCGCTAGAATTGCGCCATTACTTGCCAATCCATATGTTCTTGGTGGTGCTGCAATTGCTGGTGGTGTTGGATATCTAGGATACAAAGGATATCAGTATTACAAGAATTCAGGAGTTGGTTCTTCTCCTTCTCAAAGATCAGAAAGATATATAGGGAGAGGTTCTACACCTAATAGGACTTCTGGTACTTTCCCTAGAAGTGATGAAATGTCTATATTTTATGAAAGAGCTAGAATTGAAGAAGAAAAGAAAAAGTTCATGCTCTATGGTCAGTTACCATATGGGTTTGAATTTGCTTCTGGTCATATGGGCAGATTGGGAATGCCTGATGCTGTTGCTGCCCGTGGCGCACAACCGCTAGGTGGAGGTTATAGTGGTGGAGGAAGGTCTTCAGGTGGTGGTGGATATAGACCAGGAACCTATTTCAATAGTTCTTATGGCGCTGGTCCATCTTCTCCACAAGGAACTGGAATATCTTCTTCAAATAGTGGAAATTTAATTTCTCCACGAAGAACTGATTCTTCGTCTACTGGTTTTGTTGGTGAACAATTTACACAAATGGGATCATCATTTCCTGCCAATGCAGATGGAATGTCTAGAGCATTAGCAGAACAAAGAAAAGAAGTTTTTGCATATCTTGATTCTAATCCTTCTTTAAAAAAGAAATTTTTTGCTATTGCAGCCAATGAGCAAGGAACTCATGCACAAGGAGTGCAAGCTGTAATGGAAGAAACTATCAATAGAGCCATTATACGTGGAGGAAATGTTGAAGAAGGAATCAAAAGATTAGAAAGAGAAATAAGATTTACTTCTGAAGGTGGTTATTATGATGATCGTCATGGTGGACAAGGAAGAGCATGGAGCACTGTAAATAATCCAAATAATCGTGCTATATTTGAAAGTGCTTATGAGAATGTTCGTGGCGGTTCCAATATATCAGAATTTGCTTATGGTAATGCGAGCGCTGGTACTGCTCGCAGTAAAATTACTGGAAGTGGAGGAATACGGGCGGTTCCTACTAAAACAATAAACGGTGAAACATTTTTCGGACCAAATAGTGATGAACCACTATACTTGAAACGTTATTCTGCATGGAAAAGTGGTCTACACGAAAGATCAAATGTATTATCATCTTCAAATGTAAATTCTAATATTCAAGGAAGAAATGATCCAGACCTTGGTTTGAGGAATATAAAGAAACCTATTTATATAGGCGATTCAGTTGCACAAGGATATGGGAAAGCTTCTGGCGCTGATATTTCGCATACCAAAGTTGGTAGAGGATCAAAAGATACACTTGCTTATATTAAAAGTCTTGATCCCGAGAGCTTGAAAGGTCAAACTGTTCGCCTTTCTTCTGGTCTTTTAAATTCTCCAAATGATATAGCTTCTGTTGGGGAGCAAATAGCATATTTAAAAAGTATCGGAGCAAATGTTGAATTAGTAGGTGGACCTACTTCTGGATCAAGAAGCGATCTTAAAAACATAAATCCTCAATTAGAATCTCTTGCAAGAGAACATAACGTTAAATTTGTCGGTGGATATTCATCAAATGATGGTGTTCATCCGTCAAATTACGCATCTTCTTCCAGACCATCTTCGTCCCCTGATAGATCGAACTATATTCCATGGACTTCTCTTGAAAATCCACCAACAAAAATGGAAGTTGATCAAGCTATGGCTCGTGGCGTGAAGAACTTTGATTATGATTTCAGTAAAGATAAAAGTGGAATTAACAAATACATTGAATCGAAAGGTGGAAATGCAATTGCCTATCATCGTGGTCCTGGAAATGCGCAATGGGGAGAACCAGCGCAATCAAAAGAACAAGTTCTAGCACAGATCAAAGGTATTGATTCAAAGTATATTCACCTGGATAATCAGGATCAATGGAAATATGATGATTTCAAATCTGTTGTTGATGAGGCTAGAAAAGCAGGAAAGATAATCCAGCCAAAAGGAGCTATTGGTCATTGGAATCAATACCTGAAAGATAATCCTGATTATGCTAAGGATATTCTTTATGCTACTACAGAAAACCAAGCTAAAGGTGGGGCGGCAGGACTTAAGGAATTAAACTCTAAAGTTCCAACGGTGAATATGGAATGGCAGATGGGTAATTCTGCTACATCCGAACAAGCAGCTTTGAATTTACAAAAACAAACAGGTGTCCCTAGCATTAGAATGAGAGGATTTGAAAATCCTGATCATGCTCCTGCAAATTTGAAAGATATAAGCGGATATCAATCGCGTGGTGCTCAAATCGTTGGTGGTCCTGGATATCAACCTGGACAACAGCAAATTCAACAGATGCAAAGACAAGGTGAATTAACAAGACCCGTTTCAATCAATAATTCTCAGATACCAAGTGGCTTTGGATTTAGACCAGATAGACCTTCTTTTAAACCAGGAACAGAAGGATTTGGCATGTTTTCTAAAGCACCAGTGAATTATGATCCAGAATCATTATCAGAAGGAAATGAAAGACTATTTCATAGATCGGGAAGACTTGTTTCTCAATCTGGAGCAAAACTTGATCCTAAACTTGTTGAAGTTATGAAAGCAGCAAGCCGCGATCTTCCAGGTGGATATAGAGTTGAAATGGTTTCTGGTGCTGATCCAAGAAGCACCGGAACAACCAATCATCCAAATGGTCTTGCTATGGACGTTAAAATATTTGATACATCTGGTAAAGAAATTCCATTTGATAGAAATAGTTCTGGATGGAAACATTATGAAGCATTATATCGTTCGGTTTACATTCGCGGAAAAGAAATGTATCCAAATGAAGAATTTATTTGGGGCGGCGCATGGATAAGTGCAGCGGCAGGACGCGGCGATCCTATGCATTTTCAAAGAAGAGTTAGAGGAATAGGTTCACAATCTTCTGGTCAATATTCATTTGAAAGAGGATTAGACCCTTCTCATCCATTTGTCCGTGAAGGTGGACAATTAACACCACAAGAACGAGCGGAATGGGATGCAAAAGTAAGAAGAAATATGCAATCTGCTAATATGCCAGCAGAACCGCAAACAGGAAAATATCCTTCCATAGTTTCTTCTTCTATGCAACCAACTGATAGAAGTGTTTTCGAAAATCCAAATTCTCCTTTGAAAGTTCTTCCTTTGAAAAACCAATATCAAATGGGAGAACCTAGAACTGCCGCTCAAATTGCATCAGATCAATCCGTTGCATCTAATTTTCAAGAATCAGATGCACAACCAGATGCACCTAGCGCACAAAGGATTCAAGGTGGATTTTCTGCTTCAGATGCACAACCTGTTTCTGGATTACAGAATATAGCTGGAGTTCAATCGGCGCAATCTAATCCATTAGATGTTGCTTCTGCTTCTCCAGTTGAAGTTGCTGCGAAATCTCAAGATGCTACAAAGGCTCAAGTTCCTGAAGCTCCTACAGGACCAACGGCACCACAATCAAATGCTGGAAGTCCTTCCGGTTCAACGGATGCTGATGTACCGCAAGGTGGAGGAAGAAATAATCCGGAGACTGAGGATGCATCTCCTGGTTCTGGAGGCTATGGAAGCAAAGGCAGGTGTTACATTTAAGCAACACCTTAAATCCATTTTGATTTACCTAATTTTATAAAGGAAACTAAAGATTGAGAAATATCATAATCTCTAGCAATATGTTTTTGATTTTCTCCATTATTTGATCTTCTATATATTTCTTGTGCATCTTCTTTGGTTAATTTTGCCATTCCGTTCCTTTCATTTTTATTTCTTTCACTTTTAACTCTTTCTATCTTTGTATTTTTCCAAGCTTCTCCCGATAAAATCCTTGATAACTGTGCATGTCCAATTCCAAACTTTGAACATAAATCAACTTGTTTATATCCTGATTTATATAAATCTAATATTTCTTTAATATTTTTCTCAGAGAGTTTTACATTAGAATGATTTTCACCTTGTCTTTGTCTATTCTTCCTTACCATATCCTCTACGTTTTCTTTATTAGTTCCAAGCCATAAATGTCCTGGATTTACACATCCTCTATTATCACAAGAATGACAAACTAATTTATTTTCTATACTTTCTTTTTTACTAATTAACCAAGAAATTCTATGGGATTTATACGTTTTCCTTTTTATTTTAAAAACTCCATAACCATCTTTCTCCTTTGTTCCTATCCATTCCCAACATTCTTCGCTATTAGTTCTCTTAACTTTTGACCAAAATCTCTCTACATCTTTTTCAGCAAATTTATCAATCATTTTTAATAAAGAAAAGGGGGTTATTAGCCCCCTTAACTCCCATAATACAGTTGATACGAAGGTTAAAACGGCTTATCGTCTCCCAATTCACCGTCAACTTCACTTAAGACATTATCAAGGTCCGTATCCAAAGAAGACGGCAAATCAGGAGATGCCGCGTTCTTTCCGACAGGATCGGCTTCACGAGTTGGCGTAGCCTTAACTTCTCTAGCTTCACCAAGAACCTTCTTCAGTCTTGCCGCAAGATCGTCATAGCTCTTGAACTTATCAGGAGCAACCAACGGCTGAAGCGGCTTGCACTGTTGAAGAACAGCTTCAATTGCCTTATCCGTCTTAGCAACCGGCGTCGGTTCAGCAAAAGACGAATTCTCATAGGTCGGATACTTATCCTTTCTTCCGACAATGAGCTTGAAGTTTGCACCATCATACAGATCAAAAACCATCACTCTTTGTTCGCCCATCTTTTCTCTTTCAGGCGAATCCTGTGCAATGATCTTATCCATGATCTGCTTACCATACTTGAAAAGGAAAACCTTCCCTTCATTCTCCGGGTTTCCAGGGTCTTTAACAACCAGGATATTGGAGATGTACTTGACCGAACGGGGATACTTCTTGGCTTCATCCTCATTCGAGGCAAAGAGACGTGTTCTCATTTCCTCACATGGATCATCTTCACCGATGGTTTTGCGTGACTTCTCAATATACCACTGTCCAGTTGGACCTTGGAATGAATAAGAAATCATACGAACATGGGAATCCATTTCTCCTTCACCGGCAGGCAGAAAACGGATGATAGCCCATCCTGTACCGGATTTATCAACAGTAGGTTGCCAATAACCTTCTTCCTGTTCAAATCCCTGTTTCTTGCCGATTTTTTGGAGGTTGGCTGATGCAGCGTCAGCAAAGGCTTTGCGATTCTTCTTGTAATTAGCAAGTAAAGACATTTCTTGTTCTCCGTAATTTTGTGTTTTTGTAATCTAGTGTTTTAGTATGTAAGCCAAAGCTCACGTATATACTTATGCGGGTTTAGGTGGCGATTTCATCTTTTCTGCATTACGAATCTCCTGTAGATGCTCTTCTGTAAAACGCATGTGACATTCAAGACACTTCTTCATTTTATCGGCTGAAATGAAGTTAAATTCATTAAAATCATTCTCAACTTTTTTCATTTTTGATCGTCTGTTCGGACAATCCTTGCAATAAAGTATTTGCCCCATCTTTCAATTTACTCCTATCAAATTCAGGTATAAATCCGAAATATTTATGAATACGATTTAATAATTCAAGTAGAATATGATCTTCTGGTAATTTTTCTTTCCAATAGTTATCAGTCTTGTTTGCCTTTGTTACCAAACAAAGGCTTTCGAAGGAGATATCATCTCTCAAGTAATCTCGAATGATTTTTGGATGTTTCCTGCCATCTGTTTCAATGGCTTCAAGAACACTTTCATATCGTTCTAATTCAGTTGAAAGATAATAAGTCAAACCATCTCTTATTGTTTTATGTTTCAGATATATTTTCTTGGATTTCTCATTAAGAACAATTTCACCAATCCATTGATCATTTAAAGCAAGATTATAAACAAGAAACCACAAGGGGTCTCTAAATTTAGCTAGTTTATGGAAAAATGCTTTATCTTTTCTTTTTTCAAATGATGCTAGAGAAACTTTTATTTTTCCATTGTATCTAAAATAATCATAAGTCTTGGAATGAAAATGTCTTTTGAGAGCCACGTAATCACTGTAACACTCAAATGCATTCAAATCAGAACTCCAATCTGTTCTCTTTCCCTAGGAAATTAAGGTTTTCAGCTTCTATTGTAATTTTCTTCATTATTTCAGGATTGTTTTGAATGAGAGAACCTATGTTTTCTTCTTCCATTCCTAGCATTTCTGCCAGCATCAAAGCTGCTTCGATATAAGAAATATCATGTTTCCAAACGAGTTCTTCTATATTCTTTCCAATATCCTGGATAGTTGTTATGTTGACTACATTCATTCCATGATCCTTTTGATTTTTCCTTTCAGTTCCATGCAATGGATACGATAAGTGAATTCAGGAGATTTAACATAGGTTTTTTTAATGTATTTGGCAGTATTAAGACTGCCTTTACCAAACGAAATAATCAAAGGGAAGCCCAAAGTTTTAATGATCCTGGCAGCTTCCCTTTTATTCTTCGCCCTGTGGACGTAACTCTTAGGATTTAAAAAAGGTGGAGGTTCTTCCTCCTTATCAACCCAAAGAAAATACATCTCATTCAATAGGAACCGTGGTTGTTCGCTCGTCTGTTTTTTCAACATTAGGTTCAAGCTCCAGACCACGTTTTATCTTTTCCCAAAAAGATTCTTTCGGCTCTTCCACCACTGGAGCCTTGATCTTTGCTGGTTTGGAAACATTAGCTTTCTTCTTGAACTCTGTCCAGGGTGTAGCCGTGGATTTTTTGATCTGTGGTTTCTGAATCACAGTTCTAGGTTTCGGTTCATCGAACCAATCACAATCAAAAAAGAAAGAATGTGCTGGAGTAGAAATTGTAAGAAGCATTAAGGATGTTATAGCTACTACAATAACTTTTTTCATCATTTGATTTCACCAACTTTCCCTACAAAATAACCTTCCATTTTTTCAAATGCGCTTAGTGCTCTTTCTTTTTCTTCTTCAGTAAAGTTCTTAAGAACCTTCATGAAAGAAACTCTTGCTGCCTTGGCAACATAATGAGCATAGGCATCTGGATCATTGTTATCAGCATATGGAGCATATTTTCTACATGCATCAATCAATGACATGTTATGATAATTTCTTATTGGAGTAAAAAGAAGGTCTTTATGAGCTTTTCTTGCATGTTCTACAGTCGGAAAGACTGCCAGTCCATTTTGACCTTCACCAACCGCTCCATATGTCTTAGCAAAATCACCAAATTTAATATTACCTACGTTATTATGTCTCCATGCAAGAGAGCCATCCCAACGTTTCATTTTCTTTCCATTTCCCATCTCAACAGCAATCCAACCTGGACCATGAGATAAGACTTTCACTATCTTTTGATCCATTAATGGATCGGGAAGAGGCTTCCCGCTCTGTTTTTGGACCATTTCTTTTTTTGGAGATTCAGTAGGAATTTCGTTTTCGATTCCTCTTGTTTCAGGATTTATTTTCATCTATTAATGTCCTCTCTCTTTGAAATCATTCATGTCTTTATACATAAAAACTTTTCCAGGAAGAAAATCTTCAACATCCAATAGAATATCAATCATCTTCTCTTTTTTGGAATCAGAGAGATCAGTCATTTTGACTGTCAATGGAACACCAAGATTAGCTTTCATTGCCTTCATATATTTCTCTTGTTTGAAATCTTCTGAAGCTGGTGCGAATCTCTTGATTGCATCTTGAATAGAAAGCTGCTTGTATCCATGATCTGATTTGAAGAGTAATTCAAAACAAGCATTTCTTCCTTGTTCATATGTCTCAAAGATTGATTGTGTATAGCCATTCTTATTTTTCTGCAAGTCACCACCAAGCGCATCTTGGGATTTTGCAAATGTTCCATAAAGAAGAGAACAAGGGTTAGCATTTCTCCATGATCTGGAACCACCGGTTCTGATGGAGATTTTACCATTCGAATGCTCAATACGAATATAAAGCTCTCTCTGTTCAGCAATCCGAGTGACTTTTGCTGCCTCAACTTTCTTAGGCTCTTCTTTTATTTCTGGAGGCAATGTAACAGGAGGCTCAACCTTAGCCTCTACAGGCTTCTCTGCCTTCGGAGGGGCTTTAGAACTGATATTGTGCTTCCATGCTTCCTTTCCTTTTTCTATAATTCCTGGACCATACCAGTAGCCGAAAAGGCAAAGAGCAGCGACAGGCACAAGGAGAAGAGCTTTCGACCAAGATTTCTTTGGTTCGAAGTCATCTTCTTTTTGTCTTAGAACTTCTGCAAGAGAAGGTTCTTCCGGACCTTTTACATCAATCACTGGTTCTGGTTGTTTCATTTCTACTGGTATCTCTGTTTTGACTTCCTCTGAAGGTTTTTCTTCAGGTTGTTGTGCAGTAGAAACTTTAAAAGAAAGCGTAGGTTTAATATCGTCTGGCATGAAAACTCCCTTACTCAAATTCGGTGTCTGGATACTTATCGTTCCAGATACGGTAAAGGGGGCATTTAAGCCCCCTTTCCCTTTACTCCCCGCCTTTATCGGTCAGAGCCTCATCTGACCACTGCGGACGAGGCTTGCCACATGCCGTGACCGAAACCCCGACGCTGATGATCAAAAGTGCCGCAATGAGTGCTCGCATGATCTTTATCCTTTCTCTTCTAGCAAGTATTTGTTCGAGATGGCTTTGAAGGACAACTGTCCGTCAACCCTCTTGAATACAACACCTTCCCGAACAGGGTTATAAATGCTCTCACCTTCAGCAAATGTCAAGATGTTTTGTAGTATCTCATCTCTTTCCTTGCCAAATTCACGTAAGCTCTTCTCACCAAAGATAAAAGTATGAGGCAGTTCGAACCCCGAGTTATTTATCTGTGTGACAATTGCTTGCCTTTCGTTTGGGCTATAGTAACGCTGATTGTCAATATCCCAAACGTCGAATAGGAAGAAGGTGTTGTCCTTCAGCCACTCTCTATTACCCTGGACACCTGGACCCATCAATTCACCCTGGAAAGCTAAGTTCTTTCCAGTCCATTTCAACATCTCTGGTATCTTTAATTTTCTAGCAACTTGCCAGAAAAGATTATCAGAGGTTTCTTCCAGATCAAGATTTCTAGAACATACTCCTACATCACCAGCCTTATGATAAATCGTCATAGACGATCCATCAAGTTTCAATGTAACTTCCCATTTCACATCCAGATCATAGACAAGTTCTTTTATAAGATTTTGAACTCTTTCTTGATCTGTCTTCCGGATCATGATTGGAAAATTACCACGAACCTTTCCAGCTAGATTAGAAGGAATTGGCTTTTCATAAAGTTGAACTTTCAAAAGTTCGGTAAGATCATCTCCTTCTTGAACAGGATGCTTTTCTCCATCTGCCGTTGCAATGAAATAAGAAGGAACACCTTCATGCTCTCCTTTTTCAAGAGGCATGATAAGACCCTGTGAAAGTGTTCCTCTTAATTTGATTGTCTTCAGTCTAAAACCGTCACCAAGATTCTTGGTTGATTTGAAAGACGACTTCCTTAAGAATTCAAATCTTTCTTCAACTGGTAGGAAGCTATCAATTTCAAAGTACACTACAAGATCATTTGGCATGAAACCATTTTCTTTGTTGGTCACAAGGGACCAACCATCAACGGTTGCCTTTAAGATATTGTCTGCACCTTCAATTGGCTCAAGTTTATTAATCCGCCTTACTGACGCTAACTTTCGAATTGTCATTATTTCTCCATTTATAATAAAATAACATAGGAAGAGTACCAGGGACGCAATAGTAAATATTCTCTGGTTGATAAGACCTAAAATTAGTCCACTGTAATTCTACTTCTATTCTTTCATAGTAACACCAAATGAACTTTAACAATTTACGTCCAAAAGGTGTAATATGATCTCTATTACCAAAAGAATATTCACCATGCTTCATGGTTTCAGTGTATATAGGGATCAATTCCCCCCACTTCTTGAAGTGTGCCAGCTTCTCTTTCATTGGACGTACACCATCTCCACTTTCACATAGTCAAGACCTTCAAAATAGCCTTGCCATGGTATTGTATATTCATGCACCTTTCCATCTTCTGTCAAGAGTTCCAAAGTTTTCTTTTGATTTGAAATAACACAATCTTCATTATCCTCAATAATTTTCAATGCTTCTCTTGCCTTCTTAGGACATTTATAAAGATCGATGGCTTCAAAATGATAACCGATAGCGTTACCAAAAGAATTACCAGTCGAGTAGACTGCATAGAGAAGATAATAATGTTCTCTAGGATCAATATCAAAATTTACTGAAACTCTTTCTTTATATCCAAATTTTTCCTTGTCTGTAGAAATTCCTACAAGGTTCCAGGATGTTGATGTATCATCTTGATCCCAAGGATCATTTTCTCTCCTAGGTCTTGTTACTATTGTTTGGGAAGAAGCAATCACATACACATCCTGGACCATTTTACTTACCTTCAGTGACTTGGTTGATGACCAGTGGTTCAACACGAATACGGAACGGTTTATCCGAATAGAGATAATTTCCCGACCATTGCATGTATTGACCGTCTGTAGTCCAGAAATAAATATAGGAATCTGAACTCCCCCATGTGCCTTCATCCGAAGGTGCGGTACGGATAGCACAGTGAGTTGAGTTGCAATACATTCTATCAGGTGTTGTCAGTCTCTTAGAAGAAGATGAAACTTTACCTCTGACAGATGTATAAAGAATTGGTTGACCAGCTTGGTTCATTAGAACAATAAAACCAATTGCTCCAGGATTAGCCGTCAATTCAATTCTTTTCTTGATGTTATTAATTTCTGCATTATCAGTGAATTTGATATTTGCAGCAACTTCAGCAGCCTTTTGAGCTTGTTCATATTTGGTATTCTGTGGTGCATCACATCCAGATTGTGATGCCAGAAAACCAACGATAGGAACAGCAAGAAGTGTAGAATAAAGTTTCATTGCTTTGTTACCTCACACTTATCAACCGCTAATTTCTCTGGAAGTGGCCAGCCACGGAAATAAGATGTTGTGATTTTTTCCGAAGCTGCATTGTAATTGTTAGCAAGTTCTCGACATGATTGCCTCATTGCTTGTAATTCTGTTCTTAATTTCATCTTATCGTTATTATCGACAGATGATTGTGTTTCTACATCTCTGATCTGTGAAACACGAGAATTATACTGTGCATTCACAGAATAAAACCATTCATATCCATGAAGAATTTTCCCTGGAGAAACGGTTCTTGATGCAAGATTGAATGCCCAAAATGAAGCAATGAAAAATAGTATAGCAACAAAGGTTGCCAGACCAAGAAAGAAGTTCTTCATGGATATGATTCCTTAGCTGATATAGAACCAAACGTCACCATAAGTTCTAGTGGAAATAACACCTTCTCCACCATTCTTCCAGTTACGATAATTTTCATAACCAGGGTGCTCGTTTCTCCAGGCAAATAGGTCTGCCTTGATCTGAAGTTGTGTTCTGGTCTTATCCGAGAAACGATAGACCATCTCTGCAAGCTTATTCCAAAAAGCATCTGGAGTGTAATGATTGAAATTCTTCACCCATGCTTTTTGTTCTATTGCAAAGTATGGAAGACCACGAAGATACCCATTGGCGATATGAGCCATTCTTGCTTCTGGTCTTACGATGTTCTTACGATGTGAGAAAAGAGAATTTCTGATACCTTCAGAAATTTCATGGTAAGCTGCATTCTGGCGATCTCTTGCCTTTCTTGCTTTTAGTTTCCATTTTAACTCTTGTGTTCTGATATATCGAGATTCATTTGCCAGAACACTTCTTTTAACTTTTAGGGCAGTCAAACGATGAGACATTTCAACCTCTCTTCACAGGGTTATTTTTACGACGAAATGATAACTAGCACAGAGGCTATGGAAAGTGTAGGGGATGGAGGATGGTTTCTAGACAGTGTAATCTATAAGACACACTAGGCACATAGGGACTTGATAATTTCGTCCGCCTCTCCGGCAATAACTTCTTCTTTGTTGAATTGATGGTAATTGATTGAATTCATAGAAAGTAAACGAGACATATTTACATTGTTTTCTGGAATACCTGAAAAAGTTATAACATGATTTTTGTAATGAAATTCACTCATCCAATTAATTAAATCAGTTCCATTTCCATATGGCATATCATGATCCAGAAGAATTAATTTGATATGTTTAAGAGCTTGAAGAATTACTGCGGCAGCTATACCAGAAGGTACAGCATAAATTTCAACCAATCCTTGTGCATGAAATAATTGGTGAAGTCTATTCAAAATTCTCTTCTGATTATGAATGTCGTCTTCACAAACTAAAATTGCTTTATCAGGGAATTGAAGACGATTTATGTGTCTTAAACTGAAATTTGCCATACTATACTCCTTGTTTCAAAGATGGAGCGGGCAGCGAGATTTGAACTCGCGACACTCAGCTTGGAAGGCTGATGTTCTACCTCTGAACTATACCCGCATTATTCTATTTATTACACTCTCACCCAATTCGAATCTTTGATCCATGTTATAGGAAGATCATCTTTATTTGGAAATTCCCGTAAATATAATTTTCCATTCCTAAGAGTACACCAAATATAACTATTGTGGATTTGATCCTTTTCTCTAAATTTTATCGAAAATTCTTCAAGATAAAGGGGTTTCTCTATGTCACCATAAAATACTTTTCTATAATCAATGCTTATATAAAAATTATCATTTACTCTTACTTTTCTGAATTCTTCTTCTATTTCCAAGAGAAGTTCAAGCTTTTTCAAACTGGTTGTCTTATCAAGATTTTCCGGATCGAAAAGATATAAGACATAATCTCTTATTGTATCATAATTTGGTATTTCCATAAACTGATGTGCAAGAAAAGACTGGGCTTCCTTTTCTTTTACGGTAGCTGCCACCGCTGTAGGAACAGAAATAGCCGCTGCTACAGGTAGAGCGGCACCCTTCAGGACTGCACGTCTTGTCGTCATTCTCTTTCCTTTCCTATTTAAGAATTGTCCCGGTAGCAGGATTCGAACCTGCATAGCTACATCCGTCGCGCTAGTGTAGCCAGTTGGTTTATGCCATGATCGCGTCGTGTTGGTATCTCCCCAACACTACTCCGTAATAGGCTTAGCCTCAACTGCGGTTCCCAATTACGCCATACCGAGTTAACTTTGGTGCCCCCAGGGGGAATCGAACCCTCCGTTTCCGGATTGAAAGTCCAGCGGTCTAACCACTAACCTATGGGGGCAATTTTCTATTTAGAACGAACAGTAGAAAGGCAGGTGAGGTATCCGTCTCAACACCAAGACTTCCCATTCTCCTTTTACACCATTGCGCATTTAGTGCCAACCGATTGATCAGATCGGTTGCTTTCCTTACCTTTCTACTACTCGTTTTCTGGCAGGCGGGGAGGGATTCGAACCCCCGATCACGGACTCAAAACCCGTTGCTTTAGACCGGACTAAGCTAACCGCCACTAAACCTTCATCCCCCTACTATATCCTTCGTAATCGCGAGATAGTCAACCTTTTCTACCACCTTGACTTTTATTTGCCCGACAGGCTGTTGCTCTTCCACAACCATCCCGGTTGCCAGATCGATTTTTCCTTTTACCTTTCTTGCCCAACTTTTATGGAAAATTTTAAAACAATCCATTTTTCTATTAATCCAAGAAATGACCAATGTATCACCTTCAATTTGTTTAATTGCAGCAGCATAATTAGATGTTACATGAACATATGCTGGATGATGAATGGTGACGAAATCACCAACTTTCAGTTCTTCAGTATTCATCTTCTCTGTTTCTTCTTGATATAGTTCCATTTCGGTTTCTTCAACTATCTTTTTATATTTAATTCCAAGTTCAACACAATAAATTGGAGTTTTTTCAAATTCAACACAATAAAATGGAATATTTTTATCACAGATAATTATTCCTATGTCACCTATTTGAATTCCAGCTTGCATCAAATAATTATCTTGAAATTTCACAATCTTGATTTTA